>Ga0207426_1000062_pt1 | contig 362040 bp, 332 predicted proteins | sample AraplaMF_Cvi_mMS_FD_184265 | JGI IMG/M metagenome (GOLD analysis project Ga0207426, IMG submission 184265) | Arabidopsis root microbial communities from the University of North Carolina, USA - plate scrape MF_Cvi_mMS (SPAdes) (version 2) | ecosystem: Host-associated > Plants > Roots >...
CTGAAAAGTTCATGAAGATCGTGTCCCTGGCTCCTGAAGTTCTGTAAGGACGCGCCATGAACAAGATTCGTAAGGGCGACGAGATCATCGTGATCGCCGGTCGCGACAAAGGCAAGCGCGGCAAGATTTCGCTGCGCAAAGACGACAGCCACGTCGTGGTTGAGGGCATTAACCTGGTGAAAAAACACACCAAGCCCAACCCTCTCAAGGGCACCACCGGCGGCATCGTCGAAAAAAGCATGCCGATTCACCAGTCGAACGTGGCAATTTTCAATGCCGCAACCGGCAAGGCGGATCGCGTTGGCATCAAGCTCCTGGCTGACGGCAAAAAAGTGCGCGTCTTCAAGTCCAGCGGCGAAGAAATCAAGGTTGCATAACATGGCAAAGACCGCACCCGCACCAGCTGCTTTGCAGGCCCGCCTGCAAACCCAGTACCGCGAAAAAATCGCCCCCAGCCTGGTTGAAAAATTCGGCTACACCTCGCCCATGCAGGTTCCCCGCATCACCAAGATCACGCTCAACATGGGTGTGAGCGAGGCTGTCGCCGACAAGAAGGTCATGGACAACGCTGTTGGCGACATGACCAAGATCGCCGGCCAGAAGCCCGTCGTGACCAAGGCCAAGAAGGCTATCGCCGGTTTCAAGATCCGCGAAGACCTGCCCATCGGCTGCATGGTGACCCTGCGCGGCGTGAAGATGTATGAGTTCCTCGATCGTTTCGTCACCGTGGCCCTGCCCCGCGTGCGCGACTTCCGCGGTATTTCCGGCCGGGCCTTCGACGGCCGCGGAAACTACAACATCGGCGTGAAAGAGCAGATCATTTTCCCTGAGATCGAGTACGACAAGGTTGACGCCCTGCGCGGTCTCAATATCAGCATCACCACCACGGCAAAGACCGATGAAGAGTGCAAGGCGCTCCTCACCGCTTTCCGTTTTCCGTTCAAGAACTGAGGCGGGACATGGCAAAACAAGCTTTACTGCAACGTGAACTGAAGCGCGAGAAACTCGCCGCCAAGTTCGCCAAAAAATACGCTGAACTCAAGGCTGCGTCCAACGACGCCAAGCGCTCCGATGAAGAGCGCGCCCTGGCCCGCCTTGAGCTGCAAAAGTTGCCCCGCAACGCCAACCCGACTCGCCAGCGCAACCGCTGCGAGATCACGGGTCGCCCACGCGGTACGTTCCGTCAATTCGGCCTGGCTCGCGCCAAGATTCGCGAGTTGGCTTTTGCTGGTGATATCCCTGGTATCACCAAGGCAAGCTGGTAAGCATAGGAGAACCACAAAATGAGCATGAGTGATCCTATCGCCGACATGTTGACCCGCATCCGCAATGCACAAATGGTTGAAAAAGCCGTTGTGCTGGTGCCGTCGTCGAAAGTCAAAGTTGCCATCGCGCAGGTGCTGAAGGATGAGGGCTACATCGATGGCTTCTCCGTCAAGACCGACGATGGCAAGTCCCAGCTGGAAATCGCCCTGAAGTATTACGCAGGCCGCCCCGTGATTGAGCGCATCGAGCGCGTCAGCCGCCCCGGCCTTCGCGTCTACAAAGGCCATGGCGCCATCCCCCAGGTCATGAACGGCCTTGGTGTGGCAATTGTCACGACCCCGAAGGGTGTCATGACCGATCGTAAAGCCCGCGCTACCGGTATCGGTGGTGAAGTGCTTTGCTACGTGGCCTAACGGCGGCATTGAGGAGAAACTGAAATGTCTCGTGTAGGAAAAATGCCGGTCTCCGTCCCCCAGGGCGTGGACGTGGCCATGAAAGACGACCAGATCAACGTCAAGGGCGCCCTCGGCACCCTGGCGCTGGCCCAGAACGCGCTTGTCACCATCAAGAACGATGCCGGCAAGCTGACCTTTGCGCCGGCCAACGATTCGCGTGAAGCCAATGCCATGAGCGGCACGATGCGCCAGCTCGTGAACAACATGGTGACGGGCGTGACCAAGGGCTTCGAGAAGAAGCTCAGCCTGATCGGCGTGGGTTACAAGGCCCAGGCCCAAGGCGCCAAGCTGAACCTGACGGTGGGTTACTCCCATCCGGTGGTGATGGACATGCCGGCCGGTATCAAGGTCGAAACGCCCACCCCGACCGAAGTCGTGATCAAGGGTTCCGATCGCCAGCGTGTGGGACAGATCGCCGCCGAAGTGCGCGCCGTCCGTCCTCCCGAGCCTTACAAGGGCAAGGGCATCCGTTATGCGGATGAGAAAATCACGATCAAAGAAACCAAGAAGAAATAAGGAGCTGCATCATGTTGACCAAAAAAGAGCAGCGCCTTCGTCGTTCACGCCAGACTCGCATCCGCATTGCCACGCAAGGCGTTGCCCGTCTGACCGTCAACCGCACCAATCTGCACATCTACGCCAGCGTGATCTCTGGCGACGGCACCAAGGTTCTGGCTGCCGCTTCCACCGCGGAAGTCGAAGTGCGCAAGGAAATCGGCGCCTCGGGTAAAGGCGGAAACGTTGCTGCCGCGCAAGCCATTGGCAAGCGCATTGCCGAGAAGGCAAAAGCAGCTGGTGTAGAAAAAGTGGCGTTTGATCGCGCCGGTTTTGCGTACCACGGCCGCGTCAAAGCGCTGGCTGATGCGGCTCGCGAAGCTGGTTTGCAGTTCTAAGCAGACTGGAATTAAGTATGGCTAAGTTTCAAGCAAAATCGAACAACGACGCTCCAGACGATGGTCTGAAGGAAAAAATGATCGCGGTCAACCGCGTGACCAAAGTCGTGAAGGGCGGCCGTATCCTCGGTTTCGCCGCACTCACGGTGGTTGGTGACGGTGACGGCCGCGTCGGCATGGGCAAGGGCAAGTCGAAAGAAGTGCCTGCAGCCGTGCAAAAGGCCATGGAAGAAGCGCGCCGCAACATGACCAAGGTCTCGTTGAAGAACGGCACCCTTCACCACAATGTGTTCGGCCACCACGGTGCGGCCAGCGTCATGATGGCGCCGGCTCCCAAGGGTACCGGCATCATTGCCGGCGGCCCGATGCGCGCTGTTTTCGAAGTCATGGGCATTACCGACATTGTGGCCAAGAGCCATGGTTCGAGCAATCCCTACAACATGGTGCGCGCCACCATGGATGCACTGAACAACTCCACGACCGCTTCGGAAATCGCGGCCAAGCGTGGCAAGTCTGTCGAAGAAATCTTCGGTTAAGGCGGCATTGAAATGACCAAAGAAACCAAACTCAAAGTCCAGCTGGTTCGCAGCCCGATTGGCACCAAGGAATCGCATCGCGCCACCGTGCGCGGTCTGGGCCTGCGTGGCGTCAACAGCGTCAGCGAACTGCAGGACACGCCCGCAGTGCGCGGCATGATCAACAAGATCAGCTATCTGGTCAAGATTGTCTGAGCGGAGACTCATCATGGAATTGAACGGAATCAAGCCTGGCCAAGGCGCCAAACATGCCAAGCGCCGTGTCGGCCGCGGCATCGGCTCCGGCCTGGGCAAAACGTCGGGCCGTGGCCACAAGGGCCAGAAGTCCCGTGCGGGCGGCTACCACAAGGTGGGCTTCGAGGGCGGTCAAATGCCCATGCAGCGTCGCCTGCCCAAGCGCGGCTTCAAGTCGCACCTGCTGAAATTCAACGCAGAGGTCACCCTCGGCGCGCTGGAGCAGCTCGGCCTGGCCGAAGTGGACCTGCTGGCGCTGAAGACGGCCGGCCTGGTGGGCCAGCTGGCCAAGAACGTCAAGGTCATCAAGACCGGCGAACTGACCAAGGCTGTGAAGCTGAACGGCATTTCCGCCACGGCGGCTGCCAAGGCAGTGATCGAAGCCGCCGGCGGCTCCATCGCTTAAATACCTGACTGGATAAATCAGTGGCAACCAACTCGGCTCAAATTGCGAAAACCGGCAAGTACGGTGACCTGCGCAACAGGCTTGTGTTTTTGCTGCTGGCCCTGGTGGTGTACCGCATTGGCGCGCACATCCCGGTGCCAGGGATTGACCCTGGCCAGCTGAAAGAGCTTTTCAAGGGCCAGCAAGGCGGCATATTGAACCTGTTCAATATGTTCTCGGGTGGTGCCCTCTCGCGATTCACCGTGTTTGCCCTGGGCATCATGCCCTACATCTCGGCCTCGATCATCATGCAACTGATGACCTACGTCGTTCCGACGTTCGAGCAGATGAAAAAAGAGGGTGAAAGCGGCCGCCGCAAGATTACCCAGTACACGCGCTACGGCACGCTGGCCCTGGCCTTGTTCCAGTCCATGGGCATTGCCGTGGCGCTGGAAAGCTCGCCGGGCCTGGTCCTGGCGCCTGGTTTCGGTTTCCGCATGACGGCGGTTTTCAGCCTGACGGCCGGCACCATGTTCCTGATGTGGCTGGGCGAGCAGATCACCGAGCGCGGCCTGGGCAACGGTATCTCGATCCTGATCTTTGCGGGTATCGCGGCCGGCTTGCCGAACGCGATGGGCGGTTTGCTGGAGCTGGTGCGTACCGGCGCCATGAGCATCGTGGTGGCGATCGTGATTGTCGCGGTCGTCGTGCTGGTGACCTACTTCGTGGTGTTCGTGGAACGCGGGCAGCGCAAGATTCTTGTGAATTACGCGCGGCGCCAGGTGGGCAACAAGGTCTACGGCGGCCAGTCGTCGCACTTGCCGCTGAAGCTGAACATGGCGGGCGTGATCCCTCCGATCTTCGCTTCGTCGATCATCCTGCTGCCGGCGACCGTGGTGGGCTGGTTCAGCGCCGGTGACAGCATGCGCTGGCTGAAAGACATCGCCAGCACGCTGACACCCGGCCAGCCGATCTACGTGATGCTGTATGCCAGCGCGATTGTGTTTTTCTGCTTCTTCTACACGGCCCTGGTGTTCAACAGCCGTGAAACGGCGGACAACCTGAAGAAGAGCGGCGCTTTCATTCCCGGCATCCGGCCTGGTGACCAGACGGCCCGCTACATTGACAAAATCCTGGTGCGCTTGACGCTGGCAGGTGCGGTCTACATCACATTCGTGTGTCTGCTGCCGGAGTTCCTGATTTTGAAATACAACGTGCCTTTCTATTTCGGCGGCACGTCGTTGATGATTATTGTCGTGGTGACCATGGATTTCATGGCCCAGGTGCAGAACTACATGATGTCGCAACAGTATGAGTCGTTGCTTAAAAAGGCGAACTTCAAGACGTCACTGGGCGGTTAACTGGGTATTTGATGGGATATGTCTAAAGACGATGTGATCCAGATGCAAGGCGAGGTTGTAGAAAACCTCCCCAATGCGACTTTCAGGGTGAAGCTTGAAAATGGACATGTGGTACTGGGGCACATCTCGGGAAAAATGCGAATGCACTACATCCGCATCCTTCCCGGTGACAAGGTGACGGTTGAATTGACGCCTTACGATTTATCGCGGGCACGCATTGTTTTCCGTGCCAAGTAGGCACAGAGTGAAAGTTTAGGAGTAATAGAAATGAGAGTTTCAGCTTCGGTCAAGAAGATTTGCCGCAACTGCAAGGTTATCCGTCGCAAGGGCGTTGTCCGTGTGATCTGCACGGACCCGCGCCACAAACAGCGTCAAGGCTGATTTCAAGAGTTTTAGAGGACGAACATGGCTCGTATCGCTGGTATCAATATTCCGCCGCAGCAGCACGCCGAAATCGGCTTGACTGCTATCTTTGGCATCGGTCGCACGCGCGCTCGCAAGATTTGCGAAGCATGCGACATCGCCTACGCCAAGAAGGTCAAAGACCTGACCGACGGCGACCTGGAAAAAATCCGTGAGCAGATCGCCCTGTTCACCATCGAAGGTGACTTGCGTCGTGAAACCACGATGAACATCAAGCGCCTGATGGACATCGGCTGCTACCGCGGCTTCCGCCACCGTCGTGGCCTGCCCATGCGCGGCCAGCGCACCCGGACCAACGCCCGCACTCGCAAGGGTCCGCGCAAGGCCGCTGCAGCTTTGAAGAAATAATTGAGAGGTCGTCATGGCAAAATCACCAAGCAATAACGCCGCACAGCGCGTTCGCAAGAAAGTTCGCAAGAACGTGGCCGATGGCATCGCCCACGTGCACGCTTCTTTCAACAACACGATCATCACCATCACGGATCGCCAGGGCAACGCCTTGTCCTGGGCTTCCTCCGGTGGCCAGGGCTTCAAGGGCTCGCGCAAATCCACGCCTTTCGCAGCGCAGGTCGCTTCCGAAGTCGCCGGCCGCGCCGCCATTGAGCAGGGCATCAAGAACCTTGACGTTGAAATCAAGGGTCCTGGTCCCGGCCGTGAATCGTCTGTTCGCGCATTGGGCGCACTCGGCATCCGGATCAATTCCATTGCCGACGTGACCCCGGTTCCGCACAACGGCTGCCGCCCGCAAAAGCGCCGCCGCATTTAATCCCCCGTGCCTGGCTGTCCGGCGGGCGTCTTAGCCCGTCAGACACCAGGCATTTTTACCAAGCCCACCGCCGGCAGGTCACGACCTCCGGCTCCTGCATGTAAATGCAGCAGATGAAAAAAGGACACTCAAGTGGCACGTTATCTCGGCCCCAAGGCCAAACTATCCCGCCGTGAAGGCACCGACCTGTTCCTGAAGAGCGCCCGCCGCGCCATCAGCGACAAGGCCAAATTCGACTCCAAGCCGGGCCAGCACGGCCGTACCTCCGGTACCCGTACTTCCGACTTCGGCCTGCAGCTGCGCGAAAAGCAAAAAGTCAAGCGCATGTACGGCGTGCTCGAGAAGCAATTCCGCCGCTACTTCGAAGAAGCCGATCGCCGCAAGGGCAACACCGGCGCCAACTTGTTGTTCATCCTGGAATGCCGCCTGGACAACGTGGTGTACCGCATGGGCTTCGGCTCGACCCGCGCTGAAGCGCGCCAGCTGGTGTCGCACAAGGCCATCACGGTCAACGGCGGCACGGTCAACATCCCTTCGTACATGGTCAAGACCGGCGACGTCATCGCCGTTCGCGAGAAGTCGAAGAAGCAGACCCGCATCACCGAAGCCCTCGAGCTCGCAAAACAGGTCGGCCTGCCCGCCTGGGTCGATGTGAACGCCGACAAGGGCGAAGGCACCTTCAAGAAGGTTCCTGACCGCGATGAGTTCGCCGCCGACATCAACGAATCGTTGATCGTCGAGTTGTACTCACGCTAATTTTCGTTCCTGCGGCACGGGGCACCGTGCCGCCAGGGTGTGCTTCGCCGGCCTTATCGGTGTAACGAACCGAGGGTATTGAGAGGAAGACTGCATGCAGACCAATTTGTTGAAACCAAAAACCATCAATGTTGAGCAGCTTGGCGCCAACCGCGCCAAGGTGACTCTGGAGCCCTTCGAGCGCGGCTACGGCCACACGCTGGGCAACGCACTGCGCCGCGTACTGTTGTCGTCCATGGTCGGCCACGCCGCCACCGAAGTCACCATCGCGGGTGTCCTGCACGAGTACTCGTCCATCGACGGTGTGCAGGAAGACGTCGTCAACATCCTGTTGAACCTCAAGGGTGTGGTGTTCAAGCTCCACAACCGCGATGAAGTCACGCTGAGCCTGCGCAAGGACGGCGAAGGCCCTGTCACCGCCGCCGACATCCAGACGCCGCACGACGTGGAAATCATCAACCCTGAACACGTCATCGTGAACCTGTCGCACGGCGGCAAGATCGACATGCAGATCAAGGTTGAAAACGGCCGCGGCTATGTGCCCGGCAACCAGCGCCGCTACGGCGACGAGTCGCCGAAATCCATCGGCCGCATCGTGCTGGACGCCTCGTTCTCGCCCGTCAAGCGCGTCAGCTACACCGTCGAAAGCGCCCGCGTCGAGCAGCGCACCGACCTCGACAAGCTCGTGCTGGAAATCGAAACCAACGGCGCCGTGACCGCTGAAGACGCCGTCCGTGCCTCGGCCAAGATCCTGGTTGAGCAGCTCGCGGTGTTCGCACAGCTCGAAGGCAATGAACTGGCCGCGTTCGACGCACCCGTTCAGCGCAGCTCGCAGCAGTTCGACCCCATCCTGCTGCGCCCCGTCGACGAGCTCGAACTCACCGTGCGCTCGGCGAACTGCCTCAAGGCCGAAAACATTTACTACATTGGCGATCTGATCCAGCGCACTGAAAACGAGCTGCTCAAGACCCCCAATCTGGGACGCAAATCCCTCAATGAAATCAAGGAAGTGCTGGCCTCCCGCGGCCTCACCCTCGGTATGCGCCTGGAAAGCTGGCCTCCCGCCGGCCTCGACAAGCGTTAATTAATAGATAAATTAATTGTTGAACCCAAGACCCGCCTCAAAGGGGTCTCGCACGGGCAGTACCTGATACGGCTGCCCGGATTTTAAAAAAGGAAACTGATCATGCGCCACGGACACGGACTACGTAAACTCAACCGCACCAGCGAGCACCGCCTCGCCATGCTGCGCAACATGATGAACTCGCTGCTGCAGCACGAAGTCATCAAGACCACCCTGCCAAAGGCCAAGGAACTGCGCCGCGTGGTCGAGCCCATGATCACCCTGGGCAAAGAACCCACCCTGGCCAACAAACGCCTGGCATTCGACCGCCTGCGCGACCGCGACATGGTCGTCAAGCTGTTCGCTGAAATCGGCCCCCGCTACAAGGCCCGCCCAGGCGGCTACACCCGTATCCTGAAGATGGGTTTCCGCGTTGGCGACAATGCGCCCATGGCCCTGGTCGAACTGGTGGACCGCCCTGAAGTGTCGGAAGACACTACCGCTGACGCGGCCAAGGCAGAGTAAGCTACAATATACAAATACCGCGCGGTGGAGCAGCCTGGTAGCTCGTTGGGCTCATAACCCAAAGGTCGTAAGTTCAAATCTTGCCCGCGCAACCAAACCCCAAAACGCCTGCATCATGCAGGCGTTTTGCTTTGTGGCTTGGATTCAGGCCACGCCACGGTCTTGACCTGCGCCGGACCGCCCGGCACCAGCTGGTGCAGCACCTGCCCGGCAAACACCCTCTCGCGCAGGTTCTGGAGCACCTCTTGCGCGCCGCCGTAAGGCGTGAACACATCGATCAACCAGATCTGCTCACCCGAAGCCCAGTCGGCCATACTGAGCTGGTGTGGCCCAGCCTGATAACGCTGCGCCACCTCCTCGCTCAATTTGGCCCAGGAGACAAAGGCCACAGGCGCTTCATCCTTCAAATACAGCTTGGCCTGGTTCAGGACCAGCGCCGGCATGACGCGCCACTCCAGCTCACTGAGCAGGGTATGCCGGTTGGCGGCCTGCTGCAGCATCAGCCAGGTTACGGCGCCAAGCATGGGGATCTTGCCCAGCACCATGCGCGCTTGCTCCTTGGCCAGGGTGACCAGTTCTGCCAGTTCTTCCGGCGGCAAAGCTGCGTTGCCTGGTTGGCTGGCGTCTGTGGGTGTGGGGGATTTGCTTGCTTTTAACGTTTTGAAAGAAGTCGGAGGCTTGGTCATGGTTGTGGTCCGGTTTCCAGCATGTTGTTGATGGCGTTTAAATCCGATTCGGCCAGCGTGGCATTTGCGGCCTTAAGGCGCAGGCCTTGCATCAGCGTCTCGGCCCGAGCCTTGTGCCAATCGCGTTCAGCCATGTAGAGCTGCTGTTCGGCATTGAGCACGTCGATACTGATGCGCGAGCCGACGCGGAAGCCGATCTTGTTGGAGTCGACCGAGCTCTTGCTGGAGGCGATGGCCGAGGCCAGGGCCTGAACCTGCGCCGCGCCACTGACCACCCCGGTAAAGGCCTGGCTTGCCTGCGCGACTGCCTGCCGGCGCGCCGCTTCCAAGTCGTCTGCCGCCTTGTCCTTCAAGGCCAGAGCTTCGCGCACACGCGCCTGCACACCGCCGCCGCCAAACAGCGGGATATTCAGGTTCAAGCCGACCTGGCGGGAGCGCGAGCGCACCGAAATATCAGCCGGAGAGGTGATGCTGCCCGAACTGTAGTTGGTACCGTAGCCGGCTGTTAGGTCCAAAGTCGGCGAATGGGCAGCCCGGCTTTTGGCGATCTCACGGCCTGCCACTTCGAGGCGGGCCTGGGCGATGCGCACCGGGATGGACTGCTCGCGGGCGCTGTCCAGCCAGGGTTGCTCATCGTCGGGCTGGATCGCCGGCAAAGAGCTGTCCGCGCGCAGGCGGGCCAGATTGGCTTGAGGTTCACCAAGTATGCGCGCCAACTCGGCGCGCTTGTTCTTCAGTTCGCTGCCCGCCGCCACCGCCTGGGAGCGAGACAGGTCCAGCCGGGCCTGTGCTTCGTGCACATCGGTCACGATGCCCGTTCCCACCTCAAAATTTCGCTGTGCCAGCTCCAGCTGCGGGATGACGGCCCCCACCTGCAGACGCGCCACACGCTGGGCCTCCTGCGCCACCAGCACGTCCAGATAGGCCTGTGACGTGCGCAGGATCAGCTCCTGTTCGGCCTGCCGGAACTGCGCCTCGGCAAGCAGTTCCTGCTGTTCGGCCTGGTCCAACGCCGCCCAGCTCGCGGTGCGCCACAGGGGCTGGGTCAGCTGCAGGTTCCAGCTGCGGTTGATCACATTTCTGTCCACATAAGGGGCCTCGCTGAACGAGGCCTGCCCGGATTGCTGGTTGGTGGCGCCCACAAGGCTAACCGCGGGCAGCAGTCCGGCGCGCGCCTGAGGCACCCGTTCGCGCGCGGCACGCAGCGTATTGACTGCGCCGCGATACGTTGCATCGTGTTCTTGCGCCTTGCGGTAAACATCAAGCAAGGTATCAGCCGCGGCGCTCAGGGGCAGCACGCTCATCAAGGCAGCGCCCGCCAGCCACGGACGGGCGCGCGTCCACAAGGCGTCAGCGTTCACGCAAGGCCTCCTGCTTGTAACGCAGCATGGGGGCGATGAAATACTCGATCATGCGGCGCTCGCCGGTGCGGATGTCCGAGCTCACGGTCATGCCGGCCGTCACGATGCCATGTTGGCCGTTCACGACATTCGGCGTTTCCGTTTTGCTGAGTTGGATACGCACCGGGTAGACCGGCCCCAGTTTGGGGTCGTTGATGGAGTCGGTCCCCACCCATTGCACGGCACCTTCGATATACCCAAAGCGCGTGAAGTCAAAAGTCTCTACCTTGTTGATCACACGCTGGCCGACCTTGATGTGGCCGATATCGCGGTTCTGGACCTGCGCCTCGACCTCCAGCATCGCGTCGCGCGGGACAACCGTCATCAAGGGTTGAGCCTGGGTCACTACACCACCCACGGTCGTAACCGCCAACTGCTGCACTACGCCGTCAATCGGGCTGTGCAAGGTCTGCAAGTCGCGGCGCTGGGTTGCCTTGACCAGTTCCTGGCGTGCCGCATCGTGTTTGCGCATGGCCTCTACCAATTCGGCGCTGGCCCGGGCGCGGAATTCCGCCTGTGCCTGCTTGCGCTGCTGGACGGCCGCATTGAGGCTGGCCGCCGACTCATTGAGCCGGTTGCCTTGCACGGAAAGCTCTTTCTCCATATTGAGCAGTTCCAACCGGGTTTCAATCAACCCGGTCTGCGAGACGTGGCCGGTGGTCGCCAGCTCCACGCGCATCGCATGTTTTTGCCGGACCAGTGGCAGGCTGGCACGCAGCTGGGCAATGCTGGCGGCGATCGCGTCCCGGTCTGCCGAGCGCCGCGCAATGTCGGCATCCAGGGCCGCGATGCGGGAATCTTGCTCGCTGCGCCGGCTGGCCAGTACAGCCTGCTGGTTGGCGACCATGGCCGCGGGCAAATCCGGCGCCTGCGCCCACTCGTCTTTACCCGACAGCAAGGCCTGGAGCCGCAGCACATCGGCCTGCGTTTCCTGGGCTTCGCGTTGCAGGCGGTCTCGGTCGGCCAGGGTGGCGGTGGCGTCCAGTTCCACCAGCACTTCGCCGGCCGTGACCGCCTGGCCGTCGCGCACCGTGATGGCTTTGACCACCCCAGCCTCCAGCGGCTGTATTACCTTGCTTTTGCCCGAGGCGCTGACACGGCCCTGGGCAGTGACCACAATGTCCACGGATGCGAAGGTGGCATAGGCGAGAGTGACTGCGACCATGATGCAAACAACCACCGTGACCATGCGCGCGATACGGGCCGGCGGCCTCTGGCGCAATGCGATGGCTGCGCTGCTGAAAGCCTCATGCTCCGCGACGGGCTTGCTTTTTTGGTCCTTCATGCTTTCTCTTCCAGCACCTGGTGCGCCTGGTAGAGCGAGGCATAACGGCCCTGGATCTTCATAAGTTCAAGGTGGTTGCCGGTTTCAATCAGGCGGCCATGGTCTAGCACCAGAATGCGGTCGGCCATGCGCAAGGTCGACAGACGGTGCGCCACGATAAAAACCGTGCGGCCTTCGCAGATAAGGCCCATGTTGTCGTGAATCACGCGCTCACTGTCGTAATCGAGCGCGGCCGTGGCCTCGTCCAGTAACAGGATCTGTGGATTGGTCACCAGCGCCCGGGCAATCGCGATGCGCGCACGCTGCCCGCCCGAAAGCTTGCTGCCGCGCTCGCCTATCATCGTGTCGTAGCCGTCGGGAAGCTGCATGATGAAGTCGTGTGCGCCGGCCAGTCTGGCGCTGTCCATCACCGTTTCTATGCGGGTGGCCGGATTGCCCAGCGCGATGTTGTCGCGTACCGAGCGGTTGAACAAGGCCGTGTCTTGCCCCACCACACCGATCTGCCGGCGCAGCCAGGAGGTATCGGCCATGCTCAAGTCCATGCCGTCAAGCAGGATGCGGCCTTTGACGGGGTTGTAGAGGCGCTGCATCAGCCGCATCAAGGTGGTCTTGCCCGCACCGGAAATCCCCGTAATGCCTATGACCTCGCCGGGCAGGATGTCGAGGTTCAAGTCGTTGATCACCTCGGGTGCATTCGGGGCATACTGAAAACCGACATGCTCAAAGGTCACACGCCCCTCCAGGGCAGGCGGTGTGCTGCGTCCGGCCCGGAATGCCGGCTCCGGCGTAGCGTCCATGATGTCGGCCAGGCGCTTGATGCTCACCTTCATTTGCGTGACTTCCTGCCAGAGGGATGCCAGCTTCAGGATGGGCGCATTGACCCGACCGGCCAGCATGTTAAAGGCGATCAAACCGCCCACGGTCAATTCCCCGTCAATCACCAGCTTGGCACCCAGCCACAGCAGCAGCACGGTCAGCAGCTTGCTGATCCCGTTAATCACCAAATTGGTGGCATTGGCCAGATGACCCGATTCAAACGAAGCCGTCACGTAATCACACAAGCGCCGCTCCCAATCGCGCTGCCAGGCACCCTCCACCGCATGGCTTTTGAGGGTTTCCATGGAGGTCACGGTTTCCACCAGAAAGGTCTGGCTCTCGGCGCCCAGCGCAAACTTGTCTTCGAGCTTCTTGCGCATCAAGGGCGTGATGACCCACGATGCGGCGAAGAGCAGCGGCAAGGCCGCAATCACGATCAAGGTCAGCGTCACGCTGTAATAAAGCATCACGCCCAGGAACACCGCCGCAAACGCCAGGTCCAGCCAGCTCGTCAGGGCAGACCCGGTCATGAAGCTGCGCGCATTCTCCAGTTCACGCATGCGGGCTACTGTCTCGCCGCTACGCCGCGACTCGAAGTAAGGTAGCGGCAAATGCAGCAGGTGCCGGAACAGTTTGGCGCCCAGTTCCACGTCGACCCGGTTGGTGGTGTGGCTCAGCAGGTAATGCCGCATGCCGCTGAGCATCAGCTCAAAGACCGTGAGTGCCACCAGGCCTAGCGCCAGCACCTCCAGCGTGCTCATCGAACGATGCGTCAGCACCTTGTCTATCACCACCTGAAAGATCAGCGGCGTGAGCAGCGCCAGGATTTGAACAACCAGGGAAGCGACCAGCACCTGGCCTAGCATCTGCTTGTACTGGCCAAGAGATTTCCAGAACCAGCCCATCCCAAAACCTGGGGCCGCTCTCTCATTCTCCCGCGCCGCCCCTGGCTGGTGGCGTGCCGTGATCCATTCGAGCTTTTTCAAGGGCGCCATGCGCTCGGAAAACTGGGACCAGAACAGCGGCCGGCCCTGGGCTTCATCGCCGGCTTGGACCACCACACCATCTTCACTCGCATGGCCTATCAGCAGCCATTCGCCCTCGGGGCCGCACGCCAGTGCGGGCCAGGAGCCTTGCAGCACCTTGTCCAGTGGCGTGCGATGGTGCTCAACCTCCAGCCCCAGGCCTTGCAGCGCCTGAACCAGCGCCGCGCTGTCAGGGCCTTCCGCCGGCCAGGCATAGTGCTCGGCCAAGCGCCCCACATCGGCATGGGTTCCGATCAGGTGCAAAAAGGTTTCCACCAGCGCGTGTACCGGCGATGTGGCGTTTTGAACGGGGGTATTGGTGTTCATAAAGGTCAACGCTGATAGAAATTGGGGTGAATGGTCGTAGCGACTTCTGCCAAGGCGGGCGTCGCGACGCGTTAAAAGTGATAAAGAAATGCTAAGAGGCGTGCCACTGGCTGAATGCAGACTGGGCGGATTGCTCCCATTCCACCTGCGTGACAGTCATAGCCTCATGGACGTTTTGCGGGCCGTGTATCTCGGTGCCGCCCGCTCCCAGCGGCCCGCCTTCCCGCATGCGCTCCCACTCGGCTGTAGCCGTGGCGATCAGGTGCACCATCTGCAAAGCCATGGCCTGTGGGGTCAGGGGTACCGATGGCGCGACCTGCTCCGCCGCAGATGGTGCACTGGATTCGGCAACGACAGCCAGTACCACATCGCCTACCGCGCTCGTGTGCCCATCGGCCCAGCGCATGTTCGACTGGCCTACCTCGGTAACGCCTTGCGCCGGCTGCCTGATCTGCTGATCGCTTTGCAGCTCGATCTGGGTGATGCCGACTTCGTCCAGGCTGCGGAATTCGCCGGCTTCGCTGATGCCGTTGCTGTTTTTGTCGTTCCAGGCGCCGAATTCGATCCATTTTTCGTCCCCGCGGTCCAGCATGTGGTTGTTGTTGCTGTCGAATGCCGCCAGGCCTTCGAGGTCGGTTTGGGCGCCGGGGAGGTAGCTGGTGAAGGAAATTTCATCAGCGCGGGATATCAGCTTTTCGCCGCCTATGTCGCGCGCCAGCAGCGCATCGCCGGGCGCGACCCAGGCCAGATGTTCATGCCCGCCCTTCTGGTCGACATCGAAGCTGGCCCTGGATACATCCAGACCCAGGTATTGCAGACCGCCGCCATCCAGATCCAGGGCCACTGGTGCGAGGGAACCCACCTGTGCGGTGCTGACAGTGACGTAGGTCGTGGCACCACCGCCGTCGGTCACGGCCACGGTGAAAGGATCGGCACCGCTGTAAGGATCGCCGCGCTGGCTGTAATACTGCCAGGCGCCCGTCTGTCCTACGGCATACCAGTGCGCGACGGTGTAGCTAGAGTCCCTGGCCGTGCTGTGAGCGGTGTACTGGTTGGCCCAAGCATGTCCACGCTGAGGGCTACCCGCGATTGCAAAACTAATGGCACCCGAATTACCGTCAGGGTCATAGGCGACGATGTAGCCGTTCTGGCGGTATGGGTCGTCTGTCGGGCGGGTACCGTCGCCTGGGTACATCCACTTCGTTTCGATATTGTTGGGATCCTGGAACGTCGCATCCTGAATCTCAACAAACACAGGCCGCATATGACCATTGCGGTAGTAGGTGGGTGTGACCAGCGCATAGTCGTAGATCGGGACCGATAAACCTTCGCTGTCACCGATAGTGCGGTTATAGGTTCGGCTGTACAGCAATCCGATGTTTGCCAACGAAAGCGCTTGTGCCTCGTCATAGATCGCAATATCCTCCGGGGCGACCGCGCCGGGCAAATAGCCATAAACCGGCTGGCCAAAGATGATCTCGTCGATGACGGGCGCATCGTTGACGGATTGCACATTGAGCCGGGCCGTGGCCCAGGTCTGGCCGCCGTCACCGTCACTGACCTGGTAGCTGAAACTCGCCGTCCCGTAAAAGTCCGCTGAAGGCACAAAGCGCACCGAGCCGTCCGCCTGCAGGCTCACTGTGCCATTCGAGGCGCTGCCTACGGCGGTCACGCGCAGATCAGAAGCCGCGTTGTCGGCATCGCCGTCGTTGACCAGCAATTGGGCCTGGGTGATGCTGAAAGGGATGTCCTCGTAACCCATGAAACTGTCATCGGTGGCCGTGGGATTGACGTTCACACGCGAGAAGTCAATTTGCGCCGTGGCGGTGCTGCTGGCGCCCTGCGGGTCTTGCACCACATAGTCAAAGCTGCCGCGCCCCGCATAACCAACCTCGGGTGTAAAGCGCACGCTGCCGTCGGCATTCAGCACTGCCGTGCCATGCTGCGCATTGTTGATCGCACTGATGCGCAAGCTGGCCGCTGGGGATTCAACGTCCGTATCGTTGGCCAGCAGAGCGGCTTGTGTGAGGGTGTAGCTCACATTGCGCTTGCCCCAGACCAGTTCGCTGTTGACGACAGGGGCGTCGTTGACCGCGTTGAAGCTCAAATTGACCGTGGCCTGGCTGGTACCGCCCGCGCCGTCACTCACGGTGTACGTAAAACTCGCCGGGCCGCTGTAGTTGAGGTCTGGCGTAAAGACGACTTCGCCGGCTGCGATCTGCACGCTGCCGTGGCTGGCATTACCCACCGCCGTGATCAGGAGACTGGCCTGGGCGTTGTCCACGTCGCTGTCATTCGCCAGCAGCGCGCCAGAGCTAAAGCGCGCCTGGGTGTCCTCGTTGAGCGTGGCGGTTTCACCAGTCAGCCGCGGCGCATCGTTGACGGGGGTTATGGCCAGGCTCGCAAGACCGACCGTAAAACCGCCGGCGCCATCCGAAACCGTGTAGGTGAACTGCGCCGGGCCAAAATAATCAACATCGGGCGCAAAACGGATAGTCCCGTTCGGGTTGAGCGAAACCACGCCGTGCGTGGCGTTCTCTACCGAGACAATGCGTAAATCGCCTTGGGAGTTGTCCTCATCGGAATCGTTGGCAAGAAACTGGGCTTGCGTAAAGGTCTGGAGCTGGTCTTCGTTAAAGCTCACGGTCTCGCCCAGCACAGTGGGTGAGTCGTTGATGGCTGCCAGGTTCAGCGCCACCTGGCCCTGCACCTGCCCGCCTCGGCCATCGCTCACCGTGTAGCTGAATCCGGCCGCCCCAAAAAAATTGGGCTCGGGCGTGAATTGCAGGGCGCCGTTGGCCAGCAGCGCGATGCTGCCGTGCTGGGCATTGCCCACGGCCGTGATGGACAGCACCTGGGCCGGCTCGGCATGGGTGGCTACTGTGTCCACGTCAGTGTCATTCGCCAGCAGCAAGGCCGGGTTGATGGTCAGGACAATGTCCTCGCTGCTGCCCAGAGTCTCGCCCGTCACCACGGGTAGGTCATTGACCGCGAGAATGGTGAGATTGACTGTGGCAGCGGTCTCATAACCCTCGCCTGCCGCGATCTGCGCCGGGGTCCGATCCCCTATCCAGTAGCTGAACTTTGCCGGGCCGTTGTAATTCGCTTCTGGCTCAAAACGCACTGTGCCATCGGCTTGTAAAAACACCTGGCCATGTTCGGCCAGGCCCACACGCGTGATGCGCGGTACATCGCCGTCCAAGCTGGTATCAACATCGGAATCATTGGCCAGCAAGCTCGCGGCGGTGTACAGCAATGCGGTGTCTTCGCTGCCGATGGCCGTTTCGCCCTGTGTGACAGGGGCGTCATTGACCGCCGCCAGCACGATCCGCGCCGTCGCCATGCTGCTGGCGCCACCGGGGTCTGTGACGGTGTAGCGAAAAGAGGCGATGCCATGGTAGTTGGCCTCAGGGGTGAAGACCACGCGGCTGCTGCCATCGGGCTGGAGCTGCAGGGCTACGCTGCCATGAACCGCATCACTAACAGAGCTGACGCGTAAACCAGCGTGCAGGTTGTCCACGTCGCTGTCGTTGGCCAGCAGGTGCGTTGTGCTGATGCTCAAAGCCTGGTCTTCCAGCGCGTTGGTTGTTTCGTCCTGCAGGCGCGGTGCATCGTTGACGGCTGCCAGCGAGACCCAGACGGTGGCTGGTGTCACGCCGCCGGCCCCGTCAATGACGTTGTAGGTGAAACTGGCAGGTCCATCGATACCGGCGTTGTAGTCGGCATCAGGGGTGAACCGAATACGGCCGTCCGGCATCAGAACCGCCTCGCCATGCCGCGCCGCCGTAATGGCGCCGATGGACAGCCGCTGGCCGTCGGTCGTGGTGTCCGGGTCACTGGTACTGGCCAGCAGATCGGTGCTCGCGAAATACAAGACGGTGTCTTCCATGCCGGACACATTGCCGTCCTGTGTGACCGGCGCGTCGTTGACGGCAGCCAGCACAATCTGCGCGGTCGCTGCGCTGCTGGCGCCGCTGGGATCTGTGACGGTGTAACGGAAGGACGCGCAGCCGTGGTAGTTTGCCTCGGGGGTGAAGATGACGCGGCTGCTGCCGTCGGCTTGCGTTTGAAGCACCGCACTGCCGTGCGTGGCGTCGCTGACCGTGCTGATGCGCAGGTCTGCGTGCAGATTGTCGACGTCGCTGTCGTTTGCCAGCAGGTCGACCGTGGCAATGCTTAACACCTGGTCTTCCAGCGCATTGGCCGATTCATCCTGCAAACGCGGTGCGTCATTGACAGCTGCCAGGGACAGCCACACAGTCGCAGGGGTCACGCCGCCCGCTCCGTCACTCACGTTGTAGGTAAAGCTCGCCAGCCCGTCTATGCTTTGGTTGTAGTCGGAATCAGGCGTGAAACGAACACGACCATCAGGCATCAGGGTTGCCACACCATGGTTCGCCGCGACGACGGCGCTGACAGACAGCTGTTGGCCATCGGTGTTTGCGTCCACATCGCTGGCGTTGGCCAGCAAATCGGCGCGCGTCAAATAGACAGCCGTGTCTTCCATGCCGAACATCTGGCTGTCTTGCGTGACGGGGGCGTCATTGACGGACGCCACGACAACTTGTGTGGTCGCACTGCTGCTGGCCCCGCTGGGGTCGGTGACGGTATAGCGGAAGGTCGCAATGCCGTGAAAATTGGCCTCGGGGGTAAAGACGACCTGGTTGCTGCCATCGGGCTGAACTTGAAGCATCACACTGCCGTGCGTGGCGTCGCTGACTGCGGTGGTGCGCAGGTCCGCGTTTGAGTCGTCCACATCGCGATCGTTTGCCAGCAGGTCGGCCGTGGCAATGCTCAAAATCTGGTCTTCCACTGCGTTCACTGTTTCGCCCTGCAGACGGGGTGCATCATTGACAGCCGCCAGAGACACCCATACGGTGGCCGGTGTCACTCCACCCGCGCCATCGCTGACGCTATAGGTAAAACTTGCCAGCCCGTCTATGCTTTGGTTGTAGTCGGAATCTGGCGTGAAGCGGATGCGGCCATCTGGCATCAATACCGCCACGCCATGCTGCGCTGTGACGATGGAGCTGATAGACAGCTGCTGCCCATCGGTCGCCGTGTCCGCATCGCTGGCGCCGGCCAGCAAGTCGCTGGTCGCGAAGTAGAGCGCCGTATCCTCCGTTCCGGAAACCTGGCTGTCCTGTGTAAGGGGTGCATCGTTGACGGACCCCACCACAATTCGCGCGGTCGCCGTGCTGCTGGCGCCGCCGAGATCTGTGACGGTGTAGCTGAAGGATGCGATGCCGTGATAGTCAGCCTCAGGCGTGAAGACAATGCGGCTGTTGCCGTCGGGCTGGACCTGCAGGGCCGCGCTGCCATGAACCGCCTCGCTGACCGCGCTGATGCGCAGGTCGGTATGCAGGTTGTCCACGTCGAAGTCGTTGGCCAGCAGGTCGGCAGAGGCTATGTTGAGGGCCTTGTCTTCCTGGGTGCTGGTGGACTCGCTCTGCAGGCGCGGCGCATCGTTGGCAGCGGCCAGTGACACCCATACGGTGGCCGGCGTCACGCCGCCTGCGCCATCGCTGACGCTGTAGGTAAAACTGGCTGGCCCGTCGAGGTCCTGGTTGTAGTCCGCGTCGGGGGTGAAGCGGACGCGGCCATCCGGCATCAGGGTTGCCACGCCATGCTGCGCCGCCACAATGGCGCTGACGGACAGTTGCTGGCCATCGGTCGTGCTATCCGCATCGCTGGCGTTGGCCAGCAAATCAGCGGGCGTGAAATAGAGTACCGTGTCCTCCGTGCTGGATACGTTGCCGTCCTGCGTGACCGGCGCATCGCCGACCGCCGCGATGTCCAGGTTGACGCGTGCATGGCTCCACTGGCCGCCCGGGTCAGTCACGGTGTAGTCAAACGAGGCCTGGCCGTGGTAATCGGCTTCGGGAGTGAACACGATACGGCTGCTGCCGTCGGGCTGGGCCTGTATGGCCACGCTGCCATGGGCCGCATTGCTGACGGCACTGATGCGCAGGTCGGCATGCGGGTTGTCGACATCGCTGTCGTTCGCGAGCAGGTCGGTAGCGGCAATGCTCACTACCTCGTCTTCCAGCATGCGGATCAATTCATCCTGCACATCTGGCGCATCGTTGCTGGCTGCCAGCGATACCCACACAGTGGCTGGTGTGACGCCGCCGGCACCGTCGTTGACGTTGTAGGTAAAGCTGGCGGGGCCATCAATACCCGCGTTGTAGTCGGCATCGGGCGTGAAACGGATGCGACCGTCGGGCATCAACACCGCCACGCCATGCTGCGCTGTGACGATGCTACTGATGGAAAGCTGCTGCCCGTCGGTCACCTTATCCACGTCGCTGGCGCTTGCCAGCAGATCGCCGGGCGCGAAATACAAAACTGTGTCCTCTGTGCTGAATGCATTTTCGTCCTGCGTGACCGGCGCGTCATTGACAGCGGCTATGACCAGGCTGACACGTGCGTTGTTGGACAGGCCGTACTGGTCGGTCACCGTGTAGTCAAACGAGGCGGGGCCGTGATAATTTTCTTCGGGCAGGAACACCACCTCCAAAACACCCTGGGCATTGGTCTGCAAGGACACGCTGCCGTGCACCGGCGCAAACACCGAACTGATGCGCAGGCTGGGCTCATCAGGGCGGGCGGGCTCATTGACGGTGCTGTCGTTGGACAGCAACTGGGTTTCAAGAAAGCGCAGGCCGGTGTCTTCGAGGCTGTTGACCTGCTCGCCATGCACTTCGGGGTAATCGAGTGGGGTGCTGGTGGACAGGGTAGACGGGGCAAGCGGGGCCGTAATGTTGGCCGCCGGGCCTACGTTGTCATCTATATCGGCAACTGGAGCCGAGGCCGCCGCCAACGCGTCACCGTTTGCGGCGATGACGGGCGGGGCGATTGTGGGGGAAGTCCATTCCAGCGGTGCCAGTCGCTCAGGCGCTGCAGCAGTCGCACCACCTCCGGCCTGCCGGGGTGCAGCGCCCCATGTGACGGACGTAGCCGCTTGCGATGGCTCCTGTGCCGGGCTGATTGGGACGGCTGCGCTGACCCTTGAAGTCTCCCAGGTTTGCAAGTCAATGAGTGCTGGTTCGGCTTGGGTTGCCGGCACAAACACAGCAGCGGCGTTGGTATCCTGCACCTGGGATGCTGCCGCCGTCGCCACCATGGGCCACTGCACGGCCGCCGCGCCTGCCGCAAGTGCAGCCAGCGGCGCCAAACTGCCCGCGTCCGCGCTGCGCACCATGTCTTCCGTGGCTTCGCGCATCTGCGCGCCCACACCGGCCGCCCCTGCGGGCACAAACACAATGCCGTTGTTGCGCACCTGGGCCGTGCCGGCTGTCTGGGCAGTCCCTTGCCCAGACAGCGTATTGCCTGATAAGCCAATGCGCAGGCGCCCGTCGCCGGCGGCCAGACTGGCACTGGTTTGTGCGCTCTGGGTAGCGATGGTGTTGGCAGACGTCGTCGCCAGCCGGCCGTCGCCGGCATCCACGACCGCATCCCCGCCATCCGTATCTGCAGCGCCGCCATGGATGTGGCCGGTTTGGCCGTCGAACCCCCGCATGTTGAGCGCATGCAGGGTCGCCGCGGCCGGTCCGCTGGCCTGTTCATCGAGTTGCAGTATGCCGCCCTCGACAGCCTCATATTGAACACCCAGCACATCGCCGGCCAACATCTGCACGGTCAGCGCCTGGCGGCCACTGTCGGCATGCACGATGGCGGGTGGAAGACTGCCAAAGTCAATCGCCACAATGCCGGCTTGCGCCAAAGTCTGGGTTTCACTGACGCTTTCTGCGTCGGCGTTCACGTCCATCCACAGTCGCAGCGCGGCAAACGCCGGGTCGCGGTCCGTGAGCATCTGGTCGCCGTCGGCATCAAGCCAGCCCAAGCTGTGCCGGGAATCCGGGCCGTCCAGGCTTAGCAGCTCGTTAACGCTGATCTGCTTGTTGCCATCGACATCAATCGCAAGCACTTGCTGGTTGGTCGCCAGCCATTGGGTCCGCTCAAGGTAGCCGTCAGCGTCAACGTCGATCAGGGCGTTTTGCAGCGCGGGCTCCACGGGCAAGGCCAGGGTAATGGCCTGCAGTGTCTGGTGAGTGCCGTCAGCGGCCTCCTGCGGCATGCCGGCTTCCGCGCTGGGCAGATGAATTCCCAGGCCCTGCTGGTAATGCGCCAGGGTGGTCGCCACGGCCCAAGCCGGGGCAATGGCCCTGGCCGCATGCTGCATGAAGTCGCCGGCCAGGGTCTCGCCGGTGCCGTCGCTGCGGTTGCCCGCGCCGTCGTAATAGCGGGTCTTGCTTTGACCGTCCTCATCGGTCCACTTGAGATAGACAAAGCCGTTGGTGCCGTTGCCGATGTTATAGCCGTCCGGGTTGTGCACAAAACCAATAGCGGGCAACAGGTCAGGCACCAGGGCGTAGCTGTTGCCGGCCGCATCGTGAACATTGGCCAGTTGGGCTTGCAGGCCATTGACCATGCTGGTCATCCATCCGGTGGCCGTCGGCCCGCCGCCTTCAATGTCCTGGTCGGTGATGACCTCCGTGTTGCCTGCGGTATCCCACTGGGCGTGGGCCAGGCCTTCACGGGTCGGGATGTCCGGCGGGTCGTCGCCAAATACGTCGCCAAAGACACTGATTGCGACAGAAAGAAACTGGCCGTAAATGGGGATGAAGTTGGCCGCCGCCGCCGCGATGGACATCGGGTTGCCGGATTCGATGGCCAGAACCAGGCCAATACCGGGCACAACGTCGGCAGCGTCTATACCCAATGCGCTGCCAATCGCCTTGCTAGCCATATCTTCGGTAACGGCGTTGATCAGGCTGACACTGCTGACCAGCATGCTGCCCACGTCACCTTTGTTCAAGGCATTGAGCAGGCCCAACGCTGAAGCGGCGGTGCCCAGGTCGCCGGGCAAGGCATTCTCGGTAATTTTGTCGATAACGTTGTAAATACTGGCGAGGGCAGCAGTGCGCTGCAGGTCGCTCATGTCGCCCCAGTGCTGCAGGCCGATGATGCTGTTCATCAGGCCGACGGCGGAGGCGGCTTGGCTGGCCTGAGCCTTGGCTTCCGTCAGTTGCTGAGCTTGGGCTTGTTGGTCCGAGCCGCCACCGGCATCGGTAGCCGTCGTATCCCCGCTATGGCTACCCGCGTCGGCGTAGTTGGTGCCGTACTTTGCCGCCGCGGCCTGGGCTAGGCCCGCTTCGAAGGCTTTGAGTTCGTCAGGGCTCAAAGTGCGCAAGCTTGTGACGGCCTTATCGCCCTGGTTCTGCTGCTCTATTTCCAAACGGCGGAAAACACTTTGTGCGTCGTCCTGCGCGTCACCGCTTGAGTCTTGCTCTAGGCGCGCCTTCAACAATCGCTGCGTTTCCCGATCGTAACTTTGCTGGATACGCTCATCGGCGTGCAGACCGTTAGGGTCCAGCCATTGAACTACTCCATCAGGATCAACGTTTCGGACATAGGTTACGCCATCTACTATGTAGCGATGCCCCACAAGATTCCCGGCCGAATCTAACTGCCGCTGAAACGTCAGGGTATTACTAACCCATTTGCTGGATGTGGAAACGACTTCCCCTCTGGCGGCGGCCGGAATTCTCTCCTCTACCGTGGTCACCTCGCCTTCGGTGTGACGCACACTGTAGTAGCTAAGTTGACCATTCGATTCGAAAACCGAGGTGACCAAGTCGCCCTTTTTATACGAACCGTCAGGGTTGTCCGTCTTTGCGGAGAAACTAAGTGTGAAAGCTCCTGTGGCTTTGCCGTCTTCTTTGTGATATGCAATGTCGTTACGCGGGGTGACGGTTGAATCTGCTACTGGCGACGTCTGAGCTGCATTTTTTGATTCAGCAACAGCTGTGGAGAGATTTGGAGCCCAAACTCTTCCAACCGAGGCAACGACAGTACCTACTGCAGATTGGACAGCATCCACCCAGCGACCAAAAGTGTCACCCAAAGAAGGTCCCTGACTGACTATTGAACTATCGCTCTGCGCTCCGTTCTCCATGGTGCGTAGCGCATTTCGTCGTCCTTCCTGATCACCTCCCGCATAGAAGAACGCCTCGCTATCTTTGATGATGACAGATTGTTTGCCTTTCGGCGCCATCACCTCAACATAGTCATCTTCCGGTATCAACACGATTTGTGACTTGCCTACCGTGCCAACGCTAGTATGGCCATTGACCTCTTCAAGTTGGGAAAGCGCAGCTTTCAGGTCCGTGCGGAAATTTCCGTCACTGTTGATCTTGCGCATAAACCACAAGTCCCCGTCTGATCCAATACTTGCAGGCGTAAAATTTGGATCGGCAATCTTGCGCTCAGCCGACTCGATGATGGGACCGAACTCCGGACTCTCGCGGAGGGCAACGTAGTCTTTGGCAATTTCAGCGGCTTTGGTGAAGTGGTAGGCGCTATTGCTAGCCTCAACTCTCTTAGTATCGGCTAGGAAATCATCGAGCTTGTAACCGTCCGCATGGTCCTTTTTAGTCAACCCCACCAATGCAGCAAAGCCAACATTTGGACTTTGGTTCGCGGCCTTGGTGAGAACAGCCGTCGCAACCAAAATATCACCCTCACTCCAACCACCGAAGGCTGAGCCATTTAGCACAGGAGTAATTTTTGCTTCGTACTCGCTAACCAGTCCTTTCTCTAGGTGGTTGTTGATCCATCCTTGGCCGACTGCCGTATTGCCGAAGGCGCTGATCGTGGCTCGATCTGCGTCTGACAACCATTTAATCGTGCCTCCCTTGGTGTTCAGATCTGCGATTACCGTGGAAGACAGCAATGGACTGCTACTTTCTCGGGCCCATTCGTTGACCGCATCAACGAAAGACTCTGAGTATGACTTTCCGGTTTTTGGATCGATACTTTTGCCTCGTTGTCCAAAATCAAACTGCATCGCCCCTACCGAGTAGCCGCTCTGTTTGATAGGTGAGCCGCCCCATCCACCATTGGCCGCGACTGTAATGCGGTAGGGTGTTGCCCCTCCCTCGGTACCCATACCCATCACCCCATAGGTAATGCCGGCGAAAACTGTCTTGCTCAGTGCATTCATAACTCCCTCTGCTGCTCAAGCGTAGACCTGCTACCAAATTGTTCTTTGACATCAACTCCACGCGCGAGACCACTGGTGTGATGTAGTTCGCTCATGGCGTGAAATAAGCCTTGAGATCCGTGATGCGGTTCTTGGTGTGCTTGAGTTCGCAAGCAATGATTTCATTCGACTGAACGCTGCCCTTAAGATTCAGGTATCCAAGGACTTCACAATCCGATTTTTTGAATTTCACCCACGCGCGCTGGCTTTCCATAAATGTCCTTCGTGCATTCTGATAATCCGCATACTCGTCATTCGACCTCTCAAGTCGCTTAAGTGCACGTTGATAAAGGCGATTGAGTTCGTCATCGGCTCTCTTTAATTCGCTGGCTGCGCAGTAAAGCTGCTCTCGAGTGCCAGTGGAATTGCGGCAATCCACAACAAGCCCATCAGTACAAAGAAATGACTGAGGTAGCCGGCTTTTTTCCGTGCAGCTATCACCAACTTCTATAGCTTCCTGTCCGCTGGCGGGATTCATAGAAATCAGAAATGCACTGAGAAGAATGAAAGGCGTCCGTTTTGAAAAGATCGCCAAAAGAACGAATCTTGTTTCGATGGTCATTGCTTTTCCTGTTTTTTGCGAGTCTGAATTGCTTAGCTAGGAGAGTGAATCCCAAGCTCGTCGAGCTCCTGAATGCGATCTACCGCTTCGTCCAATCCACAGGTGTAGTCGGCCAAGACTTCGCTAGAGTTTTTGTTCTTATCTGGTTTTCGTCTAACTACTACCGAGCCATAAAATTCGGCCGCCCCAGAGTTTTTGAAAACTTCGAGCGAATAGAGATACTCGTCTACTTGAAAGAAAACGATGCGCGAAGGTCCATAGAACCATTTTTTTTCGGGATGCCCAAAAGGTTCACCGGGGTAATACGAAAAATGAGCGCTGGGATGCTCCGCGGGCTGGGGATAACTCAACTCTGGCGTCCTTCCAATTGGGCCAAATCGATACTGCAAGGTGCCCGTGTCTTTTGACAGATCAGGTGACGCACAAAGTGAGACTGTTTTTCCGTTTTGAAAAGAGCAGGAAAAAATCACGCTCTCGTTAGCTCTGCAGTGAGTGGGGAGGCTCGCGCTGTCGGTCGCGTTGGTGCGGAAACACACCACCAAGTAGATCAAGATCAAAAAATCAGGTCTGAATTTCATGCTGAGATTGCGGCCTTGATGTGAGCCACCGAATTTCTGCTCTGCGTGATCGCAGAGCGCGTACCTTGGATAACTCGTACGCGACTCTTACAAGGAGTAGAGGATTCGTTGAGGTTGCTTGAGGGTATTTTCATGGTGTCTCCTAGACTTTTTTTCGGTGATAGGCCGAAAATTCCCATGAGTGCGGCCGAACTCCCAGCTCTTCGAGCATCCACATATTGTTGATTGAGTTGTCAAATCGGCACTCCATATTGGCCACTCGGTGATGACCGCGAAAGACGATGAGTGATGCCCCATCCTCGGCCATCGCAGAATTTGTTTGAACCAAAAGTTCATAGGCAAATTGACCCGTGGAAAAACCTAAGTCGTACTCGGCCCATTGCCCACCATGAGAAGAATCGAACCAGAAGGACCTATTCGGGTGGGCAGCTGGCCGTGGATAACTCAACTCATAGGTTTTTCCAATGCGGCCAAATCGATATTGCAGAGTCCCAGTTTCTTTTGACAAGATTCGTGATGCGCAGAATGAGATCGTCTTTGCATCTTGGACAAGGCACGAGAAAATTACTTGCTCATCAGACCTGCAGTGCGTGGCAACCTTTGCTACATCGGCCACCTGTCCTTTAGCCGAACAGATAAAGATCAAACTCGCGCCTAGAACGACTGCAAAATCACGAATAGAAGTTTTGCATCCCACGTTAGAGCCCTTCATACGCCGACGCGGCAATCTCGGTGAGGTGATAGCCCCCACCTTCACTCTCATTCAAACGAAGCAGCACATACCTTGACCCCTTGTAGTACTGCGCCTTGATAAGAAACTCCGGTATCCCATCACCGTCAATGTCGGTGGTCCATACCTTGGCGGGTCCATACTCTGAATAGCTCATGGGCTCGTTCAAGGGAATGAATGAGGTGGTCCCATCTTCATTCGCCATCACGAGAGACCCGTGATCAAGTTGCTCGCACCCCGTTGCGACCAGCCAGTGCACGCTTTGCTGCCCGCTGGGCAATATCTTGACTTTCATCGGCAACACGAGGGTTGTCGGCATAAAGCCATCCGAGGACCCGCATTGCTTGGCGTCGGTGCTGCTGAACTGATGTAACCAGGCAAGCAACCACGGGAATTTACGCAGTGATTCGAGGCGGTTCTTAGCGGTCACTGCGATTACGCCTTCGTGTGCCTGAAGGTACAGATCAAGAGGGGCTGCAAACCCCATCAATCCAATGACAGGCTCAGATTCGTCTGGACGGAGCTCTTGAGGAATCTTTCCGTCCTCCTTCTGTCCCAGAAACAAGCAAGCCCGAGCAGGGGGAGCGTCTTCATGGCGAAGCCACTGGTAAGCAGTGTCAAATACGCGGTCTTCAGGCTGCATGTCACTGCTAATAACCCACCAGTTCTTTTCGGTTAAGTCGCTTGAGAGTTCAATGTCACGTGCTTCGAAAATCCACCCAGCATCGAACTGTTGCTCTGAACCGCTGTCGATATGCCTCCTGAACCCCGGTTGCCGGCAGAGATCAGAGGCGTCCATGTATATACGGTCGTCGTACTTGAACCCGATGAATATCTTCTCCTCGGGAAAATCGTCCAATCGCAGGTGCCATGCAGGCCCTTTTTCCTCAACCCATTGAGATCCTTGGACGTTGGAAAGAGAGAGGGCTCTTTTCTCCAGGAGATGCTGGAGCCCCGCAACACAGGTCAGCCCGCTGATGACCAGTACCAACATAGCGACAGCCATATTGATACCCGTTGATTTGTCCTTTAACTCTGGTCGCGCCGACATGGTCCACTCCTGTGTCATACCTCGTTAAAGATGACTGGAGTGCCGCAGCCATGTGAGCTGCTGCTTGCTGCTGCAAGTTCATGCCGACCTCCCCGTCATTTTTTCAACATGGACCATACCGAGGGAAATCAACCGTTTCTCGACAGATTGTCCGCAGACGGATATTGATTGTTTGATTTTGGAAGTACGCGGAAGACTTCCGCCTTCCAGATAAACTCCCTCGCACAAGAGGAGGACAGTGTTCATGAGCAAAAAAGCAGCGCATCAACGCGCAACCAGCTTCTCAGCCGCCTGCGTTTTGGCAGTCGCGCTTCAGATGGCCCACCCATTTGTGTTCGCGCAATCAGGCGCAGCACCCAACACCCAGCTCGCTTCGCGCCTGGACCAGGTCAGCAAGATGCTGGCGGGCGCCGCGTCGCGTGATGCCAATGCGGTGTGGGATGCCAAGACCGAGATTGAAGAGCTGCCTTACCCCGCGCGCGGCGACCGCAAGTTGGCGCGGCGGCTCAACACCACGGCGCTGGAAAAATTCAAGGCTGACCAGGTGGCCGAGGCCATGGCTGATTTTGAAAAGGCGCGGCGGGCCGATCCTTCCGACCAGGAGATCGCCAACAACTACGGTTATGTGCTGTACCGCGCGGGCAAGCTGGCCGAGGCGGAGGCGCAGCTGCGCTACACCCTCGCGCTGGCGCCGGCACGGGCGGCTGCCTGGGCCAATTTGGCCGAAGTGCTGGGCGCGCAGGGGCAGGCGCCGCGTGCGGCCGATGCCTTTGTGGTGTCGCACCGCTTTTCACGCAACCCCGATACAACCCGCCAGTACATTGAAAAATTTGCCGCCTCCACGACGGACCCGGCGGGCCTGAAGCAGGGCGCGGTGCAGGCGCTGTCACGCTTGTTTCCCACCGCGGGCGCGACCGGCACTGCCGCAGCCGCGCAGCCGCTGGCCGGCACGGCGGCTGAACGCAATGCGGCCGTGCAGACTGAAATGGCAGCGGCGGCCGGTGCCGCGGCGGCAACTCCCGCTGCTGCCAGGGCGGCGCCGGTGTCGCTGGCGGACCCTTTTGCACGACTGCTGTCGCAGTTGCCCAACCCTGAAGTCGTGCCGCTGTTTGCGGCGGCGTCACAGGGCTCAGCCACCGCGCGTGAAGAGTTGCTGCGCCTGGCCCACGGCGGCAATGCGCGCGCCCAGCATGCGGTGGCGACGATCTACAACAATGGGCGGGGTGTGGAGGTAAACCACGAGCTGGCCAATACCTGGTATCGCAAGTCTGCTGAGGCGGGCTTTGTGCTGGCCCAAGCCGGCCTGGCATGGAACCAGCAGCATGGCATTGGCATGGCGGCTGACCTGCCGCTGGCGTTTGACAACTACCGGCGTGCGGCCGAGCAGGGGCATCCCTATGCGATGAACAACCTAGCCATGATGTACTACCGGGGCATGGGCACGCGGCCTGATGTGAAAGCCTCGTTTGACTGGTTCGTACGGGCGGCGGAGGTGGGCTTGGCGCGCGGTGCGTACAACGCGGCGTGGTACCTTGAGTACGGGGTCGGCCAGCCGGTCGACCTGCGCAAGGCCTTTGCCTACTATTTGTCGGCCGCCACGGCCGGCTTTGCGCAGTCGCAGTACAAGGTGGGCCATGCCTACGAATACGGCTGGGGCGGCAGCCAAGACAAGGCGGCCGCCATCGATTGGTACAAAAAAGCGGCGCTGCAAGGCCTGGAGCCGGCCAAGGATGCCTTGAAGCGGCTGGGCGTGAGCGATTTCTGACGCTTCTAACGCCCTCATAAAAAAAGCCCTGTCACCAGGGCTTTTTTTGTTCCCGCATGGAAAAGATCGTCAGGCCGCTGCAGCGGCGGGGGGCGTTACACGCCCCAGACCACCTCATGCCCAGCCTTGAGGTTGCGCTGCAGCATGTCGATAAAGGGCACGGCGCGCTGGCGCAGGCCCAGGCCGTCGCCGGGGACCACGCCGTCTTCGGCATTGGCGTCGTGGGCTTCCTCGTGCGCGATGGCTTCCTTCAGGGCGGCAATGGCGGCGGGCATCTGCTCGGGCAGGATGATGCCTTTGGGGGCCGGGTCTTTGCCGATGATTTCGAGGACCTTGCGGCCGTTGGCTTCGAGCATGATCACATCGCCGGCGTCTTTGGATTTGAATTTGTAAAGCATGGATAGCTCCTCAAGTTGTGCTGACAGACCATTATGGAAAGTTTTGAGCGGCCTGTGTGTAGGTAAGTTTCACCTTTTTAGCCGCCAGGGGTTTCCGCCGGTGGGGCGCGGGCGGCCCGCCGGGCTCAAGCAAAATAGCAGTCTATGTTCAATATCGCCACTGTCCCCAAGTCGGCCCGCCAGGCGCTCAGCCAGGACGGCCTGAGCCTGCTGAACCCGGCCGAGCTGACGGCCACGCTGGAGCTGGGCGATGCCTGGGCGCCGGCCTGGAATGCCCTGGTGCCCTCCTGGGACCGGCTGCCGCCCGACGCCCACCTGAAGGACGGCGGCCATTACCGCAAGCGCCGGCACTCGTGTTTTGTGCAGGAGATCGCCGCGGGCACGCTCACGCAGACGCCGCACCGCGCGCACTGGCAGCCGACCGACTACAACGCGCTGCACGGCGGTTTTGAGCGCTGGTTCGAGCCGGTGGAGCCGGCCGTGGCGGGCGCCGCGGCCTGGACGGACCTGATCGCCGGCCTGGGCCGGCTGTTTGCCCAGGTGCAGCCCGCCCAGCGCTGGCATATCGAGGCGCACCAGTTCCGCATCGACACGGCCGGCGGCGTGGGCCGGCCCACACCCGAGGGCGCGCACCGCGACGGCGTGGACTTTGTGGTGGTGATGATGGTGGGGCGCCACGGCGTGAAGGGCGGCGAGACCCGTGTGTTTGACGCCAACGGCCCGCACGGCGTGCGTTTTGTGATGCGGGAGCCGCTCACGGCGCTGCTGCTGGACGACGCCCGGGTCATCCACGAGACCACGCCCATCCTGCCGGCCGACGAGCATCCCGGCAGTGGGTTTCGCGACACGCTGGTGCTCACTTACCGCGCAACCGCCTTCCAGTCTCCCTGAGGGCTGGCACGCCGGGGCCAGGCGCCCCGGCAAACATCTGCTTTCCACCTCGCGGAAAACCCTGCTTGACGGATTTACTTTAAACCTAAACAATTAAGGCAAGATTAATCCAGAGAGTACGCTTTCATGCACATTCTTTGCCTGGGCGGTGGTCCCGCTGGTTTGTATTTCGCCCTGCTGATGAAGCTGCAGAACCCGGCCCACCAGGTGACGGTGGTCGAGCGCAACCGGCCTTTCGACACCTTCGGCTGGGGCGTGGTGCTGTCGGACCAGACCCTGGGCAACCTGCGCGCGGCCGACCCGGTCAGCGCACAGCTGATAGGCGATGCCTTCAACCACTGGGACGACGTGGAGGTCTTCTTCAAGGGGCGCTCGGTGCGCTCGGGCGGCCACGGCTTTTGCGGCATAGGCCGCAAGCGCCTGCTCAACATCCTGCAGGAGCGCTGCATGGCGCTGGGCGTGGCGCTGGTGTTTGAAACCGACGTGCAGGACGACCAGGCCATCGCGGCGCAGTACGGCGCCGACCTGGTGGTCGCCAGTGACGGCCTGAACAGCCGCATCCGCAACCGCTACGCGGACACCTTCAAGCCCGACGTGGAGCTGCGCGCCTGCCGTTTTGTCTGGCTGGGCACACGCAAGACCTTTGACGCCTTCACCTTCGCCTTTGAGCAGACCGAGCACGGCTGGTTTGCCGCCCATGCCTACAAGTTTGACGAAAACACCTCGACCTTTATCGTCGAGACGCCCGAGGCGGTGTGGAAGGCCCACGGCCTGGACCAGATGAGCCAGGAGGACGGCATCGCCTTCTGCGAGCGCCTGTTCGCCAAATACCTGGACGGCAACGCGCTGATGAACAACGCCACCCATGTGCGCGGCTCGGCGATCTGGATACGTTTCCCGCGCGTGGTCTGCGAGCGCTGGGTGCATGAGGCTTCCATCGAAGGAAAGAAAGTGCCTATCGTGCTGATGGGCGATGCGGCGCATACCGCGCATTTCTCCATCGGCAGCGGTACCAAGCTGGCGCTGGAAGACGCGATAGAGCTGAGCCACTGCTTCGCCCAGCACGGCGATGCCACGGCGGCGCTGCAGGCCTACGAGGCGCTGCGCTCCGTCGAGGTACTCAAGATCCAGAACGCGGCGCGCAACTCCACCGAATGGTTCGAGAACGTGGACCGCTACAGCGGCATGGAGGCCGAGCAGTTCTTTTATTCGCTGCTGACGCGCTCACAGCGCATCAGCCACGAAAACCTGCGGGTGCGCGACGCCGCCTGGCTGCAGGGCTATGAACAATGGCTGGCCAAGAGCAATGCGCCCCATGCGCCGCCGCCCATGCTGTTGCCGCTGAAAGTGCGCGAGCTTTCGTTAAAGAACCGCATCGTCGTGTCGCCCATGGCCACCTACAGCGCGGTAGACGGCATGCCGCAGGACTTCCACCTGGTGCACCTGGGCGCGCGCGCCCTGGGCGGCGCCGGCCTGGTGTTTGTGGAAATGACCTCGCCCTGCCCCGAAGGCCGCATCACCCCGGGCTGCCCGGGCTTGTGGAGCGAGGCGCAGGCCAAGGGCTTCAAGCGCATTGTGGATTTTGTGCATGCCTCGGGCGCGGGCGCCAAGATAGGCATGCAGCTGGGCCACAGCGGCCCCAAGGGCTCGACCCAGGTGGGCTGGGAAGCGCCCGACGAGCCGCTGCCTTCCGGCAACTGGCCGCTGCTGGCGGCCAGCGCCGTGGCCTACGGCCCGGGCAACCAGCTGCCCCAGGCCATGACACGCGCCGACATGGACCGCGTGAAGGCCGAGTTTGTGCAGTCCACGCGCTACGCGGCCGAGGCCGGCTTTGACTGGCTGGAGCTGCATTGCGCGCACGGCTATTTGCTGTCGAGCTTTATCACGCCGCTGACCAACCAGCGCACAGACGACTACGGCGGCAGCCTGGAAAACCGCTGCCGCTTCCCGCTTGAAGTGTTTGCCGCCATGCGCGCCGTGTGGCCGGCCCACCTGCCCATGAGCGTGCGCATCTCGGCGCACGACTGGGCGCCGGGCGGCAACACGGCCGACGACGCGGTGGCGATTGCGCGCCTGTTCAAGGCCGCGGGCGCTGACTTCATCGACGTGTCGTCGGGCCAGACCACACGCGCGGCCAAACCGGTGTACGGCCGCATGTACCAGACGCCGTTTGCCGACCGCATACGCAACGAGGTGGGCATACAGACCATTGCCGTGGGCGCGATCTCGGAAGTCGACCACGTCAACAGCATCATCGCGGCCGGCCGCGCCGACCTCTGCGCGATCGCCCGCCCGCACCTGGCCGACCCGGCCTGGACGCTGCACGAAGCGGCCAAGCTGCAAAGCCGCCATGTGAACTGGCCCAAGCCTTACCTCAGCGGGCGCGACCAGCTCTACCGCGAAATCGCCAAACAGCAGGCACTCGCGGCGCAGCCCGCGGCCGGCAAATAAAAAAACAAAAGCAAAAGCAAAAGCCAACACAGCAAGGAGACCCGCATGGACATGGAAGCACGAGGCCACAGCGAACACCCCGAGGCATTGCGCCTCTGGCTGCGCATGCTGACCTGCACCCAGCTGGTGGAAAAGCAGGTGCGCACCCAGCTGCGCGAGCAGTTCGACACCACGCTGCCGCGCTTCGACCTGATGGCGCAGCTCGAGCGCAGCCCCGAGGGCCTGAAGATGAACGAGCTGTCGCGCCGCATGATGGTGACGGGCGGCAACGTCACCGGCATCACCGACCAGCTGGTGGCCGAAGGCCTGGTCGAGCGCGTGGACGTGGAGGGCGACCGGCGCGCCTACCGCGTGCGATTGACGACCCGCGGGCGCAAGCTTTTTGACGAAATGGCGACCGAGCATGAGGCCTGGATCGTCTCGGCCTTTGAGGCGCTGTCGCCGCGCGAGGTCGAATCGCTGCACAAGCTGCTGGGCAAGGTCAAGCAGCACCACAACCAACTCGCCGACGCAAAACTGGAAACCCCATGAAACACTACATAGGCCTGGCCAACCCCATGCACGCGCATTTCGATGCGATGGCCCACTACCAGGCGGAGCATTTCGCGTATTCGTTCGAGGACGGCGTCGCGACGCTGACCCTGAACCGCCCCGAGCGCAAGAACCCGCTGACCTTTGACTCCTACGCGGAGCTGCGCGATCTGTTCCGCACGCTGAACAGCGCGACCGACGTGAAAACGGTGGTCATCACCGGCGCGGGCGGCAACTTCTGCTCGGGCGGCGACGTGCACGAGATCATAGGCCCGCTCACCAAGATGAGCATGCCCGAGCTGCTGGAGTTCACGCGCATGACGGGCGACCTGATCAAGGCCATGCGCCTGTGCCCGCAGCCCATCATCGCGGCCATCGACGGCATCTGCGCCGGCGCGGGCGCCATGATGGCGCTGGCGGCCGACATGCGCCTGGGCACAGCCCAGGCCAAGACGGCCTTTCTGTTCACGCGCGTGGGCCTGGCCGGCGCCGACATGGGCGCCTGCGCGCTGCTGCCGCGACTGATAGGCCAGGGCCGCGCCTCGGAGCTGCTGTTCACCGGCCGTGCCATGAGCGCGCAGGAAGGCCTGCAGTGGGGCTTCTTCAACGCGCTGCATGAGCCGCAGGCGCTGCTGGCGCAGGCGCAAAAACTCGCGCGCGAGCTGGCCGAAGGCCCGACCTTTGCGCACGGCATGACCAAGACCATGCTGCACCAGGAATGGGCCATGACGCTGGACCAGGCCATAGAGGCCGAGGCGCAGGCCCAGGCCATCTGCATGCAGACCAAGGACTTCACGCGCGCCTACGAGGCCTTTGCGGCCAAACAGAAACCGGTGTTCCGCGGCGACTGAGCACAGCAGCACAACAAGGATTCACGCATGAAATCGAGCACCGCCCACCTGGCTTTGCCTTTTTTTGACGAGGTTCACCGCGAGCTGGGCCGGCGCCTGGCCGACTGGGCGCCGCAGCAGCAGGTCGACGAAAGCGACGACCGCAAGGCCTGCAAGGAATGGGTGGCGCTGCTGGGCGAGCAGGGCTGGCTGCGCTACTGCGTGCCGGCCGGCAAGGACGGCGCCCTGGGCGGCGCGCTGGAGAAACTGGATTCGCGCGCACTGGTGATCTTGCGCGAGACCCTGGCCTTTCATTCGCCCCTGGCCGACTTTGCGTTTGCGATGCAAGGCCTGGGCAGCGGTGCCATCACGCTGGCCGGCACGCCGGCGCAGCAGGCGGCCTACCTGCCTCTGGTGGCCAGCGGTAAAAAAATCGCGGCCTTTGCGCTGAGCGAGCCCGACGCGGGCTCCGACGCCGGCGCCATGGCGACCTCGGCCACCGACAGCGGCGAGGCCTGGACGCTGAACGGCAGCAAGACCTGGATCAGCAACGGCGGCATCGCGGATTTTTACGTGACCTTTGCCAAGACCGACCCGCAGGCCGGCACGCGCGGCATCACGGCTTTTATCGTCGATGCAGACAGCAAGGGCCTGGACAGCAGCGAGCACATCGCCGTGATGGCGCCGCACCCGCTGGCCACGCTGAAGTTCGCGCACTGCAAGCTGCCAAAAGGCGCGCAGCTGGGCGCGCTGCACGGCGGCTTCAAGCTGGCCATGCAGACGCTGGACATCTTCCGCGCCTCGGTGGCGGCCGCCGCGCTGGGCATGGCGCGCCGCGCGCTGGCCGAGGCGGTGCGGTTTTCGAAAGAACGCAAAATGTTCGGCCAGACCCTGGCCGATTTCCAGCTCACCCAGGCCAAGCTCGGTGAAATGGCCGCCCTGGTCGACGCCGCCGCGCTGCTGACCTACCGCGCTGCCTGGATGCGTGACGAAAGCGAGCGCCTGGGCAGCGGCGCGCGCATCACCGCCGAGGCGGCCATGGCCAAGATGGCGGCCACCGAGAACGCGCAAAAGGTCATCGACATGGCGCTGCAAATGCACGGCGGCCTGGGCGTGAAGGTGGGCACCAAGGTGGAAAGCCTTTACCGCGACATACGCTCGCTGCGCATTTACGAAGGCGCGACCGAAGTGCAGCAACTCATTATTGGAAAGGCCCAATTGCAATCATGAGCACCTCCGTCTCCGACCCTATCGAAAGTGTCACCGCGGCGCCCTCCGCGCCTTCCGCGCAGCCGGACCGTTTTGTGCACGAGCGCCTGCCGGCGCCCGGGCAGTTGCCGCGCATGGAATACGCGCTGCCCGAGCTGCGCATCCCGGCGCAGGCCAACCTGGTGCAGTCCCTGTTTGACAAGGCGATTCGCGAGGGCCGCGGCGACAAGCCCATGCTGCGCTCGGACAAGATCACGCTGACATACACCGAAGCGCTGGAGCGCGTGAACCGCATCGCGCAGGTGCTGACCGAGGACTTCGGCCTCAAGCCCGGCAACCGCGTGCTGCTGCGCGGCGGCAATTCCATCGGCATGGCGCTGGCCTGGCTGGGCGTGGTGCAGGCCGGGCTGGTGGCGGTGGCGACCATGCCGCTGCTGCGCGCCAAGGAGCTCGGCGAGATCATCGAAAAAGCCCGGCCCGCGCTGGCCTTGTGCGATGCGACCCTGCTCGACGAGCTGCAGGCCGCGCAGGCGCCCAGTGCCGCGCTGCCCACCATCGTGCCTTTTAATGTGATGGATGCGCCCGGCTCCCTGGCCGTGCTGTCGGCGCAAAAGGACGGCAAGTTCAAGCCCTGCCCGGTGTCGGCCGACGACGTCGCGCTGATGGCTTTCACCTCAGGCACCACGGGCAAGCCCAAGGCCGCGGTGCACACCCACCGCGACGTGCTGGCCGCCTGCGAGGCCTGGCCGCGCCATGTGCTCAAGGCGCAACCCGACGACATCGTGGTCGGCTCGCCGCCGCTGGCTTTTACCTTCGGCCTGGGCGGTATGCTGATTTTCCCGATGTGGGCCGGTGCCTCGGTGTATTACCCCTCCATAGGTTACACGCCGGAGGCCATGGTCAAGCTGATCAATCAGGTGGGCGCGACGGTCTGCTACACCGCGCCCACGTTCTACCGGCAGATGGCCGCCTTTGCCAAGCAGCACGGCGTGCCCGGCCTGCGCCTGTGCGTGAGCGCCGGCGAAAGCCTGCCCGACGCCACACGCCAGCTGTGGAAGGATGCCACCGGCATTGAAATGATTGACGGCATAGGCGCGACCGAGATGTTCCACATCTTCATCTCGGCGGCCGGCGCCGACGTGCGCCGCGGCGCCATCGGCAAGGTCGTGCCAGGTTATACCGCCAAGGTGGTGGACGACAGCGGCGCCGAGGTGCCGCGCGGCACCATAGGCAAGCTGGCGGTGGTCGGGCCCACGGGCTGCCGCTACCTCGACGACGAGCGCCAGGGCAACTATGTGAAGGGCGGCTGGAACTACCCGGGCGACGCCTTTATGCAGGACGCCGACGGCTACTTTTTCTACCAGGCACGCGCCGACGACATGATCATCACCGCCGGCTACAACGTGGCCGGCCCCGAGGTCGAAGACGCGCTGCTCAAGCATCCGGCCGTGGCCGAGTGCGGTGTGGTGGGCCTGCCCGACGAGGAGCGCGGCATGGTCGTGAAGGCCTTTATCGTGCTCAAGCCCGGCGAGGCCGGCGGCGACGCCACGGCCAAGGCCTTGCAGGACCATGTCAAGGCGACGCTGGCGCCCTTTAAATACCCGCGGCAAATCGAATTTGTCGACAAGCTGCCGCGCACCGAAACCGGCAAGCTGCAACGCTTCAAGCTGCGCCAGCCATGAAATTCAGCATTCCCAAGCGCGTGCGCTTTCACCACTGCGACCCGGCCGGCATTGTTTTTTACCCGCAGTTTTTTTACCTGCTGCATGAGGTGCAGGAAGACTTCCTGGAGCACATAGGCTTTCCCGAGCACCAGCTGATCGCCAGCGGCGTCGGTGTGCCCATCGTGGACCTGAAGACCGAATTCCTCGGCATGTGCCGCAACGGCGATGCACTCACCATCACGCTGGAGCTCACGCGCATAGGCGGCTCCAGCATAGGCATGCAGTACGAGATCCACGGCGAGGCCGGCGATACCCGGCTCAAGGCCCACGGCGTGATCGTGTATTCCGAAGTTCCCAACGGCAAGCCCCTACGCATTCCCGATGCACTGCGCGAGGCCTTGCTGCCCTATTTAAAAACACCCCCTGGAGACCCGCCCCATGCTCAAAAAAATTCAACCCCCTGACTGGGCCGAACCCAAGGGTTATGCCAACGGCATGCTCGCGCGCGGCGCGCTGCTTTTTGTCGGCGGCCAGATCGGCTGGAACGCAAAGCAGGAATTCGAGAGCGACGACTTCGTCGCGCAAACCAAACAGGCCTTGCAAAACATCGCGGCCGTGCTCAAAGCCGGCGGCGCCGGGCCCGAACACATGGTGCGCATGACCTGGTACGTGGTGGACCGCGTCGAATACGTGGCCAGGCTCAAGGAACTGGGCGCCGCCTACCGCGAAGTCATGGGCAAGAACTTCCCGGCCATGACCTGTGTCGAGGTGGCAGGCCTGGTCGAGGACCGCGCGCAGGTGGAGATTGAGGTTACGGCGGTGGTGCCGGACTGAACGGCGCGGCTCACTGGAAGTCGTTCGCTTGATGGCCTGGTTAGGCCTTGCCTTCACTCTTGCGCTGCCTCAAGCCCGACATAGAACACTTGCGTCCCTGGCGGGACATCTTCTTTCGTGATTGGATGAGGCACGGATATGGGTGTATGAATCGTGGTGGGACGCGGCCTCGCCCCGTAGTTGAGCATTTCGACGCCGTGAACTCGTGTTTCGATCGACTCGCCGTTCGGCTTGACCAGACGAATCGGGTCCCCTACTCGTACCGTTGGAAGACCGGGTGCGGGGGCTATGCCAGGTGCAAGCACGCAACCGCGTCCAGAAATCTGGAATGCTTGTTCTACAGTGAAGAGCAAAGGCAGGGTCATTTGTAGCGCCTAATGTTCGACGTAAGGGGCTGGCCGCAGGCCAGTCGCCTTGACGGAGGGGCTAGATCTTTGCATTGTCATTGCCCCCGGCTAGTAATTGATCGAGCTCTGCCCACTGGGGTTCACAGAGCCCCGGCCGATAGGCCGCCTGCTTAAAGGCGGTTTGCTCGCTGCGATAAATTTCCCAAAGGCTTGCTTTTCGATCCTGCACACAGGCCCTGACGTTCGCCAGGCGGTCGGCAACTTTGACCAGCAAGGCGAGCTCTGTAGGGCCTGAAACTTTCGCGAGTTTGGCGTAGGTTTTGGCCTTGCGCTCCTTACGATTGGCTCCCGGCTCATCCGTCAGCAACGCGACACAAGCTGCGACCTTGGTACCGAACTGGTTTTCGATTTCAGCCAGGGTTGCGTTGGTGTCTTCAACGGTGTCATGCAGGTACGCAACAACCCCGGCTTCATCACCGTAGAGGCCAGCTATCGCCGCGACTGCATCAAGGTGATAGGAGTACGGGTGATCACCGTACTTCTGTTCGCCATGAGCGGCGATGGCGAATGAGCGAGCTTGATCGGTAGTGAGTGACATGGGTATGTGCGTTTAGCTTATGTTGGCAACGACCTTGCCTAGATAGTGCGATGTGCGTAGCTTTAGTATCAAGGTGTCGCTCGCTAAGTGGAGGGGGTGGATGCTGCGGCTTCAACGGCTGCATAAAGATTTCGAATGGGCTCATCTTGATCCTCAAACCTTCCCTGCCATATCACGGTGGCTTCCTGGTAGCCGCGGGAAATGCGAAGACCGAAGAACGAACCACCCAGCATTGGTGTGAAGGGGTGCTCAGCAAACGAGTATGCAATACGATTCGCCAATTCAGCGAGAGATCGGAGAGTTTCCGGTGACACGCTGAACTGAGTGTGCGGAAACTGAGCCTCAAGCTCCGGCCAACGCTGCGAAGACCGCGTGTCATTGAATGACTGCACACTCCCGCCAGGCAGGCCGTCTATTACTTCATCCGAATCGATCTCGATGAGTCGCCCGTAGGCTCGATGTGGTCTATTCCAGATTGTGATTTGAAAAGATGGAAGATTCATGGGCGACCTAGTGTTTGACGTGATGGATGGATTGGTCCTCACCCACCATCACGTTGCCTCCTGAGAGCCTCCAGCAATTGTTCTCGATCTTCCTTGGGACCGAGCACCATTGTCTCGATGGTTGGCTTGCGCGGTGACCCCTGCTCACGGGGAAGACTCTTGTTGACGTACTTCGCTACCTCGGCGAGCGCATTGCGGCAGTGTGGACTTGAGATGCACTCCCAAGCGGCGACGATTGCCAGTGCCACAAACGCCGAATAGTCATCTTTCCCGCCAGCATTCCCTTCAACTCTCAACGCAACGCGGCCCTGCTGGAAGTGAAGCAGTTCTGACGGCATGCCATCGATGACGATCCCAGGCACACCCCCCGTATGCGATATCGGAGCCATTGAGGAGGCTAGCTTTGTGAAGACCTCGGCCGAAATCACGCCTTCCGCACGATCAGTGAGCATTGGTGAGGGCTCAAACTGGTGCCAGATCATGGACCGCGCGCAGACGACGAAAACCTTGCCACCGACAAAGGTAAGGCAGACTTCCGGGTGGAACGACGGCTTCAGCAAGAGGCGCAATGCCTCAACGGCACCGACGCAAGAAGGATCGTCTTCGAACGAAGGCAGACCCATGCACTTGCAAATAGCCTCCGCGGTGTACTCGCCTGTTCGCATATGACGGCTAAGGTTTGATATGAGCGGCACCGTCAGGCGTCCGCTGGATCTGAAGGTTGGAAAAACGCGTCATTCGTCGGTTATCCCATACGTGTTGCGCGCCTCCCAGTCATGGAATCGCTTGCAAAGTTCAGATGCCGGCATTGATGCCCAATACTGCACTGCATCCACTCGGGAACGCGGTGAGTTAGCGGGTAGCTGGCCAATAAACCTGGCACATGCTTCCAGCACTTTGTGCTTTCCAAACTCAGAGATTAAATAAAAGGGAACGATCCGATTACTGGCATCCAAGCTCGATTCATGAATGTCGGCCAGGAGCGATTCAATTGACCTCATGGAATTTGGCTGAAGCTCTACGAGCATATAACCGGCTGAAACATCGAAGCCCGCGCCAGGGTGCTGAATCGACAACGGCCACAAGAAGCCAAACACTTCCGCATCGCCATATTGAGTCAGTAAACGTCGAACTCTCAGGAAGTCATCATACGTACCAATCGCACGCATCTCTTCCGAAAGCTGTTGAATGTGTTCCATAACTTCTAACGTTCGACTTAAAGGGATGGCCGCAGGCCAGTCCCCTTGACGGAGGGGTTAGAGGCCCCTCGCATACAGGAGGAATGCAAGGGATGCGGCCAAGTGCGCCGGGCCGGTTGGAACCAGGTCAGAACCTTGCCTAATCAGTTTGGCGAGAATTGCATACGCAACAGCGCTCACCAGAAACGCGCCCAACAGGACCGGCACCGCTGCAAGGCCGAACCAGGCGCCAGCCATTGCGAGGGCCTTCATGTCGCCTCGACCGATGGCTTCGGCTCGAGTGACCCGCTTCATGACAAGCATGAGCAAGAAAGGAGCGGCATAGCCCGCAACCGCCCCATAGAGATGTTCAGTAGCATGGCCAGTGAAGGCGTGAAACAGTAACGCCGCCCACATGGCTGGCAATACGACCATGTCTGGAAGCAGCGCGTGTTTGACATTGATGGCAAGGAGCAAGAGCAAAGAAAAGAAGAAGACACAGGCTGCCGCACCCTCAGCATTAAAACCATAAGCGGTCAAAGAGACGAATCCGAGCACTGCTCCGATTGCAACGATGGCATATGGCGGGTAGCCCGAGAGCTCAATGTGAGATATTCCATCGCGCTGGTGCGCCATATGCTCCTCAACCTCCTGCTGCCAGCGAAGCTCCAGAAGAGCCGGAATTCGCCGTGCCAAAGGTAGAAGTACGAGAGCCGTAGCACCGGCGAAGAAAGCTGCGGCTATGGCTGAGAGGACGTATTCGTTCATTGGCAGGTGATATCCAACGGGTGTAAGGGGCTTCTAACGTGATGTATACCGCAGGACCTGCGGCATAACTTGGCGCGTGCGGTATAAGCTGGCTGCTGAAAGCGCATCCAAGTGTCTGTTATTGGAAAACTTATTGCCCATTTTGAGTTTCGCTTGGCTCGATAAAAAAGGACCCAACCCCGCGAATCGATTCTAGGGGGACAATGTGGTTGCTGCCTCCTCAATATGAAGGAGCACAGACAGTCTTTGGGTCTGTCATCTAGGCTGCTTTGTGGAATGAAGCGCGGATGCCAATTCGCTCGCACTCTGCTTCGGCTTGCTGGACTTCGAAGTCTAGAAAGTGCCCTAGATCCCACGGGCTTTCAAGGTCGATGAGGAATTGGGATACCTTCATCGAAAATCCTGCAACAAACTCGTTTGGGAGCAGGGAGCGATCACTAAATAGTGATGTTGTCCACCACGGTGCCAATAGGCACACCACGGGTCTGCTCAAGAAGTTGTCGGGCGAGTTCCCAATAAACATCAAGAGAAGTGAGTTCGAGATTGTCTATCGTGTCAGAGCCACCGAGAAACAGAGGGCGCTTATAGCCGACGCACTGTGTGATGAGCGGAGGAGAACCCCCCGTCGAACGCCACTGCGCGTGGAAGCTCTCCGCCAGCGCTTCTTCTCGGTAATCGATGAGCTCCACCTCGTGAAACGAAACGATGCCGCATGGAATCTCTAGTGCTTCGCCTGTGCCGGGCTCGAGCATCACCACACCGGGCTCGCCCTCGACGAGGCGGCCTGAGTCAAGTGCGAACACCCTGCCCAGCCAATCAACGCCAAAGCAAGTAAGTCGGCCCTTGAACTTGGGAAACGCGGCGCAAACACACTGGCCCCAGCGTGCCACTGTGTCTGCCCGAAGGATGCGATACAGGCCTTGCTTGAAGGACGCTCCCCCATACAGAGTCAGCAAACTATCCAGTTCTACGTTGCCTGAACGCGAATCGCCGCTGACGACTACGAGTCCCTCGTCTGGTGCGAATACGCTCCTAAAGGTCTTAAACATTTCAGTCCTTACGGGTCCATTGGGTGGATGCGCTTGCGTTGAGTGTCTGCCCTTGGCCGTATGCTGTTATCTCCACCGAAAGCTTCATCCGCGAGGGGCTTTTGCGTCGGAATTTGCCGACCGAACGCTTACCAATTCTATGGCGGTAGGCGCTTGCAGAGGTCTGAACCCTCAATCCACTTTCGCCCCAGAAGCCTTCACCACCTGCGCCCACTTCTTGTGCTCGGCGTTGATAAAGGCGGTGAACTGGGCCGGCGTGTTGCCGCTGGGAATCGCGCCCTGGGCCAATAGCTTTTCTTTCATCGCCGGCGTGCCCAGCGCTTTCGATGCTTCCTGCTGGATGCGGTTCACGATGTCGGGTGGTGTGCCGGCGGGGGCCAGCAGGCCGAACCAGGAGCTGGCGTCGTAGCCTTTCAGGGCCGGGCCGCCGGCTTGTTCTAGGGTGGGGATGTCGGGCAGGGCGGCTGAGCGTTCGGAGCTGGTCACTGCTAACGCCTTGAGTTTGCCGGACTTGATGAGGGCCATGGAGGAGGGCAGGTTGTCGAACATGACGTCCATGTCGCCGCCCACCAGCGCCAGCAGCGCGGGGCCGGAGCCGCTGTAGGGGAAGTGGGTCATATAGGTGCCGCTCATGGTCTTGAACAGCTCGCCGGCCAGGTGGATGGAGGTGCCGTTGCCGCTGGAGGCCATGTTGAAGGTGCCGGGTTTGGCCTTGGCGGCGCGTATGAAGTCGGTGACGTTGTTGATGCCGGCGGCCTTGGCTTTTTCGGTGTTGACGACCATGACGTTGGGCACGCCCGCGACCAGGGTGATGGGTGCGAAGTCTTTTTGCGGGTCGTAGGCCATCTTTGTGTAGAGGGACTTGTTGATGCCGTGCGTGCCCACGGTGCCCATGAGCAGGGTGTAGCCGTCGGGTATGGATTTGGCGACGATGTCGGCGCCTATGTTGCCGCCGGCGCCGGCGCGGTTCTCGACAACAAAGGGCTGGCCGAAAGCCTTGGAGAGTTCAGGCGCCATGGCGCGGGCCAGGATGTCGGTGGTACCGCCGGGCGCGAAGGGCACAACGATCTTGACGGGCTTGGCCGGCCAGTTCGCGCTTTGCGCCCAGGCCGAGGGCGTGGCCATAAAAGTGCTGAGGGCGGCGATAGCGGTGGCGATGAAGCTGGCGCCGCGCAGAAAGGATTTGTTGTTCATCAGGAAGTCTCTCCAGGGGATGGCCGGCACGCGGCCGGGGACCACACGAACATAACGTCCGCAGGCAGGCGCTTCAAGGGGGTTAAACCCGGGCGCTTGAAAAAAGAAAAAGCCGCCCGGCGCGAACCGGGCGGCTTGGCAATCGAACCAGCGTGGATTCAATCAGTCGGCAAACTTGCCGGCGGCTTCGACCACGGGTTTGATCTTGTTGATTTCGGCGGACACAAAGGCCTTGTGGGCGGCGGGGTCCACGCGCTTGTCGGTCACCACGATGGCGCCCAGGCCTTCCTGCTTCTTGATGAAGTCGGGGTCTTTCAGGGCGATCTTCAGCGCGTTGTTGAGCTGGGTCAGCACGGCGGGCGGCGTGCCCTTGGGGGCGTACATGCCGTGCCAGATGGTCAGGTCAAAGCCCTTGAGGCCCATCTCCTGCAGCGTGGGGTAGTCTTTCAGCAGCTTGTTGTTGCTCAGCGGCTTGGCGGTGGTCACGGCAAAAGCCTTGACGCGGCCGGCTTCGATCTGGCCGGTGGTGTTGGTGGTCTGGTCGCACATCATGTCGACCTGGCCGCCGACCAGCGCATTCATGGCCGGCGCGGTGCCGCCGAAGGGGATGGTGGTCATCGCATCCTTGGCGTTGATGGCCGCTTGCCACATCAGGCCGCACAGGTGCGAGGCCGAGCCCAGGCCGGCGTGGGCGATGTTGAGCTTGCCGGCGTTGGCGCGTATGTAGTTCTCGAAATCGCGGTAGTTGTTGGCGGGCAATTGCGGCTTGCCGATGATGGTCATGGGCACTTCATTGATCATGCCGAGGAACTCAAAATCGTCGAGCACCTTGTAAGGCAGCTTGCGGTACAGGGCGGGTGCCGCCGCCATGCCGATGTGGTGCACCAGCAGGGTGTGGCCGTCGGGTGCGGCGCGCGCGACCTTGGCCGCGCCGATTGTGCCGCCGGCGCCGTTGACGTTCTCCACAACGAAGTTGGCGCTGCCGCCCATGGCCTTGCGCATGGCTTCGGCGAGGTCGCGCGCGACGCGGTCGGTCGGGCCGCCGGCGGCGAAGGGCACCACCAGGCTGACGGGCTTGGAGCCGGGGAAGGCGGGGGCTTGCGCGTGGGCGGCAAACATGGCCGTTGCGGCGGCGGCGAGGACTAACAGGCGTTTCATGAGCGTCTCCTTGTATCTGAAGGCGCCAAGTTTACGGTCCCCTTACCGCGCGAACATCGCGGGAACTACGTAAGGGCTATCCCCTTCCCTTTAAGGCAGCTGGCTTCGGGAGTTCAGGCCAGCAGGGGCCGCGGAACCGGCTTTGCCGGGCCGCAGGCGCAGCGGCCCCCTCGGGGGGCAGGAAGCTACACGCAGTGAGCGACCGTGGGGGCTCTACTTGTAACTTCGTGCATCCTCAATAACCTTTCCGTCGTTGGGGAGACTGCCGGGTGCCAGCAGCTGCACGGTGCCGCGCAGCTTGGTCACGTCGCGTATCGCTTCGCCGATGCGCTGGTCCAGCCCCTCGGGCATGGAGGCCGCCTCGGCCTGGAAGTGCATGCTGTCATTGGCCATCTCGCCGCTGACGACCAGCCTGGCCTTGAGCACTTCGGGAAAACGCCTGGCGATGTCGGCGACCTGGCCCGGGTGCACAAACATGCCGCGCACCTTGACGGTCTGGTCGGCCCGGCCCATCCAGCCCTTGATGCGGGTGTTGCTGCGGCCCGTGGGGCAGCTGCCGGGCAGCACAGCCGACAGGTCGCCGGTGCCGAAACGGACCAGCGGGTAGTCGGGGTTCAGCGTGGTGACCACGAGTTCGCCGACCTCGCCCTCGGCGACCGGGTCGCCGGTGCCGGGGCGCACGATTTCCACCATCACGCCTTCGTCGAGCACCAGGCCTTCGCGGGCCTCGGTTTCATAGGCGATCAGGCCCAGGTCGGCCGAGGCGTAACACTGGTAGGCGGCGATGCCGCGTTCGGCGAACCAGTCGCGCAGGCTGGGCGGGCAGGCCTCGCCCGAGACCATGGCGCGGGTCACGCTGGGCAGGCCGATTTTCATCTCGGCGGCCTTGTCGACAATGATCTTGAGGAAGCTGGGCGTGCCGACATAACCGGCGGGCTTGAGCTCGGCCATGGCCTGCACCTGCTGCTCGGTCTGCCCGGTGCCGCCCGGGAAGACGGTGCAGCCCAGCGCATGGGCGCCGCTTTCCATCATGGTGCCGGCCGGCACGAAGTGGTAGCTGAAGCAGTTGTGCACCAGCTGCCCGGCCCTGAAGCCCGCGGCGTGCAGGGCCCGCGCCATGCGCCAGTAGTCCTTGCGTGTGCTGTCGGGCTCGTAAATCGTGCCGGGGCTGGCGAACACGCGCGGCATGGCGGCGCCGTAACGCAGCGCGCTGAAGCCGCCGAAAGGATCGCCGCCCGCCTCGCGCGAGGCCTGCTGCAGTGCCAGCAGCTCATACTTGCGCGTGACCGGCAGGCGCGCCAGCGCGGCGCGCGAGGTGACGGCCGAGGCATCCACGCCCTTGAGGATGCCGGTGAAAGCCGGCGCGTGGGCCTGCGCATGCGCAATCTGCTGCGGCAGCGCGGCGAGCTGGGCGGCTTCGCGCTCGGCGTGCGGCCGGTGTTCGAGGGTGTCGAAGAAATTGCTCATGTCCCTGCCCTCAAGCCAGCCAGCGTTTGCGGCGTTTATAACTTTTCACGTCTTTAAAGCTCTTGCGCTCGCCACCACCCACACCGAGGTAGAACTCTTTCACGTCCTCGTTGTTGGCCAGGTCGGCGGCCGCGCCGTCCATCACCACGCGGCCGCTTTCCATGATGTAGCCGTAGTCGGCGTACTTGAGCGCCATATTGGTGTTCTGCTCGGCCAGCAAAAAGGTGACCTTCTCTTTCTGGTTCAGGTCCTGCACGATGTTGAAGACCTCCTCGACGATTTGCGGCGCCAGGCCCATGGAGGGTTCGTCCAGCAGCACCATGGAGGGGTTGGCCATCAGCGCGCGGCCTATGGCGCACATCTGCTGCTCGCCGCCCGAGGTATAGGCCGCCTGCGAGGTACGCCGGGTTTTCAGGCGCGGAAAGTAGTTGTAGACCTTCTCGAGGTTGGCCGCGACCTCGGCCTTGCCGGCGCGCGTGTAGGCGCCGGTCAGCAGGTTTTCTTCGATGGTCAGGTGGGCAAAGCAGTGCCGCCCTTCCATGACCTGCACCACGCCGCGTTTGACCAGGTCGGCCGGCGAAAGGTTCTCGATGCGCTCGCCGCGCAGCTCGATGGAGCCCTTGGTGACCTCGCCGCGCTCGCCCTTGAGCAGGTTGGAGATCGCGCGCAGCGTGGTGGTCTTGCCCGCGCCGTTGCCGCCCAGGATGGCCACGATGCGGCCCTGCGGCACCTGCAGCGAGACGCCCTTGAGCACCAGGATCACGTGGTTGTAGATAACCTCGATGCCGTTGACGTTGAGAACGATGTCGGGTGAGTCACTCATTGTTGTGTGTCCGTGTCGGTGAAGCCAATTGAAAAAGCCGTGCCACCGGCCCTTTCAATTGGCGGCTCGGGGGAGCCGCCGCCCTCCCGCCGCGGCGGGAGGGGTGGTCAAGCCACTATCAGGATTGGCAGTCGGCCGGGGTGCGTGCCGTCAGTTTTTTCTCGGTGGCGTACTTGGCGGCCGTGGCCTTGACCAGGGGCTTGATCACCTGTTCGTCGGCCTGCAGCCAGTCGGAGGTGAATTTCCACTCCTTGCCGTCCCAGGTGTGGATGCGCGCCCAGGCCGAGCCCATGTGGTCGGTGCAGGAGGTGCTGATGGGCCGCATCACGCCGGCAAAACCGAGTGCGTCGAGCTTGGCCTGGGTCAGGTTCAGGTTTTCCAGGCCCCAGCGGACTTGTTCACCCGTCATGATTTTTCCCTTGCCGAAGCGGTCCTGCGCGGCGCGCAGGCCTTCCACGCCCAGCATGGCGCTCATGGCGCCGCGCATGTAGAGCACCTGGCCGACTTCTTCCTTGGGGCCCGTGCCCTGGCCCTTGCCATGGACCATGGCCAGCATGTCCTTGACCAGCTTGGAGTTGGGCTCGGCGCCGTGCTGCATGGTCACGGCGTTGTAGCCCTTGGCGCCTTCGGCCACGTCTTTCACGTCAGGCTCGGCGCCGGCCCACCACACGCCGTACATTTTCTCGCGCGGGTAGCCGGTGGCTTGCGCTTCCTTGATGGCCGTGGTGTTCATGATGCCCCAGCCCCACAGCGCCACATAGTCGGGGCGCGACTGGCGGATCTGCAGCCAGGTGGCTTTCTGCTCGACGCCGGGCGCGGTCACGGGCAGCAGCTGCAGCGTAAAGCCGTGCATGGCGGCGCGCTCCTGCATCAGCGGAATCGGCTCCTTGCCGAAGGGCGAGTCGTGGTAGACCAGCGCAATGCGTTTGCCCTTGAGCTTGTCGAAGCCGCCTTCCTTCTTGGCGATGGCCTGGAGTATGGCGTCGGCGGCAACCCAGTAGGTGCCGGCGATCGGGAAGTTCCACTTGAAGATGGAGCCGTCGGCGCTTTCGCTGCGGCCGTAGCCCACGGTCACCACCGGGATCTTGTCGACCGGGGCTTTTTCGGTGATGGCGAAGGTGGCGCCGGTGGACAGCGGCTGCACCAGGGTGGCGCCGCCGTTCTTGCCCTTCAGGCGCTCATAACATTCCACGCTGCGCGCGGTGTCATAGCCGGTTTCGCATTCCTCGAACGAGATCTTCACGCCGTTGATGCCGCCGCGCGCGTTGACCAGCTTGAGGTAGTCCACATAGCCGTTGGCCCAGGGCACGCCGTTGGGCGCGTAAGGCCCGGTGCGGTAGGACAGCACCGGGAAGAACTGCTCCTTGGCCTGGGCGAATGCGCTGGTCGTCACAAGGGACGAAGCGCCGGTGGCGAGGATTGCCACCGCCAACATCACATTACGAATCTTCATTGTTGTCTCCTGGAAAATTTATAAACACCGTGAAAAAAGGGGTACCTCAGTAAACGACCTAACCATCCATTGCGCATTGGTGATTTCGAGTAATCCTTAACCCTATGAGCGTTGGTGGGAACCTCAGTGTGGGAACGGCCATAGCCGCAATTTCTGTTTGCCGACGGCCCACAGCTTGGCCAGCCCGTGCGGCTCCACAATCAAAAACCACACAATCAGCCCGCCGAAAATCATCAGCTCCGCGTGCGAGATGCCGGCCGTGGAGATCGAGATGCCCAGCCAGCCGGCCAGCACCGGCAGCAGCTGGCTCAGCACAATCGGCAGCACCACGATAAAGGCGGCGCCGAAGAAGCTGCCCATGATGGCGCCCATGCCGCCTATGATGACCATGAACAGCAGGCGGAAGGAATAGTCCACCGAGAAGGCGGCAGGCTCCCAGGCGCCCAGGTAGATAAAGGCCCACAGCCCGCCGGCGATGCCGATGATGAAGGAGCTGACCGCGAAGGCGCTGAGCTTGGCGTACATGGGGCGTATGCCGATCACCGCGGCGGCCACGTCCATGTCGCGGATCGCCATCCACTCGCGGCCTATGGCGCTGCGCACCAGGTTTTTGGCCAGCAGGGTGATCACCACCACGATCACCAGGCAGAACAGGTATTTGCTGACGGCGCTTTCAATCGGCAGGCCGAAGACCTGCAGGTTGGACACCGACACCGAACCCGAGGGCGTGTCCATGGTGAACCACTTGATGCGCAGGAACATCCAGTCGCTGAAGAACTGCGCGGCCAGCGTGGTCACCGCCAGGTACAGGCCCTTGACGCGCAGGCTGGGCAGCCCGAACAGGATGCCGAACAGCATGGCGCACAGGCCGCCCAGTATCAGCGCCGGGATCAGCGGCATGCCGGGGATGCGCACAAAGAAGTTGTAGGCGCCGTAAGCGCCCACCGCCATAAAGGCGCCCGAGCCCAGCGAGATCTGCCCGCAGTAGCCGACCAGGATGTTGACCCCGACGGCCGCCAGCGAAAAGACCAGGAAGGGAATCAGGATGGCGCGGAACAAATAGTCGCTGGCCAGCAGCGGCACGGCGATAAAGGCAAAGGCCAGCAGCAGGCCTATGGCGATGCGGTCCTGCAGGATGGGAAAGATCTGCTGGTCGGACCGGTAGCTGGTTTTGAACTGGCCGTTTTCTCTGTAGAACATGGTTTTTCTTTAGGTAAAAGCGGCGTTAGACACGATCAATTATTTTTTCCCCGAACAGCCCTTGAGGCCGCACGAGAAGAACACATAAGGCCAGCACATAGGCAAACCAGATCTCGATACCGCCGCCCACATAAGGCCCGATAAACACTTCGGCGAGTTTTTCGCCCACGCCCAGGATCAGGCCGCCCACAATCGCGCCGGGCACCGAGGTCAGGCCGCCCAGGATCACCAGCGGCAGCGCCTTGAGCGCCAGCACCGACAGCGAAAACTGCACGCCCAGCTTGCTGCCCCAGATCACGCCGGACACCAGGGCCACAAAACCCGCGACGCTCCAGACGATGACCCAGATGCGGTTCAGCGGTATGCCTATGGACTGCGCGGCCTGGTGGTCGTCGGCCACGGCGCGCAGCGCGCGGCCGGTGCCGGTGTACTGGAAGAAGGCGGCCAGCGCCGCCACCAGGGCGGTGGCGATCAGCGCGGCGACCAGGTCTTCCTGGTTCACCAGCAGGCCGCCCTGGAACACACTTTCGAGCAGGAAAATGGGGTCCTTGGGCATGCCCACGTCGATCTTGTAGATGCTGGAGCCGAAGATGGTCTGGCCGAAGCCGTCCAGGAAATAGGAAATGCCCAGGGTCGCCATCAGCAGCGCGACGCCTTCCTGGTTCACGAGTTTGCCGAGCACCAGTTTTTCGATCAGCCAGGCGACCACCACCATGATGGCCAGCGCGGCCGCGAAGGCGAGGGCGTTGTTGATGAACTTGCTGTCCAGGCCGGTCCACTGCGGGATCCATTCGGAAAAGCGCGCCATGGCCAGCGCCGCGAACAGCACCATCGCGCCCTGCGCGAAGTTAAAGACGCCCGAGGCCTTGTAGATCAGCACAAAGCCCAGCGCGACCAGCGAATACAGCATGCCCGACATCAGGCCGCCAATAATGGTTTCCAAAAATGAACCCATCACTGGCCTCCCTCGCGGGATGCGGACATCGTGGGTTGCGGGGCGTGCTGTGATTTCATTGGGGTGTTCTTATCCATGTCAGTGGCTGGTGCCGAGGTAGGCCCGGATCACGTCTTCGTTGTTGCGGACTTCGTCGGGGGTGCCGTCGCCGATTTTTTTGCCGTAGTCGAGCACCACCACGCGGTCGGAGATGTCCATGACCACGCCCATGTCGTGCTCGATCAGGACCACGGTGGTGCCGAACTCGTCATTCACGTCGAGCACAAAGCGGCACATGTCCTGTTTTTCCTCGACGTTCATGCCGGCCATGGGTTCGTCGAGCAGCAGCACCTGCGGCTCCATGGCCAGGGCGCGGCCCAGGTCCACGCGCTTTTGCAGGCCGTAGGGCAGCTGCCCGACGGGCGTCTTGCGGTAGGCCTGGATTTCCAGGAAGTCGATGATTTTTTCGACCGCCTCGCGGTGCCTGATTTCTTCTTTTTCGGCCGGGCCTATGCGCAGCGCCTGTAGCAGCAAATTGCTTTTGATCTTGAGGTTGCGGCCCGACATGATGTTGTCGAGCACGCTCATGCCCTTGAACAGCGCCAGGTTCTGGAAGGTGCGCGCCACGCCCATGACAGCCACCTGGTGGCTGTTCATGTGCTTGAAGGTCTGGCCGCGAAAGGTGATGGAGCCCTGCTGCGGCGCATAGACGCCGTTGATGCAGTTGAGCATGGAGCTTTTGCCCGCGCCGTTGGGGCCGATGATGGCGCGTATCTCATGCTCCTTCACATTGAAGGAAATATCCGACAGCGCCTTGACGCCGCCGAAGCTCAAGCTGATGTTTTTGACGTCGAGAATGACGTCTCCTATTTTTTTGGTCATGGGATGTGGACCCCCACGCTTGTCACTGCGTGTACTGCGCTGCCCCCCGAGGGGGCCGCCCGCCTGCGGCCCGGCAAAGCCGGTTCCGCGGCTCGAGCTGGTATTTGGGGAATTTGCTGCCACTTGTTGTTCATGCTGCTGCCTTGACTGGCTCAAAGGTCTGGGTGTCGCTGATCTTGAGCGTCGCGCTCACGCTGCCGCTGCGGCCGTCTTCAAACTTCACCACGGTTTCAATGAACTGCTCGGCCTTGCCGCCGTAAAGCGCGTCGATCAGCGGCTGGTATTTCTCGGCGATAAAACCGCGCCTGACCTTGTTGGTGCGCGTGAGCTCGCCGTCGTCGGCGTCGAGCTCCTTGTGCAGCACCAGGAAGCGGCTGATCTGCGAGCCGGCCAGCAGGGCGTCCACGCTGAGGTCGGCGTTGACCTTTTCGACGCACTCCTTGATGAGCTGGTAGACCTCGGGTTTTTGCGCCAGGTCGGTGTAGCCGGCATAGGGCAGGTTGCGCCGCTCGGCCCAGTTGCCCACGGCGTCGAAGTCGATGTTGAGCATCACGCAGCATTTCTCGCGGCCGTCGCCGTAGGCCACGGCTTCCTTGATGTGCGGGAAGAACTTGAGCTTGTTTTCCACATACTTGGGCGCGAACATGGCGCCGTCGTTGGCGCCGCCCTTGATGCGGCCCACGTCTTTCACGCGGTCGATGATCTTGAGGTGGCCGCTGGCGTCCAGGAAGCCGGCGTCGCTGGTGTGGTACCAGCCGTCGGCGCTCAGCACCTCGGCCGTGGCCGTGGGGTTTTTGTAGTATTCCCGGAGCAGCCCGGCCGATTTCACGAGGATCTCGCCGTTCTCGGCCACCTTGATCTGCACGCCCTGGATGGGCACGCCCACGGTGTCGGCGCGCGCCTGGTTGTCGGGCTGCAGGCAGACGAACACCGCGGTCTCGGTCGAGCCGTAGAGCTGCTTGAGGTTGATGCCTATGGAGCGGTAAAAGGTAAAGAGGTCGGGGCCTATCGCCTCGCCGGCGGTGTAGGCCACGCGCACGCGCGAAAAACCCAGGGTGTTGCGCAGCGGGCCATAGACCAGCAGGCCGCCCAGCGCGTACAGCACGCGGTCCAGCGCGGCCACGGGCTTGCCGTCCATCAGCGCGGGGCCGGCGCGTTTGGCCACGCCCATGAAGTAATGGAACATGCCGCGCTTGATGCGGCCCGCGTCTTCCATGCGGATCATCACCGTGGTCAGCAGGCCTTCAAAAATGCGCGGCGGCGCGAAGTAATAGGTCGGGCCGACTTCTTTCAGGTCAATCGTCACCGTGCTCGCGCTTTCGGGGCAGTTGACCACATAACCGCAGGCCAGCCACTGGGCGTAGCTGAAGATGTTCTGGCCAATCCAGGCCGGCGGCAAATAGGCCAGCACTTCCTCGCTCGACGTCAGCCTGTCGAAATCGGCGCCGGCCTTGGCGCGGTCCAGCAAGGTGTTGTGGGTATGGACCACGCCCTTGGGATTGCCCGTGGTGCCCGAGGTGAAAAACATCGCGGCCACGTCGTCGGGGAGGGCTTTTTCGACCTCGGCCTGGAAGAAGCCCGGCTGGCCGGTGGCAAAACCGCGGCCGGTGTCCAGCAGCGCGTCCAGCGACTGCAGGCCGTCCTCTACATAGTTGCGCAGGCCGCGCGGGTCGTCGTAAACAATGTGCGCCAGCTGCGGGCACTGGCCGCGTATTTCCAGCAGCTTGTCGACCTGCTCCTGGTCTTCCACCAGCGCGAAACGCACGTCGGCGTTGTTGACCGGGAAAATGCATTCGGCGCCCACCGCGTCCTGGTACAGCGGAATCGGTATGGCGCCCAGCGCCTGCGCGGCCAGCATGGTGGCATAGAGGCGCGGCCGGTTCGCGCCGATGATGACCATGTGCTCGCCGCGCTGCAGGCCCAGCAGGTGCAGGCCGCAGGCGATGTGCTCCACCAGCTGCGCCATGCCGGCCCAGCTGTGCGCCTGCCAGATGCCGTACTCTTTTTCGCGCATGGCCGGGGCGCCGGGGCGTTCGGCCGCATGTTTGAGCAGCAATCGTGGGAACGTGGTCTGCATTCGCTTCTTGTCTCCGTTGTGCGCGGTTTTTCGGGAAAACCGCTGGTATGGGCGAATAGTAGGACCAGCTTTGACGCTATGGTGTCATTACGACGACAATTTCCGGGTAAGTCCTACTGGGGTGTCCCCGGGGTCCGGCCGGTTTATCGGATAAAGCGCCCGTCGCGCGAAACCATGGTCAGCTCCACGAAGCGCGAGGCGTTGCGGGCCGAATCGCTGAAGCTCACTTCAAAGCCGCCCAGGTCGTAGCGCTTCAAATTCCAGGTGCTGTCGATGAAGGCTGCGCGCGTCGGGTTTTTGCCGGCGCGGCGCAGCGCCTCGGCGAACACGCGGGCATTGATATAGCCCTCCAGCGCCAGGTGCGAAGGCTCCAGCGCCACGCCGGCGGCCTTCCAGGCCTGCTGGAATTCACGCACCATGGGCACCACGGTGTTGCCCGGCAGCGGCACCACCTGCGAGACCGCGATGCCGGTGGCGTCCTCGCCCATGGCCTTGAGCGTGGCGGCCGCGCCCATGATGGACAGCGCATACAGCGACAGCCCCTTGCGCTGCGTGCGTATGGCTTTCACGAAATCGATGGTCGGCTTGCCGGCCAGGCCCACCAGCACGGCTTCGGGGTTGGAGGCCGCGACTTTTTCGGCCGCCGGGCCGGCGTCCGAGGCGTTGTTTTCCACGGTGACCGTCACGGTCGCCTCCAGCTTGTGTTTGGCCATGGAGCGCTGGGTGGCGTCGAAGACTTCCTTGCCGAAGGAGTTGTTCTGGTAGACGATGGCGATGCGCCGTATGCCTATGGTCGCCAGGTGCTGCACCAGCTGCTCGGCCTCGTCGGCGTAGCTGGCGCGTATGTTGAAGACATTGCGCGCATTCGCCGGCCGCGCCGACAGCGCGCCCGAAAACGGCGCGAAAAACGGCATGCCCGATTCGATCACCTGCGGCAGCATGGCTTCTATCATGGGCGTGCCCATGCAGTTGAAGAGCGCGAATGTGCTTTTGTCGTCGATAAAGCCCTTGACGTTGCCCAGCGCGCGCTTGACGTCGTAGCCGTCGTCGGCCACCGTGAGCTCTATGGGCCGGCCGTTCACGCCGCCCCTGGCGTTGATGCCGGCAAAGCAGGCCTTGGCGCCCTGGTGCATGGCCTGGCCCAGCTCGCCCAGCGGCCCGCTCAGTGCGATGGATTGCGCGATGCGCACCGGGCTGCTGTCTTGCGCGTGCGCGGGACCGTACAGGGCGGCTGGAATGGCCGCGAGGGCGCCCAGCATGCGGCGGCGTGTCAGGTGATCAGCGGGCGGCGGTAAACCGGCTTTTGAGGCGGTGAAAAGGCTTGTCATGGCGGGTGTCTCCTGGTCGTGATGGGATTGCGGTGGGCTCTTGGCGGCCTGTCTACGCGAGGCCGATGCTATGCTTTGGAGGCGCGGCCAACTGTCTGCCCAACGACAATCCAAGGGTTGCGCCCGCCCGGGCTTTCCCTGATCTACCCACCCTCTTTCTTGCTTGAACATTGCGAGCATGGCCACCGAGTCACCCCTTCACCTGCGCCGCAGGGCCCCCACGCCGGACGAGCTGCGCGGCATTCCCTGGTTGCCCCTGCTGCTGCCGGATGAGCGCGCACGCGCGGTGGCGGTGCTGCAGGTCGGTGATGCCGCGCCGGGCGACTATGTCTGCCGTGTCGGCAGGCCGGTGACCTACTGGTTTGGTGTGGTGGAAGGCCTGCTCAAAATGAGCAGCGACAACGCCCAGGGCATGACCATGACATTTGCCGGCCTGCCGCCCGGCGGCTGGTTCGGCGAAGGCACGGCGCTCAAGCGCGAGCCCTACCGCTACAACATCCAGGCGCTGCGCAAAAGTGTGGTGGCCGGTTTGCCGATAGACACCTTCCACTGGCTGCTGGACCATTCCATCGGTTTCAACCGCTTTGTGATGAACCAGCTCAACGAGCGCCTGGGCCAGTTCATCGCCGCGCGCGAAATCGACCGCATGAACAACCCCGACATCCGCGTGGCGCGCAGCCTGGCCGCGCTGTTCAACCCCGTCCTGTATCCGGGTGTTGGCCAGATGCTGCGCATCACGCAGCAGGAGATGGCCTACCTGGTGGGCCTGTCGCGCCAGCGCGTGAACGAGGCGCTCAGCGCCCTGCAGGAGCAGGGTTTTATCCGCATCGAATACGGCGGCCTGCGCGTGCTGGACCTGGAGGCGCTGCGCTCCAGCGTGTTCGCGGCCAAGGATGAGGGCCTGGCCGCGCGCACCAACCCTGGCCGCTAAGCCCTAGCCGGCGACCTAGCCGCTGGTGCCGGCGATGGCCAGGCGCAGGTTGTCCCGGGCGCGCGCTTCCAGCGCGGCCTGGAAATGCGGCGTGCTGTAAATCACTGGCCGGTCCAGGAAGGCGCGAAGAATCTCACCGCGTTTTTCACGGAAGATGTCCTCGGGCACAAAAGCGTATTCCTGCCGTATCTGCGCTTCGTATTCGGCAAAACGTTGGGGCAAGGCGCCCAGGATGGACAGGTCGATATCCACCAGCAGCTGTGCGTCGGGTGTTACCGGCAGCGCGCTGTGGCAGGTGGCCATGATGAGCTCGTCGATCCGCTGCACGGCGGCCGGCACCGCGCCATGGCCTTGCAGCACGGCGCGTGCCCAGTCGGCACTTTGGCGTTCGTTGTCATGGCGCTGTGTGTCGTCAGAACCTGTTCACGGCCTAAACGGGGCCGCGCAAGCGCCTTCTCGGGATGGGATGCAAGGCGCGGTGCGACGCCCATAGCACAGCTATGGGCTAGCGCCGCAACGCCGCAGACCGCCCGAGAAGGCGCTTGCCCTCCGGGTTGGGGTGAAATCGGGCGATTGAGCCATCCGAGCTCTTGCATGGGCATTAGCCCATGCGGCGTGCCCGGTCGGCCCACTCATCCCGATTGCACCCCAACGCGGCCCCGTTTAGGCCGTGAACAGGTTCTAGCCCATCATGGAACCACAGTGCGAACTCAACTTCGCCGGGCTGTTCGGCCAGGTGGCGGACGGCTTCGAAATGCGCGAGGCATTCCGCGAGGTGCTGCAGCGTGTGGTACTGGCGGTGCGGCTCCGAATAGCGCGCCAGCAGCTGGTCAAACACGCTGCCGGTGATGGTCCGCGGCACGAGCGCGCTGGTGCAGCGCCGCCAGGAGCGGGCCAGCAGGTCCATGGATTCGGGCGTGGTGTGTGCCATCAGTACAAGGTGGACTTTTGCCGCGCGGGCAGCTCGCGGTCGTATTTTTCGCCGTCTATGGCGGCGGCCGTCAACGCCTGCAGCATGGCGCCCGGTGTGGGCACGTCGGGCCGGGTTGGCGGCGCGGCCTGCCAGAGTTTTGAACGCTGCAGCGCCCGCGCGCACTGGAAGAACACCGACTCCACGCTGATCACCAGCACGCAATGGGGCGGCTTGCCCTCCATGGCAAAGCGCTGCAGCATCTCGGGCGCTACCGTGATGCGGGCGCGGCCGTTCACGCGCAATGTCTCGCCGACGCCGGGCACCAGGAACAGCAAGGCCACGCGCGGGTCGACCAGCAGGTTGCGCAGGCTGTCGATGCGGTTGTTGCCGCGGCGCTCCGGCAGCAGCAGGGTTTTGTCGTCCTGGATGGCGACAAAGCCCGGCGGGTCTCCGCGCGGCGAGGCATCGAGCCCGCCCGGCCCCGCAGTGGCCAGCACGGCGAAAGGCGAGGCCTGGATCAGCGCCTGGTAGGCCGGGTGCAGGTAGTCCACTTCTTTCTTGAAGGAGGCTTCGCCGACGGCGCCGAACAGCGCCTCGAGTTGCTGCAGGCTGGTGATGGTATGCGGGTCGGCTTGTGCGTTCATGGCGTGACTTTATCGCTTTGGGCGGGTGCGCACAGCGCTTCCACCAGTTTGGCGGCCGGCAGCGACAGCTGCTCGAAGCGGCGCGCGCAAATCAGCAGCTGCCGGTCGGCCCAGGCATCGGTGAGCTTGAGCACGCGCAGCTTGCCCGCGCCCGCATGGCCTTCAGCCGCGACGGCCGGCACCACGGCCACGCCGACGCCGGCCTCCACCATGCGGCACACGGCCTCAAAGCTGCGCAGCCGTATGCGCGTGCGCATGCGCAGCCCCAGGCGGTCGGCCTGCAAGGCCAGGTGCTGCTGCAGCGCGCTGTCCTCGCCCAGGCCGACAAAGTCATGGGCCAGGGCTTGTGCGAACGCGAGCTGGCGCAGCCGGCCGAAGCCGGCGGATCGCGGAACGATGAGCACCAGCCGGTCGCGCCTGAAGGGCCTGGATTCCAGGCTGGAAACATCGGCGGAGTCGGCCACGATGCCGAGCTCGGCCGCCTGGGCCAGCAGCTGCGAGACGATCAGGTGGCTGGGGCGCTCTTCGAGGTCCACGTCTATGGCCGGATGGGTGTTGAGGAAGGCCGCAAGCGCCTGCGGCAGGTAGTCGGTGATGGCGGCGGTGTTGGACAGCAGGCGCACCCGGCCGGCCAGGCCGCCCGCATAGTCGGCAATCTCGCCCTGCATGCGCTCTACCTGCTGCAGCACCAGGCGCGCATGGTGGGCCACGGCGAGACCCGCCTTGGTCGGCTTGACGCCGCCGCGCAGGCGATCCAGCAGCGGCACGCCCAGGGCGTCCTCCATGCCGCGTATGCGCGTGCTGGCCGAGGCCAGCGCCAGGTGCGAAAGCCTGCTGCCGGCCGTGATGCTGCCGGTGTCGAGCACATGCAGAAACAGCCGGAGGTCGATGAGGTCAAAGCGGATGTTGGCGGGTGTGACGGGCATGGCGGTGTGGGAGGCTGTTGAGCCTTCGGCAGTGGCGAAGGCTGCCAGCGCATATTACCGCTTGAGCGCGGGGCGCGTCGCTGCGCAGAATCGGTCTCATGAACTTGCACAACATCGCAGGCATGGGGCACGATGCCCTGCTGGCCGCCATCGTCGCCGCCGTATTTTTGCTGGCCGGCCTGGTCAAGGGCGTGGTCGGCCTGGGCTTGCCGACGCTGTCCATGGGCCTGCTGGCCGGCGTGATGCCGCCCGCGCAGGCGGCGGTCATTTTGATACTGCCTTCGTTTTTGACGAATGCCTGGCAGATGTGGGACGGCGCCGCGCTGGGCCGGCTGCTCAGGCGGCTCTGGCCGCTGCAACTGGGCGTGGCGGCCGGAACGCTGTGGGCGCCCGTGAGCCTGGTCACCCTGAATGCCAACGTGGCTTCGGCGGGCCTGGGGGCCGCCTTGATGGCCTATGCCGTGCTGGGGCTGGTGGCCGTTCCGCTGGCCGTGCCTCGTCGCGGCGAGCGGGTCTCTTCGTTGGCCATTGGACTGATCACCGGCGCCATCACTTCGGCCACCGGTGTTTTTGTGTTTCCGGCCGTGCCTTACCTGCAGGCGCTGGCGCTCAGGAAGGATGAACTCGTGCAGGCGCTGGGGTTGTCCTTCACGGTTTCCACCGTCGCGCTTTTTGGGCGCCTGGTGCTTGAAGGCTCGTTCTCGGCGGCTGCCCTGCCCGGTGGCTGGGGCTGGCTGGTGGCCTTGCCCGCGGCCTTGCTGGGGATGGCGGCGGGCCAGGTGCTGCGCGGCCGGCTGGATGAAAAAACCTTCAAGCGCCTGTTTTTTGCGGGCTTGCTGGCCATAGGCCTTTATATGGTGATTGGCAGCGCCATACGCTGGCTTGCAGGCTAAAGGCCTGCAGACCCCAGGCGCGGGCGCGGTTTTGGGGCCGGTTTTTACGCTTTCTTTATACCCGCCGCCTGTCTTTCATCCCCGTTTTTACACGCCGGCTCCGACACTTTCTCCATCGTTGTTGTTTGGAGAAAGATCATGGATCTTGCGTTGATGGTTGGCGCCGCCGCCCTTTGGGGCGTGACGGTCCTGCTGGTCTGGGGCTTTGAGAAGCTCGAAAAGCCCGAAGGGGGCCGCTCATGATCCCCCTTGACGTTTTGTACGGCTTTGGCGGCGTCTGCGCCATCCTGCTGCTGACCTACCTCGTGTATGCGCTGATCTGCGCCGAGGAGTTTTGATGAACGCCTCAAGCTGGGGCCTGCTGGCTCTCTTTTTGGCCGTGCTGCTGGCCGCGGCCTGGCCGCTGGGCCTGTGGCTGGCGCGCTTGTATGCGGGCCGGCTGCCCGGCTGGATGCACAGGGTGGAAGCGCCGCTGTACCGCCTGGCCGGCACCTCGGCCGATACGAACATGAAATGGTCGCAGTACGCGCTGGCGCTGCTGGCCTTTAATGTGCTGGGCGTGGTCGCCGTCTATGCCCTGCAGCGCCTGCAGGCCGGGCTGCCGCTGAACCCGGCCGGCATGGCCGCCGTCTCGCCCGATTCGGCTTTTAACACCGCGATCAGCTTTGTCTCCAACACCAACTGGCAAGGCTATGCCGGTGAATCGACCATGAGCTACCTCACGCAGATGCTGGTGCTGGCCGTGCAGAATTTTTTCTCGGCCGCCACCGGGATTGCCGTGGTCTTTGCGCTGTTCCGCGGTTTTGCCGCGCGGGCCACAGGCGCCATCGGCAACTTCTGGGTGGACATCACGCGCGTCACGGCCTGGCTGCTGCTGCCGCTGTCGCTGGTGTTTGCGGTTTTCCTCGTGGGCCAGGGTGTGATCCAGAACTTTGACGCTTACAAGGACGTGAGCACGCTGGAAGCCACCAGTTATCAGCAGCCCAAAAACGGCCCTGACGGCCAGGCCCTGAAAGACGACAAGGGCAATCCGGTCATGGAAGACGCCAAAACCGACAAGCAGACCCTGGCCATGGGCCCGGTCGCCTCGCAGGAGGCCATCAAGATGCTGGGCACCAACGGCGGCGGTTTCTTTAATGCCAACTCGGCCCACCCTTATGAAAACCCGACGGCGCTGAGCAATTTTTTCCAGATGCTGTCCATCTTCCTGATTCCCGCGGCCCTGTGTTTTGCCTTTGGCCGCGCGGTGGGCGATACGCGCCAGGGATGGGCCGTGCTGGCCGCGATGACGCTGATCTTTGTGGTTGCCGTGGTGGCCATCACGCCGGCCGAACAGGCCGGCAACCCGCTGCTGCCGCCCCTGGGCGTGGACCAGACCGCCAGCGCGCTGCAGGCCGGCGGCAATATGGAAGGCAAGGAAAGCCGCTTCGGCATCAATGCCTCCAGCCTGTTTGCCGTCATCACGACGGCGGCATCGTGCGGTGCGGTCAATGCCATGCACGACTCTTTTACACCGCTGGGCGGCATGGTGCCCATGGTGATGATGCAGCTGGGCGAGGTGGTGTTCGGCGGCGTCGGCACCGGGCTTTACGGCATGCTGATTTTTGCCATCCTCGCGGTGTTTATCGCCGGCCTCATGATTGGCCGCACGCCCGAGTACCTGGGCAAAAAGATCGAGTCGCACGAGATGAAGCTGACTTCCATCGTCATCCTGGTCACGCCCATCCTGGTGCTGGCCGGCACGGCGGTGGCGGTGCTGGCCGGCGCCGGCAAGGCCGGCATCGCGAATCCCGGCGCGCATGGTTTTTCGGAAATCCTTTACGCGCTGACCTCTGCCGGCAACAACAACGGCAGCGCCTTCGCGGGCCTGTCGGCCAACACGCCCTTCTACAACACCTTGCTGGGCGTGGTGATGTGGCTGGGCCGCTTCGGCGTCATCGTGCCGGTGCTGGCGATTGCCGGCGCGCTGGCCGCCAAGAAACGCCTGCCGGTCACGGCCGGCACCATGCCCACGCACGGCCCGCTGTTTGTGCTGCTGCTGATAGGCACCGTGCTGCTGGTGGGCCTGCTCAATTACGTGCCGGCCCTGGCGCTGGGCCCGGTGGTCGAGCATTTGATGCTCTGGCCCGCCCATTGAACCGCCGCGAAAGACACACCGATATGACTACCCAAAAACCTTTTGTGCTGCTGGACCCCGCGCTGCTCAAACCGGCCATCGCGGCTTCGTTCACCAAGCTGAGCCCGCGCGTGCAGTGGCGCAACCCCGTGATGTTTGTCGTTTACATCGGCAGCATTCTGACCACCTTGCTGGGCCTGCAGGCCTTGCAGGGGCAGGGCGAGGCGCCGGCCAGTTTTATCTTTGCCGTGGCGATCTGGCTGTGGTTCACCGTGCTGTTCGCCAACTTCGCCGAGGCGCTGGCCGAAGGCCGCAGCAAGGCGCAGGCTGCCTCGCTGCGCAGCCTCAAAAAGAGCACCTGGGCCAAGAAATTCAAGGAGGCCCACAGCAAGGTCTTTCACGGCACAGCCTGGCTGCCCGAGCAGGCCGAGAACCTGCGCAAAGGCGCGGTGGTGCTGGTTGAAGCCGGCGACATGGTCCCGCTGGACGGCGAGGTCATCGAAGGCGTGGCCTCTGTCGACGAAAGCGCCATCACTGGCGAATCGGCGCCTGTGGTGCGCGAATCGGGCGGCGACTTCTCGGCCGTGACCGGCGGCACGCGTGTGCTGTCGGACTGGCTGGTGGTGCGCATTGTGGTCAATCCCGGCGAGTCCTTCCTGGACCGCATGATCAGCATGGTCGAGGGTGCCAAGCGCCAGAAGACGCCCAATGAGATCGCGCTGACAATTTTGCTGGTGGCACTGACCATCGTCTTCCTGGTGGTCACGGTCACGCTGCTGCCTTACTCGGTGTTCAGCGTGCAGGCCGCGGGCTCGGGCAGCGTGGTCAGCATCACGGCGCTGGTGGCCTTGCTGGTCTGTTTGATCCCGACCACGATTGGCGGCCTGCTGTCGGCCGTGGGCGTGGCCGGCATGAGCCGCATGATGCAGGCCAATGTGATCGCCACCTCGGGCCGCGCGGTGGAGGCCGCCGGCGACGTGGACGTGCTGCTGCTGGACAAGACCGGCACCATCACCCACGGCAATCGCCAGGCCTCGAGCTTTCTGCCGGCGCCCGGCGTGGCCGGCGCCAAACTGGCCACCGCCGCGATGCAGGCCTCCATGGCCGATGAGACGCCCGAGGGCCGCAGCATCGTCGCGCTGGCGCAGCGACTGGGCGCCAGCGAAGCCCTGGTGGGCAACAGCCACGAGGTACCTTTCACCGCGCAGACACGCATGAGCGGCATGGACCAGTTGCGCCCCGACGGCAGCACACGCCAGCTGCGCAAGGGCGCGGTCGATGCGGTGCGCAAGCATGTGGAGGCGCTGGGCGGCAGCGTGCCGGCCGAGGTGCTGCGCGCGGCGGACGAAGTGGCGCGCCGCGGCAGCACGCCGCTGGCGGTGGCCGACGGCGCCGTGGTGCTGGGCATTGTGGAGCTCAAGGACATCGTCAAGGCCGGCATCAAGCAGCGCTTCGGCGAGCTGCGCCGCATGGGCATCAAGACCGTGATGATCACCGGCGACAACAAGCTCACGGCCGCGGCGATTGCCGCCGAGGCCGGTGTCGACGACTTCCTGGCCGAGGCCACGCCCGAAGACAAGCTGAAACTGATACGCGGCTACCAGGCCGAAGGCCGCCTGGTGGCGATGACGGGCGACGGCACCAACGACGCGCCGGCCCTGGCCCAGGCCGACGTGGCGGTGGCCATGAACAGCGGCACCCAGGCCGCCAAGGAGGCCGGCAATATGGTGGACCTGGACTCCAACCCCACCAAGCTGCTGGAGATTGTGGAAACCGGCAAGGCCTTGCTGATGACGCGCGGCTCGCTGACCACGTTTTCGATTGCCAACGACGTGGCCAAGTACTTCGCCATCATCCCGGCGATTTTTGTGAGCACCTACCCGCAGCTGGCCGCGCTCAATGTGATGCGCCTGGGCAGCCCTTCGACGGCGATTTTGTCGGCGGTGATCTTCAACGCGCTGGTCATCATGTTTTTGATCCCGCTGGCACTCAAGGGCGTGAAGTACCGCGCTGTCGGCGCCGCCACCTTGCTGCGCCGCAACTTGGCTGTTTACGGCCTGGGCGGCCTGGTCGTGCCTTTTATCGGCATCAAGGCGATTGACCTCGCGCTGGTTGCGATGAACCTCGTATAAGGAAAAAACCATGAAAGCAATTCTTCGTCCCGCACTGGTGCTGTTTGCCGTGCTGACCCTGGTGACCGGCGTGGCCTATCCGCTGGTGGTGACCGGCGCGGCCCAGGCCTTGTTTCCGGCGCAGGCCGGCGGCAGCCTGATGGTTCGCGACGGCAAGCCGGTCGGCTCCAGCCTCATCGGGCAAAACTTCAGCGACCCCGGCCACTTCTGGGGCCGCCCCTCGGCCACCGGCCCCATGCCTTACAACGCCGTGGCTTCCAGCGGCGCCAACCAGGGGCCGCTCAATCCGGCGCTGGTGGATGCCGTCAAGGGCCGGATCGCTGCGCTTAAAGCGGCGGACCCCGGCAATACCGCGCCCGTGCCCGTGGACCTGGTCACGGCCTCGGCCAGCGGGCTGGACCCGCACATCAGCCCGGCCGCTGCGCTTTACCAGGCGGCCCGCGTGGCCAGGGCGCGCAATCTGCCGGTCGAAAAAGTCCAGGCCCTGGTCGGGCAGCACACCGAGCAGCCTTGGCTGGCCGTTCTGGGCGAGCCCCAGGTCCATGTGCTGCGGCTTAACCTCGCGCTGGAGGCTTTGCGTTAAGCCGATACCATGAGGCACTGATCATGGCCAGCTTCCCCGACTCCCGCCCCGACCCCGACGAACTCCTGGACCGCCTGCGCGGCGAGGAGGAGAAAGCGCGCCGGGGCCGTTTGCGCATTTATTTCGGCGCCAGCGCCGGCGTGGGCAAGACCTACGCCATGCTGAGCGCCGCGCAGCGCGAGCGCAAGGCCGGCCGCGATGTGCTGGTCGGTGTGGTGGAGACCCATGGCCGCAGCGAAACCCTGGAACTGCTGGCCGGGCTGGCGCAACTGCCTTTGCGCGAAGTGGCCTACCGCGGGCGCACGCTCAAAGAGTTCGACCTGGACGCGGCGCTGGCCCGCAAGCCGGCGGTGCTGCTGGTCGACGAGCTTGCGCACAGCAATGTGGAGGGCTCGCGCCACGCCAAGCGCTGGCAGGACGTGCATGAGCTGCTGGAGGCCGGCATAGACGTATGGTCGGCCGTCAATGTGCAGCACCTGGAAAGCCTGAACGGCACGGTGGGTGCCATCACCGGCATACGCGTGCATGAAACCGTGCCGGACACGGTGCTGGACGGCGCCGATGAAATCATCCTGGTCGACGTCACGCCCGATGAGCTGATGGCGCGGCTCAAGGCCGGCAAGGTCTACATGCCGCAGCAGGCCGAGCGCGCGGCGCAGAATTTTTTCCGCAAGGGCAATTTGATCGCGCTGCGCGAGATCGCGCTCAGGCGCACGGCCGAGCATGTGGAAGACGACGTGCGCAGCTACCGCGTCGAAAAATCCATCACCCCGGTCTGGAACACCGAAGGCGCCATCCTGGCCTGCATAGGGCCGCGCGAGGGCGCCGAGCAGACGGTGCGCACGGCCGCGCGCCTGGCCGGCCAGCTCAATGTGCGCTGGCATGCGGCTTATGTGGAAACGCCGCGCCTGCAGCTGCTGGAGGTCGCCAGCCGCGACCGCATCCTGGCCGTGATCCAGTTGGCCGAAGAGCTGGGCGCGGCCACGGCGGTGCTGACGGGCGGCGATGCCGCCGCGGCGCTGGTGGCGCAGGCGCAGCAGCTCAATTGCGCCACGCTGGTGGTGGGGCGGCCGCAGCTGCCGGGCTGGCGCGCGCTGTGGAGCGGCCCCAGCATGACGCGCCGGCTGGCCGTGCTGGCGCCCACCCTGGACATTGTGGAGGTGGGTCACGCCGACAGCGCGCGGCGGCTGGCGCGCGCGGTGCAGCGCTCGGCCGAGGATGAGGAAGCTGCGGCCTGGCGCGGCAAGCTGGCCGGTTATGCCTGGGCGGCGGCCGCCAGCGCGGCCATCACCGTTCTGGCCCACCCCTTGCTGAATTTTTTTGACCTGGCCAACATCGTGATGCTGTTCTTGCTGGGCACGGTGCTGGTGGCGCTGAAGTTTGGGCGCGGGCCGGCGGCGCTGGCGGCCTTCCTCAACGTCGCGGCCTTTGATTACTTCTTTGTGGCGCCGCGCCTGTCCTTCGCCGTCAGCGACGTGCAATACCTGGTGACCTTCGGTGTGATGCTGGTGGTGGGCCTGCTGACCGGCCAGCTCACGGCGGGCCTGCGTTTCCAGGCGCGCATTGCGGCCAGCCGCGAGCGCCGCGCGCAGTCGCTGTTCGAGCTCACGCGCGACTTGTCGGCGGCCTTGCTGAGCGAGCAGGTGGTGGAACTCGGCGAAGCGGCCGCCCAGCGCAACTTCGGCGGGCAGGCACTGGTGCTGGCGACCGACGGCCACGACCAGTTGCTGCCGCCGGCGAAGCCGCCGGCCGACTTCGACGCCAGCGTGGCCGACTGGGTGTTTCGCAACGAACAGCCCGCCGGGCTGGCCACCGCCACGCTGTCGGCCCAGGCCTGGCATTACCTGCCGCTGAAGGCGCCGATGCGGGTGCGCGGCGTGCTGGCCGTCAAGCCCGCGCAGGCGCGCTGGCTGCTGATTCCCGAGCAGGTGCAGCAGCTCGAGACCCTGGCGCGCCAGGTCGCGATCGCGCTGGAGCGTGTGCATTACGTGGACGTGGCCCAGCAGGCGGTGGTGCAGATGGAGTCCGAAAAACTGCGCAACATGCTGCTCGCGGCGATTTCGCACGACGTGCGCACACCGCTGACGGCGCTGATAGGCCTGGCCGATTCGCTGCAGCGCACGGCGCCGCCGCTCAGTGAAGAACAGTCGCAGGCGGCGCGCGCGATTGCCGGCGAGGCGCGCCACTTGAGCGCGCTGGTCAACAACCTGTTGGACATGGCGCGGCTGCAAAGCGGCGCGGTGAACCTGCGCAGCGACTGGCAGTCGGTCGAGGAAATCGTCGGCTCGGCGATACGCCAGGCGCAGCATGCGCTGGCCGGCCGGGCCGTGGTGACGGCGCTGCCGGCCGACCTGCCGCTGGTCGAATTTGACGCGGCGCTGATGGAGCGTGTGCTGGTGAACCTGCTGGAAAACGCCGCCAAGTACGGCCAGCCGCCCATAGAAGTCAGCGCCGAGGTGACGGACACGGCCTTGCTGCTGGCGGTGCGCGACCACGGGCCCGGCCTGCCCGCCGCACTCAAGGGCCGCGAGCACGAGCTGTTTGAAAAATTCACGCGCGGCGAGGCCGAGTCGGCCACGCCGGGTGTGGGCCTGGGCCTGGCGATTTGCCAGGCGGTGGTCCAGGCGCACCGCGGGCAGATCGCGGCCACGAGCCTGCCGCAGGCGGCCGGTGGTGGTGCAGAATTCAGCATCACCCTGCCGCGGCGCCCGCCGCCCCAGGGCCTGCCCGAAACCGCCTGATCACACCATGTCCCATCCCGCACCCGTTGCCGTCGTCATTGAGGACGAGCCGCAGATACGCCGTTTTGTGCGTGCGGCGCTGGAGGCCGAAGGCTGGCAGGTGTTCGAGGCCGACACCGCCCAGCGCGGGCTGACCGAGGCCGGCACGCGCAAGCCCGACCTGCTGGTGCTGGACCTGGGCCTGCCCGACGGCGACGGCCTGGAGGTGATTCGCGACGTGCGCGGCTGGTCGGCCGTGCCCATCGTGGTGCTCTCGGCGCGCACCGACGAGGCCGACAAGATCGCCGCGTTGGATGCCGGCGCCGACGACTACCTGACCAAACCCTTTGGCGTGGGCGAGCTGCTGGCCCGGGTGCGCGCCAACTTGCGCCGCCCGCGCGGGGCTGGTGCCGACGGCACGCCCGAGGAACCGCTGTTCAGCTTCGGCGAGGTGGAGGTGGACCGCCAGGCGCGCCTGGTGCGCCGCGCCGGCGTGGAAGTGCACTTGACGCCCATCGAATACCGCCTGCTCACGGTGCTGGTCGGCCATGCCGGCCGGGTGCTGACGCACCGGCAGCTGCTGCGCGAGGTCTGGGGCCCCTCGCATGCGGGGCAAAACCACTATTTGCGCATCTATATGGGCCATTTGCGCCAGAAACTCGAGGCCGACCCGGCCCAGCCCAAACACCTGCTGACAGAAACGGCGGTGGGTTATCGGCTCTGGGTGGGCTGAGTGGGACAATAAGCGGCGATCCGGCCGCCCAGGCCGGCCCCTAAAGTACACAGCCCATGCAAGACCCCCTCAAACCCGGCGCAGGCCCCAAACCCGTGGGCGCCGCTGTTCGCATCCCCAAACAAGCCGCCGCGCCGGGCGCGCCCGCCGCCACCGTGCGGCTGAACAAGCGCATGGCCGAACTGGGCCTGTGCTCGCGCCGCGAGGCCGACGACTGGATCGCGCGCGGCTGGGTGCGCGTGAACGGCGCGCCCGCCGTGATGGGCCAGCCCGTGGCCGTGGACGCGCGCATCGAGGTCGACCGCCAGGCCGAGCAGCAGCAGCGCCTGCAGGTCACCATCCTGATCAACAAGCCGGTCGGTTACGTCAGCGGACAGGCCGAGGACGGCCATGAGCCGGCCGTGGCGCTGGTGCAGCCGCAAAACCGCTGGCGCGAATGCAACAGCCGCATGCGCTGGGGCCATGAACAGCTGCGCGGCCTGGCGCCGGCGGGCCGGCTGGACATCGACTCCATAGGCCTGCTGGTGCTGACGCAGGACGGCCGCGTGGCGCGCCAGCTGATAGGCGAGGATTCCGAGATTGAAAAAGAGTATTTGGTGCGTGTGAGCTACGGGCCGGAAACCGTCAATGTGCAGGCCTTGTTCCCGCCCGAAAAGCTGGCGCTGCTGAACCACGGCCTGAGCCTGGACGGCCAGGCGCTGCGGCCCGCGCAGGTCTCCTGGCAAAACCCCGAGCAACTGCGTTTTGTGCTCAAGGAGGGCAAAAAGCGCCAGATCCGCCGCATGTGCGAGCAGGTGGGCCTGTTTGTGACCGGGCTCAAGCGCGTGCGCATAGGCCGGGTCAACCTGGGGCATTTGCCGGTGGGCCAGTGGCGCTACCTGGCGCCGCACGAGCACTTCTAGGGGCCTCTTAAACCTTGCGCGCCATAGGGTCGGCAGGTAGTACCCTGTCCTACCCGCATGCAGGCCAACGGATGGCAGCACCCGCCTTGCAGCGGCCTAAAGTGGGTTCATGGCACTGATTACCTACCTGGTTGAAGACAACGAGATCGTCCTGGAAAACCTGATGGAGGCGCTCCAGGAGATTGCCTCCGTCCAGGTCACGGGCCATGGGGCCACCCAGGCCGAGGCCAGCCAGTGGCTGAGTTCGCACAACGGCGAGTGGCACCTGGCCATCGTCGACCTCTTCCTCAAAGAAGGCAACGGCTTGGGCGTGCTGGCGGGTTGCCGCAAGCGCGAGCCCTACCAGAAGGTCGTGGTGCTCAGCAACTACGCCACGGAAGAAATCCGCCGACGCGCCGCGGACCTGGGCGCCGACGCGGTGTTCGACAAATCCAGCGAGCTGGACGACTTGTTCGCCTATTGCGCGGAACAGACCTCCCATGAAGCGGAGCCGGAAAACCGGCAGGCCCAGCTCTCGGCGGTGTCGCGCCTGCGCGCAGCGGCCGCCGCCCCGGCGCCGCACAGGACACCCTCGCGGGGTTGAGCGGCCGGCCTGGCGGGCGGCGCGGGGCCCTGCAGCTGTTGCAGAACCGGCTGCAAAGACAGTAAGCTCGCGCCCACAAGCATGGAGGGATCACCGATGCGCGCCCACTGTCCTGCCGAGGGGAATTTCACTCATTCGCTGGCCCGCGTGGCGGCGGCTTGCAGCCTGGCGCTGGCGGCCGGCGCCGTGCAGGCCCAGGCCGAAGCGCCGCCTGCGATCACGCCGGCCGTGGCCGCGCAGATCGACGCGCTGGTCGCCGAATACGTGCCCGGCGCCTTGCCGGGCCTGCAGCTCGCGGTCGGCAAGGGCGGCGCGGTGCTGTACACGCGGGGATATGGCGCGGCCGACGTGCGCGCCGGCGTACCCATGACGCCCAGCACGCCGGTGAAGATAGGCTCGGTCACCAAGCAGCTCACGGCCGCCGCGCTGCTCAAGCTGCAGGAGCAGGGCAAGCTCTCGCTGGCGGACCCGCTGTCGCGCTGGATACCCGAGCTGCGTTACCAGCCCGACCCGACGATTGCCCAGCTCATGGGCATGGTGGCGGGCATTCCCGGCGCCGAGAAAGACCCCGACGACCTGCTGCTGGACGGCATGCCGGCCGTGCTGCAGGAGCCGCCCCTCAGCCGCGCGAGGCTCTTCGCCAACATGCAGGCGACGGGCCTGTTCGCCGCGCCGGGCACGGCCTACGACTATTCGAATGCCGGCTACATCGTGCTGGGCCGCGTGATCGAACGCGCCGGCGGGCAGCCGCTGGAGGCGGCTTACGCGCAGCTGCTGTTCAAGCCCGCGGGCATGGCGGCCTCCTACCTGCTGGGCCCGCAGCCGCGGCCCGGAATCGCGGTGGGCCACTACCGCGTCAAACCCGGCGACGCCTGGCGCGTCTGCCCCGACCTCAATTCGGGTTTTGACGCGACCGGCGGCGTGGTCTCCACCGCCTCGGACATGGTGCGCTGGAACGGCGCGCTCAAAAGCGGCGCCGTGGTCTCGGCGGCCAGCCTGGCGCGCATGCGCACGCCGGCCGCGCTGGGCGGCGGCAGGTTCGCGCCCATAGGCATGGGACTGGCGGCGCTGGGCGGGCCGGGCAGCTACGGCGCGGCCGGGCAGACGGTCAGCTTCGCCGCGGCCAACGCGAGCTACGGCAGCGGCTATGACGTGGTCTTGCTGGCCAACGGCAGCAACACGGTGGGCGACGCGGCCTACCCGCGTTTTGTGCTGGCCGCGCGCATCCACAACGTGCTCAACCCGGGCGCGCCCGAACCCGTGCCGGCGCTGCCGCCCAGCGGCGGCATCGTCGAGCCGGCCGCGCCGGCGGAGCTGTTCAGCCTCTGCAAATAAGCGCGCCGCAACATTCGCTGGCGCGCGCGGGGCCCTGCCCCCACAATCGGGCATGCCTATACCCGAGCAGCCCCGCAGCGCGCCGGCTTCCGCGCCGCCTTCTTTCCCCGGCGGGCTGCTGCCCACCTGGCTGCACGTTTCCGACGTCCAGGGCCTGGCGCAGCTCGCCACCCAGGCCACCCTGGGCGTCACGGGCCTGGCCGAAAGCGTGCAGGGCAATGTCTACAAAGCCGTCGCCAAACCCTTCGGCCCGCTGGGCGTGAAGTTCATAGACCGCATGCCGGGCGGCAGCGGCGTGCGTGCGCGGGGCATCACCGGCCTGGTCTACGGCGGCATCAAGGGCGTGACGCGGCTGGCCGGCGGCGCGGCCAATGCATTGCTGTCGCGCGCGGCGGCGCAGCCGGACCAGCGCTCCTCGACGCCGCAGCGCGAGGCCATGCTGTCGGCGCTCAATGGTGTACTCGGCGACCGCCTGCTGGAGACCGCCAACCCGCTGGTGATTTCCATGCGTTTGCGCTCAGCGGGCCAGCCGCTGCTGCTGGAGCCGCAGGCGCTGGCCGAGCGGCTGCCGGGCGCGGGCGGCAAGCTGCTGGTGATGCTGCACGGCCTGTGCATGAACGACCTGCAGTGGAACAGCGATGCGCCGGCCGGCGGCCACGGCGAACAGCTGGCGCGCGAACTGGGCTACACCCCGCTCTACCTGCACTACAACACCGGCCTGCACACCTCGGACAACGGCGAGCAACTGGCCGGCTTGCTGCAGCAACTGGCCAAAGCCTGGCCGCGGCCGGTGGAGGACATCACGCTGCTGGCGCACAGCATGGGCGGCCTGGTCGCGCGCAGCGCCTGCCAGCAGGCGGCCGCAGCCGGCTACAGCTGGCTGGCGCAGCTCAAGGCCCTGGTGTTCCTGGGAACGCCCCACCACGGCGCGCCGCTGGAGCGCCTGGGCAGCTGGGTGGACGGCGTGCTGGGCGGCAACCTCGTGACCAAACCCTTCGCGAAGATCGGCCAGCTTCGCAGCGCCGGCATCACCGACCTGCGCCACGGCAACCTGCTGCGGGCCGACTGGCACGACGCGGGGCGCTTTGAGCGCGGGCCGGACACGCGCCAACCCGTGCCGCTGCCGGCCGGCGTGGCCTGCTACACCGTGGCGGCCACCACGCTGGCGCCCGGCAAGGGGCCCATGGTCGCGGTGCGGGAGGCGCTGGCGCGCAAGATGGTCGGCGACGGCCTGGTGTCGCTGGAAAGCGCCCTGGGCCTGCATGCGGAGCCTGGCCGCTGCCTGGCTTTTCCCGCTGAGAACCAGTGGATTGCGCAGGGCATGAACCACATGGAGCTGCTGAGGCGGGCGGAGGTCACGCGGCAATTGGTGCGCTGGCTGGGCGGCCGGCCTTCCTAACCTTTATTGCGGACGGATGCTGGGCGGCCGGGCGCCGCTAGCGAGTGCTCACCACGAAATCGTCAGTTCAACAGGTTCCAGGGAATGCATGGGCTTGCCCGCCACCACGGCCAGGCGGTTGCCCACGGAATCGGACAGCGTGTTCATGCGCTGTGTCTGGCCGGTCCTGCTGGCCGAAGCGCTGGCAATGGCTTGGACGTCGACAGTGGCTGGGCAGCTGATGCGCAGGGTTCCGGCATTGCCGTCCGGCTGTCCGCGATGGGTGCAGCGATGGTCCGCCGTTACGACCTCGCTGAAGGTATTCAGCAGGATGTTGACGCCAAACGATGCGGAAGCGCTTTGTGCATGGAGGGTGGGGCAGGCCAGCAAAGCCTGGGTGGCAAGCAGAGTACCCAAAGCCAGCCTGAAAATTCGCATGATGTGCACTCCTGAAACTATCAGTCGCTCACATCATCCTAGTTAAATTGATAAATTATTGCAATAAATGAATTTATTGATTAATTTGCTATTTGTGAGATTTTTCGCGGAATTATTCAAAAGGATTGGTCAATTTCAGATTTCGAGCTTTCCCGGCTTCGGACAAATGACCGTAAGTGCGAACCACACCCGGTGTTGTGTTGCGTGTACGGATAGGTCCCTGATCAGAATCCCACAGTGACCGTGTGCGCTTTGGTGCCGCTGCAGCTGGCGCTGCTGCAGGTGCCCGACTGGCCAGCAGCGGCCGTGCCATTGACACTGAAGCTCTGCCCCGCACCGGTGCCGGTGCCAGAGGCCGCACTCATCGCCAGCGTGTAGTTCACGCCCAAAAGCGGGCCTGTTGGCGCATTTATCGACAGGGTATAGGGCGTGTTGTAGGTGCAACTGAGCTGGAAGGATGAACTCCCCGTAGCGGGCGTGGCCATGAAGGATGTGTAGTTGATGATCAACGGCGTGGGGGTTGAGCTGAAATAGCAGGAGTGCTGGATGCTGGCGCTGACGCCGAAGCTGGTCACGGCGAGGATCGCACCAGTGGCGCTGCCACCGCTCGTGCTTTCGCGGACCGTGGCGACAATGGCAAGGTCATCGTAGATGCCGGCCGGTGCGGATGCCTGCGGGGTAGGAATGCGGAAATAGTAAGGGAATGAGAATGGCTGCGCCGCGGCGCTGTTGGCCATCCGGTAGAACACGCCGCCAGAGGTGCCCGAGGTGCTGCTGACGCCCGTCGTTTCGGTCCAGGTGCCCGAACCGAAGCCGGCATGGTAAATCTGGTAGCTCAGGGTCTGCGTGCCGTTTTGCCGTGTCATGAGGCGCCCTGCGGGAGGCTCACCTTGGTTGATGCCGATGTAGATGTAGGGTCGCGCGACGTCACCGGTTTCCCGGGTGCAACTGCCGCTGATGGTGCCAGTCACTTGTGTTGCAGTTCCGGAGGCATAGAGGGTGGACAGCGGCACGGAGGTGGCTGTGACACTGCAGATGACCGCCTGCGCTGATCCGCCCGCGGTAAGGGCAGTCAGCAAAAGAAATTTCAGCATCAGGTGTTTCAACGACGTACTCCAGAGCATTTCAGGGGACCGACCCGCGCAATGTCGTCTTGGGTGGTGGCGGCAGGCATGTCTACTGCGAAGGTACAGCTTGCGCCTTCCCATTTCAAGCGCAATTGGTTTGTGGGTTGCAATCCCGTGACAAAAGCCTCACCGCGGCGGGCCACGAAGAATTCCTGCTTGTCACCCACGAGTTCGATCTCTGCCCCGGCGGGCGCTGGTTCACCGTCGTCGAATACGATCTTGATCAGCGCTCCTCTGCCCGTGCGCACCGGGAATTTGACGATTACGCCGGTGCGGTTGCCCGGGACCACCACCTGCTCGATGCTGTCGAGTTCGGCGCTGATGGGCAGTTCGCTCGGGTCCAGCCGAATGCTGTTGGCCTGGTAGGGTAAGAGGCGCGGCACCAGCGCCTTGCCGTCCTTGTTGGTGCGCGCCAGCACGCTGCCCTGGAAACCCACGCCCACGTCGGCGTAGCCAGGTACTTCGACCAGCGCGAAGCTGTCCTTGATTTGGCGCGAGGCGAAGATCTGGCCGTCGATGGCCACCAGTCCGCCCTGCGCGCCCAGGCGCACCGTCTGCTGCCCCGACGAGGCGTTGATGTCCGCCGTGACCATGCCCTGCGTACCCTGGTAATAGAGGCCACCCTCTGCGTAATTCTGCCCGGTGCGCCGGCCCGCAAGCGTGCGCCAGCTCAGGCCGGTGACGTCGCCCATGCCCTGGTTGGCGCTGACGTAACCGTCGGTCTGTCCGTTGCGGTGCGAAGTGCTGGCCGACAGCGTGAATTGTTTTTCAAGCGGCACTAGCAGGCTCACGCCGACCGAGGTGGCGCTGGTAATGCTGCCGGCCTGGCCGCTGACGCGCACCACGTTGAATGACAGCGAACTGCGCTCACCGACCCGGATCGAATAGTTAGCGCTGTAGGTGCTGAGGGTACCCTGGTCGTAGCTGCTGACCCTGGCAAAGCCCAGGCCCAGGGCACCCAGGCGCTCGGATGAATAGGTGTAGCTGCCCGACAGCTGGCGCCGGTATGCCAGCGCGTCCGCCTCCTGGCCTATTTGCCGGTAACCTCGCGAGGCGCCTTCGGCGCGTAAAGTAAAGCCGTGGCGAAGGCTGGAATGCTCCAGACCGGTCAGCCACTGGCGCCCTCGGCCGAAGGTGTTGTCGCGGCTCACGGCTACGGCGACCTGCCCCAACAGGTTGAAGGGCAGCGCTTGCACCAGCCCCACGCCCGCGCCCCTTGTGTCCCGCCCCAGTTCCCCCCGGGTCTCCAGCGTCAGACTTTTGCTGATGCCGTAGCGCCAGAGGCCGGAGCCAAAGCCCTGGCCGTAGTCGGCGTTGTTGACGCCCAGGTTCCTTCGCACCGCGCCGGCTTCCACGCTCCAGTCGCTCAGCCCTTCCTCCAGCATTTCCGCATGGCTGAAGAAATCCTGCACCAGCACGGTCTCGCGACCCAGAACGTCGCGCACCACGATGCGGGCCTGGCCGCTGCCAGTGAGCAGGGGGAAGTTGTCGATGGCGAATGGCCCCGTCGGTACCTGCGAGGTCTGCCGCAGCGCGTCGTTGATGTAGAGCTCCACCGTGCTGGGCGCGCTAGAAAGGCCGGTCACCACGGGAAGGGGCTGAGCGATGAAGCCTGGCGTAAAGCCGAAATTGCGGCTGAGCTGTACGCCGCCGAAGTACACCGAGCGTCCCCAGCTGCCGCTGCGCGTGCTGCTGTCGCCGAGCCGCAGCGTGAGGTTGTCATCTGGCAGGTCGCGCGTGAAGGTGGTTTCAAGCCGGCGTACGTTGCGCGGTGTGAGCGGATCGCTGCTGGTGAGGTTGCGCGCCGCATAGGTGCTGGTGAATACGCCCAGGGCGTTGGATGCGCCCAGCTCAAGCAGCGCGCCCAGGTCCTGGGTGAAGCCCGCGCCGCGCTGAGCACTGCGCGTGTAGCTGAGGTCGTAGTTGGCGAACATGCCCAGCGTGGGTGGCGTCAGCGTTGGACGCTCGGCCGACGGCTGACCCAGTCGCGTGGCGGCGAAGGCCTGGGGCTGGAATTTGAGGTCTACCGACTGGTTGGCGAAGTTTAGCTGTGCGTCGAAGCCGGGCACGGCCGACAGCGGAAACCACTGCCGGTCCTGGTGTTCGAAAGGAATGGCCGTGCGGCGGAGATTGACCCGCCATTCCTCGAACGCGTCGGCCGGTGCGTACAGGATGCCGCCGCGCTCCAGCAATACCCAGGTGCCTGCCGGTGCGCCGTTGACACTGACCTCCAACGGCAGCATGCGTATTGCCACTGGCGCGCTTTCGACGGCGCGCGGGGGGGTGGGTGTATTGGAGGAGCCTAGCATCGGCGATACCTGCGGCTTGGAGGGCGGCGCTGTGGAGGGGTCGGCTGCCAGCAACTGCGCGGCCGCGGCGAACAACGCCCAGCCACAACCAGCCCGCACCAAGGCAGGCGCTATTGGGCGCACGGGCGGGAAGACGTTGGTGCGGTCTCGCATAGGCTGATGATCGGTGCGCGGCGGGGCAAGCCACCAGGCAGGTTCACGCCTCAGGGAAGCATGATGTCGAAGGTTTGCGATTTACCATCGTCAAAACTTACGGCCAGCTGTGCCACACCCGGGGTGATGGCCTGTTCGCCTTTGGTACTCATGATCTGGCGGGCACCGGGCAGGATGTAGGTGCCTCCCTCAAACTTCGCAAGCACTTGGGTGCCGCGCTTGACCAGCACCTCGCGGACCTGCGCATAGGCGGTTCCGCTATTGACACAACTGATGTTCAGAGCTTGGGCCGCGCCGCGCTCGGCTTGGCAGGTGACATCGCGTTTGGCCGGCGGAGGGGTGATGAACACCGGCATGGATAGCGCCAGCGCGATGGGTACCTGAATGGTCTTGTCGCGCGATGGCACGGCTTCGGGTACTTCGCGCATGATCATGCGGTAGATCAGCTGGCGGCTGGCGTCGGCGGGCTTGAGCAGCGCCAGACGCACGACTTGGCGCGCGTTGGGCGCCAGCTTGATGATGGGTGGGGAAAGGATGAGATCTTCGGTAGGTACCTGCTCATCGGTGCCGTCGGGTTTCTGGCTCCAGGCGTTCAGGTCGGCTTGCAAGACCACCTCGGTATCGCCTTCGTTGGTGACCGTGACCGCCACCGCGCGATCGCGCGGCGTCATGTAGATGCGTACGGGGGTCACCGAGAATACGCCAGCCTGGGCAGGCGCCGGGACCGTAGAAAGTGCGCCGGCCGCTAACAAAATCATAGCGGCAGAGCCGCTTATGGCGTGGGCCGAAGCCAAGCTGCGCGGGTGGGAAAGGAGCTTCATCCCCCGAGCTTAACAGCGCGCCGTGTTGCTTAAAAACTTACCAGCATCTCTAGCGGTCCGTTCGAGCCGTTGGCGTTGTAAATACGCAATGCGGTGACGGTGCCCGTGCCAGCCCTGTTCGGCATCCCGGCGAAGTTGCTAGCGCCGAGCGCGTAACGAAAAGCGCCGCCATGCGTGCCGAGAAAGGGTTTACCCGGTAATGGGGCGATGCTGACAAATTGGCTCGAGCCGCAGACCACGCGCACCATGGCGTTGGTCTGTTCGTTCAGCGTTTCGTTGGTGCAAATGGCCGACCGTTCGGTCGCGGTGGGTAATCCGCCAGCTGCAGACGGCAGCACCACCACGTTGGGATTGTTCAGCGTGATGCTGACGTCGAGAAAGGATGAACCCGTTCCAGCCACCGCCAGGCCCGCCCACAGGCTGGCCACAGCAGCCAGCCAGATACGGTGGGTCAGGGCTTTCATGCGGTCACCGGACAGGGTGATCAGTTGATCTGTCGATCAGTAAACGACGTAGATCGTGCGGGTCTTGTTGGTAGCCGAGTTGTTGTCGCAAGTCGCGCTCAAGCAGGTGCCGGCTTGGGCTGCAGCCATGGTGCCGGTCACGGTGTAAGCCTGGTCGACGCCGCTGCCGGTACCGGTGGTAGCCGACAGGCCCAATGTATAGGCAAGATTGACGGCGTCATCGGTTACCACATCGTTGATGGCGGGGAGGGCGGCGTTGGTGAAGCCAATCTTATAGGGCATGGTGTTGGTGCACTTCATGTTGAACGTGCCGCCAGTAGCCGTCGATGCGGTGCCCTGAAACGAGGTGTAGGTGAAGGCGACGGGGGCGATGGTGCCGAACACGCATTTGGACGTCAAGTTGATCGTGACGTTAACAGTAGCGGAGTCGTTGGCTGCTTGTGCAGGTGCGACAGAGAGGATGGCGGAAAGGCCGAGGGCGATTACTAAAATGAGCTTTTTCATGACTGTTCTCCGGTTGAATGAACGAGTTAACGGGGACAAACTGTGAAGGTGAATGAACTGTAACTAGGTATTTCAGAAAAACGAGCGTTTGTAACCGTAACAGAGCACCGGAGTGGGGAATTTATCACGTCAAGCCATTGAAAAGATTGGATTTATTCGCAAATGAGTCCAAAAGAATTACACGTAACAAAAGTAAATACGACCAATAAAAGTGGTTGTTTTCCCTGCGAATAGCGAGTTAGTAACAGATTTGAAACAACTATGACCCAGACCATGCAAAAACAAACCCTTTCCTTCCAGGCCGAGGTGGCGCAGCTGCTCAAGCTGGTCACCCACTCGCTGTACTCGAACCCCGAGATCTTTCTGCGCGAGCTGATTTCGAATGCGTCGGATGCCTGCGACAAGCTGCGCTTCGAGGCGCTCAACGACGCTGCGCTCTACGAGAACGACCCCGAACTCAAGGTGCGCGTGAGCTTCGACAAGGCCGCGAGCACGCTGACCATCACCGACAACGGCATAGGCCTGTCGCAGCAGGAAGCGATCGACAACCTGGGCACCATCGCCAAGAGCGGCACGCGCGACTTCATGGCCAAGCTCTCGGGCGACCAGAAGAACGACGCGCAGCTGATAGGCCAGTTCGGCGTGGGTTTTTATTCGGGCTTTATCGTGGCGGACAAGATCACGGTGGAAAGCCGCCGCGCGGGCCTGCCGGCGGGCCAGGGCGTGCGCTGGGCCAGCGACGGCACCGGCGAGTTCGAGGTCAGCGAGATCGAGCGTGCCGAGCGCGGCACCAGCATCATCCTGCACCTCAAGGAAGACTCGCTCGACTACCTCAATGCCTGGAAGCTCAAGGGCATCATCAACAAATACTCCGACCACATCTCGCTGCCCATCCTGATGCAGAAAGAGGAATGGAAAGAGGGCGAAAACGACCAGCCCGGCGAGATGGTGACGACCGGCGAGTGGGAAACCGTCAACCAGGCCGCGGCCCTGTGGACGCGCGCCAAGAAAGACATCACCCAGGACCAGTACGACGAGTTCTACCGCCAGCTCAGCTACGACAGCGAGGCGCCGCTGGCCACCACGCACAACCGCGTGGAGGGCTCGACCGAGTACACGCAGCTGCTGTTCATCCCGGCCAAGGCGCCCATGGACATGTTCAACCGCGACAAGGCCGCGGGCGTGAAGCTGTATGTCAAGCGCGTCTTCATCATGGACGACGCCCAGGCGCTGATGCCGACCTACCTGCGCTTCGTCAAGGGCGTGGTGGACTCGTCCGACCTGCCGCTCAACGTCTCGCGTGAACTGCTGCAGGAAAGCCGCGCCGTCAAGGCCATCCGCGAAGGCTGCACCAAGCGCGTGCTGGGCATGATCGAGGACCTGGCCGCCAACGATGCCGAAAAGTTCAAAACCTTTTACGCCGAGTTCGGCGCCGTGCTCAAGGAAGGCCTGGGCGAGGATTTCGCGAACCGCGAGCGCCTGGCCAAGCTGCTGCGCTTCGCTTCTTCGACCACCGACACGGTGAGCGTGGGTTTTGCCGACTACAAGGCGCGCATGAAAGAAGGCCAGGACGCGATCTACTACATCACCGCCGACACGCTGGCCGCCGCGAAGAACAGCCCGCAGCTCGAGATCTTCCGCAAGAAGGGCATAGAAGTGCTGCTGATGGCCGACCGCGTTGACGAGTGGGCGCTGAACTACCTGCACGACTTCGACGGCACGCCGCTGCAGTCGGTGGCCAAGGGCGCGGTGGACCTGGGCAAGCTGCAGGACGAGGACGAGAAAAAGGCGGCCGAAGAGGCGCAGGCCCAGTTCAAGCCCATCCTCGACAAGCTCAAGGAAGCCCTCAAGGACAAGGCCAAGGACGTGCGCGCCACCACGCGCCTGGTCGACTCACCGGCCTGCCTGGTGGTGCAGGACGGCGACATGTCGACCCAGCTGGCCCGCATGCTCAAGCAGGCCGGCCAGGCCGTGCCCGAGGTCAAGCCCATCCTGGAGGTCAACGCCCAGCATCCGCTGGTCAAAAAGCTCGAAAGCGGCGAACACTTCGAGGACCTGGCCCACATCCTGTTCGACCAGGCCCTGCTGGCCGAAGGCGGCATGCCGAATGACCCTGCGGCCTATGTGCGGCGGGTCAACGCCCTGCTAGCCTGAGTGTCGCCGCGCCGTCTCCCGGCTAGACGACCAGCGGCGCTTCCTGCATGGCCTCGGTCTGCTCTTCGAGCATGTCGACCTGGCCTTTCCAGTAGTCGCTGGAGCCGAACCACGGGAAATTGATGGGGAAGATGGGGTCATGCCAGCGCTGGGCCAGCCAGGCGCTGTAGTGCACCAGGCGCAGCGTGCGCAGCGGCTCTATCAGCGCGAGTTCGCGCCGGTCGAACTCGCGGAACTCCTCATAGCCGTCGACCAGTGCGCCCAGCTGCCGGGTGCTCTGGGCCCGGTCGCCGGAGACCAGCATCCACAAATCCTGCACGGCCGGGCCGCTGCGCGCGTCGTCGAGGTCGACAAAATGCGGTCCCGCCAACGGCAGGCCTTCGGGTGTCCACAGGATATTGCCGGGGTGGCAGTCGCCGTGCAGGCGCAGGGTGCGCACATCACCCACGCTCTCAAACACGGTTTGCGCCACCAGCATGGCTTCGTCAAAGGCCTTGCGCCAGCGCGACTCCATGTCCAGCGGGATGTAGCCATGGGCGCCCGGGCCGCCGCCCAGCAGGATGTCGCGCGGGCCGAAGCCGAAGGTCTGCAGGTTCAGCGCGGGTCTATGGACAAACGGCTTTGCGCTGCCCACGGTGTGGATGCGCGCGAGGAAGCGGCCTATCCACTCCAGCACCTCGAGGTTGTCAAGCTCGGGCCGGCGCCCGCCGCGGCTGGGCGAGACGCTGAAGCTGAAGCCGCCGAAGTGGTGCAGCGTGGCGCCTTCCAGCACCAGCGGGCCGACCACCGGGATTTCGGCGGCCATGAGTTCGGCCGCGAAAGCGTGCTCTTCGATGATTTGCGCGTCGCTCCAGCGGTCCGGCCGGTAGAACTTGGCGACCACCACGTCGCCCGCCAGCTCGGCTTCGCCCACCGGGCTTTCGAGGTGCACCTGGTAGACCCGGTTCTCGTAGCTGGACAGCGCCATCAGGCGGCCGTCGCCCAGCAGGCCCACGCTGGCCAGCGCGTCCAGCACGCGGTCAGGGGTCAGCGTCTCGTACGCATGCAGCGCGGCGCTGGCGGGGGCTTGGCTTTTCTCGGTCATGCACCGATTGTCGGCGCAGTTGCCGGGCCCAGCCAGCCGGGGCGTGTAAATGGCTGTTCCCGTGAACAGCTTTTCAGGGCTGCAGGATATGGCCGGTGCGCGGGTCGCCCTTGCCGGCGAGCACCTCCTGGTACACCGCCTGCATGGCCGTCTGGCCGGCATGCCGCTGGGGGCTGAGCCAGGGCGGCTGGGCGCCGCTCACCTGCCCGGTGAAATCCTGCCAGGCTTGCGCGAGCTTGCGGCCGAAGGCTTCCGCGCCCCAATCGGCGACGCGTTTTTTAACCTGGGCCGGCGCGAAAAACAGCATCGGCCTGGGGCCCGGCAAATCCCGGCTGCCGCCCTTGGCCGCGAGCTCGTCGACATGGGTGCCGCCTATGGAGCAGTTGTAGCGCAGCTGGCCGAAGCGGCTGTGGATGCGCTGGCGCAAGGGGGCGCTGCCCGCGAAGTCGACATAAATACAGGGCGTCTCGGCGGCCAGGCTGTCCAGTTGTTCATAGCCCAGCACGCGGCTGTAGCAGCCCAGGCTTTCACAAAAAGCCGTGTTGCCCGCCGAGGTCAGGCCCACGACCTGCAGGCCGGCGCGCCTGGCGAGCTGGAAGGCCGTGCCGTAAGCGGTCTTGCTTGATGCACTGGACAGCAGCAGGGTGGTGCCGCCGCCGAAAAAATCGTTGTCGGCCAGGAAGTCGTCGATCAGGAAAGAGGTGATGAACAGCGGGCGCAGCAGCGACTGCACATCCTCGGTGGCGGCGTCGTAAAACGGGTCGGTGGCGCAGCGCATGTACTGGTTGTAGACCACCGGCAGCGCCTGCCGGTGGGCAGCGCCGTCAAAAAAGCCAGAAGGCGTCACGCGCGCGGGCTGCACCACCAGCTCGCTGCCCATGGGGTAGTAGCCGTAAAACTTCTCGCCCACGGCAACACCCTCGCACTGCGATTGCGTCACCACGGCGAAACCCCAGACCGGGATGCAGCCCCAGCCCTCTTCGCCGGTCGGAAAGAACTGCCAGTAGTTCATGGCCTCGCCAAAGGCCGCGTAGGTGATGTTGTTGGACGTGAGTGCGAAGGACTCGATGGCCAGGCGCACCTGGCCGGGCGCCAGCGCAAGGGGTGCTGCAGTCTGCCAGCGGGTTTCGGCGAGGGCGTCCTTGCGGACCTGGAAGGTAGCGGTGGGGGCTGCGGTGCTCATGCGCCACACCGTAAATGAAACGGCCCGCCGGTTCAACACCGGCGGGCCGCCTTGGTGACACTGAGGCCTGATTACTTCAGCGTGATGGTCACGTCAATGTTGCCGCGCGTGGCATTGGAGTAAGGGCAGACCTGGTGGGCGGCATCGACCAGGGCCTGGGCGGCGGCGCGATCCATGCCGGGCAGGGTCACGTCCAGGCGCACGGCGATGCCATAGCCGTTGGGGATTTTGCCCAGGTCGACGCTGGAGTCGATCGACACGTCGGCGGGGACGTCGATCTTCTTCATGCCGCCCACGGCCTTCATCGCGCCGATGAAGCAGGCGGCGTAGCCGGCCGCGAACAGCTGCTCGGGGTTGGTGCCGGTGCCCGAGGTGCCGGGCGAGCTCAGGGTGACGTCCAGGCGGCCGTCGTCGGTCTTGGACTTGCCGTCACGGCCGCCGGTGGTGTGGGCGTGGGCGGTGTAGAGAACTTTTTCGAGCGTGGTCATGGTGGCTTCCTTTGGAAAATACCCCGGTCAGGGGCGGGTTAAAAATCGGTGAAAAGTAAAAGGGGTCAGGCCGTGAGGCGCTTGCGGAAAGACTGGACTTGCTGCGTCAGCGACACCAGTTCGGGAATCGAGCATTGCGTGGCGCTCAGGATGCAGCCCGGGATCTTGGCGGCCTTGTCCTTGAGCTTGCGGCCCGCGGCCGTCAGCGTGATGTGCACGCGGCGCTCGTCCTGCACGGCGCGCAGGCGCGAGACCAGCCCGGCCGTTTCCATGCGCTTGAGCAAAGGCGTCAGCGTGCCCGAATCGAGGTACAGCCGCTCGCCGAGCTCGGACACCGTGAGGCCGTCCTGCTCCCACAGCACCAGCATCGCGAGGTATTGCGGGTAGGTCAGGCCCAGATCCTCGAGCAGGGGCTTGTAGAGCTTGGTCATGGCCAGCGAGGTGGAGTACAGCGCAAAACACAGCTGGTTGTCCAGCTGCAGCATGGCATCCACGGAGTCGGTTTTGTTTGGCATGGATGAATTATAGCTCACAATTAAATTGTGTGCAAGTTAATTGGCTTGAAGATGTTTCCGGGCTTCCGAACTGCCCAAGCATGCGCTAAAAGAAAAAGGCTCCAAAACCGAAGTTTTGAAGCCTTTCTGGCTTTGCTCAGCGCGAGGCTGAGTCAGCAGTTTCGCAGGGCTTAGTAGCCGCCGCGGCCGCCGCCACCACCACCGTAGCCGCCGCCACCGGAACGGCCACCACCGCCGCCGCCGTAGCCGCCACCGCCGGAGCGATCGCCGCCACCGCCGTAACCGCCACCACCGCCGCCGAAGCCGCCGGTACGGGGAGGACGTGCCTCCATCGGACGGGCTTCGTTCACGGTGATGCTACGGCCGCCCAGGGACTGGCCGTTCATGCCGGCGATTGCGGCTTGTGCTTCGGCATCATTGCCCATTTCGACGAAACCAAAACCCTTGGAGCGACCGGTGTCGCGTTCCATCATGACTTTGGCGCTGGTAATGGAGCCGAAGGCGCCAAAAGATTGTTGCAGGTCTTCGTCGCGGACCGTGTATGGCAGATTGCCGACGTAAAGTTTATTGCCCATGGGGACTCCTAAAAACACATAAAAACAAAGCGATGGGGTCCCGAAAGCACAACAAACTCAAAAGTAACGCCGTAGCGCGCGAAACTGACCGATCACCAACTTGTGCGGGTGTTTTGCAACCCGTACTGCTCGATTATGCGCCCATAAGTGCCAAAACCCCTTTTTTAGTTTTTCTTGCGCTGGTTCTTGCACCTTCCCCCTCTGGAAGAGGGCGTGATGAAAAGGGCTTTGCACCGCCCGGGGCCGGGCCCGGCAGCACCCCCACTAAACTGGGGGCCATGCAAATCTCCAGTTCCGCGCGCGCCGCAAAAGCTTCCAAAGGCGCCGCAAAGCCGTCCCCCGCCGCGCAGGTCATTGAAGAGCTGCGCCCCGGGCAGTCCATCGAGCTGCTCAAGGAATTGCACATCCTCACGCGCGAGGGCAAGCTCAACCAGGACACGCGGCGCAAGCTCAAGCAGGTCTACCACCTGTACCAGTTCATTGAGCCTTTGCTCAAGGATGCCGCTGCGCAGAAAGCCGGCTTCACCCTGGCCGACCACGGCGCCGGCAAGTCCTACCTGGGCTTCATCCTCTACGACCTGTTCTTCAACGTGGCGCACGCGGGCGAGCCCATGGACGGCCATGTCTACGGCATAGAAACCCGCGCCGAACTCGTCGACAAATCACGCAGCCTGGCCGCGCGCCTGGGTTTTGCGCACATGTCCTTCCTGAATTTGACGGTGCAGGAGGCCACCGCCTCGGACCAGTTGCCACCCACGGTCGACATCGTCACCGCGCTGCATGCCTGCGACACCGCCACCGACGACGCGATCGCCTTTGGCTTGGCCAAGGGCGCGCGCCATATGGTGCTGGTGCCCTGCTGCCAGGCCGAAGTCGCCGGCGTGCTCAAGAAAAGCCGGGCCCTGTCGCTGGCCAAAACCCCGCTGGCCGAACTTTGGCGGCATCCGCTGCACACACGCGAATTCGGCAGCCAGATCACCAACGTGCTGCGCTGCCTGCAGCTCGAAGCCAACGGCTACCAGGTCACCGTGACCGAACTCGTGGGCTGGGAGCATTCGATGAAAAACGAATTGATCCTGGCCAGCCGGCCGGCCCAGCCCCAGGCCGGCAAGACCCGAGCGGCGCAGGCGCGTTTGCGCGAGGTGCTCGATGAACTCGGACTGGGCGAGCTGACGGCGCGCTTTGCCGTCCAGGCCGAGCCGGCCTAAGCCTGGGGTGCAGCCTCGCCGCGGCGTTCCGCGGCCAGTTGCCGGATATTTGCAATCAGCCCCTGCTGCGCGGGCGTGGGCGCCATGTCGGCGCGCAAGGTCAGGCCCACCAGTTCCTCGGTGCCCGCCATGCTCACAGGCAATTGCCGCAGCACACCGCTGTCCAGCTCGGGCCGCACCGCGCCCAGCGGCGAGACCCAGACCGCATCGCTTTGCAGCGTGTAGCCGCGCGCGATGGACACCGACAGCGTTTCAATCATGCGCGCCGGCAGGGCCAGGCCGCGTGAGAGGAAAAAGCCGTCGGCCGTGTGGCGGATCGCCGTGCCCTGGGTGGGCAATATCACCGTGAAGGCTTGCAGGCCGGCCAGCACGCCGGCCTTCAGCGCGGCGTGTTCCAGCAGCGGGTGGCCGGGCCGCACCGCCAGCACCAGCGGGTCGGCATACAGGTGCTCAAAACTCAGGCCCAGCATATGGGCCGGCTCGGCAAAGCGGCCTATGACCAGGTCCAGCTCGCGCTGCCGCAGGCGCGCCAGCAATTCCGGGTTGGCGCCGGTGTGTATGCGCAGGCTGGTGTGCGCGCCTTCCCCGGCTTCGGCATCCTGGCGCAACAGCAGTTGCGGCAGCAGCCAGGGCGCCACCGTGGGCAGCACGCCGATCGCGACCACGGCATTGCCCTGGCGCCGCGTCTGCGCCACACTGGCCACAGCCTCGCGCAGCGCGCTCACGCTGGCGCCGGCATGGCGCAAAAAGGCCTCACCCTCGCGCGTGGGCACGGCGCCGCGGCGTCCGCGCTCAAACAGCCGCACGGCCAGCAGGTCTTCGAGCTCTTTCAGGGTTTTGGAGACGGCCGGCTGGGTGACGGCCAGCACGTCGGCCGCTTTTTGCAGGCTGCCGTGTTGCGCCACCGCCAGGAAGCACTGCAAATGCCGGTATTTGATGCGCTCATCGACCATGGTGCGATTTAACCATCATCGGCAGATTTAGTTATGGATAAAGCGAAAAAATCTCAATATACATAACCATTCGGTGCGATTAAAGTCATCCCAGCGCCGGAAACCGCCTCAAAAAAGCGTCCAGGCAGCCCATCTGACCCACGGAGACACCCCGCATGAAACCCGACCTGAACAACAGCTTTCTCGCCCCGCGCGACTGGACCAGCCATTCGCCGCACATCTATCCCGGCTACAAATCCACGCTGCTGCGCGGCCCCAAGCAGCCGCTGGTGCCTATCAAGCAGGCGCTGGCCCAGCTCAACGCGCCGGTCTACGGCGTCGAGCAGTTCGGCCCGCTGGACAACGACCTCACCAAAAACGCCGTCATGAACGGCGACCCGCTGGGCGAGCGCATCATCGTGACCGGCCGCGTGACGGACGAAGACGGCCGGCCGGTGCGAAACACCCTGGTCGAAGTCTGGCAGGCCAACGCCGCCGGCCGTTATGTGCACAAGGTCGACCAGCACGACGCGCCGCTGGACCCCAACTTCCTGGGCGCCGGCCGCTGCATGACCGACGACCAGGGCCGCTACAGCTTCAAGACCATCAAGCCCGGCGCCTATCCCTGGGGCAACCACCCCAACGCCTGGCGGCCGCAGCACATCCACTTCTCGCTGTTTGGCGACTACTTCGCGAGCCGCCTGGTCACGCAGATGTATTTCCCCGGCGACCCGCTGCTGCGCTACGACCCCATGTACATGGGCGCGCCCGACAGCGTGCGCGAGCTGATGGTTTCCAAATTCAGCCTGGACGTGACCCAGCCCGACTACGCGCTTGGTTATGTGTTCGACATCGTGCTGCGCGGCCCCAAGGCCACGCGTTTTGAATAAGCGGCGGAAAGACACCACCATGAGCCAGCTCAAACAAACCCCTTCCCAGACCGTCGGCCCCTTCTTCGCCTACGGCCTCACGCCCACGCAATACGGCTACGACCTCAAAAGCCTGTTCACGCCCGTGCTGGCCCAGCCGAATGCCCAAGGCGAACACATACGCATCACCGGCCAGGTCTTTGACGGCGCCGGCAACGCGATCATGGACGCCATGGTCGAGATCGCCCAGCCCGACGGCAGCGGCCAGCCCATCACCTCGGTGGCAGACGCCGAAGCGCGCGGCTTCACCGGCTTCGGCCGCTGCGGCACCGGCACCCTGCCGCAAAGCCACTACGAGTTCTTCACCGTCAAGCCCGGTGCGGCCGCGGCGGGGCAGGCGCCCTTCATCAACGTCTGTGTGACCATGCGCGGCCTGCTGGTGCATACCTTTACGCGCATCTACTTTGAGGATGAAGCGCAAGCGAATGGCAAGGACGCGGTGCTGGCCAGCGTGCCGGCCGCGCGGCGCGCCACCCTGGTCGCCAAACGCGAAATGACGGGCGCCGGGCCGCAGTACCGCTTTGACATCCATATGCAGGGTGACAAGGAGACGGTGTTTTTCGACCTGTGAACGCGTGGGGGCTTGGGGCGCCCGCGTATGACGAGCCGGGTGTTAAAGGTCTATAAAAGCAGTTTCCCCAACGGGAGACCTGTATGACCATTGAACTCGACCATTCCATCGTTTCGGCCCGCGACAAGGTGGCCGCGGCCCGGCAGCTGGCTGAACTGCTGGGCGTGCCCTGGTCGCCCACGGCGCTGGGGCCTTTCTCCGCCGTCTATGTCAACGAAGGCCTGACGCTGGATTTCATTGACACGGACGAAGACTTCCCCGTCCAGCACTTCTGCTTTCGCGTAAGCCCGCAGGAGTTCGACGCCATCCTGGGCCGCATCCAGGCGGCCGGCATTCCTTATCGCAGCACGGTGCGCGGGCCCGTGGACCATCAGGTCGACACGCAATTCGGCGGCAAGGGTGTTTACTGGAACGAACCCGAGGGGCACCAGTGGGAAATGCTCACCGTCAGCTACGCACGGCAATGAGGGGGCTTAATCCTCGCCGTAATCGTGGTCCGGGTGGTTGACGGTGCCAAGCTTCCAGTAGCCCCGACCCACAATGCGGCTGCGCTCCACACCGAGCTCTTCTATCAGCAACTGGCGCAGGCGCCGCATGGCCGCAGCTTCGCAGGCCAGGTAAATGCGCGCATCCGCGGCGGGCGCGCCGGCCTGGCGCAAGGCCGCTTCCAGCGCGGTGCCAGCCTTGTTGTTGTCGGCGCCGCGCGCCACCCAGCGGGCGTCCACGTTCGCGGTGCTGTGCAGCGGGCGTTCTTCGCCAGTGTCCACCACTTCGACCAGCACCTGCGCTTTCGCGCTTGCGGGCAAGGCGGCCAGGATGGTTTCAAACGCGGGCAGGGCGCTGTCGTCGCCTATCAGCAGGTGGACCGGCGCGTCCAGCGCGAGTTTGTAGCCGGGGCCCGGCCCCATCAGGAACAGCACCTGCCCCACCTGTGCCTGCGCGGCCCAGGTGGACGCGGGGCCGTCGCCGTGCAGCACAAAGTCGACGTCGACTTCGTGCAGATCCGCGCGCACGGCCAGCGGCGTGTAAGTGCGCATGGACTTGGCCCTGGGGCCGTCGGGCAGGGGGCGATCCGGCTCGGCCTGGCCGGGCTCGGGAAAAATCAGCTTCATATAGCAGGCCGGGTCGTTGACCTCAAAGCCTTCAAGCTCCGCGCCCTGCAGGGTGATGCGGCGCATCAGCGGGCTCAAGGCCTGCACGCGGGTGACTTGCACGCGGCGCGGCGGACGGCGTTTGCGCGGTGCGGCCTCGGGAGCGGAGGGGGAAGCGGCTAGGGTGGACATGGTGTCTTTCAAAAGGGCTGCGCTTTATGCGCAAGCTGGGTGAAGTGTTCTAGTTGAGAATAATTATCATCTTGGGCAATATCCGGTGCTTTGCAAGGGCTAAGCAAGAAAGTGTCCTACCCAGGGGCGCGCGCCCCGTGCAGTAAAGTAAGCCCAGGCAGTGCCCTCCCGGCTTCACTGGCCTTGCCTTTCCCCACTTTCCCTTCAGCGCTTACCCATACCTACATATATATGACAACCTTCGGAACCCCCTTGTCCCCCCACGCCACCAAAGTCATGCTGCTCGGCTCCGGCGAGCTGGGCAAGGAGGTGCTGATCGCGCTGCAGCGCCTGGGTGTGGAGACGATTGCCACCGACCGTTATGAAAACGCGCCGGGCCAGCAGGTGGCCCACCATGCGCGCACCATCACCATGAGCGACCCGGCCCAGCTCAAGGCCCTGATTGAAAAAGAAAAGCCCGACCTGGTCGTGCCCGAGATCGAGGCCATTGCCACGCCCATGCTCGAAGAACTCGAGGCCGCCGGCACGGTGCGTGTGATTCCCACGGCCCGCGCCGCACGCCTGACCATGGACCGCGAAGGCATACGCCGCCTGGCCGCCGAAACTTTAGGCCTGCCGACCAGCCCTTATGTGTTCTGCGATTCGCTGGAAGAGCTGCAGGCCGCGATTGATTCGACCGCCGGCTACCCCTGCATCGTCAAACCGGTGATGAGCTCTTCGGGCAAGGGCCAGAGCAAGATTTCCGGCCCCGCCGACGTGAAAAAAGCCTGGGACTACGCCATGGCCGGCGGCCGCGTGAGCCACGGCCGCGTGATCGTCGAGGGTTTTATCGACTTCGACTACGAGATCACCCAGCTCACCGTGCGCGCGCTCGGTGCCGACGGCAAGGTGGAAACCCATTTCTGCGAGCCCATAGGCCATGTGCAGGTCAGCGGCGACTATGTGGAAAGCTGGCAGCCGCACCCCATGCGCCCGGCCGCGCTGCAAAAATGCCGCGACATCTGCAAGGCCGTGACCGACAACCTGGGCGGCCAGGGCCTGTTCGGCGTCGAGCTCTTCGTCAAGGGCGAGGACGTCTGGTTCAGCGAAGTGAGCCCACGCCCGCACGACACCGGCATGGTCACGATGTGCACGCAGTGGCAGAACGAGTTCGAACTGCATGCGCGCGCCATCCTGGGCCTGCCGGTCAACACCGCGCTCAAGAGCCCGGGCGCCAGCGCCGTGATCTACGGCGGCGTTGATGCCCAGGGCATCGTCTTCGAGGGCGTGGCCGAGGCACTGCGCGTGCCCAATTCCGACATCCGCCTCTTCGGCAAGCCCGAGAGTTTTGTGAAACGCCGCATGGGCGTGGCCCTGGCCTTTGACGCCGACGTGGAGACCGCGCGCATCAATGCCAAGACGGCGGCCGCGCTGGTGCGCCCGCGCAAGGCCGGATGAGAAGCTCTTCGCGATGAATTTCGCCGATCTTCACCTGCTGGAGGATTCCGCCTGGCGCGTGTTGATCTCGGCCGTCGTGGCCGTGGTGCTGGCCCTGGTGGTGCACCGCGTGGGCGCCGCAGTCATTTGGCGCCTCACCCGTAACCTGCCCATCTCCAGCGCGGTGGCGCGCCGCAGCTGGCGGCCCACACGCTTCGCCCTGCCCTTGATCGCGCTGCAGGCCGTCTGGCAGGCCGCGCCCGATGCGCTGCCGCTGATCTCCCAGGTGCGCCACGGCAATGCCCTGCTGCTGCTGGCCACCCTGACCTGGCTGGCGCTGCGCGCCATCGACGGCGTGGCCCAGGGCGTGATCGGCCAGCATTCGGTCGAGGTCGAAGACAACCTCAATGCGCGCCGCATCCATACGCAGACGCGGCTGCTGGCGCGCACCGCCGGCTTCATGGTGCTGATCGCCGGCCTGTCGCTGATGCTGATGACCTTCCCGGGCGCGCGCCAGCTGGGCGCCAGCCTGCTGGCCTCGGCCGGCGTGATCGGCATCGTGGCCGGTATCGCGGCCCGGCCCGTGTTCAGCAACCTCATCGCCGGCCTGCAGCTCGCGCTGGCCCAGCCGCTGCGCATCGACGACGTGCTCATCGTGCAGGGCGAGTGGGGCCGCGTCGAGGAAATCACCGGCACCTATGTGGTACTCAAGATCTGGGACGAGCGGCGCATGGTCATTCCGCTGCAGTGGTTTATCGAAAACCCCTTCCAGAACTGGACGCGCAACAGCGCACAGATCATAGGCACGGTGTTCCTGTGGGTGGACTACCGCATGCCGCTGGAGCCGCTGCGCCAGGCCGCGCGCCGCGCCTGCGAGGCCGCGCCCGAATGGGACAAGCGTTTGTGCCTGCTGCAGGTGGTGGAAGCCGGCGAGCGCAGCATGCAGCTGCGTGTGCTGGTGACCTCGGGCAATTCGGGCCTGAACTGGGATTTGCGCTGCAAGGTGCGCGAGGCGCTGGTGGATTTTTTGCAGCGCGAATACCCGCAGTTCCTGCCGACGATGCGCGCCGAGATCACGCAAGCCGGCGAGGGACCCCAGGGCTCGAAAGACGCTGGCAAGCTGCCGGTGCAAGCCTGAGTTTCAGGCCGCGGCGTCCAGGCAGCCGGCAAACACCGAGCTGCTGACCAGCTCGAACTCCTTGGCCTCGGGCAGCTGGTAGTGCCACCACTCCATGGGGTGGTGCACAAAACCGGCCTCCAGCATGATGGTCAGCAGTTTCATGCGGTTGAGCTGCACCGCGGCCGAAAGGTCGGCGTAAAAGTGGTGCGAGGCTGGCGTCATGGTGTCCACCGGCGTGCCCATGTCCAGCTCGCGGCCCTGGCTGTCCAGCAGGGTCAGATCCACCGCCACGCCGCGCGTGTGGTTGGAGCCCTTGGCCGGGTCGGCCACATAACCGGGCACGGGCAGCACCGCCCACAGCGCCTCTTGCGCCTCGTGCGGGCGGAAGGCGTCAAAAATCTTGAGCTTGAAACCGAAAGCACGCGCCCCCGCCACCGCGCGCCGCAGGCAGGCCTCGGCCTCGGGGTGCAGAAAGCAGAGTGTGTGGCCGTAGATCACCTGGCCGGTGAAGTTGTCGGGCCGCGCATACATCATGTCGATGACGACGTCGTGCGTGGCTTCGGTGATCTGGACCAGGGGGCTGGAAGGCGGCATGGTGCGGCGCAATCGTGACAGGGAAGGGCGTGTGGTGGGCTTGCTACAAAAGTTCTACAAGATTGTCTGCCCAGGGACAGTTTAGCCGGGGTGGCAACTTATACTGCCCCGAAATCCATAACAACCGACCCCCCCAGGGGGGCACTATCGAGGAGCGGTCCCCCATGAGTCCATTCTTATCGGCGCTGCGGCGGCCGTGCCTGCTGCTGGCTTTTTGCGGCGTGTTGCAGGGCTGCGCGCCCATGCTCAACAAGGCGCTGACCGCCGAAAACCGCACCCGTGTGCGCGATGTCGACGTGCAGGTGCTGATGCCGCAGGAAACCGTGATCTTCAGCGCCGACTCGCCCAACGTCTCCGCGGCCCTGGGCGGCGGCCTGATAGGCGCGCTCATCGACGCGTCGGTGCAGAAGTCCCGCCAGGAGGCGATGAGCGCCGAAATGGGCGTTTTCCTGGACCGCCTGGCCGACATCGACTTTCGCGGCGAGAGCAAGGCGGCACTGGCCGACGGCACGTCCGGCTTCGCGCTCAAGGTGAGCACCGCCGAAGTGCTGGCCCGCATCCCGACCAAGAGCGCCCTCGATGCGCGCATCGCCAGGACAAAAGGCGGCAGCGCCTTCATGCGCCTGTTTGTCTACTACACGCTGGACCCGAAGTCCCTCACCCTGACCACCCGCAGCTACGCGCAGATGTGGCAGGACGGCGCGGCGGAACGCAGCTACGCCGGCAGCTTTATCTACCAGGAGGCGGCACCGGCCGCGCTGGCGGGCGCCGCGCCCGGCGCGGAAGCCGCCGCGGTGCGCGAGATGATGCGGCGCGCCGTGCTGCAGACCCTGCGCATGGCCAGCCTGGATATCAACCAGCCGGCACCCGCCACGCCGGCCGCGTCCGCCACGTCCGCCGCGCCCCGCAAGGCCGATGCCAAGCCCCAGTACACATTTGCCATGGGCGGCACGCGTGTGCCCCTGGCCGGCGACCTCATCGCCAGGGAGGGCGACCGCGTGGTCCTGCGCGACAAGGGCGGCGTCCTGTTTTCGGTGCAGAAGTAAAAGGATTTCCCATGAACGCACATCACATGCTCCGCGCCGTGGCGCCCCTGGTGGCCCTTGCCTGCGCCCTGCCGCCGGCGGCCCATGCGCTGACCGACACCGAAGCCCTCAGCATGGTGTTTGAAGAGCAAGCTCCCAACAGCTTCGGCAGGCCGACCCAGGCAGCCCCCGCGCCGGTCCAATATCCGCGCGGCTGTCGCATCCATGTCCGCAAGGTGGAAGACCTGCGCCTGAACACCGAAACCGTGGGCGGCTCGATTTTCATGATGCCCGGCGCGACCGGGGTGCCGCTGGGCGGTGCGTCGCTGCTCAGCGGCGACGGCCTGAAGTGGACCACCAGCGCGCTCCCCTCGCTCAAGGCCTCCGGCGTGCAGACCGAGGCGAGCGAGGCGGCGGCCGGGAACCGTTCGGCGGAAGTCGCCCTGCGCCTGGCGCAGGCCTGGACTTCGGGGCTGAACATGCATTCCTACGTGATGCTGCAGGCCACCGTGCCCACGCCCGCGGGCGAGGTCAAAAAGCGCTACCACGGCTTCGGCACCAAGATGAACTTCGCCAACGGCAACGCCGAGTACATGGCCACCCTGAACCTCGGCATGGCCGAGGCGCTGAAGGCCTATGCCGCCGACCTGCGCAGCGCCTGCGAGGGCAAGCCCGTCGCCGCCTCGCCCTGAGCCGGCTTACTGGAACGCCACTTCCGAAAAACTGCGCAGCTTGCGGCTGTGCAGCTGCGTGATGCCCTCGGCGCGCAGCAGCTCGATGGCGCGTATGCCTATGCGCAGGTGCTGGTCCACGCGCTCGCGGTAGAAGTGGTTGGCCATGCCAGGCAGCTTGATCTCGCCGTGCAGCGGCTTGTCGCTCACGCACAGCAGGGTGCCGTAGGGCACACGAAAGCGAAAACCGTTGGCCGCGATGGTCGCGCTTTCCATGTCCAGCGCCACCGCGCGGCTCTGGCTGAAGCGGCGCTGCGGCTGGTTGCCCGGCAACAGCTCCCAGTTGCGGTTGTCGGTGGAGGCCACGGTGCCGGTGCGCATGATGCGCTTGAGGTCGGGCCCGACCGCATGGGTCACGTCGGCCACGGCTTTTTCGAGCGCGACCTGGATTTCGGCCAGCGCCGGAATCGGCACCCACAAAGGCAGTTCCTCGTCCAGCACATGGTCTTCGCGCACATAACCGTGGGCCAGCACGTAGTCGCCCAGCTGCTGGCTGTTGCGCAGGCCCGCGCAGTGGCCCAGCATGACCCAGGCGTGCGGGCGCAGCACGGCGATGTGGTCGGTGATGTTCTTGGCGTTGGCCGGGCCCACGCCGATGTTGACCATGGTGATGCCGCTGTGGTCGGCGCGCAGCAGGTGGTAGCCCGGCATCTGCGGCAGGCGCGGCGGCGGCACGCCGAGCTCGTCGCCCTCGGCGGCGGGCAGGCCGGTGCGCCGGGTCACCACATTGCCGGGCTCGATGAAGGCGATGTATTCGCTGTCCGGGTCGGCCATGGCTTCATGGCCGAGGCGCACGAATTCGTCGATGTAGAACTGGTAGTTGGTGAACAGCACGAAGTTCTGGAACCAGTGCGGCGAGGTGCCGGTGTAGTGGCGCAGGCGCTGCAGCGAATAGTCGACGCGCGCCGCGGTGAACAGCGCCAGCGGCTGCGGTTCGCCGGGCAGGGGCTCGTAAGTGCCGTTGGCGATGCCGTCGTCCATGGCGCTCAGGTCCGGCAAGTCGAAGACGTCGCGCATCAGCATGCGGCGCGCCGCCGTCATGCTGCCCTCGATGTGGTCGTTCTCCGCGAACGAGAAGTGGATGGGAATCGGCTGCGCGCTGGTGCCGACCTCGAGTTCCACGTCGTGGTTCTGCATCAAGAGGCGGAACTGCTCGAGGTAGTAGTTGCCGAAAAGGTCGGGCCGGGTCAGCGTGGTTTCAAAGCGGCCGGGACCGGCGACAAAACCGAAGCTCAGCTGCGCGATATCGGGCGTCTCCAGGATGGCGCGCGCCACCGTGTCGGTGTGTATGCGCACAAAGGGGTAGCAGGCGCGCACATGGCCGGGCAGGGTTTCGCCGGCCACGTAACGCTGCATCGCGTCGCGCAAATGGGCGATCTGCTGGTCGTAAATCGCGCGGACCTGGGCCAGCGCGGCGGCCGGGTCGCTGTAGCGGGTGGGGGCGATGAAAGGAGGGAGGTAGGGCATGAAGAGGTGGCCTGTCTTTCTGCTGTGTGCTGTGTAGGTTGCCATTGTGCGGCAACTCCCCGCAAGCCGTTCTTCATCTTCAGACCCTAGAATGCGTCGATGAACCCATCCAAGCCCTTAGGGCAATTTTTTTGGCCACTGCGTGCGATGCTGGGCGCCGTCCTGGGGGCCTTGTGCCTTCAGGCCGTCCATGCCCAGGCCCCCGCGCCGGCGCGCGGCAGCGCCCCCGCCGCGGCGCCGGCCCAGATTTCCCGCGACGCCCAGCGCGCTTACGAAACCACACGCGACAAGCTGGTGCAGATTCGCACCCTGCTGCGCAACTCCAACACCCAGGCCAGCGTGGGCTCGGGCTTTTTTGTCTCGGCCAACGGCCTGATCATCACCAACTTCCACGTGGCCAGCCAGCTCGCGCTGGAGCCCGAGCGCTACCGCGGCGTCTATGTGCCGGTGGACGGCAAGGAGGCCGAGGTCGAACTGCTGGCCTTTGACGTGCGCAACGACCTGGCCCTGCTGCGCGTGAAGGCGCCGGCCGCGGGCGCGACGCCGCAGCTGGCCTTTCGCGGCGCCGACCGCCCGCTGGCGCGCGGCGAACGCATTTATTCGCTGGGCAACCCGCTGGACATCGGCTTTGCCGTCACCGAGGGCACGTACAACGGCCTGGTGCAGCGCAGCTTTTACCCGCGCATCTTTTTCGGCGGCGCGCTCAATCCCGGCATGAGCGGCGGCCCGGCGCTTGACGACGCGGGCCAGGTGGTCGGCGTGAACGTCTCCAAGCGGCTGGACGGTGACCTGCTGAGTTTTCTGATTCCCGCCGAATTCGCCCAGGCCCTGCTGGCCAGGGCCGCCTCGGCCCAGCCCATCACCAAACCCGCGCATGCCGAGGTCGCGCGCCAGCTCGGCGAGCACCAGGCCTTGCTGACGCAGCGCTTCACCGCCCAGCCGCTGACCGCGCAAAAGCACGGCGGCTACAGCGTGCCGGTGCCCGACGACGCGCTGGCCCGCTGCTGGGGCCGCGGGCGCGAACCCGACTTCAAGGCCTTCGACCTGGAGCGCACCGACTGCCAGATCGACAGCCATGTGTACGCCGGCGATTTCAACACCGGCTACATACGCCTGCGCTACGAGGCCTACAACGCGCCCAAGCTGGGGCCCCTGCGCTTTTCCGCGATGTACTCGCAAAGCTTTGCCAATGAATTTTTCGCCACGCGCGGCTCGCGCAAGGCCACGCCCGCCGAATGCTCGGAACGCTTTATCGAGACCGGCGGCATGCCCATGCGCGCCGTGGTCTGCATGAGCGCCTACCGCAAGCTGACGGGCCTGTACGACGTGTCGGTGCTCACCATGTCGGTCAACCAGTCCACGCGCGGCGTGCAGGGCCGCATGGATGCGCAGGGCGTGAGTTTTGAGAACGGCCTCAAGCTGGTCGCGCATTACCTGGCCGGCTTCAAGTGGGAGGCCGCCAAATGAGCGCCACCCCTATCCTGGGCCTGCTGCAGGCCACCGACCGAACCGGCGCCCTGGTCGCCCGCCTCGAGGTGCGGCACTGGCCTGTCACCGTGGGGCGCGCGCTCACGGCCGACCTGGTGCTGGACGACAGCCACGTGGCCGGCGAGCATTTGCGCATAGACCGCACGCCCGAGGGCGGCGTCGGCGTGCAGGTGCTGGACAGCGTCAACGGCGTGGCCCTGGGCCGCGCCCGCCACGGCCAGGGCGCGCAGTTCAACTGGCCCGCCGGCGAGGCACTGGCCCTGGGCCGCCTCAAGCTGGGCCTGCGCCTGGCCGAGGCGCCGGTGGCGGCCGAGGAGCTCTTGCCGCATTTCCCCTGGCGCACCACCGGCTGGACGCTGCTGGCTCTGGCCGGCATGCTGGCCCTGGTGCTGGGCCAGTCCTGGCTCACGCTGACCGAGCCCTCGCAGCTTGCGCGGCAATTGCCCGGCCTGCTGGGCGGGGTGGTCCTGGCGGTCAGCGTCTGGGCCGGGCTGTGGGCGCTGGCCACCAAGCTGTTCACCGGCCACCTGCAGTTCTGGCGCCATGTGCGCATCGCCTGCTTCAGCTCGCTCGCGGTGCAGGCGGTGTCCACCCTGGCAGGCCTGCTGGCCTTTATGTTCTCGCTCGAAAGCCTGGCGCGCTTTGAGGGCCTGACGCTGCTGCTGGGCGCCGCGGCCGGCATCTATGTGCACCTCACCGTCATCGCGCCGCAGCGCCGCCGCGGCCTGGCCGCGTTGGTGGCCGGCATCGCCGTGCTCGGCACGGTGGCCTTGCTGGGCACCAACTGGCTGCAGAACAAGCGCCTGTCCAACAAGCTTTACCTGTCCACGCTGTACCCGCCCTCATTGCGCATGGCGCCCGCCGTGCCGGTGGCGCAGTTTCTGGATGAGGCCGGCTCGATTCGCAAACGCCTGGATGAGCGCTTGAAGGACCGCGAGCCCGATGCCGACACGCCGGAAGACCCGGACGCGGACTAAGCCTTTCCATGCAGGCCCAACGCCGAGCTGAAGTCCGGGAAATGGCATCGCGCCATCCGCCGAGGCTTGGCGTTTGCATCCGCCTTGCGTGGGCCGTCTTGTGGCTGTGCGCCGCCCCGCAGGCTGGCGCCCAGGACTGGACGGTGCAGACCTTGTCGACCCGCGTATCGCCGACCGGGCAGGGTGTCACGCTGGCCATTGCCCTGCACGCCGTGGATGGACCTCTTCCGGCCAGGCATGTGCTGGTCTATCCCCAGCCCGGTGGTGCACCCCAGCTCAAGGCCGCCAGCGGCCCTGTTGCGCTGGGCCTGGGCGGGCCCTGGGTGCGTGGCGCGGCGCAGCTGAGAGCCCAGGGCGTGGCCCTGGTGTATGTGGACCCGCCCAGTGACGCCGAACGCCGCAACCTCAATGCCAGGCCGCGCCGGGAGGTGCAGCAGGACCTTGCTGCCGCGCTCAGGCAGGCGCAGCAGTCCTTCCCAGGGGCGCGGGTTCACCTGGCCGGTTTTTCCCAGGTGGCTCCCCTGCTGGACATCGCCGCCGACCTCGAAGGCTTCGACAAGGTCGTCGTGGCCTCCGGCGCATTGAAAAACCACCGCGCCAGCGACTGGAGCGCCTTGCGCAAGCCTGTGCTGATGCTGCACGCGCCCGGCGCCCAGTGCGACAGCGCGCCTTTTCCGGAGGCGCAGGCCCTGGCCCAGCGCAGCCGTTTTACGTTGGTCCAGGTGGGCTACGAGCAGCAGGACGGCAAGGAGGACTGCGGGCGCGGCAGCCAGCACGTGCTGCAGGGGCAGGAGGCTGGTGTGGCCCAGGCTGTGGCCGGCTGGCTTGAGGGGCAGGAGCCTCCTGCCGTCATCGGCCATGCCAGCCCGGCCATGGCGTGGCGGGAGGAAGTCATCACATACCAGGTGCCCGGTGCCTTCGGCGCCAGCCGGCTGGAGGCCACCTTGCTGCTGCCCGAGGCCCGCCGTTTTGGCGCGGGCCCCTATCCGGTGACGGTATTCAGCCACGGAGACATCACATTCAACCGCGACAAGGAACGCTTTCGCGACATGCTGGTCGCGCGCGAATTCCTGCAGATGGGCGTGGCCGTGCTGATGCCCGCGCGCCGCGGCGTGGGCATGTCCGAAGGGACCTACCCGAAAAACTTTTCCCATGAGGACGGCGACGCCACCTACAAGGCGCGTGTGCAGGCGGAAGACGTATTGCCCGCCTTGGCCTGGCTCAAGACACGCCCGGAGCTTGACGCCGGCCGGCTCATCCTCTCGGGCCAGTCGGCCGGAGGCTACCTCACGATGTACATCGCCAGCCAGAACCCGGCGGGGCTCATAGGGGCCATTGATTTCTCGGGCGGGCGAAACGATTTGACGAAAACCAGCAGCGGCCCCGGCCACCTCAACCGGATGATGGTGGATGGCTTCGCGGAGTTCGGCAAAACCACGCGTGTTCCCACGCTCTGGGTCTTCGCGGAAAACGACAGCCGTTACACCGCCAACACCATACGCGCTTCCCACGAGGCGTTTCAGGCCTCGGGAGGCAAGGCGCGTTTGCTGCTCCAGCTCGCCATCGAGGGGGACGGGCACCACATCTACCACAAACCCGCCTTGTGGCGCGCGGCCCTTCAGGCTTATCTGGGCGAGATCGGCGCCGTGGCACGCCCCAACTGAGGCGGCCCGCCCCGCCGCTTTCCTCAGCCTTTGACCGGCTCGCGCATGGTCACAAACTCTTCGGCGACCGTCGGGTGTATGCCTATCGTGCCGTCAAAAACCGCCTTGGTCGCGCCGGCCTTCATGGCCACGGCAAAACCCTGCACGATCTCGCCGGCGTCCGGCCCCACCATGTGCAGGCCCACCACGCGGTCGGTGGCATCTTCGACCAGCAGCTTCATCAGCGTGCGTTCGGTGCTGCCGCTCAGCGTGTGCTTGAGGGCCTTGAAGTCGGCGCGGAATACCGTGACCTTGCCGAATTTCGCGCGCGCATCGGCTTCTGAATAACCGACCGTGCCGATGTTGGGATGCGTGAAGACGGCGGTCGGCACAAATTCATAACTCATGTTGCGCGGCTTCTTGCCCGCGGCCGGCCCGAAAAGCTGGTCCACCACCACCATGGCCTCGCCCAGCGCCACCGGCGTGAGCTGCATGCGCGCCGTCACATCGCCCAGTGCGTAGATCGAGGGCACGGAGGTCTGGTAGTGCTCGTTGACCTGTATCGCGCCGGCGGCATTGACCGCCACGCCCACGGTTTCCAGGCCTATGCCGTTCGCATTCGGCACGCGGCCGGTGGCGTAAAGCACCGCGTCCACTTCCAGGCCCGCGGCCCCGCCCTTGAACTCGACCTGCAGGCCGGTGTCGGTCTTGGTGATGGCGCTTACTTCGGTGCCCAGCCTTAGCGTGATGCCGGTTTTGCCCATCTCGGCCGCGATAAAGCGGCGCACGTCCTCGTCAAAACCCGTGAGCAGCATGTCGCGGCGGTGCACCTGCGTCACGTCCGAGCCCAGGCCGTTGAAGATGGAGGCAAACTCGCAGGCGATGTAGCCGCCGCCCACCACCATCAGTCGCTTGGGGAAGGGGCTGAGGTCGAACATATGGTCCGAAGTCAGCACATGCTCGCGGCCCGGCAGCGCGGGCACGGTGGCCGTGCCGCCGGTGGAGACCAGGATGTGTTTGGCCGTGAACTTCTGCTCGTCGACTTCGATGGTGTGTTCGTCAAGCAGGCGTGCCCAGCCCTTGATGATCTTCACGCCCGCGCTTTCGAGCAATTGCACGTACACGCCGTTGAGCCGCGAGATCTCGCGCGCGCGGTTGGCTTTCAGGATGTCCCAGTCGAAGACCGGCTTCTCGCCGACCCAGCCAAAGCCGTGCGACTCCTCAAAGCTGTCGCCGTAGTGGGCGGCGTAGCTGTAGAGTTTTTTCGGGATGCAGCCCACGTTCACGCAGGTGCCGCCCATGGCCGCGACCTCGGCCAGGCCCACGCGCGCGCCGCGCTGGGCCGACATGCGCGCGGCGCGCACGCCGCCGCTGCCGCCGCCGATCACAAAGAGGTCAAAGTCAAATGTCTGCATGCGCTGTGTTCCTTGTTCTGCTGTCTGCTGATCGTTGTTTTTTATCTGGTGCCTGAATGCCGGCCCTCAAGACCGGAACTCCTTGAGTTCCTGCTTCATCCACTCAATAAACACCCGCGTGCGCATGGGCAGCAGCCGGGCGTGCGGGTAAACAATGTTGATGGGCCGGGGCGGCGGCTCGAACTCCTCCAGCACGGTGCGCAGCTGTTTTGTTTGCAAGAACGGCGCCACCTGGTAAGAGAGGAACGAGCCAAAACCCGCACCCGCCGCACAAGCCGCCACGGCCGGCGCGATCTGGTTGAACTCCAGATTACCACTGACCGCCAGGCGCAGCGGCTTGCCCTGGTCCATGAACGGGCCCCATGTGGGGGAATGGTCGGTCACGCGCACGCAGTTGGCCTTGAGCAGGTCTTTCGGGTGTGTGGGCACGCCGTGGCGGCGCAGCCAGGCCGGGCTGGCCACCACCAGGCGGCGTATCTGGCCCACCTGCTGCGCCACCAGGCTGGAGTCCTCGGGCTCGCCTATGCGTATGCCCACGTCTATGCCTTCTTCCAGCAGGTTGACCACGCGGTCCAGCAGCACCATGGAGCAGCGCATCTTCTCGTGCTGCTGCACAAAACGCGTGACGGCGGGCGCCACATGCATTTGCCCGAACAGCATGGGCGCGGTGATGGTGAGCTGGCCCGCGGGTTCGGCCGCGTCGGCCGAGAGCGCCGACTCGGCATCGGCCAGCGCGGCCAGCAGCTGGCGGCAGCTCTCCAGGTGGCGCCGGCCTTCCTCGGTCAGCGAGATGCGCCGCGTCGTGCGGTTGAAAAGCCGCACACCCAGCTGCGCCTCAAAACCCGCCAGCGTGCGCACCATGGCCGGCAGCGAGGACTCCATGACCTGGGCCGCGGCCGTGAGGCTGCCTTGCTCGGCAATGTGGATAAAGGCCTGCATGGCTTTGAGTTTGTCCATGGGCGGGATGCTACGCCTGTGGCGGACATTAATCCAGTTAATGGATTAGTTAAATGCAAGCCAGGCCATTTATTCAGGATATCGGTTCAAACAGAATCCATTCCAGAGATTCTTCATTGCAACCCACCGAAAGCCCGCCATGAGCACACCCGCCGCCAAAGCCCCGCCCGCCCAGCCCATACGCTTTTACCGCTTTGCCATCTCCGGCCATTCACACCGTGTGGAGCTGTTTCTCTCGCTACTGGGCCTGCCTTTTGAGCGCATCGAAATCGACCTGGCCGCCAAGGCGCACAAGACGCCGGCCTTCCTGGCCATGAATGCCTTCGGCCAGGTGCCGGTGATCCAGGACGGCGAGGTCACGCTGGCTGATTCGAACGCCATCCTGGTCTACCTCAATGCGCGTTACGCGCCGGATGCCGAGCAGTGGCTGCCGCGCGATCCGCTGGCCGCCGCGGCGGTGCAGCGCTGGTTCTCGGTGGCGGCCGGCCAGCTGGCTTTCGGCCCGGCGGCCGCGCGCGTCGTGCAGCTGTTCAAGCGCCCGGAAAACCCCGAAGCCATTGAGCGCGCGCACGCGCTGTTCGCGGTGATGGAGCAGCAGCTGGGCCAGTCGGCTTTTCTTGCGGGCAGCACGCCCACGCTGGCCGACATCGCCAACTACAGCTATGCGGCCCATGCGCCCGAGGGCAATGTCTCGCTGGAAGCCTACCCGCGCCTGCGCGCCTGGCTGGCCCGCATAGAAGCCTTGCCGCGTTTTGTGCCCATGGTGCGCACGCCCATAGGATTGGCTGCATGAACGCCCCGGCTTTTCATGAAGGCGAGCGCGCGGCGCAGGCGCGCGTGGGCGCGGCGGTGCGCGAGCGCATGGAAGAAATAGGTCCGCGTGTGATACGCGACTTCATGCCCGAGCAGCACCGCGAGTTTTTTGAGCAGCTGCCCTTTGTCATTGCCGGCACGGTGGACGCCACCGGCCAGCCCTGGGCTTCGGTGCTGGCCCAGCCTCCGGGTTTTATCCATTCGCCTGACGCGCGCCATCTGACTTTACGGGCCCGGCTGCTGGCAGGTGACCCTTTGCAAACCACGCTGGCCGATGGCGCAGCAATAGGCCTCTTGGGGATAGAGCCGCACACACGCAGGCGCAACCGAATGAACGGCACAGTCCGCGGCGTCCATGCCGAAGGCTTTGCGGTGGAGCTGAGCCAGAGTTTCGGCAACTGCCCCAAATACATACAGGCGCGCGAGCCGGTCTATGTGGAGCGTCTCGCCTCAGCAGCCGGGCCCGTGGTGCATGAGTCGGCGCAACTCAATGACGCGGCGCGCCGCATGATGGAGCAGGCCGACACGCTGTTTATCGCCACCGCCTATGCGGGCGACGAAACGCGGGCCGGCCGTGCCGGCGGCGTGGACGTCTCGCACCGCGGTGGCAAGCCCGGCTTTGTGCGCGTGGACGCCGACGGCACGCTGACCGTGCCGGATTTTGTCGGCAACTACTTTTTCAACACCCTGGGCAACCTGGTGGTGAACCCGCGCGCCGGCCTGCTGTTCATCGACTTCGACACCGGCGATTTGCTCTACCTGGCCGTCACGGCCGACATCGTCTGGGACGGCCCCGAGGTTGATGCTTTTGCCGGCGCGCAGCGCCTGATGCGATTCAAGGTGCAGTCCATGCGCCTGGTGGAGTCTTCGCTGCCACTGCGCTGGGGCGAGGCCGAATTGTCGCCGGTGCTGGACGCCACGGGCACCTGGTCTGGTCGCTGAAGGGCTCAGCCTATCGCTTCGAGTGCCAGTTCCCGCTCCAGCCAGGCGCGGAATGTCTGCACCGCCGGCCGTTCCGCGCTGTGGGCCGAGGTGATGATGCGGTAGCCCAGGCCATCCACCGTCTGGCCCGGCAAGACCACCGTGAGCTGGCCGCCGCGCAGCAGCGGCAGCACCAGCGGCGTGCGGCCTATGGCAATGCCGCCGCCCTGCACGGCCGCATTCACCACATGCTCGTATTGCGAAAAATACAAACAGGGCTGCTGCGCCGACTGTTTTAGGCCCAGGCGCTCATACCAGTCCGGCCACGACATCCACGGGAAGCGTGTGGCCGGGTCGTAATACACCAGCAGCGGCATGTGCGCGATGTCGGCCGCCGAGTGGATACGCGCCGCGACGGCCGGCGCCGCCACCAGCAAGGCCTGCTCCTGCAGCAGCGGCGGGCTCTCGTCGCCCGGCTGCACCGGATAGAGCCGTACGGCCAGGTCCATGCCCTCGCGCTCGAGGTTGACGCGCGCTTCCGAAGCGTCGACGCGCACGTCGATGGCCGGCTCCAGCTGCTGGAATTTCGCCAGCTTGGGCGCCAGCCACAGCGCCGCAAAAGAGGGCGTGGTGGTGACCACCACCGAGGCCCTGTCCACCGCCAGCAGGCGGTCCACGGCCGAGGCCAGCTGCGACAGCGAAGCGCGCGCCGCCTCATAGAGCTCGCGGCCCTGGGGCGTGAGGCTCAGCCCCTTGCCGCCGCGCAGGAACAGCGGCGCGCCCAGCGCGTCCTCCAGGCTTTTGACCTGCTTGCTGACCGCCGACTGCGTGATGCACAGCTCTTCGGCCGCGGCGGTAAAGCTCAGGTGGCGCGCCGCTGATTCAAAACCGCGTATCGCGTCCAGCGACATGGCGCGCAGCGCGTGGGAGGAAGAAGGGTTCAGCATGGCATCAATGGTAGGGGCGGCGTGAACGGCATGAGCGGGAGGAATACCCCGGATGACAAACCATCCGGCCGCTGGGGCCGGTTCCAAAGAAGAATCAAACCACACTTTCCAAGGAGTCCGCCATGCATGCCCCCCAAATCCCGCAAACCCCGCTCAAGCTCGGGCCCGTCCCGGAACGTTTTCGCCTGCCGCGCGGCGAAGTCCTGACCTGCACCGGCGGCTGCCTCTGGATCACCAGCGATGCGCTGGCCGGCCGGCGAGACAGCGATATCGTGCTGGAAAGCGGCCAGTCCTTTGTGACACCGCAGGCCGCCATCTATTTTGTGGGCGCGCCGCGCAGTTGCGGCGTGCTGGATTTTTCACCCACCCCCCAAGGCACGGAGACCGCATGCTGATAGAAACCGATCGCCGTGGCCAACATGTGGTGCTCACCCTGAACCGGCCTGAGAAACTCAATGCACTGAGTTACGAACTGATTGATGAACTGATGGACAGGCTGGGCGCCCTGGAGCGCGACGACAGCGTGCGCTGCCTGGTGCTGACGGGGCAGGGCGACAAGGCTTTCAGCGCTGGCGCCGACATTGCGGGCTTTGCCCCCGACATTGCAAACTCGCCCGAGGCGGCTTATCGCAACTTTGTGATGCGCGGCCAGGCCATGACACGCCGCATCGAGAACTACCCCAAGCCCATCATCGCGGCCGTCAACGGCATCGCCTTCGGCGGCGGCTGCGAAACCATGGAGGCTTGCAGCATCGCCATCGCGGCCGAGCACGCGAGCTTTGCCAAGCCTGAGATACGCCTGGGTTTTCCGCCGCCCTTTGGCGGTACACAGCGCCTGCCGCGCCACATAGGCCGCAAACGCGCCAATGAAATGATCCTGACCGGCGACGCCATCAGCGCCGAAGAGGCGCTGCTCATAGGCCTCATCAACCATGTGGTCCCGGCCCATGAGCTGCTGCCAGCCTGTTTGCGCATGGCCGACCGCATCGCCGAAAACTCCGCCATCGCCGTGACTGCCTCGCTGCGCGCCGTGACGCGCGGGCTTAATGTCTCCATCGATGAAGGCCTGGCCATAGAGGCCGCGCAGTTCATGATCGCCGCAGCCTCACGGGATGCGCGCGAGGGCACAGCCGCGTTCGTGGAGAAGCGGCCGGCGGTGTTTGGGCACTGCTGAAATGCCGTGGCGGCTGGCGAGGTCGCCGGCGTTCCGGAGCGGGCGCTGTGCCGGTCAAGCCCTCAGCTTGCCTCGGCGATTCTCGGCGTGGTGGTATTCAAATGGCAAGCCGATATCTGCGATGGAGCGACCTCGACCAGGGCCGGCCTGACTTCCCGGCAGATGGGCATGACATGCGGGCACCGGGGGTGGAATGCGCATCCGCTGGGAACGTTCAGCGGGCTGGGCATCTCGCCCGTGATGGGCTTGTAGGTCAGCGGCTTGGCATCCATGCGCGGCGCATCGGCAATGAGCGCTTGGGTGTAGGGATGATTCGGCCGGCTGAAGAGGACTTCCGTCCTGGCCAGCTCCACAATGCGGCCGAGGTACATGATGGCCACACGGTCGGCCAGGTATTCCACCACGGCCAGGTTGTGGCTGATGAACAGGTAGGCGAGGTTCTGTTCGCGCCTGAGTTTCTGGAAGAGGTTGAGGACCTGCGCCTGGATCGACACGTCGAGTGCCGAAACAGCCTCGTCACAGACGACGAGGGACGGCTTCAGGGCCAGCGCCCTCGCAATCGCGATGCGCTGCCGCTGCCCGCCTGAGAACTGGTGGGGATACCGTTCCCCATAGCTGGCATCCAGCCCCACCTGCTGCAACAGGTTTTTGACGAACGGGTCCTTGTCTTTCGCGGAAACCAGCCCATGGTAGATGGCGGCTTCGCTCAGGAGCTGGTCGACGCGCAGCCGGGGATTGAGCGAGCCGTAGGGGTTCTGGAACACCATCTGGACATTGCGATGGACATCGGAAAAATACGGTTTCCCGGGGACCTGGTGCACCATCACATTGCCGCCGGAGGGCTCCAGGATTCCCGCCGCGATCCGGCCGAATGTCGACTTGCCGCAGCCGGACTCCCCGACGAGGCCGACCACCTCCCCCGCGTCGACCTGCAGGCTGATGTCGCTCACGGCGGACACCTGCTTGGGAATCTTCCGGGAAAGTTTCAGCTTGTGCGCCAGCTTCCCGCCCAGGGTTTGCGGGGCGCCAAACCGCTTGGAGACGTTGACTGCTTCAAATATCGTGCTCATAGGGTGTCAGCCGTAAATAGGGGATGAAAGCAAAGGAACGACCGGTCATTCGTACGGATCTCGCTGGGGGCCATCACGCAGGCCTCGGTGGCCCGGTTGCACCGGGGGGCAAACGCGCAGCCCGGCGGCAAATTCAGCAATGGCGGTGTGCTGCCTGGAATGGGTTTGAGCAAGGAGCCCCGGTCCTGGGACTTCGGCAAGGAGTCGATCAGCCCGCGGGTGTAGGGATGCCTTGGCGAGCGAATCACGTCGGCGACCGCGCCTTTTTCAACGATGCGGCCCGCATACATCACGCATACCTCGTCCGCGAGGTCCTTCACCACGCTCAGGTCGTGGGTGATCCATACCAGGCCCGTGCCGCGCTCCTTGGCGAGTTTGCGGATCTGGTAGAGGATTTGCGCCTGGATCGTGACGTCAAGGGCGGTGGTCGGCTCGTCGGCAATGATCACGGCCGGCTCGTTGACGATGGCGTTTGCAATGGCGATGCGCTGGCGCATGCCGCCCGACAGTTCATGCGGGTACGCCCGCATCCTCTCGGCCGGCGCCGGAATCCCGACCGCGGCCAGGGCGGCGCATGCCCGCTCCCTGGCGGCCGAGGCCGATACCTTGTCATGGATGCGTATGGTTTCCGTGATCTGGTCGCCCACCCTGATGACGGGATTGAGCGACATCATGGGATCCTGGAAGACCATGGCCATTTCTTTGCCTCGAATCCTGTTCCATTCCCCGGCAGAGGCCGCGCGTATGTTTTTGCCGCGCAGAAGGATTTCACCGGCGACCACGCGTCCCGGAGGGTCGACCAGGTTCATCAGGGACATCGCCGTGACGGATTTTCCCGACCCCGACTCGCCCACCAACGCCAGTATTTGCCCTTGCTCAACCGAAAAAGAAACATCGTTCACCGCCTTGGCGATGCCGGCCTTGGTCTCGAAATGGGTTGTCAACCCGCTGACCTTCAGTGCTGTTGTACTCATACCTGGTCCAGCTTGGGATTAAAAACGACACGCAGGCGATCTCCTATCAGGTTGATCGACCCGACAAGGAGCACCAGCGCTATACCTGGGTAAACCGATATCCAGTACTTGTTCGTCAGCATGTACTCGAAGCCATTGGCAATCAGCAGGCCCAGGGAGGGCTCCGTCTGCGGCAGCCCTATTCCCAGGAAACTCATCGTTGCCTCGAGGCTGATCGCATGCGCCGTTTGAAGCGTGCCGGTCACGATCAGTGTTCCCATGCAGTTGGGCAGCACGTGCCGGAACATGATCCGCCCGGCGGGAAGGCCTTGCCCCATCGCCGCCTCCACATATTCTTTTTGCTGTTCCACCAGTGCGGCCCCGCGCACATTTCTCGCGTAGTACGCCCATTGGACGATGATCAGTGCGAGCAGGGTTTTGTCCACGCCCTGGCCCAGCGAAGCCAGCAGCACCAGTGCGACCAGGATCGCCGGCAGGCTCAGCTGCAGGTCCACGATGCGCATCAGGAACGCGTCGACACGCCCGCCAAAATACGCGGCCGCCAGGCCCGCGGTGGTTCCGATGCAGAGCGCGGCCATGGCACTGAGCAGCCCGACGGCCATGCTGATGCGCAGCCCGTAAAAGATCGCGCTCAGCAAGTCTCGCCCGGCACCGTCGGTTCCGAGTACATGCAAGATCCCACTTGCTTCGCTGCGCGTGCCCGGCGCCAGCTCCGCGTCCACGATCGAGACGGCGGCCAGGTCGTAAGGGTTTTGCGGTGAGAAGAGGGGTGCTCCCCAGGCCACAACGAACAGCAACGCAAAAACCACAAGCGCAGCCGTCGCCGTTTTGCTGAGCATGAATTGCTTGCGGATGCGGCTCCACGGGGTTTGCGCCGGTGGCGACACCGGCTGGCCCACCGCCTCTTCCTTCGGATTCAATGATTCGGTTTTGATCATGGGTGTCTCTGGTTTTTATTTGCTGTATTGCGTTATTTATTTGCTGCGGGCCCTTAGCCGGGGATCAAGAATCACGTACAGTAGATCGACGACAAGGTTGATCGACACCACCAGCAGGACGGTGACCATCAGGTAGGCCACCACCACCGGCCTGTCGAGATGAAGAATCGAATCAATGATGAGTTTTCCCATGCCGGGCCATGCGAATACCGATTCGGTCACCACGGAAAAAGCAATGAGATGGCCGAACTCAAGCCCGACCGCAGTGACCACGGGGATCATCACGTTCGGGGCGATGTGCCTTGCCAGCAACCTTAATCCGGAGACGCCTTTGGCGCGCGCAAAGCGCACGTACTCCTGCTGCACCACATCCCTTGTTCCGGTTTCAGTCAGCCGGATCACCATGGAAATCTGGAATATCGCAAGCGTCGTTGCCGGCAGGATCATGTGCTTGAGGCCGTCCCATGTCATGAAACTAAAGGCGATGCCAAACAGCTGCTCGGTATCGCCCCGCCCGCCCGAGGGCAGCCATCCGAGGTTCACGGAAAAAATGAGGATGAGGATGAGCCCCTTCCAGAACGTGGGAATGGTGACCCCCGCGACGGAGAATCCTGCAATGAGTTTGTGGGCCCAGGAGTGCGGCATCAAGCCCGCGACCAGCCCCAGGGGAATGCCGATGGCCAGCGCCAGTACCAGTGCGACAAATGCCATCTCAAGGGTCGCCGGCATGCGCTCCAGAACAATGGCCAGCGCCGGCCGGTTGAAGACAAAGGATCGGCCCAGGTCCCCTTCGGCGGCATGTTTCACGAACAGCGCGTACTGCTCGTAGACCGGCCGGTCCAGGCCCAGGCTCCGCGCCGCGGCATCCACTTCTTCCGTGGATGCGTTCGGACTCACAAGAAGGTGGATGGGATCGCCGATGAGGTGGATGCCCGTGAATGCGATGGCGGACATGAGCATCACCACGATCAGGCTGTCCCGCATCCGCTGGAGTAAAGGTCCAAACATCAGATTGCATCCTTGTCTTTTGCCGCGAGCTGGGCCGCGCTGCCCGTGCATCGCGCGCCGATTCGCCTGAGCCTGCGATCCCCGGCCGGGCAGATCGCGGCAGGCCCTCTATTGCACGTCACTTCCATCAAAAGCTCCAGTCAGCGGGAGTTCTCCCGCGCTTACCCACGTTGGCACGACCGCTCGCAATTTAGGGGCCAACCCCGGCTTTGCGAACTTGATCTTCGTGCATTCACAGCAACGCCGCCGCGAAATTTCTTGACAGTCATCACCGCTTCATGATCTAGTTGTAACGCTGTTTGATACAGTGTATCGCTAGTCAATACAAAAAACAAGCAACTTTTTCAGTAATTCGAAGGTCGGCGAGGAGGGAAATTGGACAGACCAGGGCGAACGTCGCCCACAAAACAACCATGCGGCGAGAGCTTGTTGCCTCGCCATCCACCAAACTTTTCAGGAGTGAAAAATGAAATTAAAAATAGTCTGCCTGGCCGCGGTTGCTGCCGGCGCAATAACACCCATGGCCGCGCTGGCACAAAGCACGGTGACGATTTACGGAAGAATGGACACAAGCTTTGAGAACTCGAAGACCGGCTCCATTTCCCAGACCTTGATCACGGGCAATGCGTCACGGCTGGGCTTCAAGGGTGTCGAAGACCTGGGCGGCGGGCTCAAGGCCCTGTTTGGGCTGGAGATGGGAGTTTCGTCCGACACGGGTGCATCCAGCACGCCGATGTACCGCAACTCCTACGTGGGGATAGGCGGCGACTTTGGCGTCGTCAACATCGGCCGCATTGATTCGGCCGCACCCAGCCGCACGCCGATTTACGCCATCCTGGGCCGGAACGTGGAGTACGTGATCCACGACGCGGGCGCCACGGCCATAGGCACCTCCATCTTCAATGCGCGCACACGCGTGTCGAACGCCATCGGCTACGCCAGCCCGGTCATCGGCAATTTTGTGTTCCGCGCCGGCCACTACCTCAACGGCGAAGGCCTGGCGGAAACCCCGGCCGGCCCGATACGCTTTGAGGGCGACTACAAACAAACCGATGTGTCCATCAGCTACGGCGAAGGCGGCGGGCCCCTGGGGCTGGGCTTTGGCTACGGCACCGACAGCAAGCGCGGCGGCGCCCTGCTCAATGACTTCAAGAACAAGTGGATGCTGGTCGGCTCCTACGACTTCGGTGACATCCGCGCCTGGGCGGTTTACAACCGCGACAACTTCGCGGGCGGCCCGCTGTCACGCAGCAAGGTCGATGCACAGATGATTGGCGCGTCCTGGGACCTGACGCCCACCAGCAAGGTCATGGCCAACTACATCCGCAAGGACGTGCAGAGCGATCCGGCCGCCAAGCTCAAGCGCTTCCAGGCGGGGTATTCCTACAAGATGAGCAATCGCACATCGCTCTACGCCTTTTATGACCGCCAGGACCCGAATAACCGCGTCGCCAACGACGTGATCCGGGTTTACGGCGTCGGCATCCAGCACAACTTCTGAACGCTACAGGAGCCGGCCTGAACATCCGGTTCAAAAAGCCCGCCGCCGGCGGGCTTTTTGTCATAGGCAGCAGGAATGCCTAAACAGGTTTCATTATTTTGGAAGGCATAGCCATGTCGATTAAACATTGGATCAGCACAAGCATTCTGGCGACAGCCTGTGCAATTGCGTCATCCGCTCCGCAAGACATCGTGATAGGCCAGGTCGGCCAGCTCAAGGACCCGGCCTCCGCTGCAAGCCAGGTCAAGGTGGGCGTGCAGCTGTATTTCGATGCGGTCAACGACCGGGGCGGCATCAACGGAGCAAGGCTCAAACTCGTCACCAAAGACCGAGGGCCGGAGGCCGCGGACTCGCTGGAAAAAACGAGGGAGATCCTCCAGGAAGAGAAGCCCGTGGCACTCATTGGATTCTCCGGAACAGCCCCTGTTGAAGCCCTGGTTCGGGAAAAGGTATTGGCCGCGGCGGGTATCCCCCTGGTAGGGCCTCGAACGGGCGCCGTCTCGCTTCATGAGCCGGTGAACCCCTGGATTTTTCATACACGCGCCAACTATGCCCAGGAGGTGCAGAAGATTGTGTCCCACATGGGCATCATCGGGCACAAACGCGTCGCGGTTTTCTACGAGAAGAGCCCGTTCGGGGTTGAGGGCTACGATCGGGCGCTGCGTGCCATCAAGGGGAAAAACCTTCAGCTCTCCGGGACTGCGAGCTACGAATACGGCACGACCGATGTCGGTGAGGCGGTCGCAACCATCCTCAAGGCCAAACCCGATGCGGTGATTTCAGTGGCGACAAGTGCCGCGACCGCCGAGTTCTACAAAAACTTCCGCCAGGGCGGAAGCTCTGCGTTTGTCGTTGCCCTTTCGGTCACCGATGGCGCCGCGGTTGTGAAAAGAATCGGCAAGCAGGCGGCCTACGGGCTGGGCATAGCGCTGGTTGTCCCCGATCCGTCCAGCAAGACGTCCGTCCTCGTCAGGGAGATGCAGGAAGACCACAAGAAATATGGTGCACCGGGGTCTGACCTGACCCTGGCGGTGACCGAGGGCTACATCGCGGCCAGGGTGTTGGCCGAAGGCCTGAAGCGCACCGGGCCAAACCCGACTTCGGCAAAGATCAAACGATCGCTGGAGTCATTGAGGGATCTGAACCTCGGCGGATTCACCGTCAATTTTTCTCCTGCAAATCACTCGGGCTCGTCGTATGTCGACATCATCGTATTGAGCCCGGACGGTAGAATGCTTCGCTAATTCAAACACACATCCGCCGAAAGCAAATCGGCGTCAAAGAAGGCAATGGACTATAACGTCGCGTCGGTAGATGAAGCACTCGGCTTATTGATGCTTGTAGCCCAGAACCCGGGGTTGGGCGTGACCGAGCTTTCCAAAAGATCGGAAATCACCAAGGCCAGGGCGTTCCGCCTTCTCAGCACGCTGGAGCGGCGCGGTTTTGTGCAGCGATCAGGTGACGCCGCAACCTACCACCTGGGCTACAACGCACTGCTGGTGGGCCTGGCCGCCGATGAGCAGGTCAGCCTGGTCAGGCAGGCCGGCAAATACCTTCAGCAACTGGCCAGCCAGTTCAACGAGATCGTGCAGATTCGCGTGCGCGACGGCTTTGAGTCCGTCTCCGTCGCCCGATGGGACTCCACCCATGACGTGCGCATCCATGGGTCCGTCGGCATGAGAAGGCCTCTTCACGGCGGTGCATCCGGAAAAGTTCTGCTGGCCTACGCGCCCACGGAGTTTCTGAACGAGTTCTTTGCCCAGGACTTCCAGAAGTTCACCCCCAACACCATCGTTCAGCGCTCCAAATGGAACGAGGAGCTGATCAAGATCCGGAAACAGGGCTATGCCACGTCCCTGGGTGAAATCGCAACGGAGGTCCTCTCCATTGCGGCGCCGGTTCGCGACGGCACGTCTAAAGTCATCGCAGCCATGGCGATCTCGATTCCTGCAAGCCGCATTACGCCCAAAGGATTGGAGAAACTGGCCAAGCCGCTGTGCGCGGCAGCCGACGATCTTTCGGCGGAGCTCGGCTACCGCGCCGGCGCATCCGCGGCCTGACTGCGGTGCGAGGCCTCAGGCCCTCGTTTCACTTGATCAAGAACGCTTCGGGATCACGGGGAGCACCACGTGCGATGGGTACCGGCTGCTCATGTGCACCTTGTTGAGCGCCACTCTGCTTGTCGTCGCCTGGGCTTCGGGATCCCCGGTGTTCGGGTTGACGTCAAAGTGCGGGAAGTTGCTGCTCGAAATGTCAACCCGGATGCGATGCCCGGCTTTGAAAAGGTTGCTTGTCGGAAAAGCCTCAATGCGTATGGGGTAGATGGTTCCGGGCGTCATCAACTCCGGGCTCTCCCATGAGTCCCTGTACCTCACCCGCAAAATCCCGTCGGTGAGGTTCATCGCAAAACCACCTGGATAGTCTTCGTTTGCCGGGTAGACATCGACCAGCTTGACGGTGAAATCCGTGTCGGGGCAATCGGACGAGATCCATAGATTCGCCACCACAGGCCCTGTGATTTCAATGTCTTGCGACAGAGGATCGGTGGAAAAGGAAAGCACGTCATCACGGTCCGTCAAGGGGTGGAACGGTTCCGCGCAGCCAAAGAAGCGCTCATCGGTCGTCTGGTCAAAGGCGCCGGCCAGTATCCCGGGCGGGCGGGAAACCACGCCGCCGCCCAACGTGGGCACCGGGTCTTTCGGGTCGAAGCGATACTGCAGAACACCGGCATCGCCCTCCGGGATGGCGAGCGAAAGTGAACGATTGGTGTGCAGGTGATAGGGCTTGTACTGCGCATCCGGAATCGGCCAGTCCTGCTCGGAGCGCCAGCGGCCGCCGTGGTCAAGGCGCCCTTCGGCATTTTTCCGGCCGGACCCGCCTCCCATGACAAACAGCTTCACCGGGGCATCGTCTTCGGCGGCCGGCCTGCCTTTGAGCCAGCGGTCAAACCACCGCAACCGGGCCTCAAGAAAAGTCGCCGCAAGGTGAGGGCCGAAGGTGGATTGCTCACCGAAATCCACATCGCCCGAATAGCTTAACCAGCGGTTGCCGTGCACCCAGGGGCCAAAGACGAGCTGCACAGGCGCACCCATCTTTTTGAGGTTCATGTAGTTTTCGGCCGCAGTGCGCGTATAGACGTCGTACCAGGAAGACATGTGAACCGTGGCCACGTCTTTCAGGTGGTGGTAGAAACCTTGCGCATAGATGCCGGGCTGCTTCCAGTACTCGTCGAACGAGCCCCGTTCCCATTGGTCGAAAAGAAACTCTTCGTACTCGGGCGTTTCGGACAGCGGGGAGTTCCCGCGGCGCCACGGCATCCTCTTGAACCAGTCATCGACGTCGATATGCTTCAGCGTGCTCGCGACGGCTGTGTTGCCCGACCTCTGGGCGATGCTGGATGCGAAGAGGACGGCCCAGGCCGCCTGCTTCAGCTCATAAGCCCCGCCCTGGCGAATACCGCTTTGGTAGCCGTTTGAAAACCCGCCGGAGTCGACATACATCGCCACCAGGCCGGGAGCACCGGTCGATGCCAGGGCCATTTGTGTATGCGCCGCATAGGAAAGACCTTTGGTCCCTATCTTGCCGTTGGACCAGGGCTGGCGGACTATCCATTCGCAGGTGTCATGGCCGTCGTTGGCTTCGCTGAGGTATTTGGTGAACGTTCCTTCGGAACCGTACCTGCCGCGGCAATCCTGGTACACCACGATATAGCCCTGGGCCACGAAGTAGGTTGCGACCTCCTCCCGTGACATGGGGCCCGTGCTTCCCGGCTCGCGTTCAGTGCGGCTGTCGAGGTGCTTTCCGTATGGCGTACGTTCCATGATCACGGGAAAGGATCGCCCGTCCTCGCCGGGCTCCTGCCTCGGGCGGTAGATGTCGGTGGCCAGCCTGATGCCATCCCGCATAGCAACCATCACATTGCGTTCAATCACCATAGCAAGATTGCTGAACGTCGAGTCTTTCATTTATGTCCCTGGTTTGGCGCGGATGGACACACGCGCCACCGCCCTGTTTGCTGGTCGGCTTACTTCGAAGCCGCTTCCTTGATGCTGCTTGCCAATGTGAGCCCGTCACTTCGCGGGGCCATGCTCAGGCCTTTTCGCAATCCCCATGCGGCCTTTGCGTTGTGTACCGGTATGACGGCAACGTCCTCCGCGGCCAGCCTTGCGGCCTTTCGTTGCAGTTCCTCGCGTTCCTTTTCGTTCAGTGTTCTGGAGGCGGACTGGATCGCCGCGTCGAACTCCTTGTTGCTGTAGCGCCCGTAGTTGTTGGCCCCGGTTCCCAGGGCCTTGTCAAAGGTGGAAATAGAGGCGGTGTAAGGCTCCAGCGAATCGCCGAGGACAGCGCCGACGCCAAACATGGCCAGGCTGAACTCGGGCGCACCACCCACTCCGCCGCTCGTCGCCCGAGTCACGAAATTGGCGTAGGGGAGGGTTCTTGCGTCGGTTTTGATGCCGGCCTGGGTCAGCATCTGGGCAATGGCCTCACAGACCCGCGCGTCGTTGAGGTAGCGGTCGTTGGTGCAATGCAGGACCACTTTGAATCCTGATGGGTAGCCGGCTTCGGCCAGTAGCGCTTTGGCGCGCGCCGTGTCCGCGGCCTGAAGCTTCAGCGCGGGCTCGTATCCGAAGAACCCGGCGGGAACGATCTGTGTTGCGGGTTCGGCGTCGCCTTTCATGACGAATTTGTTGATGGCCTCCCTGTTGATGGCCGCCGAGATCGCCTGGCGGACCCTCTTGTCCTGGAAGGGGTTTTTGGCCAGCGGCTTGCCGTCGTTGCCGGTGACGTAGGGTGAGACCGGGCGGAACTGGTCCATGTGCAGATGGTTGAACATATAGGACGCCGTCGAAACCACGGACACCTTTTCGCTCTTCTTCAAGGTGTCGCTCAAGCCACCGGCGGCGCCGTCAATGACATCGACGCTTCCGCCCAGCATCGCAGCGGCCCTTGCCGGTTCTTTGGGGATGAATTGGTAGATCACCTTTGACCAAGCGGGCTTGGCGCCCCAGTAGGCGTCATTGCGTGTCATGGTCACTTGCTGGCTTGGAATGAGTCCCGCGTACTTGAAGGGCCCGGTGCCCACCGCCGCTTTCCCGTTCTCGAAGTCCTCCTCCTTGATCTCCGCGCCGCTTCCCTTCGGAATAATCGCCACAAGGCCCACGTTTTCAGGCAGGGTCGGTGCTGATTCCTTTGTTTTGATGATGACCGTCAGCGGATCCTGTACCCGGACGCTGTCGACCGTTCTCAAATAGGTCTTGAATGTCCGCGGGCCGGCCAATGCCTTGGCCCTGTCCAGCGAGAACTTCACGTCGTTGGCCGTCACGGGCTCACCGTTGTGGAATTTGACGCCGGGGCGCAACTTGAATTCCCATTGTTTGTCGTCTATCGCCTTCCAGGACAAGGCCAGCAGGGGGATGGGGTGCAGCTTTTCATCCTGGCCGATCAGCGAGTCATAGACGTTGATCCAGACGCTGCGGTTCGCGGCGCTCAGAACATGGGGGTCGGCGGACGTCACTTCGGACTTGAACCCAATGCGTAAATCGGCGGCCGGTGCAATACCCGACAGCGTCATAGCCATGGCCGCCACCAGCAAGCGGCGCGGACCCGTTGATGCGATTCCCATTCTGATACTCCAGTAAGTTAGGTCAGGTTGTCTCACAAAATAAGCGAAAGTTTTCGTATCAACGAATGATACATTGTTTTGTTGTATGATACATCAACCGAATTCTTTTGGAGTGCCCGGCTCAGGTTGAATGGCTTTCCGGGCAAGGGACGCGCCGGTGTCGGCCGAGTGCATGTCTTGGCGCGATACGCCTCGCACCGCTTCCGCCCGGCAGGAGCGCAAGCCGGCGCCTGAAGGCCCTGAATACCCCTGCGCCGATAATCGGTGCATGAGCATTCCTTCCAAGACACCCGCACCTGGCGCGGCAAACACCGATTTCGCGAGCCTTTCGCTGAACCCCGCCATGCTGGCCAACCTGCAGCAGCTGGGCTACCTCAGCATGACGCCCATCCAGGCGGCCAGCCTGCCGGTGGCGCTGCTCGGCAAGGACCTGATTGCCCAGGCCAAAACCGGCAGCGGCAAGACGGCGGCCTTTGCGATTCCCTTGCTGGCCAACCTCAACCCGCGCCGCTTCGCGGTGCAGGCCATGGTGCTGTGCCCCACGCGCGAGCTGGCCGACCAGGTCACCACCGAAATCCGCCGCCTGGCGCGCGCCGAAGAAAACATCAAGGTCGTCACCCTCTGCGGCGGCGTGGCCCTGCGCGGGCAGACCGCCAGCCTGGAGCACGGCGCCCACATCGTGGTCGGCACGCCCGGCCGCATCATGGACCACCTGGAGCGCGGCAACCTCAACCTCGAAGCGCTTAACACCCTGGTGCTTGACGAAGCCGACCGCATGCTGGACATGGGCTTTTTCGACGACATCGCCACCGTGGCCAAACAATGCCCCAAGGAGCGGCAAACCCTGCTGTTTTCGGCGACCTATCCCGAAGGCATCGCCAAGCTGAGCCAGCAGTTCATGAAAGCGCCGCAAACCATCACGGTGCAGGCCCAGCATGAAAAAAGCAAGATTCGCCAGCGCTGGTACGAGGTCAAAGACAGCGAACGCCTGCACGCCGTGTCGCTGGTGCTCAACCACTACCGCCCGGCCAGCACCCTGGCCTTTTGCAACACCAAGGTGCAGTGCCGCGACCTGGTGGCCGTGCTCAGGGCCCAGGGCTTTAGCGCGCTGGCGCTGTACGGCGAGCTCGAGCAGCGCGAGCGCGACCAGGTGCTGGTGCAGTTCGCCAACCGCAGCTGTTCGGTACTGGTGGCCACCGACGTCGCCGCGCGCGGCCTGGACATCTCGCAGCTCGAGATGGTCATCAACGTCGACGTCACGCCCGACCCCGAAGTGCACATCCACCGCATAGGCCGCACCGGCCGCGCCGACGAAGAAGGCTGGGCCATCAGCCTGGCCAGCATGGACGAGATGGGCTCGGTCGGCAAGATCGAGCAGCTGCAAAAAACCGAATCCGACTGGCACAAGGTGGCCGAACTCACGGCCGCCAGCAAGGAGCCGCTGCAGCCGCCCATGGCCACGCTGCAAATCGTCGGCGGCCGCAAGGAAAAAATCCGCGCCGGCGACGTGCTGGGCGCGCTGACCGGCGAGGCCGGCTTCACGCGCGAGCAGGTCGGCAAGATCAACGTCAATGAGTTCTCCACCTATGTCGCGGTGGATCGCCGCATTGCGAACGAAGCGCTGCACAAGCTCTCGACCGGGCGGGTCAAAGGCAAGAGCGTGAAGGTGCGGCTGCTGGAGGACTGAGGCCCGGGGCGTTCACCGTCCGGGTCAGTTTTCCGCCCCCACTCTGAGTCAGTCTTGATGCCGGCATTCAGCCGTGCATCGTGCGTAAGCTTTCGCTTCGCGTGATTTTTGTTAGCGAGAGTCCCCGAGGGACATCCGCGCCCCTGCGTGCCCGAACATCCGGCCGCAACATCTCCAACACCTATGCCCACAAGCACCCAGGCCGGCGTGCACGCCCCGCCTGTAGCGGCGTAGTCCGCAAAGAACGATATCCCAGCAGGTAGACGGTGACTCTGTGGCTGGCCGGGTCGTGGCGTTGCAACCCCTGTGCGCATGAACACAAAGGTCATACGCGCAATTTGCCTGATCCAAGAGCGGATAAATCAAATAACCGACCCCATTGTCTTCCCACGGACAAAGAAGTCACGATTGTGGGCTGAAGGCGGCGCAGCGCTCGCAAATTGCGCGCTTTGGCTTGTAAGCTCCGCGCTTTATTTCAGAGTGAGTTCGGCCAAATGAATCATTCCGAGTGGCGCATGCGCATCTTCTTCTCTTTCACTCGCATCAAGAAGGCGTACATGTCCTTTATCGATCATCTAGCCCAAATGCCGGCGGGTACGCCCCCCGCCGTTCAGAAATCCACCCGCCGCCTGATGAAACTGGCCGTATGGTTTGGCGCACTTGGCCTGGTGCTGCCTTTTGTGCTGCCTGAATCGGACGTGCTTTCGGGTACGGCGCTATTTCAGTTTCTGGCGCAATGGGTTCCTTCTGCCAGCAAGGCCGCCAGCGTGGCTTTGTACCCCAATGTTGTGCTCGTGTATTTCAGCCTGATGCTCACACTGGCGCCTGTGTTGGCGCTGTACTTCCTGATATGGCACGAGCCTTGGCGGACGCGCATGCTTGCAATGGAAAAGTTCGACGCGCTTAGGAAAGCTAAATGTCTGGGCGCGTGCGTTCTCGCTATTGGTGTTCTCACAGGCATGAGCCTGCTGATCTATTTTCTGCCGGGGACGCTATCGGCGGATTCGCGGGGAAGCCGTGGGCAACTCGCGTTCAGCCTGATCGTAACGACAAAACTAGGACTTGCAATCTTTGGCAGTTTTTTGTCTCTCGGCGTGTTCGTCAATTGGTGGCTTTCGCTGCAAGCGCTTGGTTTAACCCTTTTTCTTCCCTTCTTACCCAAAGCTAGGAGCGATATGTAAATGAGTGACTCCAATCAAAACCCAAATTCAGAATCACCTTCCATAACATGGAATGAATTTATGGCCGCTACCACCGCTTGGGGTGGTGCCATGGCCAATGCGAAGACAGAGGACACATGCAGGCCCTGGAGAAATTACCTGGCACGCCGACCGAGTTCCACCCACTTTAGGAGAGCTTGAATGTCGTTCATCGATCAATTGGCCAAGATGCCTGCGGGAACCCCTCCCGCAGTTCAGAAATCAACCCGCCGCCTGATGAAGTTGGCCGTGTGGTTTGGCGGGCTTGGCCTGGTGTTGCCCTTTGTGCTGCCCGAGTCTGCCGTGCTTTCAAACTCGGCGCTGTTTCAGTTTCTTGAGCGGCTGGTGCCCTCCGCAACCAAAGCCGCCAGCGTGGCTCAGCACCCAAACGTCGTGCGCGTGTATTTCAGCCTGATGCTCACGCTGGCGCCTGTGCTGGCGATGTATTTCGTGATATGGCACGAGCCTTGGCCAACACGCATTCTTGCGGTAGAAAAGTTCGATGCACTCAGAAGAATTAAGGGGATAGGCGGCGGAATTTTTGCGATTGGCATTCTTACAGGCATGGCTCTGCTCGTCTATTTTTTACCGGGAGCAGTATCCGCAGGCTCGAGAGGTAGTCACGGGCAACTCATATTCAGCTTGATCGTTATGACAAAGACTGGACTCGCCGTTTTTGGCAGTTTTTTATCGGTTGGCATGTTTTTGATTTGGTGGTTCTCGCTGCTTCTGCTTGGGATTACTGCCTTCCTTCCCTTTCTACCTAAACCTCGAGGCGATATTTAAATGAGTGATTCCAATCAAAACCCAAATTCAGAATCGCCTTCCATAACATTGAATGAATTTATGGCCGCCACCACCGCTTGGGGTGGTGCCATGGCCAGCGCGATGACTGATGGCGCCAAACGCTACACGGCCGCAGCTGAACAACTCATGGCCACCTCAGGCCCGAAAATCCTGACGGAAACCCAAAAATTCGAGTTGTTTGCTGCAGAGCAGGGCAAAGCATTTCGTGATGCGGCACATACGGCCATGGGATGGGCCAACGGGGCGCGCGAAGCCGGTAAAACCGGCATTGCCCAGATCATGGAGAGCTACGCCGCCAAGTCCATGGAGAAGGCTGACCAGGCGCTGAACAGCATGATCGACAAGAAGGTGTGGCTTGACGGCGTGGTGAAAGAAGCCAATGCGACCATAGAAGCCTCGGAAAAAATCATCGCACGCGTTGGCGGCGGCGTCGCCAAGCTGGCTGGCCCCATTGTGGATGGAGCACAGATGATCGCCGGTGCATGGGAATACTCGAAAACAGGTGACTCGAAGAGTTGGGAAAACGCCTGCGGCGGCTTGGTGATGGGGCTGGTGGGCGGGGTTATCGCTGGGGGCGCTGTTGTACTCGGAGCAGCCGCCCTCACTGTAGCGGCTCCTGTAGCGCTTACTGCCGCAGCCACGGCCATTGGCGCCGGTATCGGCTCCTTCTTCGGCGGCCAATACTTCACCGACTGGCGGGATGCCATGCTGTCAAGTAACTGGTTTATCAACCTGATCGATGGAAACATACAGGGCGCAAATACCGAGGGTGATCCTTCTACCGGCATGCCCTGGCCTAACATTAACCTCATCACCGCCCTCCAAACCCAGTTCGCCATCGCCGAACAAGCCGCCAGCCCCCTGATCCTGGACCTTGACGGCCAGAACGGCGCGGAAACCATCGGCCAATCCGCCGGCGTCCATTTCGACCATGACGGCAATAAATTTGCCGAATTGACCGGCTGGGTCGGCAAAAACGACGGCCTGCTGGTCTGGGACAAAAATAACAACAACCAGATCGACAACGGCGCCGAACTGTTCGGCAACAACACGGTTCTCAGCAATGGCCGCAAAGCCGCCCACGGCTTTGCCGCGCTGCGCGAGCTGGACGCCAACAAGGACAGCAAGGTCGATGCAAGCGACGCTGCTTTCAGCCAGTTGCGTGTTTTTAAAGATGTGAACGGTAACGGTGTGGCGGATGCCGGTGAACTGCTGACTCTGGGCGAAGCCGGCGTCAGGAGCCTGAACACCCGCTATACCAACCAAACCGTGACGGACGCCAACGGCAACCAGCACCTGCAAGTCGGCAGCTTCACCACCACCAGCGGACAGAACCGCGCCATGGACGACGTCTGGTTTGCCATGGACGCGGCACGAACCATCGATACCGACTTAGTGGCCGTCAACAGCGCCATTGCCGCTTTGCCCGATCTGGCCGGTTTCGGCAATGTTCACAGCCTGCACCAGGCCATGGCGCGGGACAGCACTGGAAAGCTACAGGGGTTGGTGCAGGGCTTTCAGAACAGTACTGATGCGACGGCAAGAGCCGGTTTGTTTGACCAGATTCTGTGGGCCTGGACAGGTGCCGACCGGTACCTGCCCACCAGCAGGGGGGCCAACATGGATGCCCGCAAGCTTTACACCGTCGAAGCCTTTATGGGACGTGGATTTTTGCAGAATGAAGCTTTCAGCATTCCCGGCTTTAACGCGTCGGCACAGCTGGTGCAGACCTATGCGCTGCTCAGCGAATCCTTATACGGCCAGCTTGCCGGCCAGACTCTGTACAAGCCCCTGTATGAAAGCATTGCCTTGAAGTGGGATGCCGTGACGCAGATGCTGGCGCTGGACGTCAGTGCCGTGGTAACCCTGCTGAAGACCCGCTACGATGCCAATCCGGCGCAAGGTCAAGCCATGATCGCCGGCTTCGCCGACAACCTGGGAACCCTGGGCGAGACGGGTGCCTTGATTGCCGCCAAGCTGCAGCAGCAGGGACGCATTCAGGGACAGGGGTTTGATTTGTACCTGGCCACCATGGGTGGCAGTCTCCTCAATGGAACGGCGGGGGTGGATACCCTGAATGCCAAAGCGGGCGTGAACAATTTCTTCATTGCCGGCAGAGGCGCCGACATTCTCAAAGGCAGCGATGGTGCGGACACTTTCCGATGGTCCAGAGGCGACGGCAACGACATCATCAAGGAAGCAGAGAATGTGCAGACCAGGAAGGACAGCTTGCAGCTTCTGGACGTCAACGCTTCGGACGTCAGGCTCAGCCGCGATGTGGACAACCTCTACGTCACCATAGGCACTGAGCGAATCAAGGTCGCCAATCATTTCGGCGTCGTATTCACCACGCTGGAACAGATTCAGTTCAGCGATGGCAGTATTTGGCAAAAGTCGGTTCTGGACGCCGCACCATTTCGCGGGACGAATGGTGCCGACACACTCAACGGCACTGCTGGCGGCGAAGTTCTCATCGGCGGCAAGGGCGCAGATACGATCTCGGGCGGGGACGGCAGCGATATTTACCAATGGACAAAGGGTGACGGAAACGACATCCTGGCGGACTTTGACTGGCAGGCAGCAGACGACATCGACACACTCAAGCTTGTTGACGTGGCCGCTGGCGGCGTGTCGCTCAGCCGTGATGCTTCCCATCTCTACATCACGGTTACCGCTACAGGTGAGAAGATTCAAATATCGAAGCACTTCGAGGACGCGGTCTACAACCTGGAACGCATTGAATTTGCCAGTGGCAACCCCCTGCTGCTGGCCGACTTGAATGCCGCGCCATTTCGGGGGACCAATGCCGCAGACACTCTCAACGGCACGGCCGGCGGCGAATTGCTCATAGGCGGCAAAGGCGCGGATACGATTTCAGGCGGAGCCGGCAACGACACGTTTCAGTGGTCCAGGGGTGATGGCAACGATGTCATCAGCGCCAATGACTGGCAGGCGGGCGACGTTGACACGCTCAAGCTTGTTGACGTGGCCGCCGCCGGTGTGTCGCTCGGCCGTGATTTTGCCAACCTGTACATCACGGTCATCGCCACGGGCGAGAAGCTCCAGATATCGGACCACTTCACCAGCGCGGCCTATAACCTGGAGCGCATTGAGTTCGCCAGCGGCAATCCCCTGCTGCTGGCCGCCTTGAATGCCGCGCCATTTCGGGGGACTAATGCCGCAGACACACTCAGCGGTAGTGCCGGTGGCGGCCTGTTCATCGGTGGCAGGGGCGCAGATACGATTTCGAGTGGAGCCGGCAACGATACGTTTCAGTGGTCCAAGGGCGACGGCAACGATGTCATCAGCGACTGTGACTGGAAGGCGGGAAACATCGATACGCTCAAGTTCACCGATGTGGCTTCTGGTGGTGTGTCGCTCTGCCGTGATGCTTCCCACCTCTACATCACGGTCACGGCCACCGGTGAGAAGATTCAAATATCAAACCACTTCGAGGACGCGGCCTACAAGCTGGAACGCATTGAGTTCGCCAGCGGCAACCCGCTGCTGCTGGCCGCCCTGAACGCCGCACCGTTTCGAGGAACTGATGCCGCAGATACCCTCAACGGCACGGCCGGCAGCGAATTGCTCATCGGCGGCAAGGGTGCGGATACGATTTCCGGTGGAACCGGTAACGATACGTTTCAGTGGTCCAGGGGTGACGGCAACGATGTCATCAGCGACTATGACAGCTGGAACAGGTGGACGGGAAGCATCGATACACTCAAGTTCACCGATGTGGCCGCTGGCGGCGTGTCGCTCAGCCGTGATGCTTCCCACCTCTACATCACGGTCACCGCTACAGGTGAGAAGATTCAAATATCGAAGCACTTCGAGGACGCGGCCTACAACCTGGAACGCATTGAATTTGCCAGCGGCAACCCCCTGCTGCTGGCCGACTTGAATGCTGCGCCATTTCGAGGAACTGATGCGGCAGACAAACTCGATGGTACGGACGCGGGCGACGTATTCATCGGTGGCAAGGGCGCAGATGCAATCGCGGGCGGGGGTGGTAACGATGTTTACCAGTGGAAAAAGGGTGACGGAAATGACATCCTGACCGAATTTGACTGGCAGGCAGGCAATGTTGACACGCTCAGGCTTGTCGATGTGGCCGCAGGCGGTGTGTCGCTCAGCCGTGATAACGCCAACCTGTTCATCACTGTCACGGCCACCGGTGAGAAGATTCAAATATCGAAGCATTTCATTGTCGGAGCCTGCAACCTGGAGCGCATTGAATTCGCAAGTGGCAACCCACTGCTGTTGGCTGACTTCAACGCCGCGCCATTCAGGGGAACAGCCGGCGCCGACACGATTGTGGGAAGCGGCGGCAACGATGTGTTCGATGGCCTGGCCGGCAATGACTTTCTGGCCGGAGGCGCGGGCAGCGACACCTACCGGATCGGCCGGGGCTATGGCGCCGACACCCTTCAAGACATCGACTTCACGGCCGGCAACAAGGACGTGTTGCAATTCCTGGGTGGCATCAGCAGCAAGCAGCTGTGGTTTCGCCACACCGGCAACGACCTCGACGTCAGCATCATCGGGACGGCCGACAAGGCCACGGTGCAGTACTGGTACCTGGGCAGTTTCTTTCACATCGAACAGATCCAAGCCGGCGACGGCAAGGTGCTGCTGGACACCCAGGTCGAAACCCTGGTGCAGGCCATGGCCGGCCTCGCGCCGCCGGCCTTAGGGCAGATGGATCTCTCGGCCGCCTATGCGGCCCAACTGGCCCCGGTTCTTGGTGCCAACTGGCATTGAGCCGCCTGTGCGGCGCAAGGTCTAACGCCCGGCCAGCGCCGCGCGGTTGGACACCAGGATATTGCTTTTCTCGAGACGCCCGCCGGCCTGGATCGCGGTGATCCAGGCATCGGTGGACCCGGCGGCGGCAAAGCGCGAATGGAAGACGACGCTGAATACACGGTGGATTTCTTCGGCGCTGGCGCTGCCGGCTTCGTTGGCATAGGGCAGGGCGCCGGTGGCGTCGCTCAAAAATTCCACATGCAGGCCGCGGTGCGTGGCTTCAAAGATGGTCGAGGCGTCGCAGTTGTGCGTCATGTAGCCGATCACGGTCAGGGTGTCTATGCCGCGCTGCTCCAGCCAGGCGGCAAAGTCGGTGCCGGTGTAGACGCTGGGCCAGGCTTTTTCGATGTAGTGGTCGCGCGGGCGGCTGGCCACGGCTTCGTGCAGCGCCCAGGTGGCGGAGCCCTTGGCGAAGACTGGCGCGGCGGGGGATTCGCTGTGCTGCACCACGACGACGGGAATGCCGGCCGCGCGCGCGGCATCCATGGCGCGCGCGATGTTGGGCAGGCTTTGCGCCACGGGCGGGTGTTCGATCAGCAGGCCGCCGTTGAAGTATTCCATCTGCACGTCAATGACAACGAGGGCACGGCGTGGGGCTTTGGGGGTGTTGCTTGCGGTCATGAAAAGTTTCCTGTGTTGAAAGCGGTGGTTGATGCAGGGATTGTTGGCCGGCACCCGTTTTGGCGACAGTGGCCCGAATGCCAATACTCGATAGAATCGGGCCATGTCACCGCGTACCCTGAAATCAAGCCGAAAAACCGTCAAGCCCGCAAAACAGGACGGCAGCGTGGCGGTGGTCGCGTTTGACGGCATCAGCCCTTTTCATCTGTCGGTGCCCTGCATGGTGTTCGGCAACGATTTTTCGGGGGCGGACCTGCCGCGCTTCAAGCTGGTGGTCTGCGCCGAAAAGCCGGGCACCCTGAACACCACCTCGGGCTTCGGCATCAGCGTGCAAAAAGGCCTTGCTGCGCTCGCGAAGGCGCAGACCATTGTGGTGCCGTCCTGGCGCGACGCGATGGAGCGCCCGCCCGAGGCCTTGCTCAAGGCTTTGCAGGCCGCGCACAAACGCGGCGCGCGCATTGTGGGTCTGTGCCTGGGCGCGTTTGTGTTGGCCGAGGCCGGCCTGCTGGACGGCCGGCCGGCAACCACGCACTGGGCGCTGGCCGGTGAATTTGCCGCACGCTACCCGCAGGTGCGGCTGCAGCCCGATGTGCTCTATGTGGATGACGGCGAGGTGCTGACCTCGGCCGGCACGGCGGCCGGCATAGACTGCTGCCTGCATGTGCTGCGCCTGGACTATGGCGCCGAGGTGGCCAACCGCGTGGCGCGCCGCATGGTGGTGGCGCCGCAGCGCCAGGGTGGGCAGGCGCAGTATGTGGAACAGCCCTTGCCCGCCACGGGCGCGGGCCACCGGCTGTCGGCCATTCTGGCCTGGGTGCAGAAAAACCTGGACCAGCCGCACAGCCTGGATGCATTGGCGGCGCGGGCCTTGATGAGCCGGCGCAGCTTCACGCGGCACTTCCGGCAGGTCACGGGCACCACGGTGGGCCAGTGGCTCACCAGCCAGCGCCTGGGCCTGGCGCAGCGCCAACTCGAATCGACGGACCGCTCCATGGAGCAGATCGCGCTCGATGCGGGTTTTGGCTCGGCGGTGTCGCTGCGCCAGCATTTCGCGGCAATGCTGGGGACTTCGCCGTCGGCGTACCGGCGCGAGTTTCGCGCGGCCTGATGTACGTGTAGGCGCGGGCGACGCCGCGGTGTCGGCCTTGGTGGCCGGGGTTTCCCGGCAAATATCGCCAGATGCGAATACCGGCCCTTTTTGCGCGCCTAATGGGTAGCGATGGTGGCGGGTTCCCGTTGCCGCGCGATACCGGCTCCCTTCCTGGGACCAATCCCCAAGGCATAAGACACCCTATGGTCAGGCTTGAATTTTCCGCCGTGCTGGATTACGAGGTGATGGCGCCGGGCTGCGATTTCATCTTCAACATCCAGGCCGCCTACACACCGCGGCAGCTGGTGATGCATGAATCCCTGGGCCTGAGCCAGCCGGTGGCCACCAGCAGCTACACCGACCCCGCCACGCAAAGCCGCTTTCTGCGCCTGCACGCCGAGCCCGGCCACTTCACGCTGAGCTATACGGCGGTGGTGGACCTGGTCCACTACGAGGCGCAGCCGGGCTCGCTGCCCGAACTGAGCCCGCTGGCCCTGCCCGGCGAGGTGCTGCCTTATTTGTATCCCAGCCGCTATTGCCAGTCGGACCGTTTGCTGACCCTGGCCAACAGCCAGTTCGGCCACCTGCCGCTGGGCTACGGCCGGGCGCGGGCGATCTGCGACTGGGTGCAGCAGCATGTGAGTTTCCAGGGCAATACCAGCAACAGCACGACCTCGGCCATAGACACCCTGATAGAGCGGGTGGGCGTGTGCCGCGATTTCGCGCACCTGATGATCGCGCTGTGCCGCGCGGCCAGCCTGCCGGCGCGCATGGCCAGCGGCATGGACTACGGCGCCGACCCCGCGCTGGGCCCGCCGGATTTCCATGCCTATGTGGAGGTCTACCTGGGCGACCGCTGGTATCTCTTCGACCCCTCGGGCACGGCGATTCCCATGGGGTTTGTGCGTTTCGCCACCGGGCGGGACGCGGCCGACATTGCGTTTGCCACGATTTTCGGCAGCGTGCGCGCGGCGCAGCCGCAGGTCCACATCGAGGCCGTGCCCAACAGCCTGGGGCAGCTGGTGCTGCCCCAGCATGTGAACTACGCACTGTCGACCGATGGGCCCTGATCGCCTGAAGCAGGCCGCCCAATAAAAAAAGCGCGCAGGCCTGCGCGCTTTTTTCCGGGTGGTCCAGCGCTCAGGCCTGCTGCGATGCCGCCTTGGCGGCGTTGCGGCGGCGATCCAGGAAGGCCTGCAGCTCGCCGATCACGCCCTTGCGGAAGGCCAGCACGCAGATCACAAAGATCACGCCGATGATGACGGTGACCCAGGAGCCGACCTTGTCGGCCAGCAGGTTTTGCAGCGCGATCACGATGCCCGAACCCATGACCGGGCCGAAGAAGGTGCCGACCCCGCCCAGCAGGGTCATCAGGATGACCTCGCCGGACATGGACCAGTGCACGTCGGACAGCGTGGCAAAACCCATGACCAGGGTTTTCATCGAGCCGGCCAGGCCTGCCAGCGCGGCCGACAGCACAAAGGCCAGCAGCTTGTAGCGGTCCACGTTGTAGCCCAGCGAGATGGCGCGGGGTTCGTTCTCGCGGATCATCTTGAGCACCTGGCCGAAAGGCGAATGCACGATGCGCGAGATGAACAGGAAGCAGGCCACAAAAATCGCCACCACCACGTAATACAGGTTGATGTCGGATTCGAGCGGCAACAGGCCGAAGAGCTTGCCGCGCGGCACGCCCTGCAGGCCGTCCTCGCCGCCGGTAAAACTCGCCTGCAGGCAGACGAAATAAACCATCTGGGCGATTGCCAGCGTGATCATGGCGAAATAAATGCCCTGGCGGCGTATGGCCACCAGGCCGACCAGCAGGCCTATCAGCCCGGCCGCCACCGCGCCGGCCAGCAGGGCCAGCTCGGGTGTCCAGTTCTGCGACTTGATGAACCAGCCGGTGACATAAGCGGCCGAGCCGAAGAAGGCCGCATGGCCGAAAGACAGCAGGCCGGTAAAACCCAGCAGCAGGTTGAAGGCGCAGGCGAACAGCGCGAAGCACAGCAGCTTCATCACAAACACCGGGTACAGGCCCAGGAAAGGCGCGACCAGCGCAAACGCCAGCAGGACGAGGTAGGTAATGCGCAGCATGTTGGCGGCTTTGGTGGAGAGGGCGCTCATGCTCAAACCTCTTTCCCGAAGAGGCCGGCGGGCCGGAACATCAGCACGATGACCATGATGACAAACACCACGATGTTGGAGGCTTCAGGGTAAAACACGCGGGTCAGTCCTTCGACAATGCCCAGGCCCAGGCCGGTGATCACCGAGCCCAGTATGGAGCCCATGCCGCCGATCACGACGACGGCGAAGACCACGATGATCAGGTTGGAGCCCATCAGCGGGTTGACCTGGATGATGGGCGCCGCCAGCACGCCGGCCAGGGCCGCCAGCCCGGCGCCCGCGCCGTAGGTCAGCATCACCATCATGGGTACGTTGACGCCAAAGGCCTGCACCAGCGGCGCGTTTTCGGTACCGGCGCGCAGGTAGGCGCCCAGCCGGGTGCGCTCGATCAGGAACCAGGTGCCCAGGCAGACCACCAGCGAAACCACTACCACCCAGGCGCGGTAAATCGGCAGGCGCATAAAGCCCAGGTCCATGGCGCCGGCCAGCAGCTCGGGCACGTTGTAGTTCTGGCCCGACACGCCGTAGATTTCACGGAACACGCCTTCGAACACCAGGGCCAGGCCGAAGGTCAGCAGCAGGCCGTAAAGCGGGTCCAGTTTGTACAGGTGCTTGAGGAACAGCCGTTCTATGACCACGCCGAGGGTGCCGACCACCAGCGGCGCCAGCACCAGCGCGAACCAGTAATTCATGCCGAACTGGTCCAGCATGATCCAGGCGGCGAAGGCGCCCAGCATGTAAAGCGCGCCGTGCGCGAAGTTGACGATGCCCAGCAGCCCGAAAATCACCGCGAGCCCCAGGCTCAGCATGGCGTAGAAGGCGCCATTGACCAGGCCCAGCATCAGCTGGCCCATAAACGCTTGCAGGGGAATACCGAAAATTTCCATGGGAACCTGTCAGGACACCGATTGCCGTTAGTCGTGGCGAAAGCCGTAGGGGTTTTGAAGGAAGCAGCCGGTCATTTCGTAGAAATGACCGGCTGGACCAAACCCCTCGTTCTTCTCCGTTTTCTCTTTTCTTGTCAGTTCAGGGCTTGCGCAATCACTTCTTCACGGCCGCGCACTTGGATTCGGCCACCGTGGTGAAGGCCTGCTCGCCCGGCACCTTGGCCACGGTCTTGTAGTAGTCCCAGGGCGTGGTGGACTCCTTGGAGCCCTTGACCTGGAACAAATACATGTCGTGGATCATGCGGCCGTCGGCGCGAATCTGGCCCTTGTTGTAGAAGTCGTCGATCTTCATGCCCTTGAGCGTGCTCATGACCTTGTCGGAGTCGGTGGTGCCGGCGGCCTGCACGGCCTTGAGGTAGCTCATGGTGGCCGAGTAGTCGGCGGCCTGCAGGCTCGAAGGCATGCGTTTGTATTTGTCGAAGAAGCGCTTGGCGAATTTGCGCGAGGCGTCATCCTGGTTCCAGTACCAGCTGTCGGCCAGCTGCAGGCCTTCGGTGTTGGCCAGGCCCAGGGAGTGCACGTCGTTGATGAACACCAGCAGGCCGGCCACCTTCATGGTCTTGCCGATGCCGAATTCCTTGGCGGCCTTCATGGCGTTGGTGAAGTCGCCGCCGGCATTGGCCAGGGCCAGGATCTGCGCCTTGGAAGACTGCGCCTGCAGCAGGAAGGACGAGAAGTCGGAGGCGTTCAGCGGGTGGCGCACGGTGCCGGCGACGGTGCCGCCGTTGGCCTTGACCACGTTGGAGGCGTCGCCTTCGAGCGAGTAGCCGAAGGCATAGTCGGCGGTCAGGAAGTACCAGCTCTTGTTGCCGGCCTTGACCAGCGCGGAGCCGGCCACCTTGGCCAGCGAGACCGTGTCGTAGGCGTAGTGAACGGTGTAGGGCGAGCAGTCCTCATTGGTCAGGCGGGCCGAGCCGGCGCCTATGACGATGAAGGGTTTTTTCTTTTCGGTGGTGACCTTGGACATGGCCAGCGCCGTGCCGGAATTGGTGCCGCCGATCAGCATCTGCAGGCCGTCCTTGTCTATCCATTCACGCGCCTTGGACGAGGCGACGTCGGCCTTGTTCTGGTGGTCGGCGCTCAGCACCTCGATGGGGCGGTTCAGCACCTTGCCGCCGAAATCCTGCGCCGCCCACCTGAGCATTTCCGCGCCGGCGGGGCCGTCGATGTCGGCATACAGGCTGGACATGTCGGTGATGATGCCGATCTTGATCGGGCCGGTGTTTTGCGCAAAGGCGGCGCCGGTGAGGCCCAGGGCGAGTGCGGCAACAAGTGTTTTGAGTTTCATGGTGTCTCCTGATTTGGATGGGGTGAACGGGGGAATTCGAAGGAATTAAACGCAGGGTGGGCGCGACGGCTCAGACGCCGAGGTATTCCTGCAGCATGCCCATGTTGCCGGCCAGCTCGGCCTGGGCAAACTGCTTGACGATGCGGCCGTGCTCCATGACGTAGAAGCGGTCGGCCAGGGGCGCGGCAAAACGGAAGTTCTGTTCCACCAGCACGATGGTGTAGCCCTTGGCCTTGAGGGTGAGGATCATCTCGGCGAGTTTTTGCACGATGACGGGTGCCAGGCCTTCGGAGATTTCATCAAGCAGCAAGAGGCGCGCGCCGGTGCGCAAAATGCGCGCGACGGCCAGCATCTGCTGCTCACCGCCCGACAGGCGCGTGCCGGGGCTGGCCGCGCGCTCCTTGAGGTTGGGGAACATCGCGTAGATCTCGTCCAGGCTCATGCCGCCCGGGCCTATGGTGGGCGGCAGCATCAGGTTTTCCTCGGCCGTGAGGCTGGCGAAAATGCCGCGCTCTTCGGGGCAGTAGCCCACGCCCAGCCGGGCCACCTTGTGCGGCGCGAGCTTGACGGCTTCCTCGCCGTTGATCTTGATGGAGCCCTTGCGCGCGCCCGTCATGCCGACGATGGCGCGCATGGTGGTGGTCCGGCCGGCGCCGTTGCGGCCCAGCAGGGTCACGACCTCGCCTTCGTTGACCGTGAGGTTCACGCCGTGCAGGATGTGCGACTCGCCGTACCAGGCGTGCAGGTCTTCAATTTTTAAAAGTTCTTTTGTCATACCGCCAACGTTCTGGTCGCAAAAGTTGTGATGCAAGCAGGGGCCGCGGAACCGGCTTTGCCGGGCCGCAGGCGCAGCGCCCCCCGGGGGGGCAGCGCATTACACGCAGCCGAAGGCGAAGTGAAAAGCGTGGGGGCCAACATCTTTAGTGGGCTCCCTGCAGCTCGGTGTTCGCCGTGCCCATATAGGCTTCGATCACCAGCGGGTTTTTGGCCACTTCGGCATAGGGGCCGTCGGCGATGATGGCGCCGCGCTGCAGCACGGTGATGCGGTCGGCAATCGAGGACACCACGTTCATGTTGTGCTCCACCATCAGGATGGTGCGGCCGGCCGAGACTTTTTTGATCAGCTGCGTCACGCGGTCCACGTCTTCGTGGCCCATGCCCTGGGTGGGTTCATCCAGCAGCATCAGCTCGGGCTCCAGCGCCAGCGTGGTGGCGAGTTCCAGCGCGCGCTTGCGGCCGTAGGGCAGGTTCACGGTGAGCTCGTCGGCGAACGCGCTGAGGTCGACCTCGGCCAGCAGTTCGCGGGCGCGGCCGTGCAGGTGGAACAGGCTGTCCTCGGCCTTCCAGAAATGGAAGGAGGTGCCCAGGTTGCGCTGCAGCGCCGCGCGCACGTTTTCCAGCACCGTCATGTGCGGGAACACGGCCGAGATCTGGAAGGAGCGCACGATGCCGCGCCGCGCGGTCTGCGCGGGCTGCTCGAAAGTGATGTCGCTGCCGTTGTAGACGATGCTGCCGCGCGTGGGTGTGAGGAACTTGGTGAGCAGGTTGAAGAAGGTGGTCTTGCCGGCGCCGTTGGGCCCGATCAGCGCGTGGATATGCCCGCGCTGGACCTTGAGGTCCACGTTGTTGACGGCCACGAATCCCTTGAATTCCTTGGTCAGCCCTCGTGTTTCGAGAATGAACTCCACGGACAAATCGTTCTCCGGCAGGTAAGGGGTTGGACATCACGGTGCGCCAGGGCGGCCGCGGCGGGTATGCAGCCGCGGGCATAGGCCCGTGAAACACAGCTGGTCATCCTAGCTATCCCCTCCCGCAGGCGGTACCCGGTCAGACCCTTAGGTAGTTTTGCGTGATCTAAAGCCCCCACGCTCCCCACTTCGTGTGGTTCGCTGCCCCCCGAGGGGGCGCTGCGCCTGCGGCCCGGCAAAGCCGGTTCCGCGGCCCCTGCTTGAGGAAGAGTGCCGCATCCCGGTAAAAACCGTTGCCTGCCACTGGCCTTTTGCGTTTTTTATTGCTCGCGGTTTCGGTTGGGGTTTCCTTCGCCGCGTGCCTGCCGGACGGCTTTGTCGGCGGCGGCGTCCCTGGCCTGGGCGGCTTCGCGCTGCGCCTGTTGCTGTTGCTGTTGCTGTTGCTGTTGCTGTTGCTGTTGCTGTTGCTGTTGCCGCCGCTGTTGCTGTTCCTGGGCTTGGGCTTGGGCTTGGGCCTGGTGCTGGCGTTGCTGTTCCTGCTGGGCACGTTGCTGTTGTTGCTGTTGTTGCTGTTGCAGGTGCTGTTGTTGTTGCAGATGTTGTTGCTGTTGCTGTTGCCTCTGCGCGGCCTGCTGCTGGCGCGCGTTTTCCTGTTCGCGCTGGGCCTGTTCGCGCAGGGCGCGCTGGCCTATGGCTTCTTCACCCGAGCGGCGCTGCTGTTCCAGCTGGGGGGCTTGCAGCTTTTCCCTCTGCTCTCTTTGCTGGCGCTGCTGTTCGCGCTGGGCTTGCTGCTGGCTGCGCTGCGCCTGCTGCTCGGCGGCATGGCGCTCGGCCTCGGCCCGGGCTTGTGCGCTGGCATTGGCTGCCTGGGCGCGCTCCTGCGCTTCGTTGCGGGCCCGCGCGTCGCGCTGGGCCTGCTCGCGCAGCGCGCGCTGGCCTATGGGCTCCTCACCCGAGCGGCGCTGCTGCTCCAGCTGCGGGGCCTGCAGTTGTTCCTTCTGCTCTCGTTGCTGGCGTTGCAGTTCGCGCTGCGCGTGCTGGCTGGCTTCGGGGGTGCTGCGCTCCGGTGCGGGCGCAGGACGTGCGGCTCCCGCCGCGACGGGTGCGGCGGGGCCGGCGCGCCGCTCATCGCGGTTGTTGTCATCGCGGCGGCCGTCCCGGCCATCACGGCGCTCATCACGCCTGTCGTCGCGGCTGCTGACGACGGGCACAGGCCGTGCGGCCACTGCCGGTGGCGGCAAGGCGGCAGCGGGGCGCTGCCGTTCGCGAAGCTCCGCGGGATTCGGGCGTTGCGGCAGCGCGCCGCGGTCCGCCACGAGCTGGGCGCGGCCCAGGTCGGCGCGGCTCAGTGCCTGCTGCACGCGCACCGGCCGGCCGCGCTCGAAGTCCTCGCGGCTGACGGCCGTCACGGCGGCGGGCTGGCGCTGGTAGCGGTACACATGGGTCACGTTGACGGTGTTGTTGATCACGATGTTGTTGTTCACCTGCGTGACGTAGCGCGGGCTCACGCGGTAGGCAGGGCGGAAGGCCTCGCCGGGCGCCAGCGGGAACCAGCCCACGCCGGGGCGCGCCGCGCCGCCTACTGAGATGTTCCAGCTCACGCCGCCGCTGCTGCCGCCCACAAAGGCGACCAGCGCAGGCGCGTACACCGGCCGCGGTGCGAGCCGCCCCGGCACCCAGGCCCAGCGCGGGCCTATCTGCGCCCAGCGGCCGTAGTGAAAGGGCGCGAAGCCCCAGGGCGCGTCGTCCACCCAGGTCCAGCCCCAGGGCGAGACCCAGGCCCAGTGGCCCATGCGGTAGGGCGCCCAGTTGACGGGCACGGCGCGCGGTATCCAGATGGCGCCGTAGCTCGGGTCCTGGCTCCAGCTGCCGTAGCTGTCGAGCTGCTGGTAGCCCACGGTTTCGCGCGGCACATAACGCGCGGACACCGACTGGTCCTCAAGCCGGTCGCGGTTGGCGGCCCACAGGTCGAAATCATCCTGGCGCGAGGCGCCCGGCCCGGCCGGCACCAGCTGTGTGCCGCTGAAGTTGGCCTGCTGGCCGGCGGCCAGGTTGACCGAGGCCGAGTTGTCGCCGTAAATCACGCCGCCGCCCGTTTGCGCGATCACGCGCGTGGTGTTGCCGGCCGGGTCCACGTCGAGGCGGTAGTCGCCGGGCTGCGAGACCACAAAAGCCAGGTTGGGCGTGTCGATTTCCAGGCGCTGGCCGTCAAACAGCTGGCGCACGCGCAGCTTGAGCGTGCCCTGGGCCAGGCGCAACTGGGTGCTGTTGTCGTCCAGCGCGAGCAGGTCCAGGCTTGTCTGGTGGTTCATGCGCACGGCGGTGGAGCCGGCATGCAGTTCGGCGCGGGCCTGCGGGCCCGTCCACAGCCTGTCGCCGGCGGTCAGCGGGCGGTTCAATGCGGCGGGTGTCCAGGCATCGCTGGCATCGGCGGGCGCAAAACTCACGGCGCCTTCGGCCAGGTTGAGCCGGGCCACACGGCCGGGCGGGTCCAGCGCGTCAGCCTGCGGCGCGGGCTGCTGGGCCCAGGCCACGGGCTGCAGCAGCGCCAGCACAAAGGCGACCGCCAGCAGCACGAGGTACCAGTAGAGGTCGGAAAAGCGAAAGCCCCGGAAAGCGTCGCCGGTGTTGTCGCGGAATGGTTCGGTGTCGGTGCGGGTCATGGTGCACGCTCTCTTCCTGTCGTTGCGGGCCCATCGCGGATGAGGCCGATGGATAGTCCGTATGGAGGCTCTAAGACCACCATACCCATGACAACGCGACCGAAGATGGATGGAGTGCTAACAGGCGGTAAAGATTGCGCCATTCGCGGGGGCGATGAAACAGGATGTAAGGCACGGGCTCCGAAACACACCTAAACGATGTGCGACGATGTCGCTCATGCAAGATTTTTGGCCTTCCAGCGGTTTCAAGCAGCTGCGCCGCACCTCGCGCGGCTGGCTGCAGCCCACCGACGATTACCTGCGGCTGTTCCTCGCGCGACCCGAACTGGCCCTGGTGCCGGAGTCCTGCGACGCCGAGCGCGCCCTGCATGCCGCGCTGGCGGCTTCGCCCTCAAAGCTGGTGGCGCCCGGCGAATTGCAGGCGCTGCAGGACGCCGACGTGCGGGACAACTATGCGCATTTCCTGCGCTTTCGCGACGGCCTGCTGGCCGCGGGCACGTTGGAAGCCTATTACCTGGGCCTGTTCCCGCGCGACGGCACGGGCCGCGTGGACATACCGCCGCTCTTCATCGACCTGATGGTGCAGGCCGTGCTGCGCAGCCTGCTGGACGATTGCACCGATGCCTATGAAGTGCGCGCGGCCGAAATGCTGTTTCGCCCGCAGCGCATCAGCACCGAAGGCGGGCGGGTGCTCAGCGGCGACCTGGCGGTGCTGGACATGCTCCATGAAACCGGTGGCGTGGGCGACTTCGGCCGCTTCCTGGCCGAGGCCGGTGCGCCTGTGCCCGCCATCGAGCTGCGGGTATTGGCTGAGGACAATGCGGCCGCCTATTGGCAAGAGACCGAAGAAACCGAAGAGGCCGAAAGGGCGGGCGGCCACCGTTTTCTGCTGGACCTCACGCATGAGCTCAACAATGAGCTGGGCCACGGCCTGGTGCTGACCGTGGTGCGCGCGCACTCGGGCCTGAAAGCGCTGGCCGCCGTGCTGCAAAAATGGATTGCCCATTTGCTGGGCGTGGCCGTCACCATTCGGCCGGTGCAAAAGGTGGACGATGAAGCCTGGCGCTGGCATGTGGGGCTGGACGCCGGGGCCACGGCCCTGCTCAATGATTTGTATGAAGGCCGCGAGGTGGAGCCGGCGCGCCTGCAGCGGCTGGTCAGCCTGTTCCGGCTGGAGTTTGCCGACCCGCGCGAGATGCGCGCCGAAGTGGCGGGCAAGCCGGTGTACCTGGGAATGATGACGGACGCCGGCGGCGTGCTCAGGCTCAAGCCGCAAAACCTGCTGGTTAATTTGCCGCTGCCGGCCGCGGCTTCTTAGTAGTAGAAAAGGCGGCGCCCGTGGATCAGGGCCTGCCCGGATTCACCTGCCGCCCGCCGCCGAGTTGCGCGCCGCCGGGCGTGCCGCGCTGCACGGCGTCGGCCGGTTGCCCGGCGAGGTCGGGTTGCCGGACCTGCGAGCCCGCAGCGCCGCCCGCGGCGCCGCCGCTGTTGCCCGGCCGTATCTGGCGTCCGCCTGTGAGTGATGTGGTGCCCGCCGTGCCGCTGCCCGTGCTGCCTTCCGCGGGCATCGAGCTGCTCTTGTCGGGTTTGCCGCCACCGCCCTCCTTGCCGCTGGGCGCTTTTTCCCCGCCGCCTTTACCGCCGGTATCTGTTTTGCCGCCGCTGTCGGTCTTGCCGCCGGAGCCGGTTTTCTCACCGCCGGACGGCTTGTTGTCCTTGCTGGACGGTGGCGGCTTGCTTGCGTTATCGCCACCGGTCTTGCCGCCCGTATTGCTGTTGCCCGCAGGCTTGCCCTGGCCGGCGCCGGTGTTGACGCCCTGGGGTTTGTCGCCGCCCTTGCCGCTGTCACCCGGTTTGCCGCCCGGCATGCCGGGAATGCCGCCGGGCTTGTCGCCGCCGCTGCCCTTTCCGGTATTGTTTGCGCCGCCAGTGCCCGTGCCGCCCGGCAGTTTGTCGCCGGGTTTTTTATCGCCGCCGGTATTGCTGTTGCCCGCGCCGGGCATGCCCGGTATGCCAGGGATACCGCCGCCTTTGGTGCCGCCCTTGTCGCCGCCTTCGCCGGGTTTTTTCCCCTCGCCGGCCAGGCCCATGCCGGCGCCGGATTGCCCTGGCTTGCCGCCGGCGATACCGGCAGCGCCTTTGTCAATGCCCGCGCCCTTTTGCGCGCCGGCCAGGCCGGCCGCTTTGTTGTCCCGGCCCTGGCCTTGGATGCCTGCACGGGCTTTGTTGTCCGCGCCTTGCACGTTCCCGCCCATGGCTTTATTGCCGGCGGGGTTTTGCCGTGACGCGGCCGACGACTTGTTGTCCTGGTTTTGCCGCTGCGTGCCTGCGCTCGGTGAGGTGTTGCGTGCGGCTGCTTGCCGGGGCGCGTTGGCCGTGCTGCGGTTGCTTTGCCTGGAGGGCTGCGCCGCGCCCGTGGCCTTGTTGTCGGTTTGCGCCTGGGCCGCTGGATCCAGCAGTGCCGCGGTGGCCGCAATGCAGAAGGCGGCCGATAGCCGTGTGATGGAACGCATGCTTGCTCCTCCCATTTGAACGCCTTGCTTCAGGCGCCTGGCGCACGGCTTTGTGTTCGGCCGGGCTGCAGGCTGGCCGGATTATGCGGCGTCTGCCCCGGCTTGGGTCGGGTGCCGGATGGAGAGTTGTAAACGGCTGTGACGGCGCGGGCCGGCAAGGGCCGGGGCGCTAGACGCTGCCCTCCACTTCCACCACCAGCACGCGGGCCTCGCCCACCGGCGAGGCGACATGCTCGGTGCCGGCGCTCGCGAAAAAGATGTCGCCGGTTTCCAGCATCACCGAGCATTGGCCGCAGTTGTCGCGGTAGCGCATCTCGACGCGGCCGTCGAGCACGGCAAACACTTCCTCGCCCTCGTTGATGTGCCACTTGTAGGGCTTGTCGGTCCAGTGCAGCCGGGTGGTGATGCCCTGCATATTGGCCACCGTCATCGCGCCCCAGGCGCGTGTCGCGGTGAAATCCTTGCTTCGAATGATCTTCATGTGGGTCTCCATCGGGTGGGCGCCATCGCGCAATAAAAGCCAGGCCATGCTACGTCGCGGGGCCGCCGCAAACATGAATTCTTCGGTGTGGATTGATTCCGTATCCGCATCACTGACATGAGCGGCCGAGGGCTAAGATGGCCTCATGAAAACCGTATTGCTGCCCGGCGGCGAAGCCGTTCCCGCCCTCGGAATGGGCACCTGGAACATGGGCGATGCGCCATCGCGGCGCGCCGATGAACTCGCGACTTTGCGGCTGGGCCTGGACCTGGGCTGCACATTGATTGATACCGCGGAAATGTATGGCGAAGGCCTGTCCGAGGAACTGGTCGGCGAAGCGCTGCAAGGCCGGCGCGACGAGGCCTTTGTCGTGAGCAAGGTCTATCCGCACAATGCGTCGAGGACCGGCATGGTGGCGGCCTGCGAGCGCAGCCTGCGCCGCTTGCGCACCGACCGCATAGACCTCTATTTGCTGCACTGGCGCGGTTCGGTGCCGCTGGCCGAAACCCTTCAGGCTTTCATGGCGCTGCAAAAGGCCGGCAAGATCAGGCACTACGGCATCAGCAACCTGGACATCGCCGATATGAAAGAACTGTGGGCTTTGCCGGGTGGGCAGGGCGTGCAGGCCAACCAGCTGCTCTACAACCTCACGCGGCGCGGCATCGAGTGGGACTTGCTGCCCTGGCTGCGCGAGCGCCGCGTGCCGGTGATGGCTTATTCACCGATTGAGCAGGCGCGCCTTTTGCGCCATGCGGGCCTGGCCCGTTTCGCGAAACGTCACGGCATGCTGCCTTGCCAGGCCGCGCTGGCCTGGCTGCTGGCGCAGCCAGGCGTGATCGCGATCCCCAAGACCAGCCACCCGGACCGCTTGCGCGAGAACGTCGCGGCGGCCGGCATTGAGCTCAGCGCTGGGCAGCTGGCCGAGCTGGATGCCTTGTTCAAGCCCCCGGCGGGCCCTGCGGCGCTCGAAATGCTCTAGGCCCATCGCCGGCCGCGAGGCCGGCCCCCGCGGATCACGGTCCACCCAGGCCTTGTATAGACAGGTCGGCGAATAAAATCGAGGGTCAAAAACCGGCTGCACGCGAGGCGCCCCTCATGGGCCTTATGCTTGCAAGCCCTATCTGGAGACTTTCCCCCATGCTTCGCAAAATCCTGTCCTTTCTTGCCCTCGCGTTCGTGCTTTGCGCCGCGCAGGCCCAGAGTTATCCCACCAAGCCGATCCGCCTGATCGTGCCTTTCCCGCCCGGCGGCGGCACCGACATCCTGTCGCGCCTGGTGGCCACCAAACTCACGGAGGCCAGCAAGTGGACAGTGGTGCCCGACAACCGCGGCGGCGCGGGCGGCACCATAGGCATTGCCGAAGCCGTGCGCGCCGCGCCCACGGGCTACGACATGGTCATGGGCCAGAAGGACAACCTGGTCGTCGCGCCCTGGCTCTACAAAAACCTGAGCTACGACCCGACCAGGGACCTGGTGGCCGTGGCCCACGTGGCCTACACGCCGGTGGTCATCGTCACGGGCGTGCAGTCGCGCTTCAAGACCCTGGCCGACGTGGTCGCCGCCGCCAAGGCCGCGCCCGACAGCGTCACCTACGGCTCGCCCGGCAACGGCACCACCATCCACCTGGCCGGCGAGATCTTCAACGGCGCTGCCAACATCAAGCTGCGCCACGTGCCCTACAAGGGCTCCAACCCGGCCATGATGGACGTGCTGGCCGGCAATGTGGACCTGATGGTGTCCTCGCTGCCCTCGGCCATCGCCCAGATCAAGTCGGGCAAGCTGCGCCCGCTGGCCGTCACCTCGGCGCGCCGCAGCACCTCGCTGCCTGAAGTGCCCACCGTGGCCGAGCTGGGCTACAAGGACTTTGACGTGAGCACCTGGTACGGCCTTTTCATGCCGGCCGGCACGCCCAAGGACATCGTGGCCACCGTCAATGCCGAGGTCAACAAGCTGCTGGCCACGGCCGACATGAAGGCCGCCATCCACGCCCAGGGCGCCGAGGTGCAGAACATGACGCCCGAGCAGTTCTCCAGCCTGCTCAAGACCGACTACCTGAAATGGAAGAGCATCGTGCAGGCTTCCGGCGCAACCATCGAATAAGCGCGGTCCAAGGCCCTGCGCACAAAGCGGCGTCCGTACGGGCGCCGCTTTTTTTGGGGGGCTCCAGGTGCTACGTGAAAACCCTAGGAGGCGGAAGCTGGGGTGCGTGACATGATCTAGTCATCTATAGGACTAGATCAGCCATGAGCACACCCACCCTGACCGTGGTATCCGCCGAGCCGGGCCAAAGCCGCTATGCCGCGCTGGCCGCCGCCTTGCGGGCGCGCGTGCTGGCGGGCGAATGGCCGCCGGGCAGCGCGCTGCCGGCCGAGCAGACCCTGGCCGCCGAGCACGGGGTGGCGCTGGGCACGCTGCGCCGCGCGCTGGAGCTGCTGGCCGGCCAGGGGCTGATTGAACGCATCCACGGCCGCGGCACTTTTGTGCGCGCCGGCTTGACGGGCGGCACCATGATGCGATTCTTTCGCTTCGGCGAGGGCACGGGCGAGGTGCCGGTCTCGCGCATCGTGTCGCGCCAGCTGCTGCTCGCACCCGCCGAGGTGGCGCGCCGCCTGGGCCTGGCGCGCGGCGACACCGCGCTGCGCCTGCAGCGTGTGCGCTCGCTGTCGGGCCAGCCCTGTGTTTATGAGGAAATCTGGCTGCCGCTGGCCTTGTTTGCCGGGCTCGCCGAGGGCGATACCGCCGCCTGGGGCGATTTGCTCTACCCCCTGTTTGCCGAGCGCTGCGGCGTGCACGTGGCCCGCGCGATCGATGAAATCGCCTTTGGCGTGCTGACCGTGGCGCAGGCCAGGCACCTGGCCCTGTCGGCCGGCCACCCCTGCGCGCTGGTCACGCGCAGCGCCTACGACCTGGCCGGCCGCTGCGTGGAAGTGCGCCACACGCGCGGCGATGCCCATGCCTTTCACTACACCATCACCATCACTTGAACACCTGCTTGCACGTCCTTGCACGTCTTTGAACCATCCCTGAAACCGGAGAAACCATGCCAGCCAAGCCCCATCACCCAGCAACCGCGGCCCGGCCGCTGAACCGCTCGCGCCGCCTTATGCTGCAGGCCACGGGCGCGGCCGTCGCCGCACCCTGGGCTTTTGCCGCCAATGCGGCCGGCCAGATCGCCGGCGGCAAGCCGATCACGTTGGTCGTGTCTTACGCTGCGGGCGGCGGCGCCGACCTGATGGCGCGCCTGATCGCGCCGCGCCTGGCGGAGTTCCTGGGCCAGCCCGTGCTGGTGGACAACAAGCCCGGCGCCGGCGGCCAGATTGCCGCCACCCAGGTGGCGCGCGCCACGCCCGACGGCACGCAGCTGCTGGTCGATGCCTCGTCCTTCGCGGTCAATCCCGCGCTCTATCCCAAGCTGCCCTACGACGTCGACACGGCCTTCGCGCCGCTGGCCGTGCTGGCGCAGTTCCCCAACGTGCTGGTCTGCACGCCCGGCTTTGAAGCCAAAAGCGTCAAGGACCTGATACGCATGGCCAAGGCCAAACCCGGGCAGATCGCCTATGCCTCTTCGGGCAACGGTTCGGCCCAGCACCTGGCCGGCGCGCTGTTCGAGGACCTGGCCGGCGTCAAGCTGGTGCACGTACCCTACCGCGGCGGCGGCCCGGCCATGAACGACGTGATGGCCGGCCAGGTGCCGCTGTTCTTCGCCAACGTGGCCTCGTCGCTGGGGCAGATCCAGTCGGGCCGGCTGCGCCCGCTGGCGGTCACCAGCCGGCGCCGCACGCGCTCGCTGCCCGACATGCCGACCATGGAAGAAGCCGGCGTGCCGGCCTACGAGGTGCTCGAATGGAACCCGGTGCTGGCGCCCGCCGGCATAGACGCCAAATCGAAGGCCGCGCTGGTCGCGGCCATCCGCAAGACCATGGCCGACCCCGAGGTGCTGGGCCGCATCCGCAGCCTGAGCGGCGAGGTCTTCCCCGACGGCCCCGAAGCGCTGACCGTGGCCTTCCTCAAGGCCCAGCAGCTCAAATGGGGCCGCATCATCAAAGACCGCAAGATCACCGCTGGATAAAACATGCGGCATGCAGCGACAGCACCGGTGGTGCCCGGCTGGGACAGCCATGTCCATGTGTTCGACGCCCAGGCGCCCGTGGCCGCGGGCCACTACCGCCCCGCGCACCGGCCGCTGGCCGACATTGAGGAACTGGCCCAGGCCTACGGCTTCGGCCACCTGGTGCTGGTGCAGCCCAGCGTCTACGGCACCGACAACAGCGTGCTGCTCGATGCGCTGCGCGCCGGCCGGGGACGGCACCGCGGTGTGGTGGTGCTGCCGCCCTCGGTGGACGACGCGGCGCTGGCCGCCATGCATGCGCTGGGCGTGCGCGGTGTGCGTTTTAACCTGGTATCGCCCGTCGGCGACAGCCTGAAGGCGGCGCAGGGCGGCGCGGCGGACAGCTTCCAGGCCCTGGCGCCGCGCCTGCGCGCGCTGGGCTGGCATGTGCAGTGGTATGCCGCACCCGAGGACCTGCCGGCGATCGCCGCCCTGCATGCCGCCAACCCGGTGCCCGCGGTGCTGGACCACCTCGCGGGCATGCACGCGGGGATTGGGCCCGGCCACCCGGCCTGGCGCGCGCTGGAGCAGCTCACGGCCCAGGACGCCTGGGTCAAGCTTTCGGGCTGGTACCGCCTGGGCGCGCAGGCGCCGTATGAGGCGCTTTATGACGTGATCCGCAGGATGGCGGCGCTGTTCGGCCGGCGCCTGGTCTGGGGCTCCGACTGGCCGCATACCGCTTTCGCGCCCGATGCTATGCCGGCTTATGCCAGCACCTGGGAGCCCGTGTCGCGCGCGCTGACGGCGGTCCAGAAGCAGTGCGCCCGGGAGCAGGCGCCTGCCGCCCTGTACGCCTGATCGCCCCCAGCAGCGGCCCGCAGCCCGGAGTGGCTTAAAATCACGGGCTACGCCATTTTTAACCGGAGTTCTCCATGCCCAAGAAAATCAGAGTCGAAGCCGACATCTGCGCCCCAAAGCCAGTCCCTCCCAAGGGCTACACCATCACCACCGGCCGCGGCCAGAAGATCAGCCTGGAGCGCGGTTCGCACACCCGCAGCAAAAAGAACCCTGGCAAGCGTCCCCACCAGGGTTGAGCCGGTTCTGCTGATGGGCCCCATGGGGCCACATCCAAAAAAAGCGCCCTCAGGGCGCTTTTTTTATGCCCCATAGATGGGAAATTCAGAGAAAAGACCTAAACCCGGCGCGTGACGCATCCGGCGCGGGCCTGGCCGGTTTCAGCGCTCGCGCGCAGCCGCCATGCGGTGCGGCATGAGGCGTTCGCGTGGCGCTGCGCCGCCCCACAGGCTCAGCATCAGGTCCACGATGACCGGTCCGAAATCCTGGTGCGGAATTTCGACCGAGGTGAGCCACGGGGCGAGCCAGGCATTGATCGGGTTGCCGTCGATGCCGACCAGCTCGCAGTCGCCAGGCACCCGGATCCCGCTCTCGCGGGCCACGCGGTGCACCCCATAGGCGACCTGGTCGCTGATGCACATCGCGCCACGCGGCCAGGCACCGGGCGCCGCGAACTGGGCCGCGGCGGCGTAGCCGATTTCCAGGTGCGAGATGCCGGGGGCCTCCACCCGGCGGATCCGGTCGGCCGACAAGCCTCTGGCGACGGCCCGCTCGCAGAACCCCTGCACGCGTTCCCTGGTGGTGGACGATCCGCGCGACGGAAATACCACGGCCGGCGCGTCGATGCCGCGGTCGAGCAGGTAGTCCGCGGCGGCGGCGCCGGCCGCCAGGTTGTCCGGCCCCACGAAGGCGCAGGTGCCGAACGGGCTGCGCCGGCTCACGAAGACCATAGGCGCACCGCGCTCCACGAAGTCGCGCAGGCCGTCACTGGGCTGCGCCGCGACCATCACGTAGCCCTGCACGACCTGCGAACGCATGGCGTTGAGATAGTCGTCCTGCAGCTCCGGCCGGTCGTGCGTGTCGCACAGGATCATCGTGTAGCCGGCCTCGCGCAGCGCGGCCTCGGTGGAGGCGGCCAGCGTGGCCATCACCGGGTTGTCGAGGTTGGCGGCCAGCATCGCGACCAGGCGGCTCTCACGGCTGCGTAGCGCGCGCCCCAGCTGGTTCGGGTGGTAGCCCACGGTCTTGATCGCCTCGCGCACGCGCGCCAGCGTTTCCGGCGAGGCCCGCCGGGTCTCGCCGTTCACGATGCGCGAGACGGTGGAGATGGAGACGCCGGCCTGCACGGCGACTTCGCTCAGTGAAACCGGGCCGACGCCCTTGCGCCTGCGCGGGGTGTCGTCGGTCATCGCTGCGGGCGGCAGGCCTGCCGGGTCAGGACGCCGCAGCGAATGTTAGGTTGGCGCGAAGGCCGGACAGGCGGATGGCGAGGCGGGAGTCCGGCGAGTGGAAAGCGAAGCATCGATGGGTCGTATTGTGGGAAAACAAGGGCGACGGCGGGTGGCCGACCGGCGGCGCGATCGGTGCGTGCCATCAACAACATATAACCGAGAAAACTGCGACTGACAAGTATGGCAAACGATTGCCAAACGTTGGCAAACGTTTGCCATAATAGCCCAAAGCCGACAAGAATCGCAACACAACGGCACAAGAAGACATGGTTTTCACCTCGCCGGCGGTCGACGCCGCATCCTGAAGCCGACGACCGATCGGTCCCATCTTCCTTTTTTCCAGAAAGAGACAAGCATGAAATTCCAGCTTCGTTCCCTCGCCAGGCACGCCACGCGCGCCGGCCTCCTGGGCGCCGCCGTCGCCACGCTGGCCACCAGCGCCTTCGCCGACATCCGTGTCATGTGCTACCAGGACGGCAATGAATGTGATGTCACGGCCGACCTCATCAAGCGTTATGAAGCCCAGAACGCCGGCGCCAAGGTGATCCTCGACGTGGTGCCCTACAAGACGGTGGTTGAGCAACTGCCCGTGCAGCTCGCGGCCGGCCAGGGGCCCGACATCGCGCGCGTCGCCGAGATCGGCGGCCTGTCGAAGAACTACATCGACATCAGCGCCTATGTGAAGGACCGCAAGTACTGGGAAGACAACTTCGGCAGCACCTTGCCCTGGATGCGCAACAAGGCGGGCGACAAGGGCATTTACGGCTTCCTGTCGCAAATGACCATGACCGGCCCCTTCGTCAACAAGACCTTGTTCGAGCAGGCCAAGGTGCCCATGCCGGGCCCCAAGGCCACCTGGGAAGAGTGGGCCGATGCGGCGCGCAAGGTGGCCAAGGCCACGCAGACCCCGGCCGCCATGGCCTGGGACCGTTCGGGCCACCGCTTTGCCGGCCCCGCCGTGAGCTACGGCGCGAAGATCTTCGACGCCAAGGGCAACCTCACGGTCGACGCGGGCTACAAGACCGCCGTGGGCAAGTTCGTCGGCTGGCACAAGGACGGCACCATGCTCAAGGATGTCTGGGGCGGCTCGGGCGGCTCCAGCTATGCCGATGCCGTGGGCGAATTCAAGAACGGCCGTGTGGTGATGATCCTGTCGGGCTCCTGGCAGATCAACCGCATGCAAAAGGAAATCGGCAATGCCTTCGACTGGGTCGCCGTGCCCAACCCTTGCGGCCCCGCAGCCTGCTCGGGCATGCCTGGCGGCGCGGCCTGGGTGGCGCTCAAGACCACCAAGTCCCCGAAAGAGGTGGGCCGCTTCCTCGACTTCATGGCGCAGGAGGCCAATGTCGCCGAATTCGCGTCGCGCACCAACACCATTCCAGCCCACGCCGGGGTGGCCAAGCGGGGCCTGGCGTACACCAGTGCGGGCCCGGCCGCCAAGGCGGCGCTCACCGTCTTTACCAACGGCACCGGCACCATCGCGGCTCCGGCCTACGCGCTGCAGGGCTACAAGTACAACCGCGCCCTGATGCTGCCGACCGTGACCCGCGTCACCCAGGCCATCGTGGGGGAGATCAGCGTGGACGAAGCCGTGACCAAGATCGGCACCGACATGGCCGAGGCGGTCAAACAAGCTGAGAAGTAGCACACCCCCGTGGCGCGGGCCCGGCAAAGCCGGTTCCGCGCTGTCACTGGCATAAGGCCGGGGCGTAGCGAGTGCCCTTGGGACAGTAGATCGGAGTCGGTATGTCAGTCTTTTCGGCCTTTCTGGGCTTTTTGTTCAACCTGTTCGAGCCGGTCTTCCGGCTGGGCCAGAAATGGCTGGGCGCTTCGCGCATAGGCTGGCTTTTTGTCGGGCCCAACCTGGTGATCATCAGCATCTTCACCTTTTTGCCGATTGTGGTGAACCTGGTGTATGCGGTGACCGGCGGGGTGAATTTGCTGCCCACGCAGCGGCCGTTCACGGGGCTGGAGAATTTCGCCATCCTGCTCGAATGCCGTGACTACGCGGACCTGCAGACCTGCCGCACCGACATCTTCTGGCGATCCATTGCCAACACGGTCAAGTTCAGCCTGATCCAGGTGGCCTTGATGGTGTTCTTCTCGCTGGCCACGGCCCTGGTGCTGAACCGAAAAATCATAGGCCGCGGTTTCTGGCGCGGCGTGTTCTTCTACCCCGTGCTGCTGTCGCCGGTGGTGGTGGCGCTGATCTGGAAATGGCTGCTGCAAAGCCAGGGCGTGTTCAATGCGGGCCTGGTGGCCATGGGCGGCTCGCCCATGGACTGGCTGCTGGACAGGCACTGGGCCTTCTTCTGGGTGGTGGTGGTGTCGATCTGGGCCCACATGGGTTTTTACACGCTGATCCTGCTGGCCGGCCTGCAGGCGATCCCGAAGGATGTGTACGAGGCCGCCGAGATGGATGCCGCGCCGCCCTGGCGTGTGCTCAGGCGCATCACGCTGCCGCTGCTCATGCCCAACCTGATCGTGGTGCTGGTGCTGGTGATGATCCGCGCGGTGCAAAGCTTTGACGAAGTCTTTGTGCTCACCGGCGGCGGCCCGGGCTCGGCCACCACCTTCATCGTGCAGTACATCTACCAGACCGGCTTTGCCGAGCAGATCCACCTCTACGGCCTGGCGGCAGCGGCTTCCCTGATCCTGGCCGCCGGCCTGATGGCCCTGACGCTCGCGCAGCTGCGGCTGTCCAAAGCCGGCGAAGCTGGCAAAACCCAGAAATAGGAAACGGTGATGGCAAATTTCTTCACCCGCACCAAGGGCCAAAAATACGGCGGTACCAGCCTGCATTGGACCGATTGGGTTTCCTATGCCTATCTGCTGGCCGGCCTGATCGTGATGTTCGGCCCGGTGCTCTGGCTGGTCATGTCGTCCTTCAAGACCGAAAGCGCACTGAGCCAGTTCCCGCCGACCTTTTTGCCTTACAGCCAGAAGGAAGTGGTGGTGGCCGGTTACGACAAACCGCTGCCGCTGTTCCAGGCCAAAGACGAACAGGGCAAGACCCGCGAGCTGGCTCAGGTGCGCCGCATAGGCCTGGTCGCCACCATGGTCGACCCCGCGGCGCCGCAGACCGAACTGCGCGTCAACATCAATGACCGCAAGCCGGTCAACGAACTCAAGTTCGCCGGCGGCAACTACACCGAGCTGTTCGGCAAGTTCGCCTTCGGCACCTATTTGTGGAACAGCGTGTTCATCACCGTGGTGGCGACTCTCCTCACGCTGCTGTTCAACTCCATGGCGGCCTTCGCGCTGTCCAAGTACCAGTTCACCGGGCAGAAGACGGTGTTCGTGCTGATCATCGCCACGCTGATGATCCCGCCCACCATCATTTTGGTGCCGGCCTTCCTGGTGATCTCGGAACTGAACCTGCTCAACAACCTCTGGGGCGTGATCCTGCCCGCGGTGGCCACGCCCACCGGCGTGTTCCTGCTGCGCCAGTACATGCTGACCATTCCCGACGAGCTGCTGGAAGCCGCGCGCATGGACAACGCCAGCGAGTGGCGCATCTACTGGAAGATCATCCTGCCGCTGGCCGCGCCGGCCATGGCGGTGCTGGCCATCTTCTCCTTCATGTGGCGCTGGAACGATTTCCTCTGGCCACTGATCGTGCTGTCCAAGTCGGAGCACTTCACCCTGCAGCTCGCGCTCAACGCCTTCCAGGGCGAACTCAACACCCAGTGGCACTACCTGCTGGCGATGACCGTGATCACATTGATCCCGATCACCCTGGTCTTCGCCTTCCTGCAGAAATACATCGCGACCGGCATTGCCAGTGCCGGCGTCAAATAAACCGAGGACTCCCCGTGGCCACTCTTGAACTCGCCAACGTCGTCAAAACCTTCGACAAAGCCACCATCATCCACGGTGTGGACCTGACCGTCTCCGACGGTGAATTTGTGGTCTTCGTCGGCCCCTCGGGCTGCGGCAAATCCACGCTGCTGCGCATCATCTCGGGCCTGGAGCCGGCCAGCAGCGGCGACATCCGCATAGACGGCCAGCGCGTCAATGAGGTCAGCGCCGCGCACCGCGGCTGCTCCATGGTGTTCCAGTCCTATGCGCTGTATCCGCACATGAGCGTTTACGACAACATGGCCTTCGGCCTGGAGAACCTGGGCGTGGCCAAGCCCGTCATCGAAAGCAAGGTCAGCGCCGCCGCCGCCCTGCTGCAGCTCACGCCGCTGCTGCAGCGCAAGCCCACCCAGCTTTCCGGCGGCCAGCGCCAGCGCGTGGCCATAGGCCGCTCCATCGTGCGCGAGCCCAAGCTGTTCCTGTTTGACGAGCCGCTGTCCAACCTTGACGCCGAGCTACGTGTCTCCATGCGCGCCGAAATCCGCGACCTGCACGCCCGCCTGGGCGCGACCATGATTTACGTGACCCACGACCAGGTCGAGGCCATGACCATGGCCGACAAGATCGTGGTGCTGCGCGCCGGCCGCATCGAGCAGGTCGGCTCGCCGTTGGAGCTGTACAACCGGCCCTGCAACCAGTTTGTGGCCGGCTTTATCGGTAGCCCGCGCATGAATTTCGTGCCGGCCGCTGAAATTCCGGGCGCCAAGGCCGGCGCCCAGACTGTGGGCATACGGCCCGAGCACGCGCAGCTGTCAAACGACGGCCCGCTGCAACTGGTGGTGTCCCAGGTCGAGCAACTCGGCAGCACCAGCATCCTGCACGGCAAGGTGGTGGACGGCGCACCTTTCGAGTTGATCTTGAGCGGCCAGACAGCCATCAAGCGCGGCGACACCGTGCGCGTGAGCGCGCCCGCGGAGCAACTGCATTATTTCGACCAGAACGGCCTGCGCCTGTGAGTGCCATGCCCGCCCCACACAACACGCCCGCCATGCGCCTGGACCACCCCCCCGTATTCGCCCTGCAATCCCGCAGCGGCAACCACCTTGTGCTGTCCAGCGACGGCGCCGCCGTGGCCCACATCTGGGTGCTTGAAGAAGACATCGTGCGCGTGATGCTGCTACCGCAAGGCCGGCCGCAGATGCCGCGCAGCTGGACGGTGGCGCCCGGCCTGGAGAACCTGCCCGCCGAAGGCCGTGACCGTTTTGATGTGAGTGGCTTTTCGCTGCCAGCTTTTGAGTGTGAGCTTGTGCAGGACGGCGCGCAGCTGCGCATCAGCACCGCCGCCGTGCGCCTGAGCATCACGCTCAAGGGTTTTTTCTGCCGCTGGGAAAGCCGGTACCGGGGCCGCTGGCAGGCCAGCGCCGCCGACCGCCCCACTCAGAGCTACAACTTCGGCTGGTGGGACGAGAAGGTCTACCACTACCTGGAGCGCGAGCGCGGCGAGGCCTACTTCGGCCTGGGCGAGCGCGCCGGCGACGCCAACCGCGCCGGCCAGCGCTACCGCATGTGCAACCTGGACCCCATGGGCTACAGCGCGCGCAGCACCGACCCGCTGTACAAACACATCCCGTTCTACATCACGCGAAAACCAGGTGATGGCAGCGAGAAGAATGCGGGCCTTTGCTACGGCCTGTTTTACGACACCCTGTCCGACTGCAGCTTTGACATGGGCCGCGAGATGGACAACTACCACGGCCACTACCGCTACTTCGTGGCCGACCACGGCGACCTCGACCTGTATTACATCGCCGGCGACGGCCCGGCCGCCATCACACGCCGCTACACCTGGCTCACCGGCCGGCCCATCTTCCCGCCGCGCTACGCGCTGGGCTATTCGGGTTCGACCATGAGCTACACCGATGCGCCGAACGCGCAGGAGCGCATGGGCGAGTTCCTCGAGCGCTGCGAAGAGAACGACATTCCCTGCGACTCCTTCCACTTGTCCTCGGGCTACACCTCCATAGACGGGGGGCGCTACGTGTTCCACTGGAACCGCGACAAATTCCCCGACCCCGCGCGCTTTGTGCAGAGCTACCTGGCGCGCGGCGTGCGCCTGGTGCCCAACATCAAGCCGGCGCTGCTCAGCAACCACCCGCGCTTCGACGAAGCCCGGCAGGCCGGCCTGCTGGTACAAGACCCCGACGGCCAACCCACCGCCATCCAGTTCTGGGACGGTACCGGCGCCTACCTCGACTTCACCAACCCCAAGACCATTGCCTGGTGGAAGAAACAGGTCACCGAACAGCTGCTGCAATACGGCATTCCCGCCACCTGGAACGACAACAACGAATACGAAATTTGGAGCGACAAGGCGCTGGCCCACGGCTTCGGCGCACCGCGGCCCGCGCGCGAGGCGCGCCCGCTGCAGACCTTGCTGATGATGCAGGCCTCGCACGCCGCGCAGGCCGAGTTCGCGCCCGAAGAGCGGCCCTACCTGGTGTCGCGCTCAGGCGCCGCCGGCATGCAGCGTTATGTGCAGACCTGGTCGGGCGACAACTACACGGCCTGGGAAACCCTGCGCTACAACATCCGCATGGGCCTGGGTCTCGCGATGTCGGGCGTCTCCAACACCGGGCATGACATAGGCGGCTTTTCGGGCCCCGCGCCCGGGCCCGAGCTGCTGCTGCGCTGGGTGCAGCACGGCATCTTTTTGCCGCGCTTCAGCATCCACTCCTGGAACGACGACAAGACCGTCAACGAACCCTGGATGTACCCCGAGGTGACCCCTCAGGTGCGCGCGCTGATACGCCTGCGCTACCGGCTCATGCCCTACCTCTATGACCTGGTGTGGCGCTACCACAGCGCCTACGAGCCCATCATCCGCCCGACCTATCACGACTTCCCCGAAGACACGCGCTGCCTGGAGGAGAACGACGACATGCTGCTGGGCGCTAAGCTGCTGGTGGCTTCGGTGGTCGAGCCCGGGCAGACGCAGCGGCCCGTGTGGCTGCCCGGCACCGGGGGCTGGTACGAGGTGCACACGGCGCGGCGCTTTGATGCCGGCCAATCGGTGACGCTGGAGGCGCCGCTGGACGGCCCGCCGCCCTTGCTTGCACGCGAAGGTTGCGCCATACCGCTGAATCTCGGGGAAGTCCATTTTGCGAACGTTGAGGATGTGCGCGGCTTCCAGGTCTTTCCTCTTAGGGGCGAGGGTCGTTTCGAAGCCAGCTGTTTTGAAGACGACGGACATAGCCAGGCCTGGCGCAGCGGAGCGTATGGGCAGTGGCGCTTGCGCGTTGAGTCCACCACGCAAAGCCTGCACATCACGGTCTCCCGCGAGGGCCAGCGGCCGCCGGCACAGGACAGTCTGGTCTTGTTGCTGCCGGCGGCCGAGCAACGCAAGCTCAGCTTTGCCGGTGCAACGCTCGCACAGGAGCAGCCGGAAGGCGCCTGGCGGCGGCTGGCGCTAAAGCTCTAGCCCGGCGGCGCGACCGCGGCGCCCTCTATGCCGTGGCGCGCCAGGGCCTCGGCCACAAAACCGCTGGCCTTCATGTCCTCGACAAAAGCGCGCAGCGCGTCGGCGGCCGCTTCACCACGCGTCTTCGGCACGCCCATGGCCTGCCGTATCACCATGAAGTGGCCCGGCAGCAAACGCAAGCCGCCGATCTGCCGGGCATCGGCTTCCAGCTGCTGCTTGACGCCGGCCGCGACGTCGAGGTTTTGTTCGATAAAAGTGGCCACCGTGGTCGGCGAGCTTGGCGCCCTGACGATTTCCGCGTGCTTGAGCTCCCGGGTCAGGAACAGGTCGTAAGCGCTGCCCAGGCCCACCGCGACACGGTGGCCGGTTTTGTCCACCTCTTCGTTTGCGCTTAACGGAGAGTCTTCGCGCACCAGGTAGCAGCCCTCGATCAGCACATAGGGTGCGGTGAACGCGATCTCCTTGCCGCGCACCGGGTCGATTGCGAAGAAACCGAAATCAGCACGCTCCTCGTTCACCGCCTGCACGGACTTGGCCGCGGTATCCAGCACCACCAGTTCCAGGGGTACGCCCAGCCGCTGCGCAAAGGCCTTTGCCAAGTCTATGGACACACCGAAGGGTGCGCCCGTGGCCGGGTCGGCGTTGGCAAGAATCGGGTTGCCCAGGTTGATTGAGGCGCGCAAGGTTCCGGTCGGCGCGAACAACTTGGCGAGCGAGGTGTTGGTAGCCATTGAGGTTTCCTTTTTCAGGTGGCGAGGATGTTGGTGATTTTCTTCGGATTGTGCCGTGTGCTGGAAGAGCGCCCGCACTCCGGCAGGCCGGGCAGGTTCAAGGACACCGAGCCCTAACCCGCATGGCTCTGAGCCTTGTAGACCTGCCAGGCTCCTGAGCTCTGCTTGCGCAGGTAGAAACGAACCGAGCAATCAAAAAAATCCACGCTGAGCTCCGAAGGGTCCGGGTCCTGGTTGCCGGCCAGGCGGCGAAGGCGGTTGCCGTTTGTCTGGAAAGGCGTGAACGAGGTCGGTTTGACGCAACTGCGCAGGCGGGCTTTCCAGCCGGGGTCGGCGTCCACGCCTTCGATATAGGCATGGGTCGCGGCGATGGCTTCTGCCGGCCTGTGTTCGCGCTTGATCCAGAAAGCAAGGAGCGCCGCGGCGGCGATGGACGCGGCGATCATGGAAATCATGGTTTTGTGCATGGGTGTTGATTCGCGCTGAAGTCTGTCCCAATCTTTGCATCAAAAGTGCGCCAGGGGTCTTGCGTCGAGGCCTTGAGCCCGGCGAAGCTGTGTCCAATCGGGCCGACATACCGCGGCGGGCAGCTAAAGCTTCTGCAGCAGTTCGCGCATGGCCTGCAGCGGCAGTTCGCGGCTGCGGCCGCGGCGCAATGCCAGGGAGAACTGCGACTGGTAGCCAAATTCTGCGGGCAGCAGCACTTTGAGCCGGCCCTGCTCGACCCAGGACTGGGCATAGTGCTCCGGCAGGTAGCCGATGTAGCCGCCCGACAGTATCAGGATCAGCTGGGCTTCCATGCTCTCCACCGTGGCCACGCTGCGCTTGAAGCCGTGCCGGCCCAGCTCGGTCTGGCTCCAGTAGCTGCGGCTCACCACGTTGAGTTCGGAAACCACCGCCGGCAGCAGCTTCTTCTGGGCAAAACAGGGATGCCGGTCGCTGCAGTACAGCCACTGCTGCTCGCGGTAGAGCGGCTGATAGACGAGGCCATTGGCTTTGGCGGGGAAGAAGCCCACGGCGATGTCGAGTTCGTTGTCGAGCAGGCCCTTCTGCAGCTCATAGGGACTGCGGATCATCAGGCTCAGGTGCATGCCCGGGTACTTTCCTGAAAACACCCCGATCGCCTGGGCCAGCGGCAGCGAGGCGTCGGTCACCGTGGTGTCGAGCACGCCCATCTTCAGCGTACCGCCTAGCTCGCCCTTGAGCGACCGGGTGTAGAGCTCAAAGCTGTCCAGCTCACCCAGCACGCGCAGGGCTTCCGACAGCAGCAGCTCACCCTTGGCCGTCAGCGCAAAACCGCCGCGGCCGCGCCGGCACAGCGAGAAACCGACATCGCTCTCCAGCTGCGTCATGTAGGTGCTGATGGCCGAGGTGGTGAGGTTCAGCTCCTGCTGGGCACGGGCAAAACCCTGGTGGCGGGCCACGGCCGCAAAAATCCGCAACAGCTTGAGGTCGGCGCCTTGTGTCATGGGGGAGGCCTTGTGTTTAGTTGTGAAAATTCAAAACTGATTATTTGTTTACTGCTATTTTTCCATAACCCAGACTGGCTAAAGTTCGACCCATCGCAGCACGCGGGCGAGCTGCCACATGAAAAGGCTGATGCATGGTGTCCAAAGTTCTGTACCAACCCCAAAGCGGCAACGAGATGCCCCGGTTTGCCGGCCGCTCCACCATGATGCGGCTGCCCGCCATGGAGACGGCCGAGGGCCTGGATGCGGCCTTTATCGGCGTGCCCCTGGACATTGGTACCTCGCTGCGGGCCGGCACCCGCTTTGGGCCGCGCCAGATACGCGCCGAATCGGTGATGATCCGCCCCTACAACATGGCGACCGGCGCCGCCCCCTTCGATTCCCTGGCCGTGGCGGACATCGGCGACGTGGCCATCAATACCTACAACCTGCTGGAGTCGGTGCGCATCATCGAGGACAGCTATACCCGGCTGATGCAGTACCCGGTCGTGCCCATGACCCTGGGCGGCGACCACACCATCACCCTGCCGATTCTGCGGGCCGTGGCACGCAGGCACGGCCCGGTGGCACTGGTGCATGTGGACGCCCACACCGACACCAACGACGATATGTTTGGGGAAAAAATCGCCCATGGCACGACCTTCCGGCGTGCGGTGGAGGAGGGCTTGCTGGACTGCGGCCGTGTGGTCCAGATCGGCCAGCGCGCGCAAGGTTATGCGAGCGGCGACTTCCAGTGGGGCGTGGACCAGGGCTTTCGCCTGGTGCAGGCCGAGCAGTGCTGGTACCGGTCGCTGGCGCCGGTGATGGCCGAGGTGCGGGACCAGATCGGCGACAGGCCGGTGTATCTGACGTTCGACATCGACGGCATCGATCCCGCCTGGGCGCCCGGCACCGGTACACCCGAGGTCGGCGGCCTGACCGCCATCCAGGCGCTGGAAATCGTGCGCGGTTGCCGCGGCCTGAACATCGTCGGCTGTGACCTGGTCGAGGTGTCGCCGCCGTATGACCTCAGCGGCAATACCTCCCAGCTGGCAGCGAACTTGCTTTACGAAATGCTGTGTGTACTGCCCGGCGTGGCGTACCGCTAACAGCTCTTTGTTCATGGAACTCAAGATATTCCGCTCTACCTGGGGTGCGCAAGGCGATATGGCTGCGTGCGTGGCCCAGCTGCGCGAAGCCGGTTGCGCCGGCCTGGAAGCCCGCCTGCCGATGGACGCACCGGCGCGGCGCGCGCTGCGTGTCAGCCTGCAGGCCGAAGCGCTGGACTACATCGCCACCGTGTTCAGCGGCGCCGATGTGATTCCGCGCCAGCAAGACGGGCCGCAGGTGCATTTACGGCATCTGGCACGGGCCTTCGATGCGGCGGCGGAACTGGCTCCGCGTTTCGTCAACCTGCTGGCCGGCAATGACCGTTGGCCCCTGGCGGCGCAGGTGGACTTCCTGGGCCGGGCCCAGGCCCTGGCCGATGCCGCGGGTATCGCCTGCACTTTTGAAACCCACCGCGCGAGTTCGCTGTACAGCCCCTGGATCACACTGGACATTGTTCGCCAGCTGCCGCAGCTGCAGTACACGGCCGACATCAGCCACTGGGTGGTGGTGTGCGAGCGCCTGCTGGACGACCCGCTGGACGACCTGACGCCGTTCCTGGAGCGCGTGCACCACGTTCAGGCCCGCGTGGCCTACGCCCAGGGCCCGCAGGTGCCCGATCCGGCCGCGCCCGAATACGCCGCCGAGCTGGCGTTCCACCAACGCATATGGGAGTCGGTCTGGGCGCTGCAGCTGCGCAAGGGCTGCGCCATCACCACGCTGACCCCCGAGTTCGGCCCCGACGGCTACATGCATCTGCTGCCCTACACCCGCAGCCCGGTGGCGGACCTGTGGCAGGTGAATCGCTGGATGGCGCTGGAAGAACGGCGGCATTTCGAACGCTGGTCGCAACACCCCCTCTCCCAACCTCACACCACGGCAGGAGCCTGACCATGCAACCCGGACAACGTAATTTCACGGCCTTGCCCGTGATCAACATCCGCGGCCTCTTTAGCGACAGCCTGGCGCAGCGCCAGACGGTGGCCGATGCACTCGGTGCGGCAGCCCGCGATGTGGGCTTTTTCTACGTCGTCGGCCACGGCATCGATGCCAGGCTGATCGCCGGCCTGCGCCGGGCCAGCCGCACCCTGTTCGCGCAGCGGATGGAGTGGAAGATGCGCTACTACATCGGTGAATCCTGGGGCCATAAAGGCTATGTGCCCGAGGGCGAAGAGGTGTATTCCAAAGGCCGGCCCGACCACAAGGAGGCGTTTGACATCGGCTTCGAGGCGCCGGATGACCACCCGCTGGTACTGGCCGGCACACCGCTGATCGGCAACAACAAGTGGCCGGATCTGCCCGGGTTCAAAGCCGCCGTGGCCGGCTACTACGCGGCCGTGTTCGCGCTCGGCCGCCAGCTGTTCCGTGGTTTTGCCTTGTCGCTGGGCCAGCCCGAAGACGCGTTCGAGGCCCTGGTGACCTGCCCGCCGTCCAAGTTGCGGCTGATCCACTACCCGGTGGACACCGAGGCCGTGGACGCCCCCGGCATAGGCGCGCATACCGACTACGAGTGCTTCACCCTGCTGCTGGCCGACCAGCCGGGCCTGGAGGTGCTGAACGACCAGGGCGCATGGATCGATGCGCCGCCGTATGCCGAAGCCGGCCCAAACGGTGAAGAGGCTTTCGTGATCAACATCGGCGACATGCTGGAAGTGATGACCGCCGGCGCTTTCCCCGCCACCTCGCACCGTGTCCGCAAGGTGCAGCATGAGCGCTATTCCTTTCCGCTGTTCTTCGCCTGCGATTACCACACCCGCATCCGGCCGCTGCCGCAGTTTGCGAATGGCGCCGCGACCACCCGCTACAGCGAGCTGTCGATCGGCGAGCACATGTATTCGCAAGCCCAGCAGACCTACACCTACCTCAAACGCAAGGTGCAGGCCGGTGAGATTGCGTTGCCCGACGGCGCGCTGAAGCCGAACAGCTTCGGCCACCTGAAGTCCCAGGCCGGCGCCTGAACCCTTTTTCGTTTCCCTTGTTCGTCCACCCACCCCAGGAGTTAGCTACCATGATGAAAACCATCCGTACCGCGTCCCTCAACCGCAGCCTGCTGGCTGTCGCACTGGCGGCCTTGCTGCCGGCCGCCGCATTCGCCCAAACCATCGTGCCCGGCCAGATCAAGGTCGGCATGGAGATCACCTATCCTCCATTTGAATCCTGGCAAGGCGACAAGGTGGTGGGCTTCGACCCCGATATGGCCGAAATGCTGGGCCGCGAGATGAAGACCAAGCCCGCCTTCGTGGACACCAAGTTTCCCAGCCTGATCCTCGGCCTGGGCAGCGGCCAGTTCGACACGGTGATCTCCGGCATGTACATCACCCCGGAGCGCACCGCCCAGGCCGACGCCATCGCCTATGCCCGCACCGGCGCGTCCATCATGGTGGCCAAGGACGGCGGCGTCGCACCCAAGACCGAGCAGGAGTTGTGCGGCCTGAAAGTGGGCTTGCAGCAGGGCACCAGCTGGGTTGCCGCGCTGAAAAAGCTGTCCGCCGAATACTGCGTGCCGAACGGCAAGCCCGCCGTGGCGGTGAGCGAATTCCCCACCGCGCCCGAGGTGTCGCAAGCCTTGCTGTCGAAGAACGTCCAGGCGCAGCTGGAAATCGCCGGTGCCGCGAAGATGCTTGCAGAGCGCAGCAAGGGCCGCATCACCATCAGCTCGACGGGCCTGGTGTATCCGCAAACCCTGGGCATCTACGTGAAGAAGGGCAACACGGCCCTGTACCAGGCGTTTGAGAAAGCCCTGGCCGCCGTGAAAGCCAGCGGCGAGTACGCGGCCCTGGTCAAGAAATACGACCTTGAGCCGATCGCGGCAAAGTAAGGTCTCACCCCCAGTTGCAGTGCTGCGCATCGTTCGCCTGCCCCCTTGCACGGAGCGATACCCGTGGCCCGGCGAAGCCGGTTCCGAGGCATCTCCGGGAGGGGGCATCCTGCCTGCCTGCGCCTTTTCGATAGTTTTGCCCCCTGGAGCGTCCGCATGGATCTAGATTGGTCGTATTTTTGGTCCTTGTTTTCCATGGGGGTTTTCTGGCGGGCATGCGTGACCGTGGTGCAGCTGGGCTCGCTGGCCTGGACGCTGGGCCTGGTGCTGGGTTTTTTCCTGGCCTGTGCCCGCATCTCCACCACGCGCTGGATCCGTGCATTGGCGGGGGTTTATATCTGGCTGTTCCGCAGCGTGCCGCTGCTGGTGGTGGTGGTGTTTGTGTTCAACCTGCCGCAGATCTTTCCGGCAAGCCGCGGCGTGATCGGCGAGCCGTTTTTTGCCGGCCTGGTCGCCATGGTGCTGACCGAGGCCGCCTACATGGCGGAAATTCACCGCGGCGGCCTGCTGTCGGTGGCGCGCGGCCAGCGCGAGGCAGGCCGGGCATTGGCCTTGGGCCGCTTTGGCGCGATGCGGCTGATCGTGGTGCCGCAGGCATTTCGAATTGCGCTGCCCACGCTGATCAACGAATTCGTCACCATCATCAAGCTGACCTCGCTGGTCTCGGTGATCTCGTTGCCCGAGCTCCTGATGACCGGCTTGCGGCTGTATTCGCAAAATTTCCTGGTGATGGAAACCCTGCTGGGCGTGGCGGTGTATTACGTGATGCTGGTCACCGTATTCAGCACGCTGCTGGGCTGGCTGGAAAAGCGCCTGGACCTGCAGCTGCGCCGCCCCACCACTTTGGACGATGCGGCCTGCGCCAGCCTGCGCAGCCGTCTCGGCGGCCCGGCGGCGATACGCCCGGTGGTTGCGGCCCCCGGCCAACCGGCCGCGCTGGAGCTGCGCAATATCCACAAGGCCTACGGTGCGCACCAGGTGCTCAAGGGCGTCAGTTTGCAGGTCGGCGCAGGCCAGGTGATCTCCATCATCGGCCCGTCCGGCTCGGGGAAAACCTCGCTGATCCGCACCATCAACGCTCTGGAGAAGATCGACCAGGGCGAGATCATCCTGTTCGGCGAAAGCCACATCCACGCCCACGAATCTCTGGAGAGCAGCCGGGTGCGCAAGGGCATCCGCCGCATCGGCATGGCTTTCCAGAGCTTCAACCTGTTCCCGCACCTTAGCGTGCTGGACAATGTGCTGCTGGCTCCGCGTTACCACGGCCGGCCGGCCGACGCGGCGCTGCGCCAGACCCAGGCCCAGAAACTGCTCGACAAGGTCGGCTTGCTGGCACACCAGCACAAATACCCGCACCAGCTGTCGGGCGGCCAGCAACAGCGTGTGGCGATTGCCCGCGCGCTGGCCATGTCGCCCGACGTGATGCTGTTCGACGAGCCGACCTCGGCGCTGGATCCCGAGCTGGTCGGGGAGGTGCTGAAGGTGATCCAGGACCTGGCGCAAGAGGGCATGACCATGGTCATCGTGACCCACGAAATGGACTTCGCGCTGGCCATCTCCGACCGTGTGTTGTTCATGGAAAACGGCCTAATCCAGCTCGATGCCGCGCCGCTGCGGATACAGCAACCCGGCGCGACCGATGCCACCATCCAGCGCGTGCGCCGATTCATGGGGTTGGAGTCCTGACATGAACACTAGCTCCGACGAAGCCACCCTGCGCCGCGACCTGGCGGCCGCCTATCGCCTGGCCGCACTGTTCGGCTGGGACGACACGCTGTACACCCACTTCTCGGTGCGGCTACCGCGCGCGGACGGTGCGGCGCCGCAAGACGACCGCTTCCTGATCAACCCCTTCGGCCTGCTGTTCGACGAAGTGCGGGCCAGCGACCTGCTGGTGGTGGACATGCGCGGCCGCGTGGTGTCGGGTGGCTCCGATTACAACGTCGCCGGCTTCACCATCCACAGCGCCGTGCATATGGCGCGCGACGATGCGCACTGCGTGCTGCACACCCACACCCTGGCCGGCATGGCGGTGGCGGCCTGCGAGGGCGGGCTGCTGCAGCTGAACCAGATCAGCGCCGAGTTCTACCGGCGCGTGGGTGTGCATGCCTATGAGGGCGTGGCATTCGACCTGGGCGAGCGCGAGCGCATCCAGCAGGCCCTGGGCGGCAACATCGCGCTGATCCTGCGCCACCACGGCCTGCTGTCGGTCGGCGCCACGGTGGCCGATGCGTTCAGCGTCATGTACTACCTGAACCGCGCCTGCGAGATCCAGCTGGCGGCCAGCCAGCTGGCCGCCACTGCCGGCCCGGTCACCGAAATTCCGCCGCGGCTCAGCCAGCACGCCTGCGAGCAATTGCAAAGCGTGGAGCATGAACGCCAGATCCTCTGGCAGGCCTGGCTGCGCCGGCTGGACCGCATCGATCCCTCTTACCGCGATTGACCCTGTACCTGCATGCCGACCCTGCTGCTTTGTAGTGCCACCGATGACCTGAGCGACCTGCACACGCTCTTCCAGCACGAGGCCGCGCGCTGCGTGCCCGGCCTGCAGGTACGCCTGTGGCCCGACATGCCCGATCCCGCCGATGTCGAGGCCGTGGCCGGCTGGTATCCGCCCGCCGGTTTGATGCGCAGCCTGCCGAATCTGCGCCTGGCCTCGTCGATTGCCGCCGGGGTTGACCATGTTCTAGGCCCGGCCCAGCCGCGTCCCGAGGTGCCGGTCTGCCGCATCGTGGACCCTGGCCTGGCCGCCGGCATGGCCGAATATGTGCTGTGGGCCGTGCTGTACTACCACCGCGCGCTGGACCAGGCGCAGCAGCAGCAGGCGCAGCGCCTGTGGAAGATGCCGGCGCAAAAAGCCGCCCGCCAAACCCATATAGGGCTGCTGGGCCTGGGTGTACTGGGCAGCCACGTGGCGCGGGTGCTGCGGGCCCAGGGCTTTGCCGTCAGCGGCTGGTCGCGCTCGGCGCACGCCATCGACGGCGTCACTGTTTATGCGGGGCCGGAGGCGCTGGGTGTTTTCCTGCGCGAGCCCGACGTGCTGGTTTGCCTTCTACCCTTGACCGACGCCACCCGTGGGCTGTTGAACCGCGAGTTCTTCCAGGCCATGAAACCAGGCGCGGCACTGGTGCATTGCGGCCGGGGCGAACATCTGGTGGTGGGGGACCTGTTGCAGGCCCTGGGCCATGGCCGCTTGCGCGGTGCGGTGCTGGATGTTTTTGCGCAGGAGCCTTTGCCCGCATCCAGCGCGCTGTGGGCGCATCCACGCGTGGTGGTCACGCCGCACATGGCTTCGGGCGCGCAGCCGGCGGTCATCGTTGGCCAGATCCTGGACAACCTGCAGCGCGTGCGCAGCGGCCAGCCGGTGCTAAATGCCGTGGACCGCAGCGTGGGTTATTAACAGGCAGTCCTGTTCATAGGGGGTGGCCTACATATTGCGCCGGTACTGCCCACCCACGTGTGTTGGATCACACCGCCTCTGCCTCATTCAGCAGGCCACCGCCGGAGCCTCAAGCGCCAGGCGGCGACTGGCCCGTCAACCACTGGCGCAGCGATTGGATGACGGGCGCCTTGGCGCGCTCGTTCGTCGTCACCAGAAAGTAACTACGCGGCGAAATGAAGGGCTTGTCATTGAGCTTGACCAGGCGCCCGGCTTGCAGCGCCGAGGCGCTCGCATAGTCCGGCGCCAATGCGACGCCCAGGCCGGCCTCTGCCGCCATCAATCCAAGCGACAGCAGGCCGTAGTGGGCACCCGGCATCGGGACTTCTACAGACGCGCCCAGCTGCCGCAGGTAGGCCGCCCATGAGTTGGGCGCCATGCTTTGGTGCAGCAAGGGCAGTGCGGCCATTTGCGCGCCCGTCAGCGGCGCCGCCAGCCGGCTCAGCGTGGGCGCCGCGAGGGGAAAGGAGTGCAGAGGGTGTAGCAGGTCGGCCACGCAGCCAGGCTCCGGCCCTTCGCAGTGGACGATGGCCGCGTCCAGCCCCGAGTCGCGCATGCTGATGGGCCCGGTATGCGTGGCCACGTCCAGCTGGATCTGCCGGTGCGCGGCGGCGAAGGCGCACAGCCGTGGCATAGCCCACAGCGTGCCAAAGGTAGTGGGCACAGACAGCCGCAGTATCTTGCCTGGCATGGAGCCCATGGACGCGGCGATGGTCGCCGACTCCAGCTCGTCCAGCAGCGTTCGCACCCGCCGCAGGTAGCTGGCACCGTCAACCGTCAGCTCCATCCCGCTGGTTGTGCGCCGGCACAGCGCAACGCCGACAAAGCCCTCCAGGTCCGACAGCTGGCGGCTCACCGCGCTTTGCGTCAGGCCCAGTTCATCGGCTGCGGCAGTGATGCTCAGGCGCCGTGCAATCACCTCGAAGGTGTTGAGGTTGACGATGGAGGGCAAATGGCGCTGCGTCGGATATTTCATGGCGGTTACGGCCATTATTGGCATGGCGTCGATTCGTCCGCAATGAAAAAGGCTGTGTGGCCATGAAATAAATGCAGGGGGGCATTCGTTTATTCCGTTGGACAAGCCATCGCGCATGTCAGATATTCAGGGCGCCCGGTAAGGGGCCCCTCAAGAACAGAAGTTGGAGTCATAGATGTCGAAATTTCAAGCACGCCTTGTACTGCTGCTGGCGGCGGCCACGCTGGCTGGCACCGTCCTGGCGGCGGATTGGCCCGCCACCCAGCCTATCAAGCTGATCGTGCCCTCGGCCGCCGGCGGTACGCCCGACCAGACCAGCCGCAAACTGGCCTACTACCTGCAGGACAAGCTCAAGCAATCGGTGATCGTCGAGAATCGCCCGGGCGCGGCAGGCACCATCGCCATGCAGGCGGTGGCCACCGCCAAGCCCGATGGCTACACGTTGGGCTTCGGCAATATCGTGACCATGGCGATCAACCGTAGCCTGATCGCCAAGATGCCCTACAACCCCGATAAAGACCTCGTGCCGGTGGCCGTGCTCTCGCAGGTGCCCAATGTGCTGGTGGCCCGCCAAGGCCTGCCCGCTGCCTCGGTGCGCGAATTGGTCATCTACGCCAAGAGCCACCCGAACCGCTTGAACATGGGCTCGGGCGGCAACGGCACGACCAGCCACCTCAGCGGCGAAATCCTCAAGGAGAAGGCCGGCATCAGCTTCAACCACATCCCCTACCGCGGCGCCCCGCAGGCGCAGACCGACCTGATCGGCGGGCAGGTCGACTTCATGTTCGACAACCTGCCATCCATGGTGGGTGCCATCCAGTCAGGCAAGGTGCGTCCGCTTGCAGTTACCAGCAAGCGGCGCTCTGCGCTGCTGCCGGATGTTCCGACCATGGAGGAGGCCGGCATTGCAGGCTTCGAGGTCGTAGCCTGGGGCGGCATTGTGGCTCCGGCGGGCACGCCCCGGCCGGTGATCCTGCGCCTGAACCGTGAAATCAACAACTGGCTGCAGGCGCCTGCGACAAAGGCCGAATTCGCGCAAGTGGGGCAGGTCGCGCTCGGCGGAACGCCCGAGTTTTTCAAGACGCATATCGACAGCGAGGCGAAAAAATGGGGTGACGTGATCCGTAACGCCGGAGTCAAGCTTGACTGACGTTGCCTGGCCTTTCGCGTAGGCCTGCAGTTGCGTTTCGGCTATTCGCTTCACACAAGGATGCTCTGACAGGCGCACCCCATACCAAACACACCTCAAAGACAAGCATGCCCAGTTCCTCCGTTCCCGCTACCCATGTTCTCGCGCACTGGGCCGCCACGGTCCCCAATCATTGGGGCGAATCCACCCTGCGCACGGCAGAGCACTCCCTGGAGGACACCATCGCCGCCATGGTGGCAGGTGCGGGGGATCCGGTTTGCGCCTCGGTACGGGCGGGATTGCGTGTCGCGGGACCGGTCCCGGTGGTGGGCAGCAGCACCGGAACTTGTGCCGCCTTCAGTGCGCTGGCTAACGGCACGGCCGCCCATGCGCGGGAGCTCGATGAGATGTTTTTCGTCGCCGGTGGCCATTTTGGCTGCGCTGTGATCCCAGCCATCCTGGCGCAAGCCCACGAGATGGACGCCACGCTGGACGCCGTGCTGGACGCGCTGATAGTCGGGAGCGAGGTGATGGCCCGCGTCGGGATGGCGATGGACCGGTCCCATGCCGAAAAAGGCTGGCACGGCACTCAAACCATTGGAGTGATCGCTGCCGCAGTCGCTTGCGGCAGACTGCTTGGGCTGGACGCGGCCAGGATGACGCACGCCCTCAGCCTGGCCGTTTCCATGGCAGCTGGACCCAAGGTCCAGTTCGGCACCGACACGAAACCCGTGCATGCCGGACTGGCGGCGCAAGGCGGTGTGTTGGCCGCATCGCTGGCGGCATCGGGCGTCACGGGTAGCGAGAAAGCCCTGGAAGGCCCGCACGGGTTTGGCGCGCTCTACGCCGGGGGCTCTGCGGCCGACTGGCAGTCCGTGGCTGCGGTCGGTGACGGCCCGCTGGCGATCGACAGCCACGGCTTGGCGTTCAAGCTGTATCCCAACTGTGCGTCCACGCACCGCTGCCTGGACGCGTTACAAGCCCTCGCCACCGAAAACCGATTCGGCATGGAGGACGTTGAGCGTGTCGAAACATGGGTAGGGCGCGTCAACCTGGTGAACCTCAAATACCCGGAGCCCAGGAATCCCCGCGAAGCCATGTTCTCCATGCCTTACGCGGTGGCCACGATGCTCCGTTACGGCACGGTCACGTTGGCCGACTTCACGCCGCAAGCAGTGCATGACGCTATGACCCGGCGGCTCATGCCACGCGTCGAATTGCGCTTGAACTCGACACGTACAGAAACCGCGACGCAGCTGCTTGCCCACACCACAGCCGTGACCTTGAAGGACGGACGACGCCTGGAACGCGTCGTTCAACACGCCAAAGGGTCATTCCTGAATCCGTTTTCGGCCTTGGAGCGGCAAGTCAAATTCGAACAATGCACAACAGGCATCCTTCCGGAGGAGCGCCTGGCACCGCTTCGCGACAGCCTTGCCAGGCCGCAAGGCGTCAAGGTTCGCCAACTGATGGCGCTGCTGCAGTTCGAAGCCGAGGTCGATGACGGTACACGTTTCGGCCGCCCACGAAGAGGCGGGCCGCAGCCCCTTCTTTGATCCGTGGAATACAGCCTTGCTGACCACTGATCGATACCCAGGTCCGTCAGATTCGCAGCACAAAAGGAAACCCTCATCATGCGCCACCGTTGTTTATCGTCGGCTTTCGCCAAGGCCCTGACGGCACTGGCGGTGGCTGCCCTTGTGGCGGGAACGGGTCCAATACTCGCCGCCGAGATTGTGGTGGGCCAGGTCGGCCCCATGTCAGGGCCGGAGGCCGGCCAGGGCCGCGCTTACGCCGCCGGCATGCAATTGCATTTCACCGCCCTGAACCAGGCCGGCGGCGTCAACGGTCATAAGTTCACACTCGTGCGCAAGGACGACGGGGGAGCACCCGAGGACACAGTCACCTTGACAAAGCAGATGATTGCCGAAGATAAGCCGATGGTCCTGGCCGGTTACTTTGGCGGCAGGAATGTGGCCGGTCTGGTGTCTGCGGGCATTTTGGCAAAAGAGAAGATTCCCCTGGTGGGCTACCGCACTTCGGAGATCCAGCCGGACGCTCCCTACCTGTATAGCGTGCGGGCAGGCCTGCGCGACGAGATTTCCAAACTCATTGAGCATTTGGCCACCATCGGGATCAAGCGCCTGGGGTTTTTCCATGAGGCTGGGCCGGGCTCGACCTCGGTCATCGCCGCGGCCGAGGATGCGGCCAGGAAAGCCGGGGCGACTATTGAGGGACGCGGCTCCTACGTCGCAAACACGGTCAACGTCACTGACGCCGTGGACACTTTCATGAACATGCAGCCGCAAGCGATCATCATGGTTTCCAGCGGTGCTGCAGCGGCCGGCTTTATTGAGAAGTACCGTATCGCCGGCGGCGCGGCTCAACTGCTTGCGCATTCGGGCGCCGACATCGAGCAACTCTCCAAACGGCTGTCTCCGGAGCAGATGCAAGGTGTGGCTATCGCCCAGGTGACGCCAAGTCCGTACAAGGTCTCCAACCCGCTCGTCAAGGAATTTGCCGACATTGCGGTCAAGGCGCGTAAGCTGGAAGTGCCTGTGAGCTACGCCATGATGGAGGGCTACATCGCCGCTCGCGTCATTTCCGAGGCGATACGCCGCCAGGGCAGCAGGCCCAGCCGCGAAGGGACCGTTCTAGCCTTGGACGGCATGAGTCATTTTGACCTTGGTGGTTACGTGATCAGCTTTAAACCTGGACAGCATTCCGGCTCCAGCTTCGTCGAGTTATCCATCGTCACGAGTGCTGGAAGGATTCGTCAATAGCTCAAATCATTTGCCATTGATCAGCTGGGCAATAGCAGCCCCCGGCGACCTACATATTCCGCCGGTACTGCCCACCCACCTCGAACAGTGCATTGGTGATCTGCCCCAGCGAGCAGACGCGCACCGCTTCCATCAGCACTTCGAAGACATTGAGGTTTTCGATCACGGCCTGTTGCAGGCGTTTGAGCATGGCCGGTGATTCGGCGGCGTGACGGCGGTGGAAGTCGTCCAGGCGCTTGAGCTGGTTCTGCTTTTCTTCTTCAGTCGAGCGCGCGAGTTCCAGCTTGTCCTGCACCGCGTCGCCGTGCGGGTTGCGGAAGGTGTTGACGCCGATGATGGGCAGTTCGCCGGTGTGCTTGAGCATCTCGTAGTGCATGGACTCGTCCTGGATGCGGCCGCGCTGGTAGCCGGTCTCCATGGCGCCCAGCACGCCGCCGCGCTCGGCGATGCGCTCGAACTCGCTGAGTACCGCTTCCTCGAGCAGTTCGGTGAGTTCTTCGATGATGAAAGCGCCCTGCGAGGGGTTCTCGTTCTTGGCCAGGCCCCATTCGCGGTTGATGATGAGCTGGATGGCCATGGCGCGGCGCACCGATTCTTCGGTGGGCGTGGTGATGGCTTCGTCGAACGCGTTGGTGTGCAGCGAGTTGCAGTTGTCGTAAATCGCGATCAGCGCCTGCAGCGTGGTGCGTATATCGTTGAACTGGATCTCCTGCGCGTGCAGGCTGCGGCCCGAGGTCTGGATGTGGTACTTGAGTTTCTGGCTGCGCTCGTTGGCGCCGTATTTTTCCTTCATGGCCACGGCCCAGATGCGGCGCGCGACGCGGCCCATCACGGTGTACTCCGGGTCCATGCCGTTGCTGAAGAAAAAGCTCAGGTTGGGCGCGAAGTCGTCGATGTGCATGCCGCGCGCGAGATAGGCTTCGACAAAGGTGAAACCGTTGGACAGCGTGAAGGCCAGCTGGCTGATCGGGTTGGCGCCGGCTTCGGCGATGTGGTAGCCGCTGATGGAGACGCTGTAGAAGTTGCGCACCCGGTTGTGCACAAAGTACTGGGCGATGTCGCCCATGACTTTCAGGCTGAACTCGGTGGAGAAGATGCAGGTGTTCTGGCCCTGGTCTTCCTTCAGGATGTCGGCCTGCACCGTGCCGCGCACGTTCTCCTGCACCCATTCGCGTATCTTGGCGGCTTCGGTGGCCGTCGGGTCGCGGCCGTTGTCCTTTTTGAACTTGTCCAGGTTCTGGTCAATGGCCGTGTTCATGAACATCGCGAGGATGGTCGGGGCCGGGCCGTTGATGGTCATGGAGACCGAGGTCGAGGGGTTGCAGAGGTCAAAACCGTCGTACAGCACCTTCATGTCGTCGAGTGTGGCAATCGACACGCCCGAGTTGCCGACCTTGCCGTAGATGTCGGGGCGCAGGGCCGGGTCGTTGCCGTAAAGCGTGACCGAGTCGAAGGCGGTGGACAGGCGCTTGGCGGCCATGCCTTCGCTGAGCAGCTTGAAGCGGGTGTTGGTGCGGAAGGGGTCGCCCTCGCCGGCGAACATGCGGGTGGGGTCCTCGCCCTCGCGCTTGAAGGCAAAGGTGCCGGCGGTGTAGGGGTAGCTGCCGGGCACGTTGTCCAGCATCAGCCACTTGAGGATTTCACCGTGGTCCTCGTACTGCGGCAGGGCTACCTTGCGGATGGTGGTGCCGGAGAGCGACTTGGTGGTCAGCGCGGTGCGGATTTCCTTGTCGCGGATTTTCACGACGTATTCGTCGCCGGCATAGGCGGCCTGCATGTCGGGCCACTGGGCCAGCAGGGCGCGCGCGTCGGCGTCCATGCGCGCCTTGCGGTGGCCGGCCAGGTCCAGCGCGGCTTCGGCGGCCGGTGCGCGGTCGGGCTTGTCGATCTTGAGCATGGCGGCCGCCGCCTTGAGCTGCTGCACCTCGCGGGCCAGCTGGGCCTGGGCGCGGGCGCGCTTTTTGTAGCCGCGCACCGTGTCGCTGATCTCGGCCAGGTAGCGCGTGCGCGCGGCCGGCACCACAGGGGTCTGGTTGGTGCTGTGGCGCACTTCGGCCGCGGGCAGCATGCCGCCCTCAAGCGCCAGGCCCAGCGCGGCCAGGCGCGGCTTGAGGGCCTGGTAGAGCGCGGTGACGCCGTCGTCGTTAAAGCGCGCGGCCATGGTGCCGAAGACCGGCATCTTGTCGGCCGGCGTGCCCCAGGCTTCCTTGTTGCGCTGCACCTGCTTGGAAACGTCGCGCAAGGCGTCTAGCGAGCCCTTGCGGTCGAACTTGTTGATGGCGATGAATTCGGCGAAGTCCAGCATGTCGATTTTTTCCAGCTGGCTGGCCGCACCGAACTCGGGCGTCATGACATACATGGGCACGTCCACATGCGGCACGATGGCGGCGTCGCCCTGGCCTATGCCCGAGGTCTCGACGACGATAAGGTCAAAGCCCGCGCATTTGCAGGCGGCGATCACGTCGGGCAAAGCCTGGCTGATTTCGGAGCCGAAGTCGCGTGTGGCCAGGGAGCGCATAAAGACGCGCTGGCCGCTGTCGGCGTTCTTCTGGCCGGCCGCAGGAACGGTCCACGGGTTGATGGCGTTCATGCGGATGCGGTCGCCGAGCAGCGCGCCGCCGCTTTTGCGGCGCGAGGGGTCAATGCTGATGACGGCCACGCGCAACTTGTCGTTCTGGTCCAGGCGCAGGCGGCGTATCAGTTCGTCGGTCAGCGAGGACTTGCCCGCGCCGCCGGTGCCGGTGATGCCGAGCACGGGGATCTTGCGGCCGGCGGCCTGGTTGCGGACCGCATCGACCAGCGCCGCATCGGCTTTTCCATTCTCAAGCGCGGTGATCAGCTGGGCCAGCGCCCGCCAGTTCATCTCGCCATGGCCCTCAATGGCCTTGACGTTTTTGGGCGCAAAGCCGGTCAGGTCCTTGTCGCAGCGCATGACCATCTCGCCGATCATGCCGGCCAGGCCCATCTTCTGGCCGTCCTCGGGGCTGTAGATGCGGGTCACGCCATAGGCATGCAGCTCGCGGATCTCGGGGGGCACGATGACGCCGCCGCCGCCGCCGAAAACCTGGATGTGCTCGCCGCCGCGGCTCTTGAGCAGATCGACCATGTATTTGAAGTACTCGACGTGCCCGCCCTGGTAGGAGCTGATGGCGATGCCCTGGGCGTCTTCCTGCAGGGCTGCCGTCACGACCTCGTCGACGCTGCGGTTGTGGCCCAGGTGGATGACCTCGGCGCCCATGCTTTGCAGGATGCGCCGCATGATGTTGATGGCCGCGTCGTGCCCGTCGAACAGGCTGGCCGCCGTGATGAAGCGCACCTTGTGCGTGGGGCGGTAGCTGGCGAGCGCTTTGTATTCAGCGGACATGTCGGTCATGCGTGTCTCCGTAAGCGGCGGGGCCGCCTGTGTCTGTGCTTTATTGAATTGACGTTTACGTAAACGTCAATCTTAGCCGCTTAATAGAAGCCGATCAAGCGTGCGCCCCCGGGGGCGGCGGCGCCCAGGAAAAAGGGCGCCGTGGGGCGCCCTTTTTGTGCGAAGCCGGGGCTCGGGCGGTCCCGGACTGTTTACCCGTACAGGTATTTGGGCAGCCAGAGCGTCAGGGCCGGCCAGATGTACATAAAGACCATGCACAGGATCACGATCAGCATGTAAGGCATCATGCCGGCGAAGATCTGGTTGATGGTCACATGCGGCGGCGACACCCCCTTGAGGTAGAAGGCCGACATCGCGACCGGCGGCGACAGGAAGGCCGCCTGCAGGTTGACGAAAACCAGCACGCCCCAGAGGATGGGGTCGATCTGGAAATGCGCCAGCAGCGGCAGGAAGATAGGCACGAAGATCACGATGATCTCGGTCCACTCGAGTGGCCAGCCCAGGATGAAGATGATGGCCTGCGACAGCAGCAGGAACTGCAGCGGCGAGAGGTTCATGCCCATCACCCATTCCTCGACCACGCGCTGCCCGCCCAGCAGCGCGAACACCGCCGAGAACAGCGCCGAGCCGACAAACAGCCAGCAGACCATGGAGGTGGTCTTGCAGGTCAGGAACACCGCCTCCTTGATCTTCTGGAAGTCCAGCGTGCCGGCATGCCAGGCCATCAGGAAGGCGCCGGCCGCGCCGACGGCCGCCGACTCGGTGGCGGTGGTGATGCCGAACAGGATGACCCCCAGCACCACGATGGTCAGCAAGGCCAGCGGCATGACCGAGCTCACCAGCATGCGCAGGATCTCGAACTGCTCGGCGTCGAACCGCCGGTAGTACCACAGCAGCAGGCCTGCCACCAGCACACAGGCAATGGCAAAGCCTGTGTAGAAGGACTCGGGCACGGGCGCGGTCTGCGGCCCCGAGCCCGAGGGCTCGCCGATTTCCTGCAGCGGCGCATCGGCGGCCGCCGCCGCCGGCTTCGCATCTTCAGACCCCGGCGGCGCCTGCAGGCCGCCGGCCTCGGCCGGCTCCTTGGCTGGCGTGTCGCCGGGAGGTTCTTTGAGGCCTTCGTCCGCGGGCGGCTCCTTGAGCGCGCCTTCGGCGGCCGGCGGCTCCTTCACGCCGGTATCCACCGGTGGCTCCTGAACCCCGCCGGCGGCGGCAGGCGCCTGCAGGCCGCCGCCGGCCGGCGCCGCGGCCTTGGCCGCGCGCGCGGCCACTACCTGGGCGTTGTTGTCGGCCTGCGAATGGATGACCACATACCACCAGGTCCCGCCCAGCGTCGCCAGTGCGAGTGCCACCGGCACCAGGGCCGTGCCCAGGCTGCGCAGCAAAAAGCCGCGGCTGACCTGCGCGCCCGCCTGCTGCACCTTGCCCGGGGCCGCGACAGCCATGGCCAGCGCCGGCAGTGCCCTGCGCGAATACACGGCGGTCACCTGCTGCAGCCAGGGCGGCACGGGCGCGCGGTTCTGCTCAGGCGGCAGCTTGGGCGCGATCTTGGGGTTGATCAGTACCCAGGCAATGATGTAGACGAGGTAGAGCAGGGCCAGGAAGAAGCCGGGGAACATGGCTGCTGCATAGAGCTTGACCACCGACTGGCCGGCGACGGCCGCGTAGACGATGATCATCACCGAGGGCGGGATCAGGATGCCCAGCGTGCCGCCGGCGGTGATCACGCCGGCCGCCAGCCGGGTGTCGTAGCCGGCGTTGAGCATGGGCCGCATGGCGATCACGCCCATCAGCACCACGACGGCGCCCACCAGGCCGCTGGCGATGCCCCAGAAGGTGCAGATGATCAGCGTGGTGACGGCCAGCGAACCCGGCACGCTGCGAAAGGCCAGTTGCACGCTGTGGAACATCTTGTCCACCAGCGCGCCGCGCTCCATCACATAGCCCATCAGCACGAACAGCGGGATGGACAACAGGGTTTCATTGGTCATCGCGCCGAAGGCGCGCTGCACCATCAGGTCGAAGATCCGGTTGTCCCAGAAATGGACGGCCGGGTCGTAAAAGGCGACGAAGCCGAACACCATGCCCAGGCCCATCAGCGTGAATGCCGTGGGAAAGCCCATCATGATGACGACCACGATGAGGCCAAGCATGGTCATGCCGAGTACAGCATTGCTCATGATCAGCCTTTCACCGTGCGGGACTGCTCGATCGCCAGGCGCCGCGCTTCCTCGTCGACGAATTCGCTGCCGGCCAGCTGCTGTGCGACCACATCGGACTCCTGTGCGTCCTGCAGCCGCGGCGTCCAGGCGCCTGTGCGTATGCAGACGATGCAGCGCAGGATTTCGGCCAGCCCCTGCATCAGCACGATGGTGCCCGCCACCGGGATCACGAACTTGAAGGGATACAGCGGGATGGGGGTGGCATTGAAGGTTTGCTCGCGCATGGCCAGGGACTCGTTGAAATAGGTCCAGCCGGCCCAGGTCAGCGCCAGGATGCCGGGCAGGAAAAAGACGATGTACAGCACCAGGTCCAGCCAGGCCTGGGTGCGGGGCTTCATGGAGCCATAAAAAAAGTCGCCGCGCACGTGGCCGTCATGCGCCAGCGTGTAGGCACCGCCCAGCATGAACAGCGTGCCGTAGAGCATGTTGTTGACGTCGAAGATCCAGGCGGTGGGCGCATTGAGCGCGTAGCGCTTGAAAACTTCCGCGCAGACCACCAGCATCAGCACCACGATCAGCCAGGCGGCCGCCTTGCCGACCCAGGTGCTGATGTGGTCGGCGGTGTGCAGGATTTTTTGCGTATTCATGTTGATGCGGTGTGCCCATCAAAAAGGCCAGCCGTCCAGGGCTGGACGGCTGGCCGGCTTGGCCCAGGCTGGCAGGCTCAGGCCTTCTTCTTGCCGAAGGAATGGTTGTAGGCCATCTTGAAATCGACCATGTAGTCGTTCTGCCAGGGGATGGTGCGGGCGGCGTAGGCCTTCTGCGAGTCGATCACCTTCTTGAACAGCGGGTTGGCCTGGGCCTTGTCCTCGATGATCTTGTCCCAGGCCTCCAGCTGCGCCTTGAGTACGGCGTCGGGCGTCTTGTAGAACTTGATGCCCTGCTTCTTCATCTCGGCGTAGTCGGTGGAGTTGCGGTCTATGGCTTTCCAGCTCATGTCGGCGCTGGCGGCCTGCACGCCGTAGTCGATGATGGCCTTGAGCTCGGCCGGCAGCGCGTTGTACTTGGCCTTGTTGAACAGGATTTCGAACTGCTCGCCGCTTTGGTGAAAGCTCTGCAGCATGCAGTTCTTCACCACGTCCGGGAAGCCGAGCACGCGGTCGGAACTGGCGTTGTTGAATTCGGCCGCGTCGATCAGGCCGCGATCCAGTGCCGGCACGATTTCGCCGCCGGGCAGCGGGTTCACCGAGGTGCCCATGGCGGTGAAGATATCCACCGACAGGCCCACGGTGCGGAACTTCAAGCCTTTCATGTCGGCCACCTTGGCGATGGGCTTCTTGAACCAGCCCAGCGGCTGCGTGGGCATGGGGCCGTACAGGTAGGACACCACGTCCATTCCGATGGCCTTGTAGATTTCCTCGAGCAGGGCCTTGCCGCCGCCGTAGTTGTGCCAGGACAGGACCATGTTCGGGTCCATGCCGAAGGCGGGACCCGAGCCCCACAGGGCCAGGGCATTGTTCTTGCCGTAGTGGTAGGCCACCACGCCGTGGCCGCCGTCCAGCGTGCCCTTGTTCACGGCTTCGAGCAGCTGGAAAGCCGGCACGACTGCGCCCGAGGGCAGCACTTCTATCTTGAGGCGGCCGCCGGCCATGTCGTTGACTTTTTTCGCGAAGTCGTTGGCATATTCATGGAAGATGTCCTTGGCCGGCCAGGTGCTCTGGAAGCGAAAGGACGTTGTCTGCGCCATGGCGACCATGGGGGCGGACAGGGCGCCCGCGGCAATCGCGGCGCCTTTCAGCAGGCCGCGCCTGCGGGGGCTTTTGCTCTCGGTCATGACTGTCTCCTGTTGTTGGAAAACATACGAAAACTAAGAACACTCATCATTCCGTCTTGCCCAAGGCTTACAAAGAGGGTTTCCACCAACGCAACGGCTGGAGGGCTCTTCGATTACCCCCGATACGGGTGAAACTGTTTTTGCAGTCCGGGCGGGAATCGCGCGGCAGGCTTCAATCTCAGCGGACCTTTATATTCTTGAGCGCGGGATCGCCGGGCGGAAAGCGCAGGCCCAGCTGCACCAGCGTGGCGCGGACCACGGTGGCGATCATCAGGTTGCGGTGGGTCTTGGAGTCGGCGGGCACCACCGTCCACGGCGCCCAGGGTGTGCTGGTGGCGCGCAGCAGGTCCTCGTAAGCTTGCTGGTACTGTTTCCACTGCTTGCGCGCCTCCAGGTCGTCGATGTTGAACTTCCACTGCTTGGTCGGGTCGTCCAGCCGCGCCTGCAGGCGTTCACGCTGCTCGTTGCGGCTGATGTGCAGCATGAACTTGAGAACCACCGTGCCGGTCTGCGCCAGCAGGCGCTCGAAGTCGTTGATGTGGCGGTAGCGCTGGGCCGTCTGCGCCGGCGTGATCCAGCCCTTGACGGGCGGCACCAGCACGTCCTCATAGTGGCTGCGGTTGAAGAGCGCGATCTCGCCGGCCGCCGGCACCTGCTGGTGGATGCGCCACAGGTAGTCATGGGCGCGCTCGGCCTCGTTGGGCGCCCGCCAGCTCACGGTGTGCACGCCCAGCGGGCTGATGCGGCCGAACACGCCGCGCAGGGTGCCGTCCTTGCCGGCGGTGTCGGTGCCCTGCAGGATGACCAGCAGCTTGAAGCGCTTGTCGGCGTAGAACAGGTTCTGCAGCTCGTCGAGCTCCGCCGCCAGGGTTTCGACCAGGGCCTTGTCGCGCGGCTTGTCACCGCTGGAAAAGGGCTTGGCGGCCGGGTCCAGGTCGGCCAGCGCCCAGGGCTTGGCGGACTTTTTGCCGGACGGCGGCTGGCCGTCCATGCCGGTTGGCGGTGGCTGCCACCGGGCCAACAGCCTGGCCAGGGCCTTGAGCTCCGCCTTGCCGGCCGCGGCGTCGGGGAAAAGAGGCGGGTCTGTGCGGGTCGTCGGCATCGATGTCTCCGGTCGGCGGGCTTGCCGCTGTGATTGTGCCTGCCGCGCTTTCTCCCTGCTGTTGCCGCGGGCCGTGGCCCGGGAATAAACTTGCATGGACGCCCTCACTTTTCCGCTTCTTCCTTTTTTTCTCTTTCTTATATAGACAGGCAATGACATGACAAGCTCTACTGCGGCGAATGCCGGCTCCCCGCTTCAAGTCCGGCCGGCCGCCGGCTATGCCGGGGACATCCCCGCGCGCCTGGCGTTTGAATGGGTGCAGTCGGGCCAGGCCGTGCTGGTGGACGTGCGCACCGATGCCGAGCGCGAATGGGTGGGTTATGTGCCCGGCGCCGTGCCGCTGGCCTGGAAGCAATGGCCGGGCATGGCGATGAATGCGGGCTTTGATGAGGGGCTGAAGGCGGCCGTACCCGCCGGCAAGAAGGCCGTGCTGCTATGCCGCAGCGGTGTGCGTTCGGTGGCGGCCGCCAAACGCGCGGCGGAGCTGGGCCTGGAAGCCTACAACATCTTGGAGGGCTTTGAGGGCGACGCCGACGAAAAGGGGCAGCGCGGCCACAAGGGCGGCTGGCGTTTGCAGGGACTGCCGTGGAAGCAAGGGTAAAAAATGCCCGGAATATCCCCGGCAATCCCGGGGCGACCGTACTTTTTGTAACTTCACCCTATAAGGCAATCGGGTGGGGGTTCGGAAAAAATGAAGTGAATAGTTCACATTACTTTTGCTGAAATTTGGTGTATGAGGGTGACCCCTGTCAGTTCTGACAGGGGATAACACGTATCAATTTGTTTGAGCGCTTTCAATGGGGGTTCCTCTTTCTAACGGAGCTCCCATGCAAGTACTCGAACGCGAACTTCCACCCGCCGCCAAGGCGCCCGTCAATCCCGCCCTGGGGGCCCAGCTGAGCCAGCGTATCGCGCGCGACTTCAAGCCGCGCTGGGACCAGCAATGGGGCGGGAAATTCATGCTCCACGGCCGCACGCCCGACTCCAACGCCATACGCCTGGACGGCAACGACTACCTCAGCGTGACGGGGCACCCGCAGATCGTGCATGCCCAGGTCGAGTCCTTGCGCAAGGCGCAGGAGTTCGTGGTGCAGTCCGGCGTTTTCCACCTGAACCAGCACCCCACGCATGCCCTGGAGACGGCGCTGGCCGCCTGGGTCGGCAAGGACGACGGCTTTATCTGCCAGTCGGGCTACGCGGCCAACGTCGGCCTGCTGCAGGCGATTGCCGACGCGCAGACGCCGATTTACCTGGACACCCTGGCCCACGCCTCGCTGTGGGAAGGCGCCCACGCGGCGCGCGCGCCGGCCTTTGCCTTTCGCCACAACGACCCGGCCCACCTGGCGCGCATGATCGCCCGCAACGGCCCCGGCATCGTGGTGGTGGACTCCGTCTACAGCACCACCGGCGCCCTGTGCCCGCTGGTGGAGATGGTGGACGTGGCCGAGGCCCACGGCTGCATGATGCTGGTCGACGAGTCGCACTCGCTGGGCACGCACGGCCCCCAGGGCGCGGGCCTGTGCGCCGAACTGGGCCTGACGGACCGGGTGCACTTCATCACCGCCAGCCTGGCCAAGGCCTTCGCGGGCCGCGCGGGCTTCTTCACCGCCCCGGCCCATATGCGCTACTACATCCTGTGCTCGAGTTTTCCCAACATCTTCAGCTCCAGCCTGCTGCCGCACGAGATCGCGGGGCTGGCCGCGACGCTGGAGCTGATTCGCGGCAGCGATGACGCGCGCAAGCGCCTGCACGCGAACACGCGCCGGCTGCGCGCCTCGCTGAGCGAGCTCGGCTACCCCATCCACCAGGGCAGCCAGCAGATCATCGCGCTGGAAGTCGGCTCGGAAAGCGACACCATGGTGCTGCGCGACCGGCTGGAGGAGCGCAATGTGTTTTCCTCGATGTTCTGTGCGCCGGCCACCAGCGCCAAGCGCGCCATGATGCGCATGACGCTGAACGCCGGCCTGACGGAGTCTGAGCTGGAGCACGTGGAAGCCGTGGCCCGCGAGATCGCGCCCATCGTCAAGCCCTGGGACTGGCCGATCGCGCGGCGCGCCCGGGCCGGGCAGGCAGAGGCGTAGCTTAGTCTTGCAGCTGCCGCTCGCCGGAGGTGGCGATAAAGCGCTCGTGGCTGGTCATGAACCCCGGGCTGAAGGTCTCGCCGACGCTGAACAGCGCGGCGTGCAGTACGGCCGTGCCCGAGGCGATGGCGAAGGCCTGGCGCGGCTGCGGCTTCTGGCCGGCGCCCAGCGCCAGCTGCAGCTCGAGGTCTATGAGTTTTTTGCCCGCCGCCACGTCCTGCACGGTGGCCGCGTCCCAGCCCTGGGATTCAGCGATCTCCGCGAGTTCGCGCAGGTTGGCTGCCGGCTCCAGCTGCAGCCAGCTGGCGCTGCCCTTGCGGTCCAGCGCCAGCACGCCGAAAGGCGCGCCTATCACCACATGCTCTATCCAGCCCTGGCGCAGCGCCAGGTTTTCGAGTTCCTGGGCGATCGTGGGCTCGCACAGCAGGGCGTGCTGCTCGCGCGACAGCGTGGAGCGCCAGGTCTGCTGGTGCCGCCCGTCGGGCTGGCGCAGCAGCGCCTGGACGGCATCGGTCAGGCGCAGCCGGATTTCAGGGGACTGTTTGGGGATGAACTGCTCGATCAGCCCGCGGTTGAAGGCCGAAACGGCAAGCTGCTCGTCGGCGCGCCCGGTCAGCAGCACGCGCGCGCCGGACCAGCCCGTCAGCTCGCTGAGCACCCGCAACCCGCTCATCGCCGGCATCGAGTAGTCGACCACGCAGACCTGCGTGAGCGCAAAGCGCGCCGTGCCGTCTTCGCGCCAGTACTGCAGGATTTGCGGGATCAGGGCCGCGCCTTCGCGCCAGCGGTTGATGATCTCCTGCTGGCGCCAGGCGTCCGCTTCCCAGCGCGCCGGCTCCTTGAGCAGCAGGTCTATGCAGGCCACAGGCCGCAGGAACAGGCGCACATACCAGTCCAGCGGCATGACTTCGGCCAGCATTTCGAGATAGTCCGGGTCGTCGTCCAGAAAGACCACGCCTCCCGGTCGGCGGTAGAGTGCAAAGGACATGTTTGTCGTTTTAAGGTGGGTTGTCAAAAGCAGTCATACACAATTGCAAGCAGGCAATCAAGGGCGTCAGGACGCCATGGGTAGTTCAATGGTAAAAACGGCGCCCACGGCAAACTCGGATTTCACATGAATGTTGCCGCCTGCACTTTGTACCACTTGCTGGCAAAACGCCAAACCCAGGCCGTGGCCGGTGCCGCGGTTACTGGAGAAAAAAGGCTTGAAAATCTGCGGCAGCAAGGCGGCGTCTATGCCCATGCCCTCGTCCGCCACGACGATGCGGCCGCGCTGCTGCGAGTGACCCACCTCGATGCGCAGCGCGCCGGCCGGGTATTTCGAGTCGGCCGCCATCAGGGAGTGCAGGGCGTTCTTGATCAGGTTGTCCAGCACCTGGGAAAACTGGGTGGCGGAGGAACGGAAGCTGAAATCGTCATGAATGATGACTTTGACACAGTCGCGCTGGCGGCTCGACTGGTAGGGATAGGCCACCACCACGTCCTGCACCACCTTGCTGGCCCAGACCCGCTCGGTGTAGCGCGGCAGCTGCAGCAGCTTGGCGTTGGCGATCTGGGTGTCGATCTGGTGGTTCATGTTGCGCACCAGGGCGTGCAGCCGCAGCGCCAGCTTGTCCAGCTGCTGCGCGCGCGGGTTGTCGGGCTGGCGCTGCACCTCCAGCTGGATCGCGTCGCCCAGCAGGGCCGCCGTCGACAGCGGCGTGCGAAGTTCATGGGCCATGATGCCTATGGTGGTCAGCGTGCTGGAGAGCTGCTCGCGCCGCAGGTTGGCCGAGGACAGGTTGAGCACCAGCGCGATCGACCAGGCAAAGGCGAAGACCACGGCGTGGACGGTGCGCTGCTCCGGCGGCAGCAGGGGAACCGCGGGCCCGATGGCCAGGAAGGCCCCGAAGGCCAGCAGGCCGCCCGTGATGGTGCCCAGCGTGGCCAGGCGCCAGTCCGTTACGTGGTAGTAGATCAGCACCATGGCCGCCATGGTGGCCAGCCACACCGTGCTGCCGCTGTTGCACAGGTACATCCAGCTGAACAGCACCGGCAGTTCCACCCAGAACACCAGGCCGAACACCCTTTGCGCCAGGCGGCTGCCCGGGTCATGATTGACGCGCCGGGTCATCAGGCTGTAGCCCAGCAGGCTGGCCATCACGCGCAGGGGCAGGTTTTCATAGGGCTGGGGCAGCCAGGTCGACCAGATCCAGGCGAACAGGGCATTGCCCGAAAAAAAAGAAAGCCCCAGCCACCACAGACGCCGCGGCGATGGATGCAAAATGGGCTCCAGCGGGGCAAGTACCAGTTCCTCGCGCAGCCACTGGAGCAAGGGACGCTGCGCCAGCCACGCATGGAAGCGGGCGCTCCTCACTTTAAAGATCTCTCCAGCACAACAGGGAACCTGACTGATGATGCATTTGACATGTGACTGTATTGTCCTGGTTCTTTTTCCGTCAAGCTAATGCTATTACCTGCGAACTTTGACAGCGTGAGCCTCGATGGCGTCATCAGCGACTGGCTGTGCGCCCTGCGCGAATTTTCGGTCGAGGCCCTGATGGTGCTGGGCCCCGACCCTTTTGCGGGCCAGGAGGACCGGCTGGTGCTGGCCATCCACCCGCCGCGCCTGCTCGAGGCGGCCGAAGCCCTGGCCGAGAGCCGTGACTTCGGCGCCCCGTGGCGAGACTCCGATGCGCCCCTGGTGGCCTGGCAGGATATCTCCAAATCGGCTTTCGAGAGCCTGGGCCGCTGGCGCCGGCTCTGGCTGGCCCACGGCTACCAGAGTGTGGTGCGCATCGCCTTCCCGCTCACCGTGGGCCGCGCCTTCGAGTGCTACCTGTTCAGCCCGCGCCAGTGGCACGACCGCAGCGAGGCGGCCCTGCTGGCCTGGTCGGCGCTCAACATCTGGCCGCTGCTCAAGCGCGCGCTGGCCGAGGCGCGCAGCCCGCTGAGCCCGCGTGAACTCGAATGCCTGAGCCTGGCCTTCCAGGGCATGACGGCGCGTGAAAGCGGCGAACTGCTGGCCTGCAGCGAGCGCACCGTGAACTTCCACCTCTCCAATGCCATGACCAAGCTCAGGGTCGACAACAAGCTGGCCGCCATCCAGCGCGCTTGCTGGTTTGGCCTGATTTGAGCCGGTATTTCGCCCAAAGCCCTACTGGAAACCCCTAGGCCGGCAGCCGGGGGCGGGCGCCAAACCTGTTCATAATCCGCCAAATGACCTTCCTAGCGCTTGATGTGGGTAACACCCGCCTGAAATGGGCCCAGTACGAGGCGCCCGCGGCCGGCGCCAAGCTGCTGGCGCAGGGGGCGGTATTCCTGGAGAACATCGACAGGCTCGCGGAAGAGGAGTGGAACGGCCTGCCCATCCCTTCGCGCATCCTGGGCTGCATCGTCGCCGGCGACGCCATCAAGCGGCGTGTGGCCGAGCAGATGGAGCTCTGGGACGTGGCGCCGCGCTGGGTGGTCTCCAGCCCTCAGGAGGCGGGCGTGAGCAACGGCTACGACCATCCGGCCCGCCTGGGCGCCGACCGCTGGGTTGCCATCATAGGGGCGCGCCACCGGCTGCTGGCGCGCGGCGTGCACAAGCCCTGTGTGGTCGTCATGGTGGGTACGGCGGTCACCGTCGAGGCCATAGACGCCTCCGGAAAATTCCTGGGCGGCATCATCCTGCCGGGCCACGGCATCATGCTGCGCGCGCTCGAGTCCGGCACGGCCGGCCTGCATGTGCCCACCGGCGAGGTGCGCGACTTCCCCACCAACACCAGCGACGCGCTGACCAGCGGCGGCACCTTCGCGATCGCCGGCGCCGTCCAGCGCATGGTCGAAAACATCACGCGCCACTGCGGCGAGACCCCCGAATGCATCATGACCGGCGGCGCGGGCTGGAAGATGGCGCCCAGCATGTCGGTGAAGTTCGAGCTGGTGGACAGCCTGATTTTTGACGGGCTTCTGGAAATCGCTTCCCGCCGCTTCGCCGCGTGAACTGGTTCACCCCTGTTGGGGCTCACTTCGTGTAGCCCCCTCTCCCCTTGCAGGGGACGGCGCCTGCGGCCTGGCAAAGCCAGTTCCGCGGCCCCCGCTCGATGGGGGATGCGCGCTCCACGCATCGCAGGCGCTCACTCTCCCCAAGGCAGCATCAGCGTGACGATGGAGAGTTTGGCGAACTCGGGCACAAATTCGTCAATGATGCGCTGCGGTTCCGGGCACAGCGTGCTGTCGGTGATCACGCCGAACTGCACGCCGCCGCCGTAGCTCAGGATGGAGACGCCCAGGCCCATGTCGCCCGACTGCGGCACCCAGAACATGCTTTGCTCCAGCGTGGAGCCGCAGAACTTGAGCTTTTCGCGCGGGCCCGGCACGTTGGTCATGACCGCCGTGGTCTTTTTGGCGAACAGGTTGAGCATCATGTCCTGCGCCGGCTTGATGAGCAGGCCCGCCACCGCCAGCAGGCTGAAGGCCAGCAGCGGCTGGTAGCTGCCCTTGAGCGCGGCCATGCGGCGGCGCACCTCGTAGACGCGCTCGATCGGGTTGTCTATGCCTATGGGCAGCACCAGCGGCACCAGGCCGAAGCGGTTGCCCAGCTTGTGCGCCTGGTCCAGGGGCCGCAGGTTCACCGGCACCATGGCGCGGATTTCCTGGCCCGCCACATCGTCGCCAAAGGTTTTCAGGTACTCGCCCAGGGCGCCGGCCACGCAGCTCAGCAGCACGTCGTTGATCGAGCAGTTGAGCGCCTTGCCCACGGCCTTGACCTCGTCCAGCGGGATCGGCTGGCACCAGGCCACTTTTTTGGCGCCGCCGGGCTTGCCCTTGAGCCGGGTCTTGGAGTCGTCGGGCATCAGGGCCAGCGCGGCCGAGTCGGACAGCAGCTGGAACAGCACCTTGGCCATGTCGAAGGAACCGCTCACGCCCTGCTCCATGCCTTTTTTCGGGTCGCCCAGCATGCCCAGCGAGCGCGCCGCGCCCTCGCCCACGGCGCCCAGCGCCTTGACCGTGATATCGGTAAAGGGCTTGAGCAGGGTGTCGGTAATCCAGTCTTCCGGGCCGGCGGCCTCCGCCTTCTTGCGCCGCTCGGGCGGTGGCGCACCGCCATCGACCAGCGACATGGTCACCGAAATCAGCGCGATGCCGTCGGCGATGCAGTGGTGGATGCGCACGATCATGGCGCTGCCCTTGACGCCGTCGGGCCCGGTGTAGTCCTCGACCAGGTGGATCTGCCACAGCGGGCGTTTCGGGTCCAGTCGCTGGGTGGCCAGCTCGGCCACGCGGTCCTGCAGGGCCTGCTCCTGGTTGGCCGATTTAGGCAGCTTCTCGGCCACCACATGGTTGGCCAGGTCGAAATTGCGGTCCATCACCCAGGTGGCGCCGGCCGCGTCTTCCATCACGCGCTGCTTGAAGCGGTCGTACTTGAGCAGGCTGTTTTCAATACGTTCGCAGACCGCCGCGTGCTTGACGCCGGGTGCCAGCTGCCACACGCCCACGATCATCATGAGGTTGGCATCGTTGTCCATGCGCAGCCAGGCCGTGTCGACCTTGCTCATGCGTTCCCCCGAAATGCCCAGGGTTCCCGAGACGGCCCGCTTGACGTTCTTCTGGACGTTTTTTGCCACTTTCCGGCCGGCGGCCTGGGCGGTAACGCGTGTAACCATGAGCACTCCCAAATGCAAAACTGCTGCGAATCCACCCCGGATGGGGTAAGTTCCCTATTTTGGCGGGAACGGCCTCGCTAAGATACCGGGCAGTTACCCCAAGCACCTCATTGGTGACCCACTTCTAAAAAACGGAGATCCCCTCATGTCAGACCTGAAAGCCGCCTTCGACAAAGCCATGGCCGATTCGAAAAACCTCAGCGAGCGTCCTGACAACGCCACGCTGCTGAAGATTTACGCGCTCTACAAGCAAGGCAGCAGCGGCGACAACACCGACAAAAAACCCGGCTTCGGCGACATGGTCGCACGCGCCAAGTGGGATGCCTGGAATAGTCTCAAGGGCACTTCGCAGGAAGATGCCATGCAGCAGTACATCGACCTGATCGCCGACCTGAGCTGATCTTCTCCTCTCCTTCCTCTTCTTAGTTCAGCTGGCCGGGTCTCGCCCCGGCAGGCGAGGCACTTTTAGCGAAACCCGCAAAGCGGGTTTTCTTTGTTCGCCAAAGGCGCGCTACGCGCGCGGGGTTTGCTCACTTCGCGCAGCGAAGTTACGCAAACACCAAAAGTACCCAAAAGAAAGGCGACCCGCAGTCTGGGTCCCTCCGCTGCGCTACGGGCAACCTGCGGTGCTCGACTACGGCGGGGTCTCGCGCAAACTCGCCTTCGGCTCAAACAAGCGCGATCCCTGATCCGCCTACGTCTGCGCTCCTCGGCCCAGCCAGGACGGGGCAATCGGGAACCCAATACCGAAATACCAAGAGGACAAATACAAACAAGGACACGCCATGGCGTGTCCTTGTGGTTTTAGGTATTGGTGTTTTTCTCCCACCCCCTTGTGGATGCGCCGAGGAGCGCAGGGCCAGACGGATCAGGGCAAAAACTTGTTTGAGCGAAGCGAGTTGTTTTTGACCCCGTCTGGACCGAGCACCGCAGGTTGCCCCGGAGCGAAGCGCAGGGGACGCAGGAACCAGGGTCGCCTTTTCTTTGCTTACTTTCTTTTGGCGAAGCAAAAGAAAGTGAGTTGCCGCCGGGCAACCCCGGCCAGCAAGCCTTAGCAGAGTAAGCAGAAAGACGAAGAGAGGAGAAGGAGAGAAGGGGGAGAGCGCGCTCAGCCGTAGCAAGACCCGGCAACCGACCTCAATCCGCCTTGATGTTCGCCAACTTCACAATCCTTCCCCACATCTTGCGCTCGCCGTCACCCAAGGCTGCCAGCTCGGCACCACTCATGACCACAGCCTTGGCGCCTTGCTCTTCGGCGCGCTTTTTGAAGTTCTCCGATTCCACCACCTGCTTGATTGCCAGCGACAGCCGGCCCTGCAGGTCGGCGGACAAGCCCGTGGGGCCATAGACCGCGAACCACGAGGAGGCCACCAGCGGCACGCCGGCCTCGGTGGCCGTGGGCACATTGGGCTGGGCGGCCAGGCGCGTGCGGCCGGTCACCATCAGCGCCTTGAGTTTGCCCGCGCGTATATGCGGCAGCAGCGGCGGCGGCGTGGTGATGGTGAAGTCCACCGTGCCGGCCAGCAGGTCGGTCAGCGCCGGGCCGGTGCCGCGGTAGGGGATGTGCACCATGAAAGTCTTGGTCAGGTCCTTGAGCAACTCGGTGGTCACGTGCTGCAGCGAGCCGTTGCCGCTGGAGGCGTAGTTGACCTTGCCCGGGTTGGCCTTGACGTACTTGAGAAAGTCCGCGAAGTTGTCGGCCGGGAAGTTGCCGCGCACCACCAGCAGCTGCGGCGCATCGATCAAATGGCCCAGGGGCTTGAGGCTGGTGGCCGGGTCAAAACCCGGCACGGGCTGGATCAGCGGCGTGATGCACTGGTAGCCCGAGTACTGCACCAGCAGGCTGCTGCCGTCGGCCGGGCCGCGCGCCACCAGCTGGCCGGCGATGTTGCCGTTGCCGCCGCCGCGGTTGTCCACCACCACCGAGGTCTGCAAAATTTTGCCCAGCGGCTCGGCCAGCATGCGCGCCGCGATGTCGGTGGTGCCGCCGGCCGCCGTGGGCACCACCAGCGTGATGGGCTTGCCGGCGAGCTGCGCGCGCACCGGGTTCAACCAGGCGGCGGTGCTGAGCCCGGCGACGGTTAGCAGTGTCCTGCGGGAAATAGTCATGGTCTTGTCTCCAGTCGTAGTTTTAGGTTTGCCGTTTCAGGCGGGTTCGGAAATCTCGATGAGGTTCAGGTCCGGGTCGCGCACATAGACCGAGCGGATTTTTTGCGTCGCGCCCGTGCGCAGCACGGGGCCTTCGATCACGGGCCAGCGCTCGCGCTCAAGGCGGCTGATCACCTCGGCAAGCGGGACGCCGGCCAGAAAGCACAGGTCCAGCGCCCCCGGCACCGGCAAATGGGCCTTGGGTTCGAACTCACGGCCCCTGACGTGCAGATTGATCTTCTGCTGGCCGAATTTAAAGGCCTTGCGCTCCACGGGCGGCGTGCCGCCGGTAAAGGTCTCCAGCGCCATGCCCAGCACGCGGGTGTAGAAGTCCACGCAGGCGCTTTCGTCATTCGTGGTCAGCACCAGGTGGTCAAGATGATCGATCATGTGGACGCCTCGCGCAGCTCCGCCACATAAGGCGGCGGTGCATGCAGGTCGCTGATGCGGCCGGCCTTGGCGACCTGGCCGGGCACCTCATGGCCGACGATGGCCGGCATTTGCCGCGCCACTTCCAGCAGCCGTGGGATGTCCATGCCGGTGTCGTAGCCCATGGCGTCCAGCATGTGGATGGCATCCTCACTGCTGATATTGCCGCTGGCGCCGGGTGCGTAAGGGCAGCCGCCCAGGCCGCCCAGCGAGCCGTCAAAGCGCGTGATGCCGCCCTGCACCGCGGCCAGCACATTGGCCAGGCCCATGCCGCGCGTATTGTGGAAGTGCAGCGTCAGCTGCAGGCCGGTAAAGCGCTGCTGCAGCACCTCGACCATGCGGCTGACCTGCGCCGGATGCGCCATGCCCGTGGTGTCGCAAATCGTGAGGCCGCGCACGCGGTCCGCGCCGAAGGCGGCAAAACGCTCGCTCCAGCGCAGCACTTCCTCCTCGGCCACCTCGCCCTCCATGGGGCAGCCGAAACAGCACGAGAGCGAGATATTGATGGGCGTGCGGCCATCGACATGGCGAATCACGTCGGACAGCGCGGCAAAACTTTTCTCGCGCGGCATGCGCAGATTGGCCAGGTTGTGGGTTTCCGAGACCGACATCACGAGGTTGAGCTCGTCGGCGCGCGACTCCAGCGCGCGCTCGGCCCCGCGCAGGTTGGGCACCAGCACCGTGTATTCCACGCCGGGCGCGCGGTGTATGCGGCCCATGACTTCCTCGGCGTCGCGCAGCATGGGAATGGCCTTGGGCGAAGTGAAAGAAGTCACCTCGATCTTGGCGTAGCCGCATTCGCTCAGCGCATCGACCAGCGCGACCTTGTCATCGGTGGGAATGAAGGAGGGCTCGATCTGGAAGCCATCGCGCGTGGCAACCTCATTAAAAAAGATGCGCTTTTTCATGCTGCATCCTTCCCGGCCACGATGCCCTTGTCCTTGAGCGCCTGGATCTGGGCGGCTGACAGGCCCATCTCCCGCAGCACCGCATCGGTGTCCTGCCCCACCTGCGGCGCATTGCGGCGATGCCCGCCCGGCGTGCGCGAGAGTTTGGGCACGATGCCGGGAACGGCCAGCATGCTGCCGTCGTCCATGCGCACTTCATCGAGCATGCCGCGTGCCTGGTAGTGCGGGTCGGCCGCGATGTCGGCCACGGTGTAGATGCGGCCTGCGGGCACCGACACCTTGTCGAGCGCTACCAGCACCTCGTCCACCGTGAGGCCCAAAGTCCATTGACCTATGGCCGCGTCGATTTCTTCCACGCGCGCCACGCGGCCGGCGTTGTCGGCCAGCGCCGGGTCGCTGCCCAGGTCGCCCCGGCCTATGGTGGCCATGAGCCGCTTGAAAATGCTGTCGCCGTTACCCGCGACCAGCGCATAGCCGCCGTCCTTGCACAGGTAGGCATTGCTGGGCGCGATGCCGGGCAGGGCGCTGCCGGCCGCGCCGCGCACCGCGCCGAACGCGCTGTATTCGGGCAGCAGGCTTTCCATGCAGTTGAACACCGCCTCATAGAGCGCTACGTCGATCACCTGCCCCTTGCCGGAACGCTGGCGCTCCTGCATGGCCAGCAGGATGCCGATCACGCCGTGCAGCGCGGCCAGTGTGTCGCCAATGCTCACGCCCACGCGCACCGGCACGCGGCCGGGTTCGGCCGTCAGGTGGCGCAGGCCGCTCATGGCCTCGGCCACCACACCAAAGCCCGGCTTGTCGCGGTAGGGGCCGGTCTGGCCGTAGCCGCTGATGCGCAGCATGATGAGGCGCGGGTTCAGCGCCAGCAGTTCGTCAGGGCCCAGGCCCCAGCCTTCCATGGCGCCGGGGCGGAAGTTTTCGATCAGCACATCGGCGTCAAGCGCCAGCCGGCGCACGATGTCCTGCGCCTCGGGGCTTTTGAGGTCCAGCGCCACCGAGCGTTTGTTGCGCGACTGCACCTGCCACCACACGGAAGTGCCGTCCTTGAGCAAACGCCATTTGCGCAGCGGGTCGCCCGCGCCCGGGGTTTCGACCTTGATGATGTCGGCGCCGAAGTCCGCCAGCGTCTTGGCGGCAAAGGGCCCGGCAATCAGCTGGCCCAGTTCCAATACCTTGAGGCCGGCGAGCGGGCCGGTGGCGGCGGTGGCGGGAGGGGAGGTTTCAGTGGAGGCCATGGCCGGCAGTGTGCCGCCCGGGGCCTGCCGCGTCCATTACCGCTTTGGGCCCCTGGCTTTCGCGTTTTGCGAAGGCAGGGCCCCTTTTGGCCTCCCTGGTCCAACAGGCGCCACCAGGAAATCCACCAGCGCCGTGATGGCCGCGTCGGGCTGGCCCGCCATGGTGGCCGCGAGCAGGCGGCGTTTGGCCCAGGCATCGGCCAGCGGCCGCCAGCCCAGCTTCATGCTTTTGATGAGGGGCAGCGTGGCGCCCTTGGGCAGCACGGCCACGCCCAGGCCCGAGGCCACCATATGGCATACCGCGTCGAAGCTGCGCACCTGCATGCGCAGCTTGAGCGGCCGGTTCGCGGCCAGCGCGGCCTGCTGCTGCTTTTGCAGCATGGCGGCGCCGGCGGTCAGGCTGATCCATTCCTCGTCGAGCGCGTCCACAAAGGCCAGCGGTGCCTTGCTGCGCGCCAGCGCATGGCCGGCCGGCAGTATCAGCACCAGTTCGTCCTCGCGAAACAAACGCGTGTCCAGCCCCGTGGTGTCCGGCCCCTCGACAAATACCGCCGCGTCGGCCCGGCCTTCGCGCAGGGTGGCCACCACGGCCTCGGACACCTGCTCTTCGAGGTCTATGTGCACCTGCGGGTGCAGCTCGCCGTAGCGCGCCAGCAGCGGCGGCAAAAACTGGCTGATCGCGGCGCTGCTGGCGCACAGGCGTATGTGGCGCGCGATGCCGCGCCGCAGGTCGGCCAGCTCGCCGCCCAGTTGCTCCATGGTCTGCAGCAGGGTCAGGCCGTGCTTGACGAAGACGCGGCCGGCCGCCGTGGGCAGCAGGCCGCGCGCGTGGCGCTCGAACAGGGCTTCGCCCAGTGCGTCCTCGAGTTCGCGTATGCGCCGGCTGGCCGCCGCCAGCGCCAGGTGCGAATCGCGCGCCGCCGCGGTCAGGCTGCCTGTTTGCGCGCAGGCCACGGCCAGGCGCACGGATACCAGGTCGAAGCGGGCGAGGTTGTAGCTCACGGGCCGCGCCCTTCGATTTTCAGGCGACCTTCTTTTTGGCGGCTGTCTTTTTTGCGGCGGGCTTTTTCGCGATCAGCGTGTCCAGGTTTTTCACGATCTCGCCTTCGATCTTGTCCTTGAAAGCGCCCAGCAGGAAGCCGAGCTTGGCATTCAGGTCGAAGCTGTCTTTGGTGACCACCAGCGTGCCGCTGACGCCCGAGCGGGTGAAGCTCACGAGGTCTTCGGTCTTGCCCTCTTCATAGGTGCATTCCATGTCGAACTTTTCTTCGACCTGTTCGGCCCACTTGAAGGCGATTTTGCGTGCCTCGGCAAGGCCCAGGCCGTGTTCGCGCTGGATGTGGATGTCAGCCATTCGGAGTCTCCGTGTTGTTGTCCGTGTTGTGTGCTTTAAGAGCCTGTCTGCGTTCTTCCTTGGGCAGGCCGGCCAGCCTTTTCACCGCATCATAAAACCGTTGCCAGTCGCGGCCCTCGCGCTCGAACAGCGCCTCGAAGCCGGGCACCAGCTCATCATAGGCGGCCTGCGCGCCGAAAGCCGCGTTGTTGGCGCGCGCCACCCAGGGGTCGTAGCCCGCGAAGCCGCCCCAGGAGGCCTTGAGCGCGGCGTAGTCCTCGCGAAAACGCGCGAATGCCCGGGCTTTCCCGGCCGCCTGCGCGGCTTTGTCGGCATCCGTCGCCGGCTTCTGCTCGTAGACCGCGGCCAGTTCCAGCCGTGTGGCCAGCGCCAGCGCACGGAACTGCCGGCGCCGCCCATCGAACTGGAGGTAATCCCGGCGGGCTTTATCGTTGCCGTGGGCGGCCTCGCTGTCCAGCCAGCGCTGGCTGCCCATGCGCTCAACGGCGGTGGCGAAGGACTCGTTGAACATGGTGTCGTCCTTGGCGTAAACCACCTGGTGCGCGAGCTCGTGAAAGATCAGCCGCGCGAGTTCGCCCTCGGGGTAGCCGATAAAGGTGTTGAGCAGCGGGTCGCCGCCGGCCCAGTTCATCCAGCCCAGCGTGGAATAGGCGGGCACGCCGTAGACGCTGGTCTCCAGGCCCTGGGCCTTGAGCCGCTCGGCCTGCTCGCGCGCCTCGGCCTCGCTGAAGTAGCCGCGGTAGCCGACGCAGCCCGTGACCGGGAAACACCAGGTCTTGAGCGTCAGCGAGAACTCGGGCGCGGCCACCACGTTCCAGACCACGGCGCTGCGGCGCAGGTCGGCGTAGCGCCGGTAGCTGGGGTTGTCGGGCAGCTTGAGTTCGCTCACGGCGAAGCTGCGTATGCGCTGCGACAGCGCCAGCCGGTCTTTGAGCTGGCCGGAGGCCTGCGTGTCATTGAGCCAGTCGTCTACCGGCCGGGCCGCGTTGAGCATCTGCAGATGGCCGCTGACGGACTGCCAGTAGTAGCCCAGGTCGGCGCAGCCCGCCAGGCCCAGGGCCGCGGCCAGCGCCACGGCCAGGGTCCGTTTCAGCGTGCCGCGTTTCATCGGCAAGCTCAGGCGGCCTGCGCCTCGCGCTGCACCTGCACCAGGCAGTCGTAAAACACCGGGCCGCGGCCCATGTCGGTCAGCTGCTGGCTGGTGAGTTCGTTGACATTGGTGCCGTCCAGGCCTAGCTTGCGCCACCAGATGCCCAGGCCGTTGACGACACCGGGCCGGGCCCGTGCGGAGACCTCAGCCCTGACCCGGTATTCGCCGCGCTGGTTGAACACCTTGACGATGGTGCCGGTGGTGATGCCGCGCGCGGCGGCGTCATCGGCGTGGATTTCCAGCACCGGCTCGGCCTCGATGTCGCGCAGGCTTTTGACGTTGACGAAGCTGGAGTTCAGGAAGTTGCGCGCCGGCGGCGAGATCATGGCCAGCGGGAACTGCGCGGAAGAGCCCGCGGCCTCATGGTTGGGCACATGATCCGGCAGGCCGTCGGCGCCTTGGGCTGCCAGCCGTGCGCTGAAAAACTCGCAGCGGCCCGAGGCCGTGGGGAAGCGGCCCTCGGCAAAGGGCGCGTCGGGCAGGTCCAGCGTGGCAAAACCCTTGTCCAGCAACTGCTGGAAATCGACCTTGTCGCCGAACACCACGCGGCACAGCTGCTCGTCGCTGTCGGAAAAACACGGATCGGCAAATCCCATGTGGGCCGCCAGCTCGCGAAAGATCTGGGTGTTGGGTTTGGCCTGGCCCAGCGGCGCGATCGCTGGGCGGTTCAGCAGCGCGTCGGTGTGGCCGTAGGCGCCGTGCACGTCCCAGTGCTCCAGCTGCGTGGTGGCCGGCAGGATGTAGTCGGCGTAGTCGGCGGTGTCGGTCTGGAAGTGTTCGAGCACCACGGTGAACAGGTCTTCGCGCGCAAAGCCCTCAACCACCTTGCCGGACTCGGGGGCGACTGCCACCGGGTTGCTGTTGTAGACGATGAGGGCCTCGATCTTCGGGCCGAACTGCGGCGAGGCAGGCGCCAGCAGTGCATTGCCTATGGTGCTCATGTTGATGGTGCGCGGCTGCCGGCCCTTGAGCAGCTCGGGCCGCTGCAGCGCGGCCTTGTCCACCGGGAACAGGCCGGAGCTGCTCAGCAGCACGCCGCCGGCGCGGTGCCGCCAGGCGCCCGTGAGCGCGGGCAGGCAGGCGATGGCACGGGCCGCGTTGCCGCCGCCGTGCACGCGCTGCATGCCGTAGTTCAGGCGTATGGCGGCCGGTTGCCTGTTCACCATGCATTCGCCGTAATCACGTGCCAGCGAGCGTATCTGTTCGGCCGGCACGCCGCAGACGGCGGCGGCGCGCTCGGGGCTCCACTGCAGCGCACGTTCGCGCAGCCCGCCCTGCGGGCTTTCCCAGCCCAGGGTGTGGCCCGCGATGTAGTCGTGGTCCAGCCAGTCATGGATGATGAGCTCGTGCATCAGCGCGAGCGCCAGCGCGGCGTCGGTGCCGGGCAGCAGCGCGATGTGCTCATGGCATTTCTCGGCGGTTTCGCTGCGGCGCGGGTCTATGCAGACGAGTTTGGCGCCGTCGCGCTTGGCCTGCTGCGCATAGCGCCAGAAATGCAGGTTGCTGCCTATGGAGTTGCTGCCCCAGATGATGATGAGTTTGGATTCAGCGAAAAACTCCACCCGCATGCCGACCTTGCCGCCCAGGGTCTGCACCAGGGCCTCGCCGCCGGCCGAGGAGCAAATCGTGCGGTCCAGGAAAGACGCGCCCAGCTGGTTGAAGAAACGCCCCGCCATGCTCTCGCCCTGCACCTGGCCCATGGTGCCGGCATAGCTGTAGGGGACGATGGCCTCGGGGTCGCGCGCCGCGATGGCCTTGAGGCGCGCCGCGATGTCGGCCAGCGCGGCCTCCCAGCTCACCGGCTCGAACTGCCCGCTGCCTTTGGGGCCGCTGCGCCTGAGCGGGCCCAGCAGGCGCTCGGGATGGTAGCTGCGTTCGGTATAGCGCGAGACCTTATTGCACAGCACGCCGCCGGTATGCGGATGCGCGGGGTTGCCCTGCACGCGGGTGGCGATGCCGTTCTCCACCGTGGTCAGCAGCGAACAGGTGTCGGGGCAGTCGTGCGGGCAGGCGCCCAGCACCTGCGCGGCGCCCGGCTTCAGCCGGTTGTCAGGGTTGGCCTCGGTCCTAGGGGAGATGCTGATGGTATTGCTCATGGTTCAACTTTATATTGGCTTGATCGTCGCATCCCGGGGGAGACACAGCATGACAACAACAATGAACGGAATGCCGGCATTCCGCGCCGCCGCCAGAATCACCATGGTAGCGGCCCTGGCCGGCCTGCTCGCGGCAGGGGTCAATGCCGAGGACGGCGTCAGCAAGACCGCCGTCACCCTGGGCCAGTCCCTGGCCATGACAGGGCCCGGCGCCACGCTGGCCCTGCCCTTCGCGCAGGGCGCGCGGCTTTACTTCGACAGGGTCAACGCGGGCGGCGGCGTCAACGGCCGCAAGATCGAGCTCAGCACGCTGGACGACATGGGCAACCCCGACACCACGGTGGCCAATACCAAAAAGCTGCTGGACCAGAAGGTGTTCTCTTTATTCGGCTACTACGGCTCGCCGCAGGTCACCGCCGTCAATCCGCTGCTCAAGGACACCGACATCCTGCTGTTCGCGCCCATGGCCGGCGCCGACGAGCTGCGCGGCTCGCTCTACCCGAATGTCTATTCGGTGCGGCCCGGCTATTCCGAAGAGGCCGCGATGATCACGCGCCACGCCGAGACCCTGGGCATGCGCAAGCTGGCCATCCTGCACGGCAAGGACCCGGAGTCGCTCGCAGCGCTGGATTCGGCCGAGCGCACCATGGGCGGCCTGGGCGCCAACCTGGTGGCCAAGTCAGCGCTTTCGGGCGGCAGTGTGGCCACCAGCGTGGACCAGGTGCTGGCCAAAAAACCGGAGTCGGTGCTGGTGATCAGCGACGCCTCGGGCGCGGCCAATGCGATACGCGACCTGCGCAGCAAGGGCTTTCGCGGGCCTATCTACGGTTTTTCGAGCACCGGCGAAAGCCTGCTGGCCGAACAGCTGGGCGCGGCCGGCGCCGGCGTGGTGGTGGTGCGCGTGACGCCCAAGTCGGACAATGCCAAAAGCGTGCTGGTGCGCGAACTGCAGGCCGATGCGCTGGCGGCTAAGCTCGGCAAGTCCAATGTCTACATGCTGGAAGGCTATATCGCCGCCTGGACCTACACCGAAGCCCTGCGCAAGGCCGGCAAGGACCCGACCCGGGCCAAGCTGCGCAAGGCGCTGGACAGCCTGCAGGACCTGAACCTGGGCGGCTTTCGTGTCCACTTCGACGGCGACCGCGTGGGCTCCAAGCTGGTTGAGCTCAGCCTGATCGATGCGATGGGACGGGTCAGGGAATAGCGCCGGGTAGGTCCGGGAATAGGGCTATTCCCTTGGAAAGCTGGCAATTTTCTGACGACCAGCCTCCCGTGTAAGCCCAAAGTAGTGATCTATCTCACGGGCTTTCCTCCTGTTACGAAGGAGGGTCACCCCGCTTGTAACTTGTGTTGCGAGAATCGAGGGATGAACCTCACTCGCAGAAAATTTTCCATCCTTGCCGGCGCCTCCACGCTGGCCGGCTTTAACGTCGCCCATGCCCAGGCCGACAAAATCATCCTGGGCCAGTCGGCTGCCTTCACCGGTCCGGCCGCGCAGCTGGGCATACAGTTCCACCAGGGTGCCAAGGTCTATTTCGACCAGGTCAACGCCCAGGGCGGCATCGGCAAGCGCCTCATTGAGATCCGCAACCTCGACGACGGCTACGAGCCGGACCGCTGCGCCGAAAACACCCGCAAGCTGATCGCCGACGACGTGTTCGCGCTGTTCGGCTACATCGGCACGCCCACCAGCATCGCCGCGCTGCCCCTGGCGACCAAGGAGAAGGTGCCATTTTTCGCCCCCTTCACCGGTGCCATGGCGCTGCGCGACCCCTTCAACAAATACGCCTTCCACGTGCGTGCCTCGTACAACGACGAAACCGGCCTCATCGTCAAACAGCTGACCGGCCTGGGCCTGAAAAAAATCGCCGTGTTCTACCAGAACGACGCCTACGGCAAGGCCGGCCTGGACGGCGTGACGCTGGCCCTGGCGGCGCAAAACCTCAAGCCGGTGGCGCTGGCGACGGTGGAGCGCAACACGGTGAACGTGGCCGGCGCGGTCAAGACCCTGGTCGCGGCCGGGCCCGACGCGGTAGTGCAGATTGGCGCCTACAAGGCTTGCGCGGCCTTTATCCGCGAGGCCCGCAAGGCCGGCTACGGCGGCACCTTCTACAACGTGTCTTTTGTCGGCACGCAGGCGCTGGCCGACGAACTCGGCAAGGACGGCGCGGGCGTGGTGGTCTCGCAGGTCATGCCTTCGCCCTACAACACGGCCCGCCTCATCGCGCGCGAGTTTGTCGACGCGGCCAAGGCGGCGGGCAACGCCCAGGTCAATTTCTCCAGCATGGAGGGATACGTGGCCGCCAAGGTCTTTGTGGACGGGCTCAAGCGCGGCGGGGCCGCCAAGATCAGCCGCGACTCGCTGGTCGCCGGCCTGGAGGGCATGGGCAGCCAGTCGCTGGGCGGTTTCTCCGTGACCTTCTCGCCGACGGACCATGTGGCCTCCAGCTTTGTGGAACTGTCCATGCTGACGGGTGACGGCCGAGTGAGGACTTGATCCCCTTAACGCCTGAACAAAACGCCTGACTGACTCAGGCGTTTTTTCTTTGCGCGGTGGTCAGGCGATCTGCCGGGTGGCGACCAGCCCCTGCATAAAAGCCTGGCAGCGCGCCAGCTGCTCCAGGCTCACAAATTCGTCGGGCTGGTGCGCCTGGGTGATGCTGCCGGGGCCGCAGACCACGGTGGGAATGCCGGCGCCCTTGAAGATGCCCGCTTCGGTGCCGAAGGCCACCAGCGTGGTTTCCCGCGTGCCGGCCAGGCGCTGCGCAAGCCGGGTCACGTCGTCGCCGGCCGAGCCCAGGAAGGCCGGCACCTCACAAATCGTCTCAAAGCTGAAGCCCGCATCGGGCGCGACTTTTTGCATCGCCGGCTGCGCGCGTTCCGCATAGGCCAGAATCTCTTTTTGCATCGCATGCGCGTCGGCCGTGGGCAGGTTGCGGAATTCATAGCGGAACTCGGCGTCGCGGGGCACCACGTTGTCGGCAATGCCGCCGTGGAACTGCCCGACGCTGGCGGTGCTGAAGGGCACGTCGAAGCCCTCGTAGCGGGGCTCGCTGGCTTCAAAACCCTCCGCCATGTCGCGCAGCTTGCCGACCACGCGCGCCGCCATCTCGATGGCGTTGACCGACTGCGGCGTGAGCGAGGAGTGCGCCTCCTTGCCGCGCACGCAGCATTTGTAGCGGTACACGCCCTTGTGCGCGGTGGCTGGCACCATGTTGGTGGGTTCACCGACGATACAGGCCAGCGGCGCGATGCCGGCGTCCTTCATGTCGGCGATCAGTTCCCTCACGCCCAGGCAGCCCACTTCCTCGTCGTAGCTGAGCGCCAGGTGCAGCGCAAAGGGCGCCTGGCTGTTCAGGAAGTCCCCGGCGTGGGCCAGGGCCATGCCGATAAAACCCTTCATGTCGCAGCTGCCGCGGCCATAGAGCCGCCCGTCCTTGATGGCGGCCGACAGGGGATCCAGCGTCCAGTCCTGGCCGTCCCAGGGCACGGTATCGGTATGGCCCGACAGGATGATGCCGGCCGGTTTGCCTTCGCCCAGCGTGGCGAACAGGTTGGCCTTGGTCTTGCCGGCGTTGGTGGTGATGCGGCTGGCCACGCCCAGCCGGGCCAGCTCGTCGCGCACGAAATGGATCAGCTCCAGGTTGCTGTTGTCGCTGACGGTGTTCATGCGCACCAGGGCCTGGATCAGTTCCAGGGCGCGGGGCGAGACGGCGGGCAGGGCGATGGGGGAGGAAGGGGCGAGGGCGGGGGAGGGTGCAAGAGCCATGGCCCCATTTTGGCCGTATTCGGGAATCGGCGGCGCTCAGTTATGCTTCAAGCTCGTTGTTCCCCGGGGTATCCCGGGGTGTTACCCCTCTTTCCCGATGCCCTCTTCCTCTTCTTTCCCGCTGGCCCTGGTCCGCCTCATGCGGCCGCACCAGTGGCTGAAAAACGTTTTTGTGTTCGCCGGCCTGGTGTTCAGCCAGAACTGGCAGGACATGGCGCTGGACTGGCGCGTCTTCCATGCCTTTGCGGCTTTTTGCTGCCTCTCCAGCATGGTCTACATCATCAATGACTGGCATGACCGCGCCAGCGACGCCCTGCACCCCACCAAACGCCACCGGCCCCTGGCCAGCGGCGCGGTGGCGGTGCCCGTGGCGCTGGTGCTGGCCGGCCTGCTGCTGGTGGCCGGCCTGCTGCTGGCGGCGGGCAACCGCACCTTGCTGGCTTTGCTGGCGGCCTATGTGCTGCTCAACCTGGCGTATTCGTGGCGGCTCAAGCAGGTGCCGGTGGTCGACGTCTCCATCATCGCCTCGGGTTTCATGCTGCGCCTTTTGGCCGGCACCGTGGCCGTCGGCATCCCGCCCTCGCGCTGGCTGTTGCTGACCGGTATTTTTGTGGCCCTGTTCCTCGGTTTTGCCAAGCGCAAGGCCGAAAGTTTCCATGAAGAAGCCAGCCAGCGCGCGGTGATGGCCCACTACCCGTCGGCCCTGCTGGACACCTTCATGGCCGTGACCATGACCGCCACGCTGACCACCTACAGCCTGTTCGCCACCAGCCCCGAGGCGCAGCTGCAGCACGGCGAGCGCCTGCTCTACACCGTGCCGGTGGTGATTTTCGGCATGCTGCGCTACACCTACCAGGTGCACCGCGGCCACGGCGAAGACGTGGCGCGCGACATGCTGCGCGACCCCTGGATACTGGGGGCCGGCGCGCTCTGGCTGGCCATTTTCCTGAGCCGCTGGCTGTGAAGCCTGCGCCCGCTTCACCCGCGCCTGCCGCGGCGGGCCTTCCCTTCAAGCGCCTGCTGCTGGTGCTGGGCGTGGTGGCCACGGCCTACGCGGCCGCGCTGCTGGTCTGGGGCGACAGCCCCAAGGCCTCACTGGCGCTGCTTTGGTCCTGGACGGGCGCGCAGGCCGCGGGCCTGTGCCTGCTCAACTACCTGCTGCGCGGCCTGCGCTGGCGGCTCTGGATGGCGCACTACGGCCGCCATTTCGGCTGGTTGCAGGGCCTGCGCCTCTACCTGGCGGGCTATGCCTTCACCCCCACGCCCGGCAATGTCGGCGAGGCGGCGCGCGGCCTGATGCTGGCGCGCCAGCCCCTGGGCGCCGGGCAAAGCCTGGCCATCTTCGGCGCTGAACGTCTGGCCGACCTGCTGTGCCTACTGCTGCTGTGCCTGCCGGCCGCCGGCTGGGTGCTGCGGCATCCCGCGGTGCAGGCCGCGTCCACGCTGCTCGGTGGCCTGCTGGTGGCCGCGGCGCTGGTGTTGTTGATGGTGCTGGGCCTGCTCTTCAAACACCGCGAACGGCTTTTTGCAAGCCTGCCCTGGCTGCGGGAGGCCTGGCACTGCCTGGCGCTGCGCCCCTGGCTCTGGCTGGGGCTGACCCTGGCGGCCTGGGCGGCGCAGGGTGTTGCGGTCTGGCTGGTCTGCCGTGGCATGGGCGTTCAGCTGGAGCTGTTGACGGCCACGGGCTTTTACGCCGTCGCCATGGTGGCCGGCGCCCTGTCCGCGCTGCCCGCCGGCCTGGGCGGCACCGAAGCCGTGCTCACGGGCCTGCTGGTGGCGCATGGCGCGACGCCCGCGGCGGCGCTGGCCGTCACCGTGCTGGCGCGGCTGCTGACACTGTGGCTGGCCGTGGCCCTGGGCGTGCTGGCCTTGCTTTATAGTGCGGCCATCCGCAAGGAAATCAGCTTTCGCTAGCCTCTCCAGCCTTGGCCGCGGCCGCGCTGCCGCCGGCGCCGCTCCCCTTTTTGAGCCTTCATGTCCCAGAACCACGATTCCGCCGCCTCCGCTGCTTTTCCCGTCACGCTGAGCCGCTGGCTGCTGGCCGCCGGCCTGCTCTCGCTGCTGCTGCGCCTGTGGATTTCCGTGAGCTTCCCGGTCACCGGCGACGAGGCCTTTTTCTACTGGTGGGGCGTGTACCCCGACTGGGGCTATTCGGACCACCCGCCCATGGTGGGCTGGCTGATCGCGCTGATGCGCGCCACGCTGGGCGACAGCCTCTGGTCCATACGCCTGCCCATCGTGCTGCTGCCGCTGGCGCTGGGCGCGGCACTGTGGTGGGCGCTGAAGGGCGCGGACCGGGTGCGCGCCGCCTGGGCCGTGCTGTTTTTCTGGCTGGCGCCGCTGAACTGGCTCAACACCCTGATCACCACCGACACGCCGCTGATCTTCTGGTCGGTGCTGTCGGTCGCCGCGCTCATGCGCGCCGAGCGCCGCGCCCAGATGGACCGCGCCGCCTGGGGTTTGTATGCGCTGTCCGGCGTTTTCCTGGGCTGTGCCTTTTTGTCCAAGTATTTTTCGGTGGTGCTGGGCTTCAGCTACCTCGTGTACTTCCTGCTGTACCGCCGCGAGCGCCTGGCCGGTCTGGCCCTGCTGGTGCTGTGCGCCTTGCCCGGGCCGGCGATCAACATCGCCTACAACATGTCGCACGGCTGGTCCAACATCATGTTCAATGTGTACAACCGCAATGAAGATGCGAATTTTGAGTGGCGCAAGCCGCTGACCTATATCGGCATGATGGCCTACCTGGTCACGCCGGCCGCGCTGTGGATGGCGGTGCGCTACCGCCAGTCGCTGCTGGCCGCGGCGCGCTCGCAGCGCCTGCTGGCCTGCCTGGTGGTCGTGCCGCTGCTGTTCTTCGCGCTGCTGTCGGCCAAAAAAGTGATAGGCCTGCACTGGGTGCTGTCGTTCTACCCCTTTGGGTTTGCCTTCCTGGCTTTTGCCCTGCCGGAGGGCAAGCTCAAGGCCTGCGCCAAAGGCCTGGCCGTGTTCGCCGGCCTGCATGTGCTGGTGGTGGCGGGGCTGTACATGACCACGCTGGATACCTGGCGCACGACAAAACTCTATCCCCAGATCATCCGCAGCTACAAGACCGCCGAGATGCTCCAGCAGGTCACGGCGCCGGGCGTGGTGCTGATGGGCGAGGCCTACACGCCGGCCTCGATCTTCGGTTTTGAGCGGCGGCAGTACATGCCGGTCTTCGGCGTCGGCAAGTTCCATGCGCGCCAGGACGACATGCTGGTCGATTTTTCGCTCTACCAGGGCAAGACGATTCGTATCATCCTCGCCGACAAGCCGCGCCTGGAGGAGTTCGCGCCTTACTTCGCCTCGGTGCGTGTGCTCAGCTTCGAGCAAAACGGCGTGCCTTTTTACGCCCTCGAAGGCACGGGCTTTAATTACCAGGCTTATCGCGAAGGGGTGCTGGGCACGGTGTTCAAGCGCTACTTCAATATTCCCAAATGGCTGCCCATGACGGGCTGCCCTTTCTGCGAACGCTATTGCGGCCAGGTGCGATGCCCGAGCTAAGCGCCCAGGACACCGGCCCGGTTGTCGCCGCCTTTGACTTCGACGGCACGCTGACCCGGCGCGACACCTTCACGGTCTTCCTGGCGCGCGGCCTGGGCTGGCCGCGTTTTTTGTGGGCCCTCCTGCGCTGCTCGCCCTGGCTGGCCGGCTATGCGCTGCGCATCGTGCCCAACCACGTCGCCAAAGGCAAGCTCATGCAGGCCACGCTGGCGGGCCGCAGCCTTGCCGAGATCGACGGCTGGGCCGCGCAGTGGCTGGCAAAAGATTTCCCCGGCCAGCTGCGCGAGGATGCGATGGCACACCTGGCCCGGCACCGCGAGGCCGGCCACTGCTGCGTGATGGTGAGCGCCTCGCCCGACATCTACCTCAAGCAGGTGGCGCTGCAACTGGGCTTTGACGCGCTGCTCTGCACCGAAATGGAAACGGCGGGCGAGGGCGATGCCTGCCGCCTCACGGGGCGTATGCGCACGCCCAACTGCCATGGGGAGCAGAAGGTTGTCAGGCTGCGCGCCTGGGCGGTTGGGCGGTTTGGCCCCGCTGGGCTGGAGGGGGTGACGCTCTATGCCTATGGGGATACCTCAGGCGACAAGCCTATGCTTCGGTTGGCTCGGTATGCTTGGTATCGGGGGGAGCCTTGGAGCGGGTGAGCGGCTCCTGCTCTGGTTTGTGTTTTTTGCTGAGGCTTGCTGGCCGGGAGTGGCCCGGCGGCCAGTAACTTTCTTTTGCTTCGCCAAAAGAAAGTCACCAAAGAAAAGGCGACCCGCAGTCTGGGTCCCTACGCTTCGCTTCGGGCAACCTGCGGTGCTCGAGCCAAGCGGGGTCTGGCTAAACTCGCTACGCTGCGCTTCGCTCAGACAACGCCAGCCCTTATCCGCTTGTCTCTGCGCTCCTCGGCCCAGCCAGGACGGGGCAATCGGGATCGGGGACAGAAGACCAAATACAAACAAGGACACGCCATAGCGTGTCCTTGTTTCTTCAGGTATTCGGTATTGGTATTCCTTGTCCCCACCCCTTGTGTATGCGCCGAGGAGCGGAGGTTCAGGCGGATCAGGGATCGCGTTGTTTGAGCGAAGCGAGTTTAGCGAGACCCCGCCTGAACCGAGCACCGCAGGCTGCCCGTAGCGAAGCGGAGGGACGCAGACACCAGGGTCGCCTTTTCTTTTGCTTACTTTTCTTTTGGCGAAGCAAAAGAAAAGTGAGTTGCCGCCGGGCAACCCCCGGCCAGCAAGCCTATGCAGAGGGCGGGGGCGCGCAAGCCGGAGCAAGACCCGGCTTAGTCTTCGAGCTCCGCCTTAGCCATCTCCACATCCAACCTCTCCGTCGCATCCAGCGGCTTGCTGGCCGCCGCCTGCTCATAAAGCCTGGTGGCTTCCTTCATCTTCTTGTCGCCTTCGAGCATGACCATGCCGTTGGCATATTCGATCATGCCGATGGCCGAGCCGGGGTGCAGTTTCAGGGCGTCCTTGTAGAGCGACAGGCCCACGTCCTTTTTGGCGCCGTAGGTCATGCCGCCTATCAGCGAGCCGACCTTGTCGATGACCTCGGCGTGGAAGGCGGCCAGCGCGATGTGGGCGTCGGCGTGTTTGGGCGAGAGCTTGATGGCTTGTTCGAGTGCATTCTTCACCTTGGTGCCCAGGCCTTGCGCCAGGGCCTTGGCCACGCTGATGCCCTGGCTGTAGCGGCCCAGCGCATACGCCTGCCAGTACCAGGCATTGGCGTTTTTCGGGTCGTCCTTTTGCTGGGCCTCGGCGCGGGCGGCGACTTCCATGAAAAGATCCAGCTTGGTTTTTTCCTTGGTTTCCAGGTAGGTGGCGTACATGCTGGCAGCCTTGTTGGCCACCGTGATGCCGTCGCCGCCGGCTTTGAGGCCCGCGTCAGACGCCTTCTGGAATTCACCGTTGTGGAACAGCACCCAGGCCTGCAGCACATCGGCGCTCTTGGGCAGGGGTTCGCAGTCGCCCAGGTGCAGGCGGGCCCAGCTCTTTTTCAGGCTGGCGGCATCGAATGCGTAGTCGCCGGCATGGGGAAAGGCAGTCCATTTGGCCATGTGTCTTGTCTCCTTGGTAAAAATTGTTGGTGTTATGGATGAGGGCGGTTTGAAGGAACTCAAGCCGGGTTGCTGTAAGCGCCGACCAGGGCCTGCAGGTGCGCGCGCTGGCTTTGCTCCAGATAGGGAATCAGCAAATTGAGCACGTGGTGCGCGCCGCGCAGCAGCGCGGCCTGGGCGTTGCCGGGCTCCAGCGCATTGCGCGGGTCGCGCACGTACTCGAAGCTGAGCCAGTAGGTGAGCACCACCACCATGCTGGTGGCCGTGGCCTCGACCTCGCGCGAATCGATGGTCATGGCGCCGGCGCGGCCCATGCCGTCGAGCAGGCCCTTGACGGCGCGCGTCTTGTTCTTGAGCACCCACTGGAAATGGGTTTCCAGCCGGCGGTTCTTGCTGAGCAGGTCGTTGAGGTCGCGGTACAGGAAGCGGTACTGCCAGATCAGCTCGAACAGGGTGTGCATGAAGAACCAGGCGTCCTCCACGTCGCGTACGCCGTCGCTGGCGTTGAGCAGCTCGCTCAGGGATTTTTCGTAGCGGTCGAACAGCGAGTTGATGAGCTCGTCTTTGGCGGGGTAGTGGTAGTAGAGGTTGCCGGGGCTGATGTTGAGCTCGGCGGAGATCAGCGTGGTCGACACATTGGGCTCGCCAAAGCGGTTGAAGAGGTCCAGGGTGACCTCCAGGATCCGCTCTGCTGTACGGCGCGGCGCTTTTTTCGCCATAGTTGTCTACCTTGTATTGTTCTTTAACTCTAACCCAGCGCCTGCCGGCGCGAAACTAGGGAAGTCCACAAACCTGGGTCCGCCCATAGAGAACCTTTGGGTTACGCCGCCGGCACTGTGCGGGAAGGCGATCGCAGCGCATGGCTTAAGTCCTCCATGACTTCCTCCAGCGAGGCGATGGCGCGGCCCACGCGGGTGGCGGCGGGCCTGGGGGCCACCAGGTGGCGCTTGGGGTCCTCCAGGACGTCCAGGTTCAGGCACACGCCGTGCCGCGCGAGCTTGGCCGACAGCGTGGTCTTGCGCGAGCGCAGCATCTGCCGGGTCTTCTGGAAGGCGTGCTCGGCCAGTTCGCGGCGCTGCCGGTAGCTGAAGGTATTGGCCAGGAACATCTCGGCGTCGCGGTGGTCGGGCTCCAGCAGCACGATGTCGGTGTCGGGATAAGCGTGCTCGTAGTGCTTCATGCCCAGCTCCAGCCGCGAATGGATCATGGAGCGGAAAGTCTGGCTCATGACCGCGGGCAGGCCGCCGCTGACGATGCGCGGTATGGCCTGTTTTTCGGGCGGCAGGCCGCGGCGCATGACGCGCTGGTCCATGGCCAGCCTGGGGGCGCGCGTGGAGTTGAAGGGCACCAGCGGGTTCAGGCAGAACATCAGGTCCACGCCCTCGTCCATAGCCACGCCGGCGTGCATGGTCTTCTTGAGGGCGCCGTCCACGTAGTAATGGTTGTCGATCTCCACCGGCGGGAACAGGCCGGGCAGGGCCGAGCTGGCCTGCACGGCCCTGGAAATCGGTACGTGGTCCCAGCCGGGGCGGCCGAAGGGCGCGGCATCGCCGCTGTCCAGGTTGGTCGCCACCAGCGTCAGGCGGGTGCGGAGCTCGCGAAAGTCATTGGTGCGCCCGGGCTTGGAAAACAGTTTTTCGAGCTGGGTGTCGACTTCATCGTTGGCAAAAATGCCCGTGGGCAGGGCCGGCCCCAGCGCCTCCAGCGCATGGACAAAAGACTTGCGCCCGAAGGTGGCACGCCACGCGGCCGACGCGGCCAGGCCGGGCAGCGTGATGCCGCGCCGCAGGAATTCGCCGTAGGCCGGCACCATCAGCCAGGCCGGGTCGAACACCTCCGAGGCCTTGTCGCCGTTTTCGATAAAGGCCGCGCAGAGTTCGCGCGGCGTCATGCCGTTGGCCAGGCCCGCCGCGATAAAGCCACCGGCCGAGACGCCGACGTAATGGTGCAGCTCGGTGAAGGAGATGCCCTGCAAGGATTCATCGAGGGCGCAGAGCGCGCCTATCTCGTAGATGGCCCCCAGGGGACCGCCTCCAGCTAGAGCGAGGGCAATGCGCGGCTGGCTGCTGGAGGGCTTGCTTTTTGAACGCTTGGCTGAAGTCATGAGAAGAAAGTGTAGACGGCGGCCTCGAGAATATTTGCTGCTTTGCAGCAAAGCGCGCAGGCGAAAAAAAAGGGACGGTATGTCCCTTTTTGATGAAGCTCGCCGCGCTTAGGCCGACTTGCGCGCGGCCGGGCGCTTGGCGGCCGGGGCCTTTTTCGCGGCCGGCTTGGCGGCGGTCTTGGCAGCGGGGGCCTTGCCGCTGAGTTTTTGCACGTTGCGGTTGAGTTCGTCAATGCGCGCGATCAGCGCGTCCACATCCTTGGCCGAAGGCACGCCGAGCTTGTTCAGGGCCTTGGCGACACGGTCTTCGAAGATGTTTTCGAGTTTGTCCCACTGGTGGCCGGCCTTGGACTGGATATCGGTGGCCATGGTGGCCATCTTGTTGGTGGCTTCGGAGATCTTCTCCTCGGCGACGGCCTGGGTCTTGCGCTGGATGGACAGGCCTTCCTTGACCAGGGTCTCAAAAACCTTGCCGCCTTCTTCCTGTGCCTTGGAGAATGCGCCCAGGCCGGCCAGCCAGATTTGCTGCGCGGACTCTTTGACGGCGCCCGAGAGCTGGGGGCCGGATTTTTTGTCGGCGCTCATTTTTTGCAGTTTCTTGACCATGATGGACTCCAGACAGTGAGGGTTGTGGATTGGCGCGGACAAGTATGCCGCATAGACCGCAAAATATAAGCCTTCCACGCGGCGGTGTTTAGGTGCCCCGCTCTATGGAAAAGCAGGCCCCGCGCCGCTGAGCGCGGGTTTCTGCTGAATAGGGAGTCATGCGGTTTAAGCAAGAATCAGTTTTTTGATCGACAGTTCAGCGGAGAAAACACAACATGCATTATTTCGTCACGGGGGCCACAGGCTTCATCGGCAAACGCCTGGTCAAAAAACTTCTGGAACGAAAAGGCACGACCGTTCATTTCCTGATCCGCCAGGAAAGCGCCGGCAAGGTCGCGGCGCTGCGGGAGTACTGGGGCGTGGGCGCCGCGCGGGCTGTCGCCATTCATGGCGACCTGACGAGCAAGAAGCTGGGCGTCAGCAGCGAGGACATCAAAAAGCTCAAGGGCCAGGTCGGACATTTTTACCACCTGGCCGCTGTCTATGACCTGGGCGCCGACGAGCAAAGCCAGATCGCCGTCAACATCGAAGGCACGCGCAGCGCGGTGGAGTTCGCCAAGGCCATAGACGCCGGGCACTTCCACCATGTGAGCTCCATCGCCGCGGCCGGCCTCTATGAAGGCGTGTTCCGCGAGGACATGTTCGAGGAGGCCGAGAATTACGACCACCCCTACTTCATGACCAAGCACGAGAGCGAAAAAATCGTGCGCAAGGAATGCAAGGTGCCCTGGACGGTGTTTCGCCCCGCCATGGTGGTCGGCGACAGCACCACCGGCGAGATGGACAAGATAGACGGCCCCTACTATTTCTTCAAGCTGATCCAGCGCATGCGCCAGCTGCTGCCGCCCTGGATGCCGGCCGTGGGGCTGGAAGGCGGGCGCATCAACATCGTGCCCGTCGATTTTGTCGTCGACGCGCTGGACCACATCAGCCACAAGACCGGCATCGCCAAGAAGTGCTTCCACCTGGTGGACCCGGTGGGCTACCGCGTCGGCGACGTGCTGGACATCTTCAGCCGCGCGGCCCATGCGCCCAAGATGAACCTGTTCATCAACGCCGCCCTGCTGGGATTCATCCCGCGCGGCGTCAAGAAGAGCCTGATGGCGCTGGCGCCGGTGCGGCGCGTGCGCAACGCGGTGATGGCCGACCTGGGCCTGCCCGAGGACATGCTGACTTTCGTCAACTACCCGACGCGTTTTGACTGCCGCGAAACCATGGCCGCGCTCAAGGGTGCCAGCATTGAGTGCCCCAACCTCAAGGACTACGCCTGGCGCCTGTGGGACTACTGGGAGCGCCACCTGGACCCCGACCTGCACATAGACCGCTCGCTGCGCGGCACGGTGGGCGGCAAGGTGGTGCTGGTCACCGGCGGCTCCTCGGGTATAGGTTTGGCCGCGGCGCACAAGTTCGCCGAAGCCGGCGCGACCACCATCATCTGCGGGCGCGACCAGGACAAGCTCGACGAGGCCTGCAAGGAAGCCAAGGCCAAAGGCTACCAGTTCGTCGCCTACCCGGCCGACATCGCCGACATGGCCGACTGCGACCGCTTCCTCAAGCTGCTGATCGCCAACCACGGCGGCGTCGACTTCCTGATCAACAACGCCGGCCGCTCCATACGCCGCGCGATCGAGGCCAGCTACGACCGCTTCCACGACTACGAACGCACCATGCAGCTCAATTACTTCGGTTGCCTGCGCGTGACCATGGGGCTGCTGCCCGGCATGGCGGCCAAACGCAAGGGCCATGTGGTCAACATCAGCTCCATTGGCGTGCTGACCAACGCGCCGCGCTTTTCGGCCTATGTGGCCTCCAAGGCCGCGCTGGACGCCTGGACGCGCTGCGCCTCGAGCGAGTTCGCCGACGTCGGCATCAGCTTCACCACCATCAACATGCCGCTGGTGCGCACGCCCATGATCGCGCCGACCAACCTGTACAACAACGTGCCGACGCTGTCCCCCGAAGAGGCCGCCGACATGATCGCGCAGGCCTGCATCTTCAAGCCGGTGCGTGTCGCCACGCGCCTGGGCATCACCGGCCAGCTGCTGCACGCGCTGGTGCCGCGCATCGCGCAAATCGCCATGAACACCAGCTTCCGCATGTTCCCCGACTCCTCGGCCGCCAAGGGCGAGAAGGGCGCCAAACCGCAGCTGTCCGCCGAGGCTGTTGCCATGCAGCAGATGATGCGCGGCATCCATTTCTAGCCGGCATCGCGGCCGCCGCCGGCCGTCTTTTCCGGCCTTGCCGCCCGCAGGCCAGGGGCATAATGTGTGCCGGTGCCGCACTGCAGCGGCGCATGGAAGGGTGAGCTCATGATTTTGGTTACAGGGGGAGCCGGGTTTATCGGCGCCAATTTTGTTCTTGACTGGCTGGCGGGCAGCGACGAGCCGGTCGTCAACCTGGACAAGCTCACTTACGCCGGCAATATGGAAACCCTGGCGCCCCTGAAGGGCGACCCGCGGCATATTTTTGTCCGGGGCGACATCGGCGACAGCGCCCTGGTTGCGGACCTGCTGGCCAGGCACAAGCCGCGCGCCGTCGTGCATTTCGCGGCCGAGTCGCACGTGGACCGGTCCATCTCGGACCCCGAAGCCTTCATACAGACCAACATCGTCGGCACTTTCCGCCTGCTGGAGGCCGCGCGCCGCCACTGGTCGGAACTGCCGGCCGGCGAGAAAGCCGCCTTCCGCTTTCTGCAGGTGTCCACGGATGAGGTGTACGGCTCGCTGCAGCCGGCCGACCCGGCCTTCAGCGAAACCAACCGCTACGAGCCGAACAGCCCCTATTCGGCCAGCAAGGCGGCGAGCGACCACCTGACCCGGGCCTACCACCACACTTACGGCCTGCCGGTGCTCACCACCAACTGCTCCAACAATTACGGCCCCTACCATTTCCCCGAAAAACTGATCCCGCTGATGATCGTCAACGCCCTGGCCGGCAAGCCCCTGCCGGTTTACGGCGACGGCCAGCAGGTGCGCGACTGGCTGTACGTTAAGGACCACTGCAGCGGCATACGCCGCGTGCTCGAAGCCGGCAAACCCGGCGAGACCTACAACATAGGCGGCAACAACGAGAAGCCGAATATCGACATCGTCCACGCGGTGTGCGCCCTGCTCGACGAGTTGCGTCCACGCGCCGGCGGCAGCTACCGCGAACAGGTGGCCTTCATCAAGGACAGGCCCGGCCATGACCGCCGCTACGCGATCGATGCCAGCAAGATGATGCGGGAGCTGGGCTGGAAGCCCGCGGATACCTTTGAAACCGGCATCCGCAAGACCGTGCAGTGGTACCTGGACAACCCCGAGTGGGTCACGCATGTGCAAAGCGGCGCCTACCGCGACTGGGTCGAGGCCCAGTACGCCACGGCCGCGGCCTGAGCGCGCGCATGAAAGTACTGCTTTTCGGCCAAAACGGCCAGGTCGGCTGGGAGTTGCAGCGCAGCCTGGCGCCGCTCGGTGATGTGGTCGCGCTGGACCGCCACAGCACGGATTTCTGCGGCGACCTTGCCAAGCTCGACGGCATCCGAGAGACGGTGCGCCAGGTCCGGCCTGACGCCGTCGTCAATGCCGCCGCCTACACCGCGGTCGACAAGGCCGAAAGCGATGCGGACAATGCGCGCATCATCAATGCCGAAGCGCCTGGCGTGTTGGCCGAGGCGGCCAGCGCCGCCGGCGCATGGCTGCTGCATTACTCAACCGACTATGTGTTTGACGGCAGCGGCAGCAAACCCTGGGAAGAAACCGACCCGACCGGCCCGCTCAGCGTCTACGGCCGCACCAAGCTCGAGGGCGAGCAGCGCATCGCGGCGCGGTGTGCCCAGCACCTGATTTTGCGCACCAGCTGGGTCTATGCGGCGCGGGGCGGCAACTTCGCCAAAACCATGCTGCGCCTGGCCGGCGAGCGCGAGCGCCTGACGGTCGTGAGCGACCAGTTCGGCGCGCCCACGGGTGCCGACCTGCTGGCCGACGTCACGGCCCACATGCTGCGCAGTGCGCTGGCCGGACCCGCGGCTGCTTTTGCGGGCACCTACCACGTGGCGGCCGCGGGCGAGACTTCATGGCATGGCTATGCGCGCTTTGTGCTTGAATGCGCCGCGAAGGGCGGCAAGGCGCTCAAGGCGTCACCCGACGCCGTGGACCCCGTCGCCACATCGGCCTTCCCGACGCCGGCCGTGCGCCCGCATAATTCGCGTTTGAACACCAGCAAACTCCGCGGCGCTTTTGGCCTGCAGCTTCCGGCGTGGCAGCAAGGCGTGGCCCGCATGCTGGCGGAAATTACCTGATCGCACACACATGACTCAACGCAAAGGCATCATCCTGGCCGGCGGCTCCGGCACCCGCCTGCATCCGGCCACACTGGCCATCAGCAAACAGCTGCTGCCGGTGTATGACAAGCCCATGGTGTATTACCCGCTCAGCACGCTCATGATCGCCGGGATCCGCGAGGTGCTGATCATCAGCACGCCGCAGGACACGCCGCGCTTCCAGCAGCTTCTGGGGGACGGGTCGCAGTGGGGCATGAAGCTTCAGTACGCCGTCCAGCCCAGCCCCGACGGGCTGGCCCAGGCCTTCATCATCGGCGAAAAATTCCTGGACGGCGCGCCCAGCGCCCTGGTGCTGGGCGACAACATTTTTTACGGCCATGACCTGCACAGGCTGCTCAGTGAAGCGGATGCCGAAACGTCGGGCGCGACGGTGTTTGCCTATCACGTGAAGGATCCCGAGCGCTACGGCGTGGTGGCGTTTGACGCCACCGGACGGGCCCGCAGCATTGAAGAAAAGCCGGCCGCGCCAAAGAGCAATTACGCCGTCACGGGCCTGTATTTTTATGATGCCCAGGTCGTCGAGATCGCCAAGGCTATCAAGCCCAGCGCCCGCGGCGAACTGGAGATCACCACGGTCAACCAGCGCTACCTCGAACAGGGCCAACTGAAGGTGCAGATCATGCAGCGCGGCTATGCCTGGCTGGACACCGGCACCCACGACAGCCTGCTGGACGCCAGCCAGTTCATCGCGACCCTGGAGCATCGCCAGGGGCTCAAGATTGCCTGCCCCGAGGAGATTTCCTGGCGCAACGGGTTTATCGATGACGCCCAGCTGCAGAAACTCGCGGAGCCGCTCGCCAAAAGCGGGTATGGCCAGTACTTGCAAAATCTCCTGACAGAAAAAGGCCGGGCATGAAAGTAACCCCCACCTCTATCGCTGATGTGCTCATCATCGAGCCCAAGGTTTTTGGTGACCAGCGGGGCTTTTTTCTGGAGAGCTTCAACCAACGCGCGTTCAATGCCGCGACCGGTACTGATTTCAATTTTGTCCAGGACAACCACAGCCGGTCGGCCAAAAACGTGCTGCGCGGCCTGCACTACCAGCTGGGGCAGCCGCAGGGCAAGCTGGTCCGTGTGGTGCGGGGCGCGGTTTTTGATGTGGCTGTCGATATCCGCCCGGCGTCGCCGACTTTTGGCCAATGGTTCGGCCTGGAGCTCAGCGAGGAGAACCACCGCCAGCTCTGGGTGCCGCCCGGCCTTGCGCACGGCTTCCTGGTGTTGAGCGACAGCGCGGAATTTTTATACAAGACAACCGACTACTACGCCCCCGAGCAGGAGCGCTGCATCGTGTGGAACGATCCCACGCTGGGGATTGCCTGGCCCCTGGAGGGCGGCTCGCCCCTGCTCTCGGGCAAGGACGCCGCGGGCCTGGCTTTTAAAGCGGCGGTGTCCGCGCCTTAAACGCTCGCCAGGCCGACGAGGTCGCTGTCCTGGGCGTCGGGCGTGAACCCGCTCACGTGTTTGAGCAGCAGCGCCCGCAAGGTGGCGGTATCGTTGGCTTTCACGGCCTGTTTGAGCAGCTCCAGGTCTTCCCGGAAGTCCGCCCAGGGCACAAACTCTTCATGCGCCTTCAGGATGCGGGGATGAAGCGTGGCGACGGGGTTGTCGCCGATCAGCAGCTCTTCATACAGTTTTTCGCCGGGACGCAGGCCGGTGACCTCGATGGCGATATCGCCGTCGGGGCGGTTTTCGTCGCGCACCGTGAAGCCCGAGAGCTTCACCATGCGGCGGGCCAGGTCGATGATGCGCACCGGCTGGCCCATGTCCAGCACGTAGACCTCGCCGCCCTCGGCCATGGCGCCTGCCTGCAGCACCAGCTGCGCGGCTTCCGGGATGGTCATGAAATAACGCGTCACCTCGGCGTGCGTCAGGGTGATCGGGCCGCCGGCTTCAATCTGCCGCCGAAACAGCGGCACGACGCTACCGCTGCTGCCCAGGACGTTGCCGAAGCGGACCATGGCAAAGCGGGTGCGGTTGTCCACGGTGCCGCCGCCTTGCGCGAAGCCCAGGGTCGGCATGGCCGAGAGCGCCTGCAAGACCATTTCGGCAAGGCGTTTGCTTGCGCCCATGACGTTGGTGGGGCGCACCGCCTTGTCGGTGGATACGAGGACGAAATGGCTGACGCCGGTTTCTATCGCGGCGCGCGCCACATTGAAGGTGCCCAGCACGTTGTTCGCAATCCCCTCGGCGGGGTTGTTTTCAACAATCGGGACGTGTTTGTAGGCGGCCGCGTGGTAAATCGTGTGTGGCTGGTAGGCCCGGCAGATTTCCAGCATGCGGCCATAGTCGCGGACGTTGGCCAGCAATGGCGCCAGCTCTATGGCGGTGCCCTCCCGGCCGGCTATGCGTTGGCACAAGTGCTGCAGCTCCTGGTGGATGCTGTAGAGCCCGAACTCGCTGTGTTCGACAAGAATCAGCCGGGCCGGCTTTTCCTGCAGGATCTGGCGGCACAACTCGCTGCCGATGCTGCCTGCCGCGCCCGTGACAAGCACCACTTTGCCGGACAGGTTGCGAGCCAGCAAGGCGCGATCCGGCGGCACGGGATCCCGGCCCAGCAAATCCTCCACATCCAGGTCCTTGATGTCCGCCAGGGCCACGCGGCCGTGGGCCAGGTCCGTGAGGCCGGGCAGGGAGCGCACATGGACGGGCAAGGGCTGCAGTTCGTTCAGGATCTCGTTGCGGCGGGCCCGGGTGATCGACGGCAGGGCCAGCAACAGGTCGGTGATCTCGTGTTGCGCCACCAGGCGCGGCAGCGCTTCGGGCGCGTAAACCGGCACATGGTTGATCGTCAGGCCCTGCAGCGCCCGGCTATCGTCCACAAATCCCAGCAGCTTGAATTCATGGGACGTGGCGATGGCATTGGCGATTTGCACGCCGGCGGAGCCCGCGCCGTAAATCAGCAAACGGCTGACCGGCATATCGCGGCGCTGGCCGGCGGAAAGACTGCTGAGCCATTGGCGCGCGGCAACCCGGCTGCCGCCCACCAGGAGTATCAATATCAGGGGTTGCAGCAGGCCAAGGGAGCGCGGCACGTCCGGCCACGACATGACGACCAGCAGGCCGGAAAACAGCACGGCATACAGCGATACGGCAATCACCAGCGCCCGCATGGCCGCCATGCCGCTGTGCCGGAAAACCGCCCTGTAAAGGCCGTTGCGCCAGAAAATCGGAGCGGCCAGCACAGGCGCCAGCACATAAGGCCACCATTGGTGGAGGCTGTAGGGCCAGTGCAGGGTGTCCAGCCGCAGCGAGTAGGCTATCCAGACGGCAGTCACGCCCATGACAACGTCGGCAAACGCCACCATGAGCTGCTTGACGCGCCGCGATTGGCCCAGCAATTTTTGTTTGATCATTGACTTCGCATCGTAGGTTAGGCCGGCCGTGCGGCTCAGTGGGACACACCGTCGCGCCGCAACACCTTGGCCGCGGTCATCCACATGATCCGGATGTCGAACCAGAGTGAGCGCCGCCGCAGGTACTCCGCGTCCAGCGCCACTTTGTCGGGAATCGGCAACTCGTCGCGGCCATTGATTTGCGCCCAGCCCGTGAGTCCCGGGACCAGTTCATGCACACCTTGCGCCGTGCGCAGGGCAATCAGGTCATCCTGGTTGAACAGTGCCGGCCGCGGTCCCACAAAGCTCATATCGCCGACCAGGATGCTCCAGAGTTGCGGGAGTTCGTCGAGGCTGCTTTTGCGCAGAAACGGGCCGATCGGGGTCAGGTGCGCCGCCGGGTTTGCCAGCAGGTGCGTGGCAACGGCCGGCGTGCCGGTACGCATGCTCCTGAATTTGGGCATCCTGAATATCCGGTTGTGGCGGCCAACGCGATCGGACCAGTACAAGGCGGGACCGGGTGATGTGAGCCGAACCAGGACGGCGATGATCAGGACGGGAATGGCCAGCGCGCCCGACAGCAGGACTGCCAGGGTCAAGTCAAATAGGCGCTTCAAGGCAACGTCACCTTTTGCTGTTTTGAACTCATCATGAATGATCCTTTTATACCCAGCCTCCCGGGCAGCCCTGTAGCTTCCATATAACAGCATTTGCGACGCACGATTCTATGCTGACGGAAGTTTGCGGCAACGCGGCCATTTCAGATCAGGGGCGTGGCTTCCTTGTCTGCGGGATGGCTGGAAAAAGGCGCGTCATGCCGCTATACTGTTCATTAGTTGAACATACCCGGTCCTCGAGGGCATTACCAGCTGGCGGTACCGGAGTATTTACCCTGATCTGGCCAGCCAATTCACGATAAAGATGTCCACGGAAGAATCCTATTTGCAGGTGCTGCGGTTATTGCAGACAAATCCGCGAGTTAACCAGCGTAGCTTGGCGGATGCTTTGGGAATCAGTCTTGGCAAAACCAACTATTGCCTCAAGGCCTTGATGAGCAAAGGCTTGATCAAAGTGCAGAACTTTCGTAGTAGCGATAACAAGCTTGCGTACGCCTATCTGCTGACACCGTCAGGAATGACGGAGAAGTCGAAGCTGACCGCGGAGTTTTTGAAGCGAAAGCTGGCGGAGTATGAGTCGTTGCAAGCCGAAATTGAGCAACTGAAAACCGAGATCGACAACGAATGAGCTTACCTACGATTCAAGCACGGCCCGTAGTTCTCTGTGGAGGGTCGGGAACGAGGCTCTGGCCGCTTTCGCGAACAGGTTTTCCCAAGCAGTTCCTTTGCCTGACGGGTGAAGAGAGCCTGTTTCAACTGGCCACGAAACGGTTGATGAGCGTTGGTGATGCCCAAATTGATGTTGCGGACCTGTATGTCGTTACCAATGAGGAGCACCGTTTTCTGGCGCAAGAGCAATTGCGCGAAGCAGGCATTGAATTGGGGTGTTCACTTCTTGAACCCGTGGGGCGTAATACTGCGGCAGCTTTGACTTTGGCCGCCCTTGCCGCAATGGAGAATGGAGATGATCCTGTTCTGCTCGTGACCCCCGCTGATCAAACCGTTGCCAATCAACCGGCTTTCGCCACTGCCATGCAAGCGGCGATCCGCGAAGCCGCTACCGGTGCCATCGTCATCCTTGGTATTACGCCGGATCGGCCGGAGACCGGCTACGGCTACATCAAGGCTGCATCAATTGCAGTCTCGCCGGCCCCGGGTTTTACGGTGGAGCGTTTTGTTGAGAAGCCCGATGCCGCAACGGCGCAGCGTTATCTCGATGAGGGCGGGTATTACTGGAATGCCGGAATGTTCGTGCTGAAGGCCTCGGTGTGGATGGCGGCGCTGGAACGCTTCCGTCCCGATATCGCGCAAACCACTCGCGCCGCATGGGAAAAGCGCAGCATGGACCAGAAATTTGTTCGCCCTGGAAAGCCGGAATTCACCGCCGTCCCGGCCGAATCCGTTGATTACGCCGTGATGGAGCGCTGCTGCGGTAGCGATTTCCCGCTAAAAATGGTCCCGCTCGATGCCGGTTGGAGTGATCTGGGCGCCTGGGATGCCGTCTGGAAAGTTCTGCCCAAGGACGATAAAGGCAATGCCTGCCTTGGGGATGTCTTGAGCGTTGACAGCCGGAATACCTTGGTTCATGCCACCAGTCGTCTTGTCAGCCTTGTTGGCGTCGACAATCTTATAGTCATCGAAACTCCCGATGCTGTCCTTGTGGCGGACCAATCTCGCAGCCAGGACGTTAAACACATCGTCAGCCAGCTCACTGCTGGTGGGCGTGAGGAACTTGCGATGCACCGCAAGGTCCATCGCCCCTGGGGCTGGTACGACAGCATTGATGATGGGCAGCGCTTCAAGGTCAAGCGCATCCAGGTCAAACCCAAAGCAAGTCTCAGTCTGCAAAAGCATCATCACCGGGCAGAGCACTGGGTGGTGGTCAAGGGTACGGCAGAGATCACCTGCGGAGACAAGACGATCATGCTTACCGAGAACCAATCAACTTATATCCCCCTGGGTGAGATTCATCGCCTGACCAATCCTGGCACGATCCCATTGGAAATTATTGAAGTGCAGTCGGGTAGTTATCTGGGCGAAGACGATATCGTCCGCTTTGAAGATCGGTACGGACGGAGTGACCAATGAGGGCTGCCGCGAAGATCTATGTCGCCGGCCACCGCGGCATGGTCGGTTCGGCCATTGTCCGCCAACTGCTGGCGGAGGGCCACCCGCCAGAGCGATTGCTTACCCGCACCCACGCGGAGCTTGACCTCACGGATCAAGCCGCGGTGCGCCGTTTTTTTGACACCGAAAAGCCTACGCAGGTGTATCTCGCGGCGGCCAAGGTCGGCGGCATACACGCCAACAATGCCTATCCCGCTGAGTTCATTTACGAAAACCTGATGATCGAGGCCAACATCATCGACAGCGCTTACCGCAGCGGCGTGCAGAAGCTGCTGTTCCTTGGGTCCAGCTGCATCTACCCGCGCCTGGCAGCGCAGCCCATGCGCGAAGATGCCTTGTTGACGGGTACGCTGGAGCCGACCAATGAACCTTACGCGATTGCGAAGATCGCCGGCATCAAGCTGTGCGAAAGCTATAACCGCCAGTATGGCGACAGCCATGGCCTGGACTATCGCAGCGCGATGCCGACCAATCTGTATGGCCCCGGCGACAACTACCACCCCGTGAACTCTCATGTGATCCCGGCGCTCATCCGCCGCATCCATGAGGCCAAGATGGAAAATGCCCCGCGAGTGGTCATCTGGGGCAGCGGAACACCGAAGCGAGAGTTTCTGTATGTCGATGATATGGCCGCTGCCTGTGTCCACGTGATGAACCTGGACAAGATGAGTTACGACCGGCATGTGTTGCCCATGCAAAGTCATATCAATGTCGGCGTCGGTAGCGACATCACCATACGTGAACTCGCCGAATCCATCGCCCGTGCGGTCGGGTATTCCGGCGAGTTCAGCTTCGATACCAGCAAGCCGGATGGTGCGCCACGAAAGCTGATGGACAGCGCCAGGTTGAGCGCGCTTGGCTGGCAGGCCAAGGTCGGCCTTGCACAGGGGTTGGCGGTTGCGTACCAAGATTTTCTGGAATCGCAATCGATCGCACAAACGCACTCACGGCCGCACTCACAATCGGCTCGAAAATAAAGAAAGCCCCACACCATGTCCCCACGGCAAAAAATTGCGTTCATTACCGGCGTTACCGGGCAAGACGGTTCGTATCTCGCCGAGCTGCTGCTGAAGAAAGGGTACATCGTGCACGGTCTCAAGCGTCGCACGAGCCTGTTCAACACGGACCGCATCGACCACCTGTACCGGGACCGCCATGAAAGCGGTGTGCAATTTTTCCTCCATCACGGCGACATGACCGATTCGTCCTCGCTGATCCGTATCATCCAGCAGATCCAGCCGGATGAAATTTATAACCTCGCGGCGCAAAGCCACGTGGCGGTCAGTTTCGAGGAGCCCGAATACACGGCCAATTCGGATGCGTTGGGCGTGCTGCGCCTGTTGGAAGCGATCCGCATTCTTGGCCTGGAGAAGAAGACCCGGTTTTACCAGGCGTCCACCAGCGAGCTGTATGGCCTGGTGCAGGAAATCCCGCAAAAGGAAACGACACCCTTCTACCCGCGCAGCCCCTATGCGGTGGCCAAGCTTTACGGCTACTGGATGGTGGTCAACTACCGCGAGGCTTACGGGATCTACGCGTGCAACGGCATTCTGTTCAACCACGAAAGTCCGGTACGCGGCGAAACTTTTGTGACGCGCAAGATCACGCGCGCACTGGCGCGCATCAAGCTCAATCTGCAAGACTGCCTCTATCTCGGAAATCTCGATGCCAAGCGTGACTGGGGCCATGCACGCGACTACGTCGAAATGCAGTGGCTGATGATGCAGCAGGAGAAACCCGAGGATTTCGTGATTGCCACCGGCGTGCAATTCTCGGTCCGGGATTTTGTCGATGCGGCAGCCGCGGAATTGGGCATGCGCATCCGCTGGGAGGGAGCCGGCGTCGATGAGAAGGGCTACGACGGCAACGGCAAGTGCATCGTCAGCGTGGACCCGCGTTACTTCCGCCCGACCGAGGTCGAGACCTTGCTGGGCGATCCTACCAAGGCCAGGGAAAAGTTGGGCTGGACGCCCAAAACCACGTTCGCGGAACTTGTCGCGGAAATGGTGCGCGAAGATCTCAAGGCCGCCGAGCGCGATGAGCTCATCAAGCATCATGGGTTCAAGACGATGGATTACCACGAGTGACCGCGCAATACCATCAGTCGCTGTTTGAACTCCTGCGCCGGCTGTGGCATCACATCGGCCCAAGGCGCCGCGTCCAGCTGGGAACCCTGTTCGTCTTGATGGTCCTCGCTTCCCTGGCCGAGGTGATCAGCATCGGGGCGGTGTTGCCGTTCCTGGGCGTATTGACCAACCCAGAGCCGATTTTCAGGCAGCCCTACATGCAGGGCATGATCCAGTGGCTCGGGTTGACACAGGCCGGGCAATTGCTGCTGCCCTTGACCGCGGTGTTCGCCGTGGCGGCGATTGTCTCCGCTGTGATGCGCTTTGTTCTCCTGTGGGCACAGACGCGGCTGAGCCATGCCATCGGCGCGGATTTCAGCATCAGCATCTACAGCCGCACGCTCTACCAGCCCTATGCGGTACATCTGGCGCGCAACAGCAGCGAGGTCATTGCGGGCATTACAGGCAAGGCGAACGGGTTGGTGAACGGCACCATTCTGCCCATCCTCGCCATCATCAGTTCCCTGCTGATGCTGGTGACCATCGTGGCGGCCCTGACCGTGATCGAGCCGCTGATTCCCCTTGTCGTGCTGTTGGGTTTCGGCACGATTTATGTATTGCTCCTCCTGGCGACCAAAAAGCGGCTTGTGGAAAACAGCATATGCATCAGTCGCGAGCAGAACCAGGTCATCAAGGCGGTGCAGGAAGGTCTCAGCGGAATTCGTGACGTGTTGATCGACGGCGCACAGGCGGCCTACTGCAAGACTTATTTGAATGCGGACCAGCCACTCCGGCGGGCAATGGCCAACGTTCAGATCCTTAACAGCAGCCCGCGCTTCGGCATTGAGGCGCTCGGCATGATCGTTATCGCCGTGCTGGCCTATGTGCTCGCCAACCGGCCGCAAGGCATCACCAGCGCGATTCCCGTGATCGGCGCCATGGTGCTGGGCGCGCAGCGCCTGTTGCCCGTGATGCAACTGGTGTATTCGAGCGTGGCGCACATCCATGCCGGCCGCGCGCCTCTGCAAGACACCCTGGAGTTGCTCGATCAACCCTTGCCGGCCTACGCCAGCGAACCCCGCCCGGCGCCGATCGCATTTCGCCACAGCATAGAGCTGAAAGGCCTGCGTTTTCGCTATACCCCGGACGGCCCGCTGGTGTTGAACGGTTTGAACCTGACGATTCCCAAGGGTGCCCGCATCGGTTTCATCGGCAAGACGGGCAGCGGCAAAAGCACGCTGCTGGACATCGTGATGGGCCTGTTGCCGCCTAGCGAGGGAACCATGCAGGTCGACGGGGTCGCCGTCACCCCGCTAAACCACCGCGCCTGGCAGGCGAATATCGCGCATGTGCCGCAAGCCATTTTCCTGTCCGACAGCACGATCGCCGAAAATATCGCTTTTGGGGTGTCTGTGGACCAGATCGACCAAAGCCGCCTGCGCGCGGCCGCTGAGCAGGCGCAGATTGCGCAGACGATTGACACCTGGGATAAGCAGTACGGCACCATGGTCGGTGAGCGCGGCGTCCGTCTTTCCGGCGGGCAGCGCCAGCGCATCGGCATCGCCCGGGCGTTGTACAAGCAGGCCAATGTCATCGTTTTCGACGAGGCCACAAGCGCGTTGGACAACGACACCGAACACGCGGTGATGGAGGCGATCGATAGCCTCGGCGATGAATTGACCATCCTTATCGTGGCCCATCGTTTGACGACGTTGAAGAATTGTTCTCAAATCGTCGAGCTCGGCGCCGGCGCTGTAAAGCGGGTGGGCTCCTATGCCGAAATCATCGGCGACCCTTCACAAGGCATTTCCCCATGATTCCTTACGGCCGACAAGATATTTCCGAAGCTGACATTGGCGCTGTGCTGGAGGTCCTGAAATCGGACTTCCTGACACAAGGGCCCATGGTCCCATTGTTTGAGCAGACCGTATCCGCCCAGGTGGGCGCCAGGCACGCCATCGCGGTCAATAACGCCACCGCGGCGCTCCATATCGCCTGCCTGGCGCTCGAGCTGGGAGTGGGCGACTGGTTGTGGACATCACCGATCACCTTCGTTGCCAGTGCCAATTGCGGGCTGTACTGCGGCGCGAAGGTCGACTTTGTCGACATCGATCCCGCCACCTACAACATGAGCGTGGAAAAGCTGGCTGAAAAGCTGGCATTGGCGGAGAAGGAGGGCCGGTTGCCCAAGATCGTCATTCCGGTGCACTTCAGCGGCCAGTCCTGCGACATGGCCGGCATTCACAAGCTCAGCCGCCAATATGGGTTCAAGGTCATCGAAGACGCATCGCATGCCATCGGCGCCAGTTACCAGGGCCAGCCGGTCGGAAACTGCCGCTACAGCGACATCACGGTGTTCAGTTTCCATCCGGTGAAGATCATCACGACCGGTGAGGGCGGCATGGCGCTCACCAATTCCCCGGTGCTGGCGGATCGAATGGAGCGCTACCGTAGCCATGGAATCACCAGCGAGCCGGCCCAGATGCAGCCCCGGCCAGCTGATGAGATCTGGAACTACCAGCAAATTCGCCTGGGCTTCAATTACCGGATGACGGACATACAGGCAGCGCTGGGCGTGAGCCAGATGACGCGCCTTGATGCTTTCGTCGAGAAGCGCCGGCAGATTGCGCTGCGATACGATGAAGAGCTGCATGGCTTGCGTTTGCAAACCCCGTGGCAACATCCGGACGGAAAATCCAGCTACCACCTTTATCCGATCCGCCTGCGGCTTGCCGAACTTTCGCAAACCCAGTCCCAGATTTACGAGGCCTTGCGCGCGAACGGGATTCTTGTCAATCTGCATTACATCCCGGTCTATCGCCAGCCCTTTTATGAGAAATTTGGTTTCACGCGGGGCTATTGTTTCGAAGCGGAGTGCTACTACAAGGAAGCGATCAGTCTGCCGATGTATTCGTCGATGACTGACGCGCAACACAGTCTCGTAATCGACGTGGTGAGGAAGGTTCTGGCAGCATGAAACTTGCAGTCATTCCCGCGCGCGGCGGTAGCAAGCGGATCCCGCGCAAGAACATCAAAATGTTCGCGGGCAAGCCGATGATTGCGTGGTCGATTGAGAGCGCAGTTAAAAGCGGCTGTTTTGATCGAGTCATCGTATCGACCGACGACGAGGAAATCGCTTCCGTTGCCCGTGGCTACGGCGCGGAAGTGCCCTTTATGCGTCCGGCGGAACTGTCGGACGACCATACGGCCACCATCCCCGTCATAGCGCATGCGATTCAGTGGCATCAACGGAATGGCCAGTCGCCGTCCGAGGTTTGCTGTATTTATGCCACGGCTCCATTCGTTTCGAGCGCGGACCTCAGAAGGGGACTGGATCTTTTGCAGGCCACGGGCTGCGACTATGCGTTTTCCGTGACAAGCTTTGCATTTCCCATCCAGCGGGCTATCCGAATCACCGCGGACAGCCGCGTGGAGATGCTCGACGCAACGCAATTCAATACGCGTTCGCAGGATCTGGAGGAGGCATTCCACGATGCTGGCCAGTTTTACTGGGGCCGCACCGAGGCGTGGCTGAGCGGCATGCCGATTTTCTCCGCGGGGGCCTCTCCGGTTGTTTTGCCGCGGCATCGCGTACAGGACATTGATACGCAAGAAGACTGGGAGCGAGCTGAATGGATGTTCAAAGCGCTGCAGGTACCGCAAGCTCGGCCTTGACCGGCGCCGTCATCGTATTTCGCGCTGATGCGTCGCTGGACATCGGCTCGGGGCACGTTATGCGCTGTCTTGCGCTGGCGAACGCCTTGCGGCGAAACGGCGCCGTGTGCCGGTTCGTCTGCCGCGGCCATGACGGCAACCTGATCGGGCAGATTCGCGCACAGGGATTTGATGCGTATGAACTGCCGGCCTCGCCTCTCGTCGGCGGAACTGGCGACGTAATCCCCGGTGAGGGCTTGGCGCACGCTGCCTGGCTGGGAGTCGGCTGGGAAACGGATGCCATGCAGACGGTAGCGGCGCTAGGTGACGCGCGTATCGATTGGCTGATCGTCGATCACTATGCACTGGATATGCGCTGGGAAAAACGGCTGCGTGCCAATTGCCAGCATCTCGTGGCTATCGACGACCTTGCCGATCGGAACCACGACTGTGATGTCTTGCTGGACCAAAACCTCAATCGCCGGGCCGAGGATTATGTGGGGCTTGTGCCGCCGTCCAGCAAAGTCCTGGTCGGTCCGATGTTTGCCCTGCTGCGGGAGGAGTTCGCGGCGCTGCGTGATTACAGCTTTGCGCGGCGCGAGACACCGAAGCTGGCGCATCTGCTGGTCGGCATGGGCGGCGTGGACAAGGATAATGTCACGGGCAAGGTGCTCGAGGCGCTGGGCAAGTGCGCTTTGCCAGCGGATTGCCGCGTAACGGTGGTGTTGGGGGCGCATGCGCCATGGATTTCCAGCGTGCAGGCCCAGGCAGCGCGTATGCCGGCAACGGAAGTGGTGGTCGGGACAAGTGATATTGCCAGGCTGATGGCCGACTGTGACTTGGCGATCGGAGCGGCAGGGACTTCGGCTTGGGAGCGCTGCTGCTTGGGCTTGCCCAGTCTGCTCATGGTGTTGGCATCGAATCAGTCCGCTGGGGCAACGGCCTTGCACGAAGCTGGCGCAGCCATATTGCTGGATGATGGTCAAAATCGGCTTGCCCTAGAGTTGAAGAGCAAGATACACGCCTTGGTAGAATCGCAAGGCCTGCAGCAGATTCAGTTGGCTTGCCGTCGCGTGACGGACGGAATGGGGGTCACCCGCGTTGTGGAGGTGATTAAGCATGGAAACTGAAAATGGGTGCCGTATCCGCCCCGCGGGTGATGCCGACCTGGAAAAGATGCTGCTGTGGCGCAATCATCCGCAGGTCCGCGCGTACATGCTGAAGCAGCATGAGATATCGTTTGCCGAGCATAAGCAGTGGTTTGAACGCTCCAGCCAGGACGCTTCGCGCCGGTTGATGATCGTCGAGGAAGCCGGCGCGCCGCTTGGCTTTGTCAGCTTCGCGGATGCGAATGCCGGTGGCATTGCGACCTGGGGCTTTTACGCGGCTCCCGATGCGGCAAAGGGCGCGGGTCGTAAGCTCGGCTCGACCGCACTGGCATTTGCCTTTACGACCTTGGCTCTGCACAAGGTGTGCGGCCAGGCACTGGCCTTCAACGAGGCCTCCATCCGGATGCACCAGAAATTCGGTTTCCGACAGGAAGGCGTTTTGCGGCAGCAGCACAAGATGGCCGACGGCTATCACGACATTATTTGTTTCGGCCTATTGAAGGACGAATGGAACATGGAATCGGGGCATTCAAAATGAACGACTCACCACATATCAATATCGCAGGCCGCAGAATCGGGCTGGGGGAGCCTCCCTTCGTCATTGCAGAGATGTCGGCCAATCACAACGGCAATCTCGACACCGCATTGCGCATCATCGAAGCGGCCAAGAAGGCCGGTGCCGATGCGGTCAAGCTGCAGACCTATACGCCCGATACCATCACTCTGGACAGCGACGCCGCTGAGTTCCACATACAGGGCGGCCTGTGGGATGGACGCACCCTGTACGACCTGTACCGCGAGGCGCATATGCCTTGGGACTGGCATGCACCTCTGTTCGCACATGCCAGAAAAGTCGGCATCACCATCTTCAGTTCGCCGTTTGACAATACCGCCGTCGACCTGCTTGAGGACATGAACGCGCCTGCCTACAAGATCGCCTCGTTCGAGGCTGTCGATCTGCCCCTGATCAAATATGTCGCCGGCACCGGCAAGCCGATGATCATCTCGACTGGCATGGCGGATGCGGAAGAGATAGGCGAAGCGATAGAGGCGGCACGTGCCGGTGGCTGCCGTGAGCTGGCCATCCTGCATTGCGTCAGCGGCTATCCGGCCCCCGCGGCCGACTACAACCTGGCGACGCTCCCAGAAATGCAGCGGCGCTTCGGCCTGGTCACCGGCCTGTCAGACCATACGCTGGACAACACGACTGCGATTTCCAGTGTGGCGCTGGGCGCCTCCATCATTGAAAAACACTTCACGTTGGATCGCAGCGGCGGCGGGCCTGATGACAGTTTTTCGCTCGAACCGGTCGAACTCGCCGCGCTGTGCGACGGTGTGCGCACCGCCTGGAGCGCCCTGGGCAAGGTGGACTTCGGACGCAAGTCGAGCGAACAGGGCAACGTACAGTTCAGGCGCTCACTGTATTTCGTCAAGGATCTCAAGGCTGGCGACTTGATTACTGAGGATGCCGTTCGAAGCGTCAGGCCCGGCTTCGGCCTCGCACCCAAACATCTGGATGCCGTAATCGGGCGCCGCGTCAGGACCGGGGTCGCCCACGGCGTCGCGGTCACTTGGGATCATATTGAGGCGGCCTGAACGGATATGGCGTACTCGGTTGCATTGATCGGCTTGGGCGGGATAGGCATGCTGTACGACAGCAAGTTGTCTGCGCCCGAATACATCTACAGCCACGCCCGGGCGTTCTCCATCCATGCCGACTTCGTGCTGGCCGGCGCGGCCGATCCTGCGCCCGCCTTGCGTGCACAATTCATCGAGCGCTACCACTCTCCCGCGTACGCCGATGTCGCGGCGCTGTTGGCGCAGGGCGTACCGGATGTGGTCGTGATCGCCAGCCCTACCGACACTCACCTTGCACTCGTTCGCGAGGTTTTGCAGTATGGGCGGCCCAGGCTGATCCTATGTGAAAAGCCTTTGGCATACAGCAGCGCGCAAGCCCACGAGATCGAATGTTTGTGCCGCGAGCGAGGGATCTTGCTCTTCGCCAACTACATTCGCCGGGCGGATCCTGCGGTTATCGAAGTCAAGGCACGCCTTGGCTCGGGACGGATCGCGCAGCCTTTCAAGGCGGTGGTCTGGTATTCGAAAGGGCTGCTGCACAACGGTTCGCATTTCGTGGATTTGCTGAGCTTCTGGTTCGGTCCCGTACGCGGGTGGCATGTTGTCAACGCAGGCAGGGCATGCGGTGAGCAGGATGCTGAACCGGATTTTCAGCTCGCCTTCGATGCCGGAACTGCCATTTTTTGCGCCGCGATCGAAGAGAATTTTTCACACTACACGGTCGAGATCATTGCGTCGAACGGTCGTCTGCGTTACGAAAAAGGTGGCAAGGTCGAATGGCAGGAGGCCGCTTCGCACCCGAGCCTCGATAACTACCGGCAACTGAAGTCACCGGGTGAAGCGATTCCGGACGACATGGATCGATACCAGTATCGCGTCGCTTCCCAGATCAGCAATGCCCTGCGGCAGGAGGCGCACACTCTGTGCGATGGCCACGTTGCAGCGGCGAATGTCGAGTTATTGAACGCGTTGCTGAAAGCGCGCGAGTACAACCAGGAGTGAAAAAATGGAAAAACTTGCACTGCGGGGTGGCGATAAAACCATCCAGTCCCCCTTCAGAAAATACAACCCCATTGGCGCGGAGGAGCTTCAGGCTGCGCGCGAAGTGATCGAAAGCGGTGTACTGTCGCAATTCATCGGCGCGTGGCACGAGGATTTTTACGGCGGGCCGAAAGTTCGCGAGTTCGAGCGTGATGCCGCGCGTTATTTCGGTGTCAAGCATGCCGTGACCGTGAATTCATGGACATCCGGCCTGGTGGCCGCCGTTGGTGCCATCGGTGTTGAGCCGGGCGATGAAGTCATCGTCACGCCGTGGACGATGAGCGCAAGTGCTACGGCTATCCTGCAGTGGAATGCGATCCCGGTGTTTGCCGACATCGATCCCAAAACCTACAATCTCGACCCGGTTTCGATAGAAAAGAACATAACCCCATACACCAAGGCCATCATGGTGGCGGACATCTTCGGCCAGTCGGCCGACATGGATAGGATCATGGCCATCGCCGCCGCACACGATCTCAAAGTGATCTCGGATACCGCGCAGGCGCCGGGCGCGATGTACAAAGGGCGTTTTGCCGGCACCTGCGCGCATGTCGGCGGTTACAGCCTCAACTACCACAAGCACATCCATACCGGTGAGGGCGGCATCCTGGTGACTGACGATGACCGCATCGCCGAGCGCCTGCAGCTGATACGCAATCATGCGGAGGTCGTGGTGGCCGGCAAGGGCGTCACCGACATCAGTAATATGGTCGGCCACAACTTCCGCTTGGGCGAAATCGAGTGCGCGATCGGAGTTGAACAGTTAAAGAAGCTTGGCGACTTCGTGCGTTCAAGGCAGGTGTTGGCGGAGGCCTTGACCGAAGGCCTGCGCGGCCTGCGCGGCCTGACCACCCCCTTCGTCATGGATGGTTGTACGCACGCCTATTACGTCTATCCCATGCAGCTCGACCTGGCGCTGTTGGGGATCAGCCGAGAGCGCATTTGCGATGCCCTGGAGGCTGAAGGCGTAAGCATCAGTCGCAGCTACCAGAATATCCATCTGTTGCCGCTGTACCAAAAGAAGATAGCTTTCGGTTCCCGCGGCTTTCCATGGTCGTCGGATATTTGCCGCCGGGACGTCGACTACGGCAGGGGGATTTGCCCGGTGGCCGAAACGCTGAACGACAGCACATTCATCGGCTTCGGCATGTGTGTCTACGATCTGGGGCTCGACGACATCCGCCAGATTTCGCGTGCATTTCAGAAAGTGTGGTCTAACCTGGACAGCCTGCGATAAGCGGGGGCCGGACTGTAGCCAATGAGCGCGTTGACCGCCTTCGATGCACTCTCAGGAGAGGGAGTGCGCCTGCGCGTGTTTACCTTTGCCGACATCACGCCGGAGTACGTAGCCTGGCTCAATGACCCTCTCGTGGTGCGCTACAGCAACCAACGCTTCATCGAGCATACCGAGGCTTCCTGCCGCCGCTATTTCGAGGGCTTTGGGAGCACCCCCAATCTCTTCCTCAGCATCCGCATGAAGGTTGATGACATGCCGGTTGGCACCATGACGGCCTATGTTGCGCCGCATCATGGAACGGTCGATGTCGGAGTCATGATCGGATGCCGCGCGGTCTGGGGAAAAGGCGTCGGGCAGGATGCCTGGAATACCTTGCTCAAATGGTTGCTGACTCAGTCCTCGATCCGCAAAGTCACGGCCGGCGCAATGCGCGGCAACGCCGCCATGATCCGCATCATGGAAAGGGCCGGGATGATGCATGAGGCCACCCGGGCTGAGCAGGAGTTGCTCGATGGCACTCCGCAAGACATTCTTTACTTCGCGAAATTCCGTGATCGTTGATTTGCCTTTGCCGATCGCCGTCGCCTGCCACGATGCAGGGGCGGCAAACCATATCGTCGCGTGGTTGCGCGCTGACGATATTGGTCATTGCGTAAAGCCCTACATGGACGGGCCCGCCAGGAAAGTATGGGAAGACGCGTTTCCCGGCATAGGCATGGCGCCATCCATTGAGGAGGCCTTGACAGGTGCTGCTGCCCTGCTGTCGGGGACGGGTTGGGCCAGCAGCCTCGAGCACGAGGCCCGGATCGCCGCCCATCGATTCGGCCTGAGGGCCGTGGCCATGGTCGACCACTGGACCAACTACGAGAGCCGCTTTGTGCGGGACGGAATACGGGAACTGCCCGAAGAAATATGGGTAGTAGACGAATACGCATACGCGCTTGCCGAGCGGACGTTTGAGGGCTGCGATGTCCGTCTCAAGGCCGATATGTATACGCAGCAGCTGATTGCGGAGGTCCCTCCCATCGCGGAAGTGAACGGCAACCAGCTGCTTTATATCCTGGAGCCAGCGCGTGCCGATTGGGGTAGGGGCATCCAGGGCGAATTCCAGGCGCTGGACTATATGTTCGACCGACTGGAGCTCATGGGCCTACCGCCCGATACGTCCATCAGGTTGCGCCCGCACCCCTCCGACCCGCCGGGCAAGTATGACGCTTGCCTTGCGCGCGAATGGGGCTACGATATCGCTCTGGACCAGGGCAACCTGACCGACAGCCTCGCAAAGGCCAAATGGGTAGCCGGCTGCGAGTCTTTTGCGTTGACGCTGGCCCTGCGGGCCGGCCGTACCGTTTTTTGTACTTTGCCTCCGTGGGCACCCGTGTGCCGCCTGCCCCATTCGGGCTTGATCCATCTTAAAGACATTTCACCCGTATGAAGTACTGCGTACGCTGCCTGCAGCCGGATACACGCCCCAACACGAAGTTCAGTGTGGCAGGTGTGTGCCCGGCGTGCGACTATGTTGAGCGCCTGCAGTCCGTGGACTGGCAGGAACGCTACGAAATCCTGCTCGATCTCCTGGCAAATTACAGGCGCAAACCTGGGCAGATGTTCGACTGCATCATCGGAGTGAGCGGCGGTAAGGATAGTACTCGCCAGGCGCTTTGGGTCAGGGACAAATTGGGCCTGAAACCCCTGCTCGCGTGCCTGAGCTACCCGCCCGAACAGGTGACCGAGCGCGGCACGCAGAACATATCGAACCTCATCGAATTGGGTTTTGACGTCGTCGTTTCCGCCCCGGCGCCCGCGACGTGGCGTGCGCTCATGAAGGCGTCCTTTGACAAGTTTACGAATTGGGCGAGGTCGACCGAACTGGCTCTTTTCAGCTCGGTGCCGCAACTGGCCATACGTTATGAAATTCCGCTGATTCTGTGGGGCGAAAATCCCGGGCTGCAGTTGGGCGACTTGAAGACGCTGGGCCGCACAGGCTATGACGGCAACAATCTGCGTTACATGAACACGCTGTCCGGCGCCGCCAACGACTGGATGGTGGAGGCCGGCATTGATCCGCGCGATCTGCAACCCTATCGTTACCCGAGCCCGGACGAATTCGACCGGCACAATCTGCAGATTGTCTATCTGGGCTGGTTCCTGGGCGATTGGTCATTGGTTAACAACGGAATGTACTCATGCGCAAGCGGCCTGCGCATACGGGAGGACACGGTTGCCAACACCGGCGACCTGCATGGGGTGACTTCACTCGACGAAGACTGGGTGACTTTGAACCAGATGATCAAGTACTACAAATTCGGTTTTGGCCGCGTGACCGACTACGTGAATGAAGAAATCCGGCTGGGCCAAATGTCCCGTCAAAGGGGAATTGATCTCGTGACCCAGTATGACGATGCATGCGCGCCTGGGTATATAGCGAGTTTCTGCGAGTACATCGGGATTTCGGTGGACGAGTTCTGGGCACAAGTACATCGATCAGTCAATCCGGCGCTGTTTGAGATTGATGCCACGGGCAGGATTTGCCGTAAGTATCAGGTCGGAGTTGGGCTATGAGCAGGTTGACAATAGGCATCGTCGATTACGGGGTGGGCAACCTGGCCTCCATCCAGCACTCCCTGCATGCATTGGGCTACCGCTGCCGCACCAGCAGCGACCCGGAGGCGCTGGATCAAACCGACGCGTTGCTGCTTCCCGGCGTCGGCGCCTTCCCTCACGCAATGGCGAGCCTTCATGCAAGGAGCCTGGATCAGTACATCACGAATGAGGCGAGGGAAGGAAAGCCCGTTATCGGCATCTGTCTGGGCATGCAACTTCTTGCCGACAGATCCACTGAAGTTGCGCCAACTGCAGGTCTGGGCCTGATTCCGGGGCAGGTGCTCCCGCTGCATCAGCCGGACTGGCATATCGGCTGGAACAATATTGAGGTTATCCGCGACGACGCCATGTTCGACAAGAGCGACGGTATTCCGGTTTATTTCAATCACTCCTACGTATTCCACTCGCCCCTTGAGTATCAGGTAGCTGTGGCGCGAATCGACAGCCTCAGTACCTCTTTCCCGATTGCCGTCCGACGGGGCAATGTCGTCGGCCTGCAGTTTCATCCGGAAAAGAGCCAGCACGGCGGCCGCCAGTTGCTGGCCTCGGTGATCGAAGGCCTCTGCCATGCTTAAAAAACGGTTGATTGGTGTCATCACGGTCAAGAACGGGCTGGCGGTCCAGTCGTTCGGCTACGCGCGATACCTGCCGCTCGGAAGACCCGAGGTACTCGCCGAGAACCTAGATCGATGGGGAGTGGATGAAATTCTCCTGCAGTGCATTGATCGTTCCACTCTGTATGCCGAACCGGATTTCGAACTGTTGCGCAGGGTCGGTCAACTGGGCCTGGCGACGCCGCTCATTTACGCAGGCGGAATAAAAAGCCATGCCGCGGGAGTGGAGGCCATCAAGCTGGGGGCGGACCGCATCTGTATCGATGCGGTACTGCACGATGAACCGGACGCCGTGGCGCAGCTATCGAACATGCTGGGTGCGCAGGCCCTGATTGCAGGTTTGCCTGTGGCATTGGGGGAAAGTGCGCTTAGCTGGAAGGACTACCGCAGCGGCGCGGAAAAACCCCTCGGTGGCCCAGCCCTGCGGCTGCTGGAAGACAAGCTCGTCTCGGAGGCCATGGTCATCGACTGGAAGAACGAAGGCCGTTCGCAGGGCTTCGATTTCCGTTTGCTGGAACAATTTCCCCCGCTGGACGTTCCCCTGATTGCCTTCGGCGGTTTGAGCGAGCCGGCGCAATTGCTAAGGGCCCTGAATCATCCAAAAGTAGTTGCTGTTGCGATAGGGAACTTCCTGAACTACCGCGAGCATGCCGTATTGCGCTTGAAAGAGCAGCTTGCCGGCCTGCCGCTGCGAATGCCAACATGACGACGGTACCTAAGCCCATGGGACAGATCAATACTTGCAAGCGTTGCCTTTATCCAGAGACACACCCTTTGGGGTTGACGCTCGATTCAGAGGGCATCTGCTCCGGCTGCCGCGTGCACGAGGAAAAGGATGTGCTCGACTGGTCCTCGCGCTGGACTGCCCTCGAGACGCTGGTCAATCCTTACCGCTCGTCTACCGGCAATACCTACGATTGCATCGTGCCGGTAACGGGTGCCAACGACTCGTACTTTATCGTGCATCTCGTCAAGGAGCGGCTGGGACTCAATCCGTTGCTTGTGACGTACAACAAGTACTTCAATACCGCGCTGGGCATCAAGAATCTCGCCAATTTGCGTATTCGCTTCGACTGCGACATCCTGATCCAGAACGTAAACCCCGTTTCGGTGAAAAACATCACCCGCAGCACGTTGCGCCAGTTTGGCAGCATCTATTGGCCGTGCTTGGCGGGGCAGACGGTCTTTCCGGTGCAGACCGCAATACGCTATGGCGTGCCGCTCATCATCTGGGGCGCGCACCAGGGACTTGAGCAGGTCGGTATGTTCTCGCATGAGCATGAAGTAGAAATGACGCGCCGTTATCGCAAGGACCACGACCTGATGGGCTATGAGGCCGATGACCTCCTATCCATTTTCGATGCATTAAGCGAAGACGACATCTGGCAGTACCGTTATCCTTCGGACCATGACCTGAGACGCGTTGGTGTGCGCGGGGTATATCTCGGCAACTATGTGCGATGGGACCCCAAGGCCCAGCACGAGATGATGGTCGGGACGCGTGGTTATCTGGGCGCGTCGTTTGCGCGTACATTCGATACCTACGACCATACCGATTGCTACAATTTCATGGACCTCCACGATCACCTCAAGCTGATCAAGCACGGGTATTCGAAGGTAACGGATCATGCGTCGCGCGAAATACGGCACAACAGGCTAAGCCGTGCGCAGGCCTTGGCTCTCGTGCAGCAGTATGAGAACAAGCCCATGCAGTACGCGGAAAAATTCTGCGACTGGCTTGGGGTCGACAGGCGTGCTTTGGGTTTCATCGTGGATCAGCACCGCAACCCAAAGTTCTGGGACCAGGTGAGCCCGGGTGTCTGGGCAAGCAAAAAGACCGCCGAAAAAACCGAGCCGCCGCAGGATCCGGGCTTCGCCAGTGGCAGTGCGCTGGAGCTGGGGGGCAATGCCGGCTATATCACGATAGGCAAAGGATGGCCCTGATAGGTAGCCTAGGCCAAAAAAACAATAGAAAGAAAATTTGAGAGTGATATGGGAAATCGTCTGCCTGCCCCACTGGCCAAGCTGAAGGCCAACCTCGTCGAGGTCTATCGTCGCCTCGGCCATGCATATGGCATATTCCGGATGCGGTTCATACCGCTTGCCGTGACCACGCACATCGACTTGCCCGAAACTTTTATTTTCGACCAGGCCAGGGGTGTCAGCCGAGGCCGACAAGCTCCAGACGGAAAGCACTACAGCTCGATCTACGAACTGAAGTGGACGGAAATTCCCGCCGCCATCCGGCAGGAGATCAAGAACTTCGACACGGTTCTGCGTCTGTATTTTGGCGGCGATTACCTGATCCACACCGCAAACGTCTGGCGCAACACGGGACTGCCGGATGAGTATCGCTCGCTCGATATCTATAGCCAGGTCTGGCACTACGACCATGTCGTCGACTATCGGAACATGCAATTGTTCGTATTGTTGTCCGACACAACCGATCAGCATGGTCCTTTCGAGTACATTGCGAATGCCAGCAAAGTTGAGGTCCACCGCGACGTGGAATCGCGAAACGGGGCCGAGTTGGCGGACGCGGAGGTGATCAAGTTGACCGGTGTACGCGGAGATGCGCTGCTGTTTTCGACCGGCTCGACACCGCATCGCGCGGGCATTCCCGCGAACGGAAATTACCGCGATATCTTCAGCATCGCTTTTTTTCCGGTGTATACCGGCATAGGCGTCTCGGCGGGGTTGTTGTTCGACGCCGACGCGAAAATCCAATGATAGTTCTCGTGATGTCCGAGCCGGGCAGCCCCTTGTCCGAAACATTGTTCAATACAGGGGTTGAGGCGCTGCTTTGCGTTACTCCCGATGATGTCCACCTGCACCCTGCCGACGGCAACACCATCTCCGGTGCCGCGATTGCCTCGTCTGCGTCCGTCCACATTGACGTTCCCCAAATCAAGGCGCGGCTATTGAAAGCGTACCCGTTGATGGATCGCTGGGTAAGTAAAACCCAATCGATCTCGACGACGGTTGAACTGCTTCTGGAATACACGGTCTCGCTGGTAAGGATCATCCGTAGCCACTCCCCACGGTTCGCCGTGCTCGAAACGGGAGCCCCGCATCACCTGTTCAGTTACTGTCTGGACGCGGCGCTCACCTATCTCCATATTCCGGTTTACTATCTTTACGGAAATGCTTTCGATGGTCGTTGCATCGTATTTGAGGGAAATGAGAAAAAGTCGTTCGTTCGCATCGATGACTATTCGGCCCAGGCTGTCGTCAGCGGTTACATCGAGCAGGTGCAGCGCAACGCCAGCTATATTCCCGCAGACAGCACTAAGTCGCTGAGCCCGGTTCTGCACAAGCGCCCGGAATATGCGCTCTACCTGTATCTGAAACAGGCCGCCGCCAAGCGGTACTTCCAGTTCAAGACACGTCACTCGCGCCGTGGCATGCGGATCAGGTTGGCTCTGCCATACGTTGGATTCTGGGAATTGTTCCGGATACTGAGATCACACCGGGCGTATCTGCAGCTCATCAACATGCAAGGTGCGTTCGATGTGAGCCGTGTTGGCCAAAACGACATTGTCTATGTCGGCCACATGCTGCCGGAGGCGACCAGTTTCCCTGAATGCCCGGACTACCCGGGGGAGATGGATGTGCTGATCGACCTCAAATTTCGTTTTCCCGATGCAAAAGTTTTTTATCGCGAGCATCCGGCGATTGCACTCTATTCAGAGTTTGGCCATATTCATTTTCAGGGGCTGCATAAATCGCCGGAGTTTTATCGACAACTGGCCCGTCTCGGCATTGAGGTCATCCCACCTTCGATGCATATTTCGAAGATACGTGCAAAGGGCTGTCTTTTTGCCACCAAGACCGGCCGCGTGGCGGTAGAAAACAGCGTTCTAGGGCTGTCCACCATCATTTACGGCTACCCGTTCTACGGCCGCGACCTTCCTTTGGCCTTGCCGGTGGATAGCTTGCCAGAGACGCAGACCGTGCAGGACATAAGGGAAAAGGTGCGCGTTATTGGGGAACCTGCTGCCTTGGTAAATGAGCATCTTGTCGCTATGTTTTCCGGCTCGATTGCCAATCCGGGCATCGGTCTGGGTCTGGACACGAGTGCGCGTCCTGAGTTCGATGCAAGCGTTGCGAGGTTGATACGCCGCCTTGGGGCCGCAGATCCAGACGCCGTGATATGTGCAGCCTCCATCCAGGGCGTCCGGGAGATTGAGTGATCAGCGCCTTGACCCAAAAACTCAGAAACAAAATTCTGTCTGGGTATTTTTCCTGGCGCTTCAGGCTGCGCTTCGGGATATTTACCGGGAAAGTTCGCGCCGATCTGCATGCGGTGGAAAACTGCATCATGGGTAAAAACCTGGTTTTACGAGGCTCCATTTCCTGCCACGCCAGCACGATTCGACTGGGAGACTCCTGCGCGTTGGCGAGCACGGCGGAGATTGGTGCCGAAAACGGAGCTGCCATTGCAATTGGTGTGCACGCCTCTTTTGGGCCCAGGACGATAATTAGCGCTTCAGGCGGAATCGTGGAAATAGGCGACAGAACTTCGTTCTTCTCCGACTGCATTATTTCCGGGGTGGTCCGGATCGGGTCGGATTGCCTGATCGCCAAGAACGTCACGATACTGAGTTCGACGCATGAGGTATATGGCCCGGGGACCATCAGGGAAAACGATGCTGCGGCTTCGTCGAATCCGGAACACAAACGCGACAAACCCGTGCAGATAGGCGATGACTGCTGGCTCGGATCCAACACCGTGATCTTGCCCGGGGTTTCGCTGGGGAGAGGAACCGTGGTTGGCGCAAATACCGTGGTGACCAAGTCATTCCCCGATTACTCGATCCTGGCCGGAGTTCCCGCCCGAATCGTTGGATCCAGACTGCAAGAGCCTGACCCGCCATGATTACAACTCCGAATGCCCATACAGGATCACCAAAGTGAATTTAATTTCCAGAATCCGCGCCAAAATCAAATCGATCGGCGACCGCAAGCAGCAGGCGCGTTACGGCGGGCAGCGCCCGGTCTATCCCAAGAGCGGAGACGGTGGCTTGAAGATACACCTGGGTGCCGGTCCCATCAATATCCAGGGTTGGGTCAGCATCGATGCGCGCCAGGCGCCGCACATCCACCTAAGGTCGGAAGGGTTCGCCCTCAGCGAATTTGCGGATGGCGCCATCAGCGAAATCTACATGTGCCATGTGCTCGAGCATTTTTCGTTCGAGGAGATTGGCGAGATTCTTCGCAATTTTCGCAAGAAGCTGAAAGTCGGCGGTGTGCTGCGGCTGTCCGTGCCTGATTTCGACCGCCTGGTGACCGTCTACCAGGCCAACGGCAACAATCTCGAACTGATCAAGTTCGCCTTGATGGGCGGGCAGGACTACGAGCACAACTTCCACAAATCGGTGTTCAATCACGCGGCGCTGGCCGGCTTACTGGCGTCATGCGGGTTTGAGCACATGACTGACTGGAATACCCTGGAAGAGTTCGGTGCGCACCTCGGCGACTGGTCGGAGACGGGATTCCAGACTCCCAAGGGAGAGTTTCCCATCAGTCTGAACATGAAAGCGATCAAAGCGCAGGTCTGAGCGCGCCTCATGCAATGCGAAACGTTGACGTATCCAACTCATGCTCGTAGAAAACCAATCCATCTGCATCGTGGCATCCACCTTGCCTGTCAGCTTCATCGCGGCGCAGATCGATACCCTGAAGGTCAAAAAGATCTATGTGCTGAGCAAGGCGCACGAGCTGTCCTACCAGAGTTTCGGGAAAAAGCATCCACAAGTCGAGATCGTCCGTGCTCCGTCCGGCCTGTTGCTGCAATCTCTCTATTTCCTGTTTGTGCTGTTGAAGGCGCGCGCAAGCGGGACACAGGTTGTGTTCTTTCACGAGTGCTGCCTGCCGATACTCGACCTGCTGCTGACAGTCATCAAGCCGCGTGGGTACTATCTTCCGCAGGTGACCATGTCGGGTTTCGAGGAGATTGAACCTGATGCGTTTCCGAGGAGCAAGTTGTACCGGCTGCTGGACTTCCTGGGCGTGATCGGCCGTTTCAGGTTTTATCGTTCGCCGGCGATAGGTGACAGCGAGAGTGAATACGTGATGTCGATCCGCAGCTACCCCAGCGCGATAACGAGCAAGGACGTGGGCTACTCGCGAGAGGTCATATCCAGGTGCTACTCGTGCAGCAGCCAGAAAACCAATAAAATCCTGTTTATTGCGGGAAAAAGTTTTGTTTCCGATTCAAGCCAATCTACACTGTTCAGATCCCTGATCGACGCGGCCCATGGCCGAGGCTACATATGCCATATCAAGGACCACCCTAACCCGGTTTATCGCCTGGATTTACAGATCGACGGTGCGGTTATTCTGGACCCGGCCCTCCCGGTCGAGTTGATGGATAGGGACTATCATCTCGCCGTCGGGGTTTCATCGTCGGCGCTGTTGGGCTTCAATGAGCGCGCGGTCAGCCTAGTTCATATGTTCGACGACATGTCGCCGGTTGACAAAAACCTGTGCGTCAGTCATTTCGAAGAAGCCTTCCCGGGCAACAAAATCAACTACATCCGCTCCCTCGTGGAGTTTGGAAAACTGCTATGAGAGCCTGACAATGAATGTGAATGCAGTTCTGGTGACCGGCGCCGACGGCTTTATCGGCTCACATCTTGTGGAGCGCCTGGTCCAACTGGGCTACAAGGTTCGTGCCTTCGTCCATTACAACTCCTTCAACTCATGGGGCTGGCTGGACCAGTGCCCGGCCGAGATGAAGGGGCAGTTCGAAGTTTTTTCTGGGGACATCCGCGACCCGCACGGAGTCAAGACCGCGATGCAGGGCTGCGACGCGGTGCTGCACCTTGCCGCCCTCATCGCCATCCCGTATTCCTACCACTCGCCCGACACCTATGTCGACACCAACGTCAAGGGTACCTTGAACGTCCTGCAAGCGGCGCGCGAGCTGGGCATCAAGCGGCTGGTCCATACCTCGACGAGCGAGGTATACGGCACCGCGCGCTTTGTCCCGATCACCGAGGCGCACCCGCTACAGGGACAGTCGCCCTATTCGGCCAGCAAGATCGCCGCCGACCAGATGGCCTATTCCTTCTATGCCTCGTTCGGATTGCCTGTCGTTATCGCCCGCCCATTCAATACTTACGGTCCGCGCCAGTCTGCGCGTGCGGTGATCCCAACCATCATTGCGCAGATCGCCAACGGCAAGAAGCAGATCAGTCTGGGCGCTGTATCCCCGACCCGCGACTTCAATTTCGTGCAGGACACGGTGAACGGTTTCATCGCTGCCCTGGAGTCCGATCGCGGCATAGGCGAAGTCGTCAATTTCGGCAGCAACTTCGAAGTGTCAATCGGCGACACGGCGCGGCTGATCGCGGAGGCGATGAACACGGAGGTGGAGATCGTCACCGACGAGAACCGCCTGCGTCCCGCCAATTCCGAAGTCGAGCGGCTCTGGGCCGACAACACCAAGGCGCTGGAACTGTTCGGATGGGCGCCGGCCTATGCTGGCCGCGACGGACTCAAGCGCGGGCTTGCCGAAACGGCGGCGTGGTTTCTGCGCCCCGAGAATCTGCGCGGCTACAAAGCCGACATCTACAACATCTGATCATTCTCGCCAAATGCAGACACCACACGATATCCCCGCGCAGGTAGTGCAGGCCCTCACGCAGGTGTGCGGCCCCGGCCCGGTCGCCTTGCACGAGCCGCGTTTCGGTGGGCAGGAATGGACCTATGTCAAGGCGTGCCTGGACTCTACCTTTGTCTCCTCTGTCGGCGCCTATGTCGACCGCTTCGAGGCGGACCTGGCTCAGTTTACCGGTGCGAAACATGCTGTCGCGGTTGTCAACGGCACCGCCGCCCTGCATGTGGCGCTGCTGCTGGCCGGGGTCTTGCCCGGCGACGAGGTACTGGTCCCCGCGTTGACTTTCATCGCGACGGCCAATGCCGTGCGCTATTGCGGCGCCACGCCGCATTTTGTGGACAGCAATATGGAGACCCTCGGTCTTGACCCGGCGGCACTGCGCGAATGGCTCAAACATTGCAGCGAACAGCGCGGCGGCGTCTGCATGAACAAGCAGACTGGGCGCCCGATCCGCGCCCTGCTGCCCATGCATACCATGGGGCACCCGTGCGACCTGGCCGGCCTGTTGGCTGTGGCCGGTGAGTTCGGACTTGCCCTGGTCGAGGACGCCGCGGAGTCGCTGGGCAGTTACTACCAGGGCCGCCATACCGGAACCAGCGGCGTGGTTGGAACCCTGAGCTTCAACGGCAACAAGACCATCACCACCGGCGGTGGCGGCGCCATTCTGACCAACGACACGGCCCTGGCGCGCCGTGCGAAGCATGTGACCACTACCGCGAAACGCCCCCACAGTTGGGCATTTGAGCATGACGAGGTTGGCTACAATTACCGCATGCCGAACATCAATGCCGCCCTCGGCTGCGCCCAGCTGGAGCAGTTGCCCGGATTTCTGCAGTCGAAGCGCCGTCTCTATGCCAGGTACGCGGCCGCCTTCGCGGCGACGCCGGAGATCAGCTTGATTGCCGAGCCCGCCGGCTGCGAAAGCAACTACTGGCTGCAGGCCATTTTGCTGAGCGATGCAGTGGCCGAGCAGCGCGACGAGGTGCTGAAAGCAACCAACGATGCCGGGCTGATGACGCGCCCGGTCTGGACCTTGATGCATCGCTTGGGGCCCTACCTCAATGCCCCGCGCGCCCCTCTTCCCATCGCTGAGTCACTCGAGCGTCGCCTTATCAACATCCCCAGCAGCGCGGGTTTGGCGTGAAGCCCCTGCTGCTCATCGGCGGCGGCGGCCATTGCCGCTCTTGCATCGATGTGATCGAGACCCAGGGCCAGTACGCGGTTGCCGGCATCGTCGACTTCAATGAAACGGATGTGGCGGCTTGCCTGGGCTATCCTTGGTTGGGGCGCGATGACGACTTGCCGAAGTTGCTCAAAAAATACCCGTCGGTACTGGTCACGGTGGGACAGGTCAAAAGCCCCGACATCCGAATGGCCTTGTTTGAAAGATTGCAAGCCCTGGGCGCCGATTTTCCCATCATCGTATCGCCCCTCGCCCATGTGTCGCGCCATGCGGTGGTGTCACCGGGCACGATCATCATGCATGGTGCGATAATCAACGCTAGCGCCAAGATTGGCGCAAACTGCATTATCAATTCTCAGGCCTTGGTCGAGCACGATTCGGTCGTGGCAGCGCATTGCCACATCTCCACCGGTGCCAGGCTGAACGGGGATGTGCATGTCGAGACGGGCTCGTTTATTGGCAGCGGTGCGGTCGTCCATCACGGCGTTCGTATCGCCAGCCGTTGCGTCGTTGGCGCAGGCGCGATAGTGGTGAAAAATTTGACCGAAGGTACGATCTTTCGGGGTACGCGATGAATAGTGCTCGCACGTTGATTATTGCCGAAGCCGGGGTGAACCATAACGGCGACATCGCCATGGCCAAGCGTCTCATCGAGGTTGCGGCCGAGGCGGGCGCCGACATGGTCAAGTTCCAGACTTTCTCCGCTGATCGCCTCGCCACCAGTACCGCCAGCAAAGCCGAATACCAAGCCCAATCCACCGGCGTGACCGAGTCGCAGCACGCCATGTTGAGCCGCCTCGAGCTCAGTGCCGAGATGCATGCAGTGCTGGTTGAGCATTGCCGCCAGCACGGCATCGCCTTTTTCAGTACTGGCTTCGATATTCAGAGCCTGGATTTTCTGGTCAGGCTGGGGTTGGACCGGATCAAGATCCCATCCGGCGAAATCACCAATCTGCCCTATCTGCGCCATGCGGGCGGGCTGGGCAAGCCCTTGATCCTGTCTTCGGGCATGGCCTCGCTGGGCGAGATCGAAAGTGCTCTAGCCGTGTTTGAGGCCGGTGGCGTCGCTCGCGACCAGGTGATCGTGCTCCACTGCAATACCGAATATCCCACGCCCATGTCCGACGTGAATCTGCGTGCCATGCAAAGCATCGGCAAGGCGTTCGATGTCGCGGTCGGTTATTCCGACCATACGCAGGGCATTGAGGTCGCGATTGCTGCGGTTGCCATGGGCGCCTGCGTGATCGAAAAGCATTTCACGCTGGATCGCAGCCTGCCCGGGCCTGATCACGGCGCGAGCCTGGAGCCGGATGAACTCAAAGCCATGGTGAGGGCTATCCGCAATATCGAAGCCGCCTTGGGCGACGGCGTCAAGCGTGCCAGCCCTAGCGAAATCAAGAACAAGCCGATTGCCAGAAAGTCCCTGGTCGCCAATGCACCGATCCGTGCGGGCGAGAAGTTCACACCCGAAAACATCACGGCCAAGCGCCCCGGCACGGGTATATCGCCGATGCGCTGGGATGAGGTCATCGGTCGCGTGGCATCACGTGACTTTGCCGCCGACGAGTTGATTGCACTGTGAAAACGATTTGCGTCGTCACTGGCACCAGGGCTGAATATGGCCTGCTGCGCTGGCTCATGGATGGCATCCGGCAATCACCAAAACTGGCGCTGCAGGTGATCGCCACCGGTGCGCACCTATCGCCGGAGTTTGGCTTGACGTATCGCGATATCGAAGCGGATGGTTTCGTCATCGATCGCAAGGTCGAAATGCTGCTGAGTTCGGATACGTCGTCCGGCGTGGCCAAATCCATGGGCCTGGCGATGATCGGATTTGCCGACGCCTTTGCGGAACTTCGCCCCGATCTGGTGTTGGTGCTGGGTGACCGGTACGAGATATTTTCCGCCGCCGCCGCCGCGACGATTGCACGCATTCCGGTCGCGCACCTGCATGGCGGAGAGACGACTGAAGGCGCTTTTGACGAGGCCCTGCGCCACTGCATCACCAAGATGGCCCAACTGCATTTCGTCGCGGCTGAGGCGTACCGTCGCCGTGTCATCCAATTGGGCGAAGATCCTGCCCGCGTCTTCCTGGTGGGCGGTTTGGGCATCGACAATATGCTCAAGCTGGATCTCCTTGATCGGGCGGCGCTGGAAGCGGCGCTGGACTTCAAGCTGGGCCCAAAAAACCTGCTCGTCACCTTCCATCCGGCGACGCTGGAGCAGGGCGCGGCGGCCGGGCAGATGGATGAACTGCTGGCCGCGCTGGATACCTTGCAAGACACCCACCTCATCTTCACCATGCCCAACGCCGATACGGAAGGGCGAGCCTTGGCCCGGCAGTTGGAGGCCTACGCCGCCGCCCGGCCGAATGCGAGGGTCTACACCTCGCTCGGGCAGCTGCGTTACCTGTCGGCCATTGCCCACGTCGATGCCGTGGTCGGCAATTCCTCGAGCGGGCTCGCCGAGGTTCCGAGCTTCAGGAAGGCCACGGTCAATATCGGCGACCGCCAGAAAGGCCGCCTGAAGGCGCAGAGCGTGATCGATTGCGCGCCGGATCGCGAGAGTATCAAGGCCGCGTTGGCGAAAGTTTATTCAGCAGATTTCCAGGCCGGCCTGAGCGAGGTGGCGAGTCCTTATGGAGATGGGGGCGCCAGCCAGAAAATCCTGCACATCCTGGAAAACCACGATTTTTCGGGTTCCCTCAAGAAAACATTTCATGACTTGCCTGGCATAAATGCGGCGGAGGCGACATGAGCGCCTCGACTGAGCTCTGGCGCCAAGCCACCCTGCCTCTCAGCGCGAATATGCAGCAGGCGATCCGGAATCTCGACGAGATCTCGATCAAGATCGTGCTGGTCGTCAGCGAAAGCGGCCGGCTGGAAGGCACGATCTGCGATGGCGATATCCGCCGCGGCCTGCTCAGGGGGCTGGATATGAGCAGCCCTTTGGCGGAAATTGTGCATCGCAACGCCTTGGTCGTGCCACCGGGGCTGGGCCGTGACACCGTCATGCAAATGATGACGGCCAACAAGATTCAGCAGATCCCCATCGTCGATGAGAATCAGCGTGTGATCGGGCTGCATCTTTGGGACGATGTCACAACACCGGCTGCGCGCCCCAACTTGATGGTGATCATGGCAGGAGGCAAGGGAACGCGTTTAATGCCGTACACGGAAAACTGTCCCAAGCCCCTGGTGCCGGTGGCTGGCAAGCCCATGCTGGAGCACATCATCGATCGTGCCAAGGCGGAAGGTTTCAATCATTTCGTCCTCGCTATCCATCATCTGGGCCACATGATCGAGGATTATTTCGGCAAAGGTGACAGGCTCGGTGTGACTATCGATTACCTGCGTGAGTCTGTGCCATTGGGTACCGCCGGCGCGCTCGGTTTGCTCAATCCGCGTCCGGCAACGCCCTTTGTCGTGACGAACGGCGATGTCATTACCGATATTCGCTATGGCGAGTTGCTTGACTTTCATGTTCGCCATAACGCCATGGCAACAATGGCCGTGCGTCTGCATGAGTGGCAACACCCATTTGGCGTCGTGCAGACGCGAGGCATAGAAATTGTTGGATTTGAGGAAAAACCGGTGGCTCGCAGCCACATCAATGCGGGTGTTTATGCATTGGATCCGGCGGCGTTGAATGTGGTGAGCCCAGACGCCCATTGCGATATGCCTACCTTGTTTGAGCGCCTGCAGGCGAAAACCATGCGTACGGTGGCATATCCGATGCATGAACCTTGGCTGGATGTCGGGCGACCGGATGACCTAAATCGCGCGAACACCGAAAATGGCAATTAAATCTAATGAAATGAATGAAAAATGGAAAAAATAAAGTATCCCAAGGCTGTTGATTTAAGCCGATTTACCAAAGACGTTGTCAACCCAGAGGCACTCTATGGGCTGCCCGCAACGGTTTGTTACTGCAAGAAGTGCGTGATTTCCAACCAGCGCCCAAACTCGGCGGTGGAATACAAGCACACCAAGGACACGAAGAAGGCAACAATCAATTTTGACGAAAATGGCGTCTGCGATGCCTGTAATTTTGCCGAACGCAAGAATCATGGCATCGATTGGGCCGAGCGGGAAAAGCAGTTGAGAGAACTCTGCGACAAGCACCGCAAAAATGATGGCTCGTACGATTGCATCGTGCCGGGCTCCGGAGGTAAGGATAGCTTTTACGCATCCCATATCCTTAAAACAAAATATGGAATGCATCCACTTACGGTCACGTGGGCGCCTCATGTCTACACGGAGTGGGGCTGGAAAAACTTCCAGTCGTGGCTTCATGCAGGACACGACAACTACTTGATGACGCCCAACGGACGCGTGCACAGGTTATTGACTCGACTCTCGACCGAACTGCTTTTTCATCCTTTCCAGGCGTTTATGTTTGGGCAGAAAGCACTCGCGCCCAAAATGGCATTGCTGTTCAATATTCCATTGGTTTTTTACGGCGAAAATGAGGCGGAATACGGCAATCCCATTGGCGATACAGATAGCGCAAAACGGGATTGGTCTTATTTTGCTGCCGAAGATCAATCGAAGATTTATCTCGGCGGCGTTTCAGTGGCGGATTTAAAGAGCAAATTCGGCGTTGAGCAGAATGACCTGCAGCCCTATCTGCCGGCCGACCCCACCCAAATCTCCGAGAAAAATATTGAAGTGCATTACCTTGGCTACTATTTAAAGTGGCATCCCCAGGCTTGCTATTACTACGCCGTTGAGCATGGCGGTTTTCAGGCGTCCCCAGAGCGGACACCGGGCACTTATTCCAAATACAACAGTATTGATGACCGCATTGACGATCTTCATTACTACACCACCGGAACCAAGTTCGGTATTGGACGGGCTAGTTACGATGCCGCGCAGGAAATCCGGTCAGGAGATATTAATCGCGAGGAAGGTGTTGCTCTGGTCAGGCGCTTTGACCACGAGTATCCGGAGCGATTTATTGAGGAAATGTTCCAGTATCTAAGTCTGCCGGAGAAAGAGTTTCCGCAAGCCAGCAAAATGTTCGAGCAACCCATCATGAATCGGGAGTATTTCCGCTTGCTGACGGATCAGTTCCGGTCCCCTCATCTTTGGTACCAGGACAACGGCGAATGGAAATTGCGCCACGTGGTTTCAAACGAAAAAGCATAAGAGGATGCCGTGAGGAATATCCGCATCATTGCTCGTCTGGACATCAAGGGCCCGAACCTGATCAAAGGCATCCATCTTGAAGGTCTGCGGGTGGTCGGGTCTCCCGGCGAGCATGCTCTGCGCTATTACCAGCAGGGGATTGATGAATTGATCTATATGGATTGTGTGGCCAGCCTCTATGGGCGTAACCATCTCGGCAGTATCGTCAGTTCGGCAGCCAAGGACATCTTTGTCCCGATGACCGTCGGCGGTGGTATTCGTTCGGTGGACGATGCCACGCAAATCCTTCGGGCTGGCGCGGATAAGGTCGCTGTTAATACCGCTGCGGTGAGCAATCCTCAGTTGATTACAGAAGTAGCTCGCCGATTTGGGAGTCAGTGCATGGTCCTTTCTGTTGAGGCCAAGCAGGTGGGTCATGAGCGCTGGGAAGTCTATACGGATAATGGTCGCGAGCGAACTGGCCTGGACGTTATCGAGTGGGTGAAACGTGGCGTGGCGTTGGGCGCGGGTGAGATTTTGCTCACATCGGTGGATCGTGAAGGCACGCGCAAAGGTTTCGATACGGCTCTGGTACGAGCAGTTGCTGCGGAGGTTTCTGTGCCGGTTATAGCCAGCGGTGGCATGGGCAAGCCGGAAGACCTAGTGGACGTCGTTCTCGAGGGTGGCGCAGATGCCGTGGCCATGGCAGACATCTTGCATTACAAGCGTGCGGATGTTGGGAGTATCAGGGCAATCGCAATGGCAGCGGGACTGGGAGTGCGGGATTATGAGCTCACCTGAAGTCACTGTTATTGATTACGGCGTTGGCAACTTGCTGAGCGTGCAGCGCGGGCTTGAGCACTGCGGCGCGAAAGTGACGCTGACTGCCGACCCGGAGCAAATACTTTCTGCTCAAAGGGTTGTGTTGCCCGGTGTGGGTGCTTTTGAAAATGCGATGAAGGCGCTGGAATCGCTAAACCTTGTCAGCGTCATCAAGGAAGTTGGCTGCCGGCAGATACCCTTGCTGGGTATTTGTCTTGGAATGCAACTCCTGTTGGAGGAGAGTGATGAGTTCGGTCTCACGGCCGGTCTAGGCTTGATCCCCGGCCGCGTGATTGCCGTTCCAGTTCAATCGAAATCAGGGGAGACTCAAAAAGTTCCGCACATCGGTTGGAGCGCTCTGTTGCCATCCAATGCAGCCAGTGATTGGAATGGCACTCTGCTACAAGACAACCGGCCCGGTGAAGCTTCTTATTTTGTGCATTCCTTCATGGCTGCCCCCGTCGATCCTGCGCATCGCATCGCCGACTGTTTGTATGGTGAGCATAGGATTGCCGCGGTTATCGGGCGTGACCGGATAACTGGCTGCCAGTTTCACCCAGAAAAAAGCGGGACCGTCGGCCTGAAGGTGCTCAAGCGTTTTCTGTCTGTATGAAGATACTCGCCCTCGTTCCCGCGCGCGGCGGTTCCAAGCGGCTTCCTGGAAAGAATATTCGGATGCTGGGAGGCAAGCCGCTGATCGAATGGAGCATCCAGGCCGCGCAGGGCATTCCCGAAATTGCCGATATCCTGGTTTCCACGGACGACGCCGGCGTCGGTGACGTCGCCCGCAAGGCGGGCGCATCGGTGCCCTGGCTGCGGCCGGCGGCGTTGGCAACGGACGAGGCCTCATCGGTGGACGTTGCCCTGCATGCGCTTGGCTATTACGAAGGCCTGCACGGCCCCATGGATGGCCTGCTGCTGTTGCAGCCGACCTCGCCCTTCCGCAGCCGGGAGACGGTATTGCGGGGGCTGGAAATGTTCCGGAGGCATGCGTTCCGCTCGGTCGTCGGCGTATCGCCGGCCAGCACACATCCGCTGTGGTGTTTCCGGATCGACGGCGTCTCGATGAAGCCATTTGTCGACCGCGGCGAGGCGGATCTCCGCGCCCAGGCCCTGCCGCCTGCCTACGCGCTCAACGGCGCGTTTTACCTCATTTCTCCCGCCGAACTGCGGGCGTCGCGCTCTTTCTGCAGTGAAGGCACGATGCCCCTGGTCATGGATGCGCCCATTGAAGGCGTCGACATCGATACGGAAATGGATTGGCAATGGGGCGAGTACTTGCTCGGCCTTGCGCTAACAAAATAAAGCCATGCTGGCCGGCTTTTCCCCATGCTGGGCGGCTATCTTCTCCTTGCTGCTGCCGCTCATGGCCGCAGCCCTCCGATGACATGAATACAGAAAAGATTCCCGGTCGACTGGTCGTCGTGGTGCTGGTCCTCGTGTTCCTCTATGCCACGACCTACCAATTGCCGTTCATGGCCGCCATCGATTGGGTCCAGGCCACCGACGTCTACTCTTACCTGCATATTTCAGGGTCGGCCCCCGGGCTTCCCGCGGAGCGTATTGCGTACCACTTCTCGCAGCGGTGGATTCCGCATTACTTGGTAGGCATCGTTGCGGTACTGTTCTCCGTCGATCTTGGCATGGTGTACACGCTGGCCGTGTTGTTCCTGACCTTCTCAATTGCATGGACATCCTTCGGGGTTCTGCAGCGGGGCACGCCGCACGCCGGATTTGCATGCCTGCTTTTCCTCATCGTTTCGTTGTCGGCGTTCTCGTACCGGCTGGTCATCTTTGTGCCCGGCCTTCTCATCGACCTGGTCTGCGTGCTTGGCCTGGCCATCACGCTCAGTGGCCTCGTCAATCGCAAGTTCGGCTGGATACTGTTCGGCATGGTGGTCGCCACCCTGGGCAAGCAGCTGTCGCTGCTGCTCCTGCCGGGTGTATTGCTGTACACCCTGGCCGTCTTCGGCCGGGCGGAGGGCAAGCGGGCCGCGTTGATAAAGTGCTTCTGTATCGGCGCTGTGACGGTAGGCACCTATGCCCTGTTGATCGCGACGTCGGCGCATTTCGCCTATCCGAATTCAATCACCCGCACAGTGCTGTTCGCGCTTTTCCCCTGGCTGGTATCGGCCCAGTTTTCCATCTCCGCGTTCGCGGAGCATATTTCCCGCGTCCTGGTGCCCCTGCTCCCTTTCCTCGGGATGCTCACGCTGGCCTGGTGGCGCCGGATCACAATGAGGGAGGCGATGCGGCGTTTGATGGGGCCTGAGAATGTCGCCCTGATCCTGATGGTGCTGGGGCCGATGGCCTATGCCTTCCTCCCCGGGCCGCAGGTGCAGATGGGCAATCAAAGCCGGTATGTCGCGCTCAGCATGCTTCCGATGGCGCTGCTGACTTTGCGCTGCCTGCCCGATGTCCGGCTTGGTTTTTCCCGGGGCGATTGTTTCTGGCTGGGCGTTGTCCTGTGCGGCATTTCGTATCATCATCGCTACACCGCCGTGCAGGCAACGCCCGGCGTATTCGCTGCGGTGCACCTCTTGAGCCTGCTGTGTTTGCTGGGCTGGTTTGCCTGGAAGATGCGGACTGAGGCAAGGGTGCCCTTGCCCGCGGCTCAGGAAGCTTGACCGGGCTCGATTGAAAAGGGGCGTCCCAACAGCCGGATCGTCCTGAGCACGGCGCGGCCTTTGGGAGTGAGAAGCAGGCCACCGTCCTGCGCCACGACCAATCCGCTACCTTGCATCATCTCCAGGCGCGTCATCAGGCCGTCTTCGGCATTGAAGGCGGTATCGAAGGCGGTGACCTCAAGCGAGCCTTGCGGCACCGCGTGGAGGTAGGCCAGCATTTTCAAGGTGACCGAGTTCAACAGGTTGATCCACACCATCAGGTAGAACAACCAGGCCGCCGCGAACAGGTACAGCTCTACCAGATCGAGCCTGAACGCCGAGAGCTGATAAGCCAGGAGCGCCAATGTGGCGGCACCGCCCAGCAGCACCCCCTTGGGCATGAAGCGCGCTCCCCCCGTCAAGCGGCACAGCAGGACGTGAAGCGTGAGAGTGACGGTAAAGAGCAGGGCGACCGTCTGCAGAGTGTGCAAGAGGCTCATAGACGCTTCAGCCCGTAGATGGCCAGCACCGAAGCGCCAATGGCATGGACGCGCAGGCCGAGCCGCGTGATTGAATAGACCGCCGCCCGCTCCCGGGCAAATCCCAGGTGGACCATCTGCCCGAGCCTGCTGTCCCGCAGATCCTGGATGCCGATGCCACCGGCTTGCATGTGCATCTCCAGGCTTTGCGGCGTAACGGCTTGCTGTTTCGATTCCAGTGACTGCATGGCGGCCATGATGCCGATCGAGATGCTTTTTCGGCAAATGCCGATCAGGGCAAAAACAAAAACATAATGCAGCGAAAAATAGATGAATGTACCCGTCGCAATACCCAGCAGAGCGTGGCTGTCGATGCCTGCGCCGGCCAGCGCAGCCGCGACCGCCACGCAAAGATAGGCAAGGAATATCCGCGAGTGGATGCGGTTCACTCGTGTGTAGCTGTCGGCGGCGGCGGCCGTCTTATTGGTCACGATATAGGCTAGGAACGCCACAAAAAAGGCGATGGCACCGTAAATGCTGATATTTTCGATATCGCTCGAATAGTTGGGAAAGGGAAACATGCGGGGTCCAATAGCCGAAGTTGAAACGGTGCCTGTAGCTCGGCCCTGTCTTGCACAGGGCCTGCGGAGGAATTTGCTACTCCCGGCGCATGTTAAACTACGAAGGTTTTATCCGCCAATCTTTCCATGGGTACCGCGATGGGTTCGAGTATTCGCCGATCAGTGATGTCACCTGCGTTTGAAACATCTCTTTGTGCGCCACCTAGGCGGCTGGAACTGACATGAAAGCCGTTATTTTGGCCGGCGGGCTTGGAACCCGCATTTCCGAGGAGACCGCCCTCAAGCCCAAACCGATGATCGATATCGGCGGCAAGCCGATCCTCTGGCATATCCTGAAAATCTACTCCCATTTTGGGATCAACGATTTCATCATCTGCTGCGGCTACAAGGGTTATGTCATCAAGGAGTACTTCGCCAACTACTTCTTGCACAGTTCGGATGTCACCTTCGATCTGCAGCGCAACGAAATGGAAGTGCACCATCGTTATGCCGAACCCTGGCGTGTAACGCTGGTGGACACCGGCGAGGAAACCATGACCGGCGGGCGCCTGAAACGCATCGCCCGTTTCGTCGAGGGCGAGGAGGCATTCTGTTTTACCTATGGCGATGGCGTCAGCAATGTCAATATTGCCCAATTAATCGACTTTCATCGCAAGCACCAGTTGCTGGCCACCTTGACCGCCGTGTTCCCGCCGGGCAGATTCGGCGCGCTGAATATCGCACCCGACCACAACGTCATGTCCTTCAAGGAAAAACCCAAGGGCGATGGCGGCATGATCAACGGCGGCTTTTTCGTGCTTTCCCCCAAGGTCATAGACCTGATTGCCGGAGACCAGACTAGCTGGGAGCGCGAGCCGCTGGAGATGCTGGCCGCCTCTGCGCAACTGAAGGCCTATCCGCACGAAGGTTTCTGGCAGCCGATGGACACGCTGCGCGACAAGAATCATCTTGAGGAATTGTGGGCATCGGGCAAGGCGCCCTGGAAGGTCTGGGAATGAATCCCGGCTTCTGGAAGAACAAAAAGGTGTTGCTGACCGGCCACACCGGCTTCAAGGGTGCATGGCTGGCATTGTGGCTGCAGCGCCTGGGCGCCGTCGTCAGTGGTTATGCGCTGGCGCCGCCGAGCTCGCCCAGCCTGTTCGAGCTTGCCGATGTGGGCAAGGGCATGCGCTCGCTGGTCGGCGATGTCCGCGATGCCGCCGCCCTGGCGGAAGCCGTCGCCAGTGCGGCGCCCGAAATCGTGATCCACATGGCCGCGCAATCCCTGGTGCGTGCGTCCTACCTCGCACCCGTCGATACCTATGCCGTCAATGTCATGGGCACGGTGCACCTGCTCGAAGCCGTGCGCCGGACGGCCGGCGTCAAGGCCGTCGTGGTGGTGACAACCGACAAGTGCTACGAAAACAGGGAGTGGGCCTGGGGCTACCGTGAGAACGAGGCCATGGGCGGCTACGATCCCTACAGCAGCAGCAAGGGTTGCGCCGAGCTGGTGAGCGCGGCCTACCGGTCCTCCTACTTCAATCCCGATGCCTATGCCGTGCACGGCGTCGCCGTCGCCACCGCCCGAGCCGGGAACGTGATCGGCGGAGGCGACTGGGCGCAGGACCGGCTGGTGCCCGATATCCTCGCCGCATTTGCCGGCGGCAAGGCTGTGCAGATACGGAACCCGAATGCGGTACGCCCCTGGCAGCACGTGCTGGAGCCGCTGAGTGGCTATCTCACCCTCGCGGAGCGCTTGTACGCGCAAGGGCCCGCCTATGCGGAAGCCTGGAATTTCGGGCCGAACGATGCCGACGCCAGGCCGGTCGGCTGGGTGGCCGACGAACTGGCGGCGGCGTGGGGCGGCGGTGCCGGATGGCAAGCCGTCGAGGGTGCGAACCCGCACGAGGCGCACCATCTCAAGCTTGATATCTCCAAGGCGCGCAGCCGGCTGGGTTGGCATCCGCAGCTGTCGCTTCCCCAGGCCCTGAAGCTCGTGGTGGAGTGGGCCAGGGGCCAGCAAGGCGGCGCGGATGCGCGCGCCCTCACAGTGGGACAGATTGCCGCGTATCAATCGCAGGCGCAACATTGAACAGCATGCAAAACGCAAGAACAGAATCCATACGTGAAGAGATCGCCAGGCTGGTCGACGAGTACGCCTCGATCACCTTCGCGCCCCAGCCCTTTCTTCCCGGCGCCACCGTCATCCCCCCGTCGGGCAAGGTGCTGGGCGCGGGCGAGTTGAAGAACATGGTGGCCGCCTCGCTGGACGGCTGGCTGACCACCGGCCGCTTCAATGCCGAGTTTGAAAAAAAACTGGCCGCCTTCATCGGCATCAAGCACCTGATCACCGTGAATTCCGGGTCGTCGGCCAACCTCGTTGCCTTCAGCACGCTGACCTCGCCCAAGCTCGGCGACCGGGCGATCCGCCCCGGTGATGAGGTGATCGGCGTCGCCGCCGGATTCCCGACCACCGTCAATCCGATACTGCAGTTCGGGGCGGTGCCGGTTTTCGTGGATGTGGACCGCCTGACCCACAATATCGACGCGAGCAAGATAGAGGCCGCCATCTCGCCCAAAACCAGGGCCATCATGCTGGCGCATTCGCTCGGCAACCCGTTCAATCTCGACGTGGTCATGGATGTGTGCAAGCGGCACGGCCTTTGGCTGATCGAGGACTGCTGCGACGCGCTGGGCTCGACTTACCGCGGCCAGATGGTCGGCACCTTTGGCGACATCGGAACCCTGAGCTTCTATCCGGCCCATCACATCACCATGGGCGAGGGCGGCGCGGTGTTCACGAAGCACGACGAGCTCAAGGCCATCGCCGAAAGCTTTCGAGACTGGGGCCGGGACTGCTACTGCCCCCCGGGCAAGGACAACACCTGCGGCAAGCGCTTTTGCTGGAAGCTGGGCGACCTCCCCGAGGGCTACGACCACAAGTACACCTACAGCCACCTGGGCTACAACCTCAAGATCACCGATATGCAGGCCGCGTGCGGACTGGCGCAGCTCGAGAAGGCGCCCGCCTTCATCCAGACGCGCAAATCGAACTTCGCGTTCCTGCACAAGCGCCTGCAGGACTGCCAGGAGTTCCTGTCCCTGCCGGTTGCCACCGAGCACTCCGACCCGTCCTGGTTCGGCTTTCCCATCACCCTCAAGGACGAAAGTCCGGTGAACCGCCTCGACCTGCTGACTTACCTCGACCAGAGCAAGGTCGGCACCCGGCTGCTGTTTGCCGGCAACCTGACGCGCCAGCCCTACATGGAGAACGCGAAGTACCGCGTCAGCGGCGACCTCACCAACACCGACAACGTGATGAACAACACGTTCTGGATCGGCGTCCAGCCCAGCCTGGGCGAGGAGATGCTCGACTTCGCGGCGCGGAAGATAGAAACCTTCCTGGGCGTCAACTTTTGAACCATGTGACCCGCCCGCAAAAGAACATGGCCATGGACTGCAAAAACCTGCGCAAGACTGTCCTGGACATGGCCTACGCGGGCGCCACCGTGCATATCGGTTGCGCGTTCTCCATCGTCGAACTGCTGGCGGTCCTTTACCGCGACCACCTTCGCTATCCCGGCGACGCGCCCGACGCGGCCGGCCGCGACTACCTGGTTTTGAGCAAGGGGCACGGCGTCATGGCGCAGTACGCCTGCATGTACGAGAAAGGCTGGCTCAAGCCAGAGGCCGTCGCCACCTACTTTGCCGATGGCAGCGACTTGAAGGGCTTGTCCGATTCGCGCATTCCCGGCCTGGAAGTGACGTCCGGCTCGCTAGGCCACGGCTTCTCGGTCGGCGTGGGCCTGGCCCTGGGCGCGCAGCTCAACGGCACGGCGCAGAAGACCTACGCCATCGTGGGTGACGGCGAACTGAATGAAGGGCCGATTTGGGAGGGCGCCATGTTCGCCGCCCACCATAAGTTGAACAACTTCATGGTGGTGGTGGACGAGAACGGCTTCCAGGCCATGGGCGCCACCGACGACGTGATTCGCCTGGGTTCGATCAAGGACAAGTTCCTGAGCTTCGGTTTCGACGCGCTGGAGGTCGACGGCCACGATGAAACGGCCATCGACGTGGGCATCCGTCAGCTCTGGTCGGGTCCGTCGCGCCGCCCCAAGGCGCTTGTCGCGCGGACAGTGAAGGGCAAGGGCGTCAGCTTCATGGAGAACAACAATATCTGGCATTACACGCGGCTCAATGCCGAGACCTATGCCCTGGCGGTCGAAGAAGTGATGCGAGGCCGGCCATGAGGGCGGCTTTCAGCGAAACACTGGTCAGCCTGGCCCAGGCCGACCCGCGCATCCTGCTGCTGACCGGCGACCATGGCTATGCCCTGTTCGACAGCTTCCGCAAGGCGTGCCCGCGGCAATATATCAACGCGGGGATCGCCGAGCAGAACATGGTCGGCGTCGCCGCCGGTCTGGCGCGCAGCGGCTTTCATCCCTTTGTGTACGGCCTGAGCGCCTTCATTCCGATACGCGTTGTCGAGCAGATCAAGCTCGATGTGGCGCACGACGGCCTCCCCGTGGTGTTCATCGGTGACGGCGCGGGCTTTGTCTACAGCCACCTGGGAACCAGCCACCAGGCAACCGAGGACATCGCGTGCACGAGGTCCATTCCGAATCTCTCCATTTTTTCGCCGGCGGACCGCTTTGAGGTGCCGGTCTGCATGCGATGGGCCCACGCCGCGAGATCACCGGTGTACCTGCGCCTGGGCAAGTCCGATCGCGGCGATGTGCATGCGGCGCCGCCGGCCATGGACGTCGGCAGCCTCATTCCCGTCGTCACCGGCGGTCCGCGCGCCGAGGTCGCCTTGATCGCGACAGGCTCCATGGTCAGCACCGCGCAGAAAATCGCCGCAAGCCGTTTTCCCGGCGCCTCGGTCTGGAGCGTGCCCAGCATCAAGCCCATCGATTCGCGTCAGGTCGCCGATATCTGCAGCCGGCATCGCGCGGTGGTCGTCCTGGAAGAGCATTCGGTCCTGGGCGGCCTTGGGGCGGCCATCGCGGAAATCGCCGGCGAGTTCGCGCCTGTGCGGATACTGCGGATCGGAACGTCGGATCGTTTTTCGCACCATTGCGGCAGCTACGAATACCTCCTGCGCGAGCACGGGCTCGACCAGCCGGCCATTGAGGCGCGCATGGCCGCCTTCCTTGAACAGGCCGATTGATGCGCATTGCCGTCATGGGCGCCACCAGCGAGATCGCGAGGGATTTTGCGGCCCTCCTGCTCGAGGCCGGAGAGGATGAGCTTTTCCTCTACGCGCGCAGGCCGGATGCCGTCCAGGCATGGCTGGCGCCCCGCAATCTTCCTGCCCCAGCCGCGATTGCCTCCCTGGAGGCCTTCCCCGGCGGCCAGGCCTTCGATGCCATCGTCAACTTCGTCGGTGTCGGAAATCCGGCCAGGGCGCTCTCGCTCGGCCCCTCCATCCTCGATGTAACGCAGGCCCATGACGATATGGCGCTGCGCTATCTGGGGAGGCATCCGGCGTGCAGATATGTCTTCCTGAGCAGCGGCGCCGCCTATGGCGGCGACTTCGCGTCCCCGGTCACGGGTGAGGAAGCCGCCCAGGTGGCCATCAACCGGCTGGGTCCCGGTGACTGGTACGGCGTGGCCAAGCTCCACGCCGAATGCCGGCACCGCGCCAGGCCGGATGAGGCGATAATCGACCTGCGCGTCTTCAGCTACTTCAGCCATACTCAGGATATGTCGGCGAGCTACCTGATGGCGGATGTGATGCGCGCGATCGGAAGCGGTACGCCGTTGACGGTATCGGGCGGCAACATCGTGCGCGACTATCTTCACCCGGTCGATTTCATGCAACTGGTCAAGGCGGTGCTGAAGGCGCCGCCGGGCAATGCGGCCATCGATTGCTACAGCCGGGCGCCGGTGGACAAGCTGTCCCTGCTTGCGGCCTTGCAGGAACGTTTCGGATTGCAGTACAAGATGGCCGCGGACACGCCGGCTTCCGGGCGCGGCGGAAAAGTCAACTATTACTCGAAAAGCCGGGCTGCCGAGGCATACGGATATCGTCCGGCCTTCGCTTCGCTGGATTGCATACTCGGAGAGTCCGAAAAAATTCTCTACGGACGCGCGACATGAAAAAACTCATCAGTGTTGTGACCCCGGCCTTCAATGAAGAGGCCAATATCGAAGAACTGATCTCGCGGGTGAAGACGGTCTTCGAGTCCCAGCTCCCGGAGTACGACTACGAGCACATCGTGATCGACAACGCGTCGAGCGACCAGACCGCGACCATCGTGAAGCGGCTCTGCGCTGCGGACAAGCGCATCAAGCTGATCGTCAATTCGCGAAATTTCGGCCATATCCGCTCACCCGTCCATGCGATGAAGCAAGCCAGGGGCGACGCCGTCTTTTCGCTTGTCTCCGATCTCCAGGACCCGCCTGAGCTGATTGCCGAGTTCGTGCGCATATGGGAGAAGGGCGAGCACAAGATGGTGCTCGGCATCAAAAAAACGAGCGCCGAATCGCCCGTTTTCTTTTTTGTGCGGAAGATGTATTACGCCCTCGTCACCAAGCTCTCGGAAGTGCAGCTGGTCAAGAACTTCACCGGCTTCGGCCTGTACGACCGCCGCGTGATCGACGCGATCCGCTCGATCGACGACGCGTATCCCTACTGGCGCGGGCTGATCTGCGAAGTCGGCTTCTCCAAGTACCTGTATCCCTACGACCAGCCGGTGCGGTCGCGCGGCATCACCAAGAACAACTTCTACACCCTGTACGACATCGGCATGCTCGGCATCACCACGCATTCCAAGCTGCCGCTGCGCATCTGCACCATTTTTGGTTTCATGGCGTCGCTCCTGAGCCTGCTGATCGCGGTGATGTACCTCGTCGTCAAGATCCTGCACTGGGACGAAATGAGCCTGGGGATCGCCCCGCTCGTCATCGGCATGTTCTTCTTCGGATCCATCCAGCTGATGGTCATCGGATTCCTCGGCGAGTACGTGGGCAACATCCATACCCAGGCATTGAAGCGGCCGCTGGTCGTCGAGCTCGAACGGGTAAATTTCGAATGAGGCCGCGGCGCTTGCAGCGGTCTTGGCGGCGATGAACAAGCCGGTGTCGCGCTGGACCGCGTACCTTCCCTACGCGGCGATTGCCGCTTTTTTCCTGGCCTGCTTTCTTGCATTCCAGGGGGATCTGAAGAAAGTCGATCTGCGGGCCTTGCCCCAGGCCTACGGGGTGTATGCCTGCGTGGTCGTCCTGGCGTTTGCCAGCTACGTCATCCGCGCGGTACGTTGGCGCATGTACCTGCAGCAGCTGGGTTACGACTTTCCTCCGCTTTTCGGTGTTCTGACCTATATCGCCGGGTTCGCCTACACGCTGGCCCCGGGCAAGGTCGGCGAGTTGATGAAAGCGACCTACTACGGCCGCTATGGAATTCCATTGAGTGCCGTGGCGGCGGCATTCTTCGTCGAGCGTCTCGTCGACCTCGGCGTTTTTGTCTGCCTGGCGCTGGTGTTCCTCGGTTTTCAGGCCAAGGGTTACGGCACCATGCTCGCGATAGCCGGGCTGTGCGTGCCCGTGATTGTCCTTGCGATCGCCGTGCTCGACGCGCAGCAGCTGCGCAGGATATTCCGGGTTCCCTTCGTTCGCAGGCCGCGCCTGGACGCCATCGGGGACGCGATCGTGAATGCGACCCTGTCCGCGAAGCAGCTGCTGACATTGCGCCGGCTGGCCGGCGGCCTGCTGCTGGGCTTTCTGGCCTGGGGCCTGGAATGCACGACGCTTTTTGTTTTGGCGCAGATCGTCCCGCAGACCCCCATCGGCTTCGGGGACTCAATAGGGATATACGCCGCCGCCATCGTCGTCGGCGCGATTTCATTCCTGCCCGGGGGGCTGGGCACCACCGAAGCCCTGCTGCTGGCACTGCTGGTTGGCTACGGGTTCGGGATGTCCGACGCGCTGTTGCTGACACTCGTATGCCGGTTGTTGACCCTCTGGTTCGCGGTCGGGCTGGGCTGGGCCGCCGTCGGGCTGCTGCGCGTTTCGCGGCAGGGGAGCGCGCAATGACGCCGGCGGGGCGCGAGCTTGCGGGCACCGCCGGCGGTTTGCCCAAGGTTTCGGTCGTGACCGTCGTCTTCAACGGGGAGATGCATCTCGAAGCCACCATTCGCAGCGTGCTGGGACAGGACTATCCCAACCTCGAATACATCCTCATCGACGGTGGCTCCACCGACGGCACCCTGGACATCGTCAGGAAGTATGCGGAGAAGATTTCCTGCTGGCGCAGCGAGAAGGACCAGGGCATCTACGATGCCATGAACAAGGGGCTGCGGCTGGCAACGGGTGCGTGGATCAATTTCATGAACGCCGGTGACCGGTTTCATTCTTCGGATACCTTGACGAAAGTTTTTTCCGAGCCGACCGCCGGCAACACGGTGATTTATGGCGGCGTGGAAATCAGGTATCCCGATTTCAGGCGGATAGAGCAACCCGGCAGGCCGGCCAGGCTCTGGCGGGGCATGCAGTTCTCGCACCAGTCGGCGTTTGCCGAGGTCGGCTACCACCGTGAACATCCGTTCAATGCCGCGAACCGGATTGCCGCCGACCTGGAGTTTTTTTACCAGGCTTACGTCGCGGGCGCCGGTTTCCTGAAGACGGAGCAGATTGTCTCGAGCGTGCAGACCGGCGGCCTCTCCGAAGGCAACCGCGTCAGGACGATATTGGCGTCCCGAGATGCAGTCTGCAAGGGGCGGGCTCGGCCCTTGATACGCCTTTACTTCTGGGGACGCGTCATCAGCTCGGTGTTCAGGTCGGCGATGAAGCGGCTGCTGCCGGCTTCTCTCGTCAAGAAGATGATAATGCGCAAGTGACTGACGCCCCGCCATGAATAACGCATCCCAAGCGGACCGCAAAAGCCAGGAACTGGTTTGTTTATTGCTGGGTTTCCTGGTCTTCTTTGCCAGCCTGGTCCTCTCGGGCTTCTACACGCAGGCCGATCAGGCCGCCTACCACATCGCTTACAGCATCTTGCCCGGGATGGGCTGGGAGGCCGGCCAACTCGCATACCAGTCGAGGATATCCGGCGCCGAGGGCATGCACTACCTCGTTTCCCTGGTAGGCAGCACGCTCGACATCGACAAGGACCTGCTGATGTCGGCCTGCAACGGCATCCTGGCGGCCTATTCGATGCGGCTGTTCGTGACCTGGGGTGCCGATATCCGGATCGCCGCCGCCATCGTGGCCACGAACTTCTACGTCTTGGTTCTCTATTTTGCCGCCGAGCGCCTCAAGTTCGGCTTTCTGTTCCTGGTGCTGGCGCTGCTGAGCACCGGAAGGCCCATCCGCATGTTCGTGTTCTCGTTCATGTCGGTCTGGTCGCATTTCTCGATGCTCCTCGTGTGCCTGGGTGCCTGGTTTTCCGACTTCTTCGCCAAAGCCAGGAGGGGTGAGTTGCCCGCCCGAACCATCTGGCTGAAGTTCGCATTGCCCGCCGCGTTGATTGCCGCGGGTCTCGCATTCAAATCCAGCTACCTGCTCTGGAAACTGAATACCTACCTTGCCGGGCGGGAATCTTTTCATGTCACGTCGCTGGTGCCGGTTCTCATCCTGCTTGGACTCTCGTGCTTCTATGCGAAACGGCTGGTCGGCCCGGTGCTGAGTTTCCTGCCGGTGATGATAGGCATCGCCGTCCTGGGCGGATCGCGGCTGAACATGCTCGGCTACTTCATCTTCCTGTATTACGGGCTCAGGGCGAATGGCGGGCTCAATGCCGGTGTCCTGGCGACCCTTGCCTATCTTGCTTACAAGTCGTTCGGTCTTGTCTCGAACATCATTGTTCACGGCCATGGGTTTCCGTAAATTGAAATTCCCTGACCTAAAATCCTGGTCTCTGCTGGATGCGGTGGTTCTGCTGTCGCTGGCGGTGCTGGTTGTCGCCCACCTTCCGGCGGCGTTCGAAAACCATCGGACGCGTCAGCAGGTGGCCGCCTTGTTGCCGCTGGCAGCCGACGCGCAGGCCCTGGTGGACAGCAATGCGCTCAAGGGCGCGCCGCTCGATACGGCATGGGTGCCGATCGTGCTCAAGAACCAGGCGGCCATCGAGATTGCCGCGCCGACGGGAATCATTACATTGACCTTTTCAGAGATCGGTGGCAGAGGGAAAAGCCTCAAGCTCATCCCCATGGTTGAAGCGGGCGCGGGGCTGCTGCCGCTTGCGCAGGCGAGCGCGGGGGGCGCTGTCCCGCCGCGGAAAATCATCTGGGTCTGCACATCGTCCCTGACCCTTTCACGCAACCCTTACATCATGGCCAACAAGGGCACGCTGGAAAGCAAGTACGCACCGGATGCCTGCCGCCACCGGGCGGCCAGCGCCGACATGTTATGAATATCGACGACCGCCGCCTTGACGAACCACGCCGCCCGCTTGCGCGGACCATGGGTGGTTGCGCGCGGCCGCGGGGGGCGTGGGCGTAGATGGCAAACCGCTTGATCATTCATGGGGCCAATATCCACGCTGGCGGTGGCAAAACGCTGCTGGCCGCGTTGTTGAGCGCTGCCCGGCCCCCGCTGAAAATCGTTGCGCAAGTGGATCTCCGCATGGCGCTTCCGCCGGACATGCCCGCCGGCATTGAGGTCCGCAGGGTTCCTCCGACCGTCGCGGGCAGGTTCGCCGCCGAGCAATGGCTCCGGTCGAATGCCCGCGCGGACGATGTCGTGCTGTGCTTCGGCAACCTTCCCCCGCTGTTCGCGCTGCGCTGTCCCGCGGTCGTATTTGTGCAAAACCGCTATCTGGTCGAAGCTGTCGGCCTGGGCCGGTTGTCGCTGGCCACCCGGCTCAGGCTGCGGCTGGAGCGGATGTGGCTCGAAAGTAAACTGGCCAATGCCAATCTTTATGTCGTGCAGACGGCGTCCATGAAGCGACTCCTGGAGCGAAAGACCCGCGGGCGGGTGCCCGTCGAGGTGATGCCGTTCGGGGCGCAGCAGGCCTCATCCGCTGTCCTGGCCGCCCCAGGCACTCCGCCGCCCGCGGATTTTGTGTACGTTGCCTCCGGCGAAGCGCACAAGAACCATGGGCGCCTGCTCGAGGCCTGGCGCATGCTGGCGGAGGAAGGCCTTTTCCCGACATTGCGCCTCACCCTGGACGAAGCCGCGTTTCCGCTGCTCTGCCGTGAACTGCGCGATCTGTCCGACCGGCACGGCTTGCGGATCAGCAATGTCGGCGCCGTGCCGCTTTCCGATACAGGCAATCTTTACGCCGGCGCGCGCGCCCTGATCTATCCGTCGCAGCTGGAGTCTTTCGGGCTGCCCTTGATCGAGGCTGCGCAGCGGGGCATGCCTATTGTGGCCGCCGAGCTCGATTACGTGCGCGATGTCGTCCTGCCGCAACAGACCTTCGATCCGGCATCGGCGGTGTCGATCGCACGGGCTGTGAAGCGCTTCCTGGCCGTCCCGGACCCCGCTGCGCTGCTGCACACGCCCGAGGACTTCCTGCGGAACATCCTTGAAAAGGCGAAGCGTTGAGAATACTGATCGTCAGCCAGTATTTCTGGCCTGAACATTTCATCATCAGCGATCTCGTGCGCAAGCTTGCGGAACGCGGGCATGAGGTGGTGGCGGCTACCGGCAAGCCCAACTATCCGGATGGCCGGGTGTTCCCGGGCTACCGGGCCGGCGGCGTGGCGCGGGAGCGCTTCCTGGACCAGGTGGATGTGCTGCGGGTGCCGATCTGGCCCAGGGGGCGGGGCGGCGGCGTCAATCTGGCCCTGAATTACCTGTCTTTTGTATTTTCCGGCCTGCTGTGCTTTCCGTGGCTGCTGCGCTCGCGCTCGTTTGACGCGATCCTTGTTTTTGCGCCTTCGCCGATCACCCAGGTGATCCCCGCGATCCTGCTGAAATGGCTGAAGCGGGCACACCTTGCCGTGTGGGTGCAGGACATGTGGCCCGACAGCCTGGCGGCAACCGGGTTTGTCCGCAATGCCCACGTACTGAAGGCGGTTGGGGGGCTGGTGCGCTGGATTTACGCCCGCAGCGATACCTTGCTGCTGCAATCCAGGGCCTTTGAGGCGCCGACGGCCGCTTACGCCGATCCCGGAAAACTGGTTTATTTCCCGAATTCCGTGGATCCCGACATGCCGGCCGAGGCGCTGGAGGCGCTGCCGGCTGAGCTTTCCAGCCTCCTGGCGCAGAAATTCTGCGTGGTTTTTGCCGGCAACCTCGGAAAGGCGCAGGCGGTCGAAACCGTGGTGCAGGCCGCCGTTTTGCTGCGGGACCAGCCCCAGGTCTGCCTGGCGCTGGTAGGCAGCGGCAGCATGCTGGAGTGGGCCCAGGGCCAAAAAACCCTTTTAAAGCTGGATAATCTGGCCTTGCCCGGGCGTTTTCCGGCCGAATCCATGCCGGAATTGTTTCGCAAGGCTTCGGCCTTGCTGGTGACGCTCAAAAGCGGGGGGGTGCTTGCCCATACCGTACCGAGCAAAGTGCAGGCTTACCTGGCCGCGGGGCGTCCGATTGTGGCGGCATTGCAGGGGGAAGGCGGCAAAGTGGTGGAAGAGGCCGGGGCCGGCATGGTGTGCGAGCCTGAGAATGCGCAAGCCCTGGCCGATTGCATACGGCGCATGCATGCCTTGGCCCCTTCCGACAGGGACGCCATGGGGCAAAGGGGGCGGGCTTGGTTCGACGGAAATTTTGATATGAATCGCCAGGTGGGACGGCTTGTGGACATATTGCAGGCGCGCCGGTCTGGCTTGAAAGGGTGATGACAGATGCGTGTACTGGTACTCGGCGCAAGCGGCATGCTGGGCAGTGCGGTGTTTCGGGAGTTTGATGGACACGCGCCGCATGAAGTCTGGGGCCTTGTGCGTAACGAAGCCTTCCTCCCTTATTTTTCTCCCGCCCAGCAGCGCCGGATCGTGACCGGTGTGGACGTTCTCGATGAAGCGGCCCTTGGCGCGGCTTTCGAGCGCGTGCGCCCCGACGTGGTCATCAATTGTGTTGGCCTGATCAAGCAGAAGGAGCATGTGGAAGATCCCCTGGTGGTGCTGCCCATCAATGCGATGCTGCCTCATCGCCTTGCGGCCTTGTGCGCGCCCGGCAATGTCCGGCTGCTGCACATCAGCACGGATTGCGTATTCTCCGGCCGCAAGGGCATGTACACGGAGGACGACCCGTCCGACGCCGAGGATCTGTACGGGAAATCCAAATACATCGGTGAACTGCGTGACGCTCGCCACGCGGTGACCCTGAGGACCTCCATCGTCGGGCGAGAGCTCAATTCCAGCCGCGCGCTGGTGGACTGGTTCCTCGCCCAGCAGGGAGCGGTTCATGGTTTCAGGCGCAGCATTTTTTCGGGCATGACGGCCATCGAGCTGGCGCGCGTCATGCGCGACGTCGTATTGCCCAATCCTTCGCTGCACGGCCTCTACCATGTGTCGTCCGCACCCATCAGCAAGTTCGACCTTTTGAAGCTGGTGGCCTCGCAGTATGGCAAGGCCATCGATGTGCTGCCCGACGACGGGCTGGTGATAGACCGGTCGCTCGATTCGTCGCGTTTCAGGCAGGCGACGGGTTACCGGGCCCCTTCGTGGGAAAGCATGGTGCGCGTGATGCACGAGGCTGAAAAATAGTATGAAAGTCTCCAATGTTCGAAAATAAAGTACTCCTGATTACCGGCGGGACGGGTTCCTTCGGCAATGCCGTGCTCCAGCGCTTTCTTGATTCCGATCTTTCGGAGATCCGGATTTTCAGCCGCGACGAAAAAAAGCAGGAAGACATGCGGATTGCGCTGAACAACGACAAGGTCAAGTTCTACATCGGCGACGTGCGCGAATACCAGAGCGTCAACGACGCCCTCAGGGGCGTGGACTATGTGTTCCACGCGGCGGCGCTCAAGCAAGTGCCGTCGTGCGAGTTCTATCCGATGGAGGCGGTCAAAACCAATGTGCTGGGCACCGAAAATGTGCTCAACGCGGCGATTGCCAACAACTGCAAGCGCGTCGTGGTGCTGAGCACGGACAAGGCGGTCTACCCGATCAATGCCATGGGCATCTCCAAAGCCATGGCCGAAAAACTCACCGTTGCCAAGTCGCGCACCATTTCGGCTTCGGGGCCCGTGGTCTGTTCGACGCGCTACGGCAACGTGATGGCATCCCGCGGCTCCGTGATCCCGCTGTTCATCAATCAGATCAAGGCGGGCAAGGCGCTGACCGTCACCGACCCCAACATGACGCGTTTCCTGATGTCCCTGGAGGACTCGGTCGACCTGGTGCTGCACGCGTTTGAGCATGCGCAGCAGGGGGACCTGTTTGTGCAGAAGGCCCCGGCCTCCACCGTGGCCGATCTTGCGGCGGCCCTGCAGCAGCTGTTCGGCGACACAACGCCCGTGAAAATCATTGGAACCCGGCACGGCGAGAAACTCTACGAATCGCTGATCTCGCGCGAAGAAATGGCGAAGGCCGAGGACATGGGGCGCTATTACCGGATTCCCGCGGACAACCGCGACCTCAACTACGACAAATTTTTCGTCGAGGGCGAGGCGTACATTTCCGAACTGGACGACTACACCTCGCACAACACGGAGCGCCTGGACATTGAAGGCGTCAAGGCCACCTTGATGAAACTCGCGGAAGTGCGTGAGGCGCTCCATGCTTAAGGTCATGACGCTGGTCGGCACCCGGCCCGAACTCATCAAAATGAGCCGGGTGATCGCCGAGCTGGACGCGCAGGTCGACCACGTGCTGGTGCACTCCGGGCAGAACTATGACTACGAGCTGAACCAGGTCTTTTTCGACGACCTCGGAATCCGCAAGCCGGACCATTTTCTTGAAGTGGCTGGCGAGACGGCCGCCAAGACCATCGCCTCGGTCATCGAAAAGGCCGACGATGTGCTGGTTCTTGAAAAGCCCGATGCCCTGCTGCTTTATGGGGACACCAACACCTGCCTGGCCGTCATTGCCGCCAAGCGGCGCAAGGTGCCCGTTTTCCACATGGAGGCCGGCAACCGCTGCTTCGACCAGCGCGTTCCGGAGGAACTCAACCGCAAGGTGCTGGACCATTTGAGTGACATCAACATGGTCCTGACCGAGCATGCCCGCCGCTACCTGATCGCCGAAGGCATACGTCCTGAAACCATCATCAAGACCGGCTCGCACATGTGCGAGGTGCTGGCCCACTACATGCCCCAGATTGAAAAATCGGATGTGCTGGAGCGGCTGGGCCTGAAGCCGCGGGAATTCTTTGTCGTCAGCGCGCACCGCGAAGAAAACGTGGACACGCCGGCGAACCTGCGGGACCTGGTGGATACGCTCAATGCGCTTGCCGGCAAATACGCAATGCCGGTCATCGTCTCCACCCACCCGCGCACCCGCAAGCGGCTGGACCTGCTTGAAGGGGCGACGTTTGACCCGCTGATCCAGTTCTCCAAGGCCTTCGGATTTTTTGACTACATCAGGCTGCAGATGGGCGCCGCCTGCGTGATCTCCGACAGCGGGACGATCACGGAAGAGGCTTCCCTGCTGAACCTGCCGGCCGTCACCATACGCGACGCGCATGAGCGGCCCGAGGGCATGGATGCGGGCACCCTGGTCATGAGCGGGCTGAGGAAAGAGCGTGTGCTGGAGGCGATCCAGGTCGTGATGTCGCAGCATGCCGCCGCGGATGGCCGGATGCGGGTCGTGGACGACTACCAGACCGGGCCCGTATCCAAGCAGGTGACGCGCGTGGTGCTCAGCTATGTGGACTACATCAACCGGACGGTCTGGAAAAAATAAGCCGCAAGACTCCCGGGTTCGCGCAGGCTCACGCGCGCGAATCGCCCAGGGCCGTTGACAACAAAAAAACATGCAATCCAGAAACCATCACCTGACCCTCTGGCTTATTGCCATCGCCCTGCTGTTTCCCCTGTTCATCCAGCTCTCCGGCGGTATTTACCACAGCCCGGAAGCCGTGACGGATTCCGGCGGCGTGCTCGGCAAGCTGCCCCTGCCGATCGCCATCATCGCCTGCCTGCTCGGAACGCTCGCCTTTGCGAGGAACTACAGGCAGGCCCTGCCGGCGGCATGCTTCATCGGCTCGTTCTCCGCACTGATGCTGGTCTCCCTGCTGTTTGCCGGGGCCGACCAGCCGCTGCAGCAAAGAAAGGTGCTGATCGCGCTGCAGTTCCTGCTGCCGACGATGGGGCTGGTTCTCGGGCAACTGGTGTCCGACAAGGAAAACATCATCCCGAGAGCCTTTATGTGGGTGCTGTTGCTGTTCGTTCCATTGCAGCTCCTCGCCGGTTGGTGGCAAAAGACCCTGACCTTGACGCATAACCTGTACCTGTTCAGCATTTACCAGCACTTCCAGTTTGTGCCGGTCATTTTTGTGGCGGCGTTCTGCCTGGTCACGGCGCATTTGTGGAGCGAGCACAAGGCGGCCTTGCGTTTCCTGGTCATCGTCATGGGCATCTATGCCATGGCCAGTGCGTCTTTCCTGGCCATAGGGCTTTACAGCATGTTTGTCGTCGCCTTTTTTGCGCGAAGGATGTGGCAGTTCAAAGCGGGGCGCTTGATTGGTTTCGCCCTGTTTGCCGCAGGCATCGTTGCCGCGGGCGCGGTGGTGGGGCTTTTCTACGGCATCGCCGAGAAGAACACCAGCATCATCGGCGACGGCGGCCAGTACCTGGGGAAATTCCAGACCCTGGCCAACGGGAAGATGCCCGTCAATCTGGAGCAGCGCCTGGACGACTGGCGGCTTTATCGCGACGGAATCAGCGAGAGCCCGCGCACCATGCTGCTCGGGCACGTGGAACCGCTGCCGCGCGAGGTCAAGACCAGCGCCCACAACTGGTACCTTGATTTTGTCTACAGCTTCGGGCTGTTGCCGCTGGTGCCGCTCCTGGCCCTGATGGTGTTTACCGCCTGGCTGCTGTACCGTTCCCGAAAGACGCTGCCCGGGCCGACCTGGTGGCTTGCGGCACTGGTGGCCTTCATGGTGCTGGTCGACAGCAATTTCAAGGTGACCTTGCGGCAGCCTTATCCGGGTATTTTTGCGTACTTCATCTGGGGCTTGCTGCTCACACGCTTGCGTTTGCCCGTCCCGGCGCAGCGTGGTGGCTGACGCCGGCGCGGCACCCATGAGCACGCCTTCTCCAAGCCTCAGGGGCGGGATTCTGATCAGCACGGCCGGCGTGTTCGGTTCGGCCTTTTTGTGGCTGCTCAGTTTCAAGGCCGTTGCCCTGTGGATGGGCCCGGAGGGTGTCGGGCTTTTCTCGCAGCTCAGGCAGATGGCGCAGGCCGCCACGGTGGGCGCGACCTTTGGCGGCACGAATTCCGTCGTCCAGGGTCTGTCGGAGCGTTCGCAGGAAGCGGCCCGCAGGCAATTCCGCGCGACGGCGGCACGCTTTGTCGGCGCGTCCGGCCTGATGGTGGTGCTGGCCATACTCGCCGCCGCGCCGGTGCTGACCCGTTTTTTCCTGTCATCCGGCGCGCCGGAGCTGGTGGCGACGGTGCGCTGGCTGGCGCTGGCCGTGCTGCTCAATGTCGCCGGGACTTACGCGCTGGCGGTGCTCAATGGCTATCGCTCCTACCCCTACCTGGCCCTGGCGCAGATTGCCGGGCCCGCGGCGCTCGTGATGCTGCTGGCGGGTGCGTGGTGGTGGCGCCTGCCGCCCGATCCCTTCGTGCTGTCCATGTCTTTTGTTGCGTGTTTCGGCATCACCTGTCTTGCGGGTCTGTTCGGGATCTCACGCTTGCCGCGGCCCGATGCCGCGCTGCCGGCGCAGGGGCTGGCCAAGGCTGAAAGCCGTGTCTTTCTGAGGTTCGCGCTGTCCAACCTTGCCGCGGCGCTGTCCACCACCCTGGCCTTGCTGCTGATCCGTTCCTGGGTGATCGAGGCGCGCGGCCTGGCCTTTGCCGGCCTCTTCGATGCGGGCTGGACATTGACCTTCAACTACACCACCTTGTTCCTGACCGCCTGCAGCGCGATATACCTTCCGCTGCTGACCCGGGCCACCGACGCGAAGAGCCAGAAGGCCTGCATGCTCAAAACGGCCTACCTGGTCATGGCCGGCGGTGTGCTGGTTTGTTATGGCATGGTCCTCTTGAAAGGCCCGCTGATCAATCTGCTCTACAGCCCGGAGTTCCAGCCGTCGGGGCAGGTCCTCGCCGTGCTGGTGATCGCCGTCCTCTTCCGCAGCATCTCGTGGGTGTACGGGACCATGATTCTCGCCACCCGGAATTCACGCGTCCTGCTGCTTTCGGACCTGGCGCTCAACCTCGGCCTTCTCGCGACCGTCAAATTTGCGCTGGTGGGCTTTTCCTCCCTGGCGGCGCTGGCGTGGGCCTTTGTGCTGCCGAACTTTCTTTACCTGGTGTTTGTGGTGGAATATGCGGGGTATAAAAACCCCTTGATGCGGCGCAGGCACATCTGGCCCTTTTTGCTGGTGGCAACGCTTCCCCTGCTGATGCTGGCGCTGACAGGTGCGGGGGCTGCGCCGGACTGGACTCTCGGGCAGTGGCTGGCCATGGTTGCCGGCCCGGTGGTGGCCGCCGCTTCACTGGTCGCTTACAAAAAGGTGGTGCTGTGAAAAATCTACGGGCCGATATCGAGCGCTACCAGCGATTCCTGGGGCATGCCGGGCCGGTTTCCACCCTCGCGCTGGTCGCCAACTGCTTCAACCCGCGCATGGCGCCGGTGGTCCTGATCCGTCTGGCGGAGTTTTTCTTTGCGCGGCGGCTGGGCGTGCTTGCCAAACTGTGCACCATGGCAAACGTCGCCGTCTTCGGCATCGAATCGTCCCCCCAGGTCAAGATAGGCGGCGGGCTGTTTTTGCCGCATACCGTGGGCACCGTGCTGGGCGCCGAAAAGATTGGCGACAATGTCACCATCCTGCAAGGGGTGACCCTGGGAACGGCGGAGCCGGACAAGGGTTTTACGGTATCGCTGCGACCGGTCATCGGCAACCACGTGGTCCTTGGCGCGGGGGCCAAAGTGATTGGCCGCGTCACCATCGGCGACCACGCCAAAGTCGGCGCCAATGCCGTGGTATTGCAGGACGTGCCGCCCCATGCGCTTGCGGTCGGGGTTCCCGCCAGAATCATTCTCCGCGCTGAAACCGAAACCGCAGACGCCCAGGAAAAAAATTGAATCGCCTTTCTTTAAGCGCCTCGCTGGTGCTCTACAAACCCGATCTGGCAACGCTGGAACGCACGCTGTTCGCTTTGCAGGAGGCCGGGCGCGTGGCCAGGCAGGATCGCGAACTGCTCCTGGAGCTGACCCTCGTTGACAACTCCTGCGACGCCGACCTGCACGAGCAGCTCGGCCGGTGGCTTGAGGCGCGCCGCGCCGCCATGCCCGACTGGACGGTGAAGCTGCTGCTGTCGCCCGGCAATATCGGCTACGGCAGGGGCAACAACCTTGTCATTGAAGCGGCCCGTTCGGACTACCACCTGGTGGTGAACCCCGATCTGTTTGTGGCGCCCGATGCATTGCGGGAAACATTGCGGTTTCTGGAGGCCCACCCCGAAACCGGCCTGCTGACGCCGGCGGTATTTGGCGAGGATGGCGAGAGGCACTACCTGTGCAAACGCCATCCAACCTTGCTCGTCATGTTTCTGCGCAGTTTTTCTCCCAGGTGGCTGCAAGCCTGGTTCGGGCCGACGCTGGCTGAATTCGAGATGCGCGATTGCGACTATGACAAGCCGATCTTTGACGTGGAGTACCCCACGGGGTCCTGCATGTTCTTTCGGACCAGCGTGCTGCGGCAGATCAAGGGGTTTGATCCGGACTATTTTCTTCACTACGAAGATGCCGACATAGGCCGCAGAGCCCTGCAGGTCGCGGGGGTCGTCTATGTTCCCTCCGTCAGGGTTGTGCACCAATGGGCGCGGGACACCCATCGCTCCTGGGCATCAAGGCTGGTGACCGTTCGCTCCGGTTTGCTTTATTGGCGAAAGTGGGGTGGCGTGTTCAGCAGCAAGGCTGATGCGGGCCTGGCCGGGAAACATGCCGCGCAAAGCGGCATGCGGGCCGGCCAGGCGGGCACGCCGCGGCCCGTCGTTTCGGCGGGCGCGGGAAAGACCGTCCTGGTGACGGGCGCCAACGGCTTTATCGGGAAAGCCGTTTGCTCCGACCTGGCGTCGAGGGCTTACCGCGTGCGCGGTGTTGTACGGCATCCGCAGCGCATGGTTTCGCAGGGCGAATTTGAGTGCCTGCCGATGGAGGAGATCGACGCGAATACGGATTGGTCGGCTGCGCTCGACGGCGTGGACACCATTGTTCACCTGGCCGCGCGCGTTCATTTGATGCGTGAAACCGCGTCGGATCCTCTGGCTGAATTTCGCCGGACCAATGTGGCCCTGACCTTGAATCTCGCGCGCCAGGCCGCTGCCTCGGGGGTGCGGCGTTTTATTTTTATCAGCTCCATCAAGGTCAATGGCGAAGTGACGCCGGTGGGCCAGCCTTTTAACGCTGAGGATGCGCCGCATCCCACCGATCCTTATGGCATCTCCAAGCTTGAGGCTGAGCAGGGCTTGTTGGCGCTCGCTGCCGAAACCGGGCTGGAGGTGGTTGTTATCCGGCCGGTGCTGGTTTACGGGCCGGGCGTGAAGGCCAACTTCCAGTCCATGATGCGCTGGCTGCTCAAAGGTTTGCCCATGCCGCTGGGCGCTTTGTCCAACCGGCGCAGCTTTCTGGCCTTGGGTAACCTGGCGGACCTGATTGCCATCTGTGCGCAGCACCCTGCCGCCGCAAACCAGATTTTTCTGGCCAGCGATGGCGAGGACCTTTCGATCTCGGGGCTGTTGCGCCGCACCGGGGAGGCATTGGGGAAACCGGCCAGGCTGATCCCGGTGCCGGTCATATTTCTCAGGGCGGGGGCCCGGCTGGCGGGCCAGGAGGCCGTCGTCCAGCGGCTGTGTGACTCACTGCAGGTGGACATCTCGAAAACACGGCGCGTCCTGGGCTGGGAGCCCCCCGTGGACGTGGACGATGCACTGGAAGAAACCGCCCGGCACTACCGGTACGGCCGCACATGACAGACACCGCGACCCATGCCGTTTTTTTGACGGGACGGACCAGCACGATCGGGTCGCTGCTGCTTCCCTTGCTGCTGCGGCAAGGCTTTCAGGTCCATGCATTGGGACGCCAGGCCCTGGCGGAGGAAGATCGTGCGCCGGGCCTGGCCTGGTTCAAGACGGATCTGGCTGGGCCCGAGCAGGAACTGCCCCCGGTCCAGGCCGGCGCCCTGATCCACACCGCGAGCCTGTGGCTGCTGCCGGGCTGGCTTGAAAAATTCCACGCGCGCGGCGTGCGGCGCGTCATTGCCTTCAGCTCGACCAGCCGCTTCACCAAGCTGGCCTCGGCCAGCCCTTATGAGCTGGAGGTGGTCAACAAGCTGATCGCGGCCGAGGAGCACCTGGCCGCCGAGTGCGAGCGGCTGGGCATGGCGTGGACAATTTTCCGGCCCACGCTGATTTACGGCGGCGCCGGTGGGGACCGTAACGTGGCCGACATCGCGCGGCTGGTGCGCCGTTTCGGTTTTTTCCCGCGTTTCGGCCAGGCCCTGGGCCGGCGCCAGCCGGTGCATGCGCGCGACCTGGCCCTGGCCTGCATGCAAAGCCTGGAAGCGCCCGCCAGTTTCAACAAGGCCTACAACCTCAGCGGCGGTGAAACCCTGGCCTATGTCGACATGGTGCGGCGCATCTTTGAAACCCTGGGCCGCAAGCCGGTTTTTATCCCCGTCCCGATCTGGGCCTTCCGTGTCGCGGTGCGGCTGGCGCGGCTGCATCCGCGCTTTTCGCACCTGACGGCCGACATGGCCCTGCGCATGCAGGCCGACCTGGTGTTCGACCACCAGGACGCCACGCGCGACTTCGGCTACCGCCCGGGCCGCTTCGATCCGGCCTACCTGACCACGCTGCGCTGACCCGGTAGCCCGGTACCGTGGAAGCGCCGGCTATGTTGCACAATGGCGCCATCCTCCCTTTTTAGACCTTTGGCCATGAGTGACACCTCCATGACTGATCCTGACCTCTCCCACGTCGGCCCGCGCGACAAGGCCGAAATCCTGGCCCAGGCCCTGCCCTACATCCGCAAGTTCCACGGCAAGACCCTGGTCATCAAATACGGCGGCAACGCCATGACGGACCCGGCCCTGCAGGCCGACTTCGCCGAGGACGTGGTGCTGCTCAAGCTGGTGGGCATGAACCCGGTGGTGGTGCACGGCGGCGGCCCGCAGATCGAGGCCGCGCTGAACCGCCTGGGCAAAAAGGGCCATTTCATCCAGGGCATGCGCGTCACCGACGAGGAAACCATGGAAGTCGTCGAATGGGTGCTGGCCGGCCAGGTCCAGCAGGACATCGTGGGCCTGATCAACCAGGCCGGCGGCAAGGCGGTGGGCCTGACCGGGCGCGACGGCGGCCTGATCCGCGCGCAAAAGCTCAAGATGCTGGACAAGGACGACGCCTCCAAGGAGCACGACATCGGCTTTGTCGGCGACATCGTCAGCATAGACCCCAGCGTGGTCAAGGCCCTGCAGGACGACGCTTTCATCCCGGTGATCAGCCCCATAGGCTTCGGCGAGGAAAACGAGAGCTACAACATCAACGCCGACGTGGTCGCCGGCAAGCTGGCCACGGTGCTCAAAGCCGAGAAGCTGGTGCTGCTGACCAACACGCCCGGCGTGCTCAACAAGGCCGGCGAGCTGCTCACCGACCTGAGCGCACGCGAGATCGACGAACTGTTCGCCGACGGCACGATCTCAGGCGGCATGTTGCCCAAGATCGAGGGCGCGCTGGACGCGGCCAAGAGCGGCGTGAACTCGGTGCACATCATTGACGGCCGGGTGCCGCACGCCATGCTGCTGGAGATCCTGACCGACCAGGCCTACGGCACCATGATTCGAAGTCATTGATGACCCCCCGAAGCGCCTTCGGCGCCTCCCCCCGAGGGGGCGCCACCTGCGGCCCGGCAAAGCCGGTTCCGCGCTGGCACTGGTAGAAGACCCCATCGCATTGCTGAGGGCCTTGAAATGCGTTTACTTTTGGTTGAAGACGACGTGATGGTGGCCAGCGGCATCAAGCTGGGGCTTAGCGACGCCGGTTATGCGGTCGACTGGGTCGGCAGCGCCGAGCGGGCCGAGGAGGTCCTGCAGGGCGAGACCTTTGACGCCGCCATCATCGACATCGGCCTGCCGCGCATAGACGGGCTGGAGCTGACCCGGCGCCTGCGCCGCGGCGGCCTGGCCATGCCGGTGCTGATCCTGACCGCGCGCGACGCCCTGCAGGACCGCGTCCAGGGCCTGGACCTGGGCGCCGACGACTACATGGTCAAGCCCTTTGAGCTGCCCGAGCTGCTGGCGCGCCTGCGCGCGCTGCTGCGCCGCTCGCAGGCCGCCACCAGCGCCACCCTGAGCTTCGGTGCGCTGGAGCTCGACACCGCCAACCGCGAGGCGCGCGCCAACGGCCAGCTGATAGAGCTGGGCCCGCGCGAATGGACGGTGATGGAATACCTCTTGATCAATGCCCCCAAGCCCGCCAGCAAGGACAAGCTGCTGCAGGCCATGACCGGCTGGGACAAGGAGATCACGCCCAACGCCATCGAGGTCTACATCTCGCGCCTGCGCGGCAAGCTGGAGCCGCACGGCATCGCCGTGCGCTCCATACGTGGTTTTGGCTACCGCCTGGAATTGACGGAAGCCGCGCCCGGCTTGCCCGGCGCGGGCGCCGAGTAAGCGCCGCGCGCATGGACGCCCCCGGCCGTTCCTGGGCCGACCGCCTCAAGTCCCGATTGGCCGCCCTGGCTGCGCGAGCCGGCCACAGCCGCCTGGTGCCGCCGGCCATGAAGTCCGGCCTGCAGCGCCGCCTGCTTTTGCTGCTGCTGGTGCCGCTGGGGATTTTTGCGCTGGTCAGCGTTTACTTCGACTACCAGACCGCCGGCAACGTTGCGCTGCAAAAAGACCAGCAACTGGCGCGGCTGATCCCCTTGCTGGCCGATTCCGTGGTCGGGCCCGGCATCACGCCCGGGGGGCGCGAGCCCTTATTGCTGCTGGCACCCCCCGTGGACGACTTCCTCAAGGGCCGCATCGGCTCCGCCGGGTTCCGGATTTCCGATGTCCAGGGCCAATTCATGGCGGGGGAAGAATGGATCCCCGAACTCCTGCCGGCCACGCATGAGACCGAGTTCCACAGCATCGAACACAAGGGCGTGACCTACCGCATCGCGGCCCAGCGCGCCAACACGGCCGCCGGCGAGCTGATCGTGCAGCTGGCCGACGGCTCCGACCCGCGCCAGCAGTGGGTGCGCTCCGTGCTGCTCAAGGTCATACTGCCCAACCTCATCCTGGTGATGGCCGCGGGTTTTGCGCTCAACTGGGCCGTCACGCGCGCGCTCAAGCCGCTGATCGAACTCAAGGACGCGGTGGAGCGCCGCAGCCCGCGCGACCTGAGCGCCATAGACCCGCAGACCACGCCCGCCGAGGTCCAGCCGCTGGTCAGCGCGCTGAACCGGCTGTTCGGCCTGGTGAACGACCAGGCCGAAGGCCAGCGCCGTTTTGTGGCCGATGCCGCGCACCAGCTGCGCACGCCGCTGGCCGGGCTGCAGGCGCAGGTCGAGGCCTGGGCCCAGGCGGCCCGGGTCGCGCAGGCCGCGGGTTCGGACGGCGCCGTCACGCTGTCGGCCGAGAAGATCATCAAGCTGCGCAACGCGACCCGCCGCACCTCGCAGCTGGCCAACCAGCTGCTGGCGCTGTCGCGCGCCGACGCCACGGCCGCCGCCGCCCAGCCCATGCAGCGGGTAGACCTCAAGGACCTGTGTGAGTCCATTCTGCCGCTGCACCTGGACGCTGCCGCGCGCAAAGGCATAGACCTGGGGCTGGAGGCCGAGCCCGCCCAGACCACGGGTTATGAATGGCTGCTGCGCGAACTGCTGGGCAACCTGGTCGACAACGCCGTCAAGTACACGCCGGCCGGCGGCACCGTCACCCTGCGCTGCGGCCTCAGCGCCGGTCCGCCACCGCCGGACGCCGGCGGCGACCCCGAGCATCCGCGCTGGGGCGTGTTCCTGGAGGTTGAGGACGACGGCCCCGGCATTGCGCCCGATGAGCGCGCCAAGGCCTTGCAGCGTTTTTACCGGGTCCAGGGCACGGAGGGCGAGGGCAACGGCCTGGGCCTGGCCATTGCCAGCGAAATTGCCCGCGTCCACCATTCGCAGCTGGAGCTGGGCGACGGCGGCACCGAGGCCTCGGGACCGCGCGGATTGCGGGTGCGCCTGAGTTTGTAGTCCGCCCGCCACAGTGAGCGCTCGCTGTTACGAAACAGAACGTTGTAGCTACGCCTCACGCGTTAAAACCCGGGCTGCTCAAGCCCTGAACCGTCACTTCCCTGTGCGAGAATGAATTGCAACGATATCCGGTTTTTTGAAACATTCTCCACTCGATCGCCTATGTCCGACCTTGCGCCTGAATCCGAACTGAGCCCCCAGGGCACGCCAGCCTCCGCCGAGCCTGCGGTGCGCAAGCGCCCCAAACCGGGGGAGCGCCGGGTCCAGATCCTGCAGGCGCTGGCGACCATGCTGGAGCAGCCGGGCGCCGAACGCATCACCACCTCGGCCCTGGCGGCCAGGCTGGAAGTCAGCGAAGCGGCGCTTTACCGCCACTTCGCCAGCAAGGCCCAGATGTTCGAGGGCCTGATCGAATTCATCGAACAAAGCGTCTTCACCCTGATCAACCAGATCGGCGAACGCGAGCCCGACCACTCGATTCGCACCCGCAAGCTGGTGGTCATGGTGCTGCAGTTCGCCGAGAAAAACCCCGGCATGACCCGCGTTATGGTCGGCGACGCCCTGGTGTTTGAAAACGAGCGCCTGCAGGAGCGCATGAACCAGTTCTTCGACAAACTGGAATCCAGCCTCAAACAAAGCCTGCGCGACGCCGCGGCCGCCAGCGGCGCCGCCACCCCCACGGTGGACGCCCAGGTGCGCGCCTCGGTCATCGTGGCTTTTATGGTCGGCCGTTTGCAGCGTTTTGCCCGTTCGGGCTTTAAACGCCTGCCCTCCGAACACCTCGAAGCCAGCCTGGCAACGATATTGGGCTGACCCCTATAGACGCGCACTTCGTGTCGCGCCTTTTCCCCTGATGGGGGACGGGCGCCTTGGGGCCGGCAAAGCCGGACCCCGGCCCCCACTGGAGGAAGAGTCACTCCTAACGGCGCCGCGGCCCCTGTTTGCTGACAGCTAGAAGCTGAGCCCCACCTTGGTGGCGGCGCCCACGATTTCTTCCCAGGTGCTCCCGTCGATCTCAATGCCGTCGCGCTCGCGCTCCACGCGCGCGCGGCGTTCGGGCTCGCCGGCAATCTGCACGCCGTGTTCGCCGTCGGCCGGCGGGCTTTTGCGCAGCCACTCGACAAAGGCCAGGGCCTCGGTTTCCATGGCCGACTGCGTGCCCAGCTTGCCCGGGTCTATCAGGATGGTCAGCATGCTGTTGTAGACGGCGCGTGTGCCTACCGCAGGGTGGTGCCAGGTGCCGCCGCCGGTCAGCGCGCCGCCCAGCAGCTCGCAGGCCACGGCCAGGCCGTAGCCCTTGTGCTCGCCAAAAGGCATGAGCGCGCCGAAAAAACCGTTGGCCTGCGGCACCACCACCACGCCGGGGTCGGTGGTCGGCTGGCCGTGCTCGTCGATCAGCAGGCCGGGCGGCACCGACTTGCCCTGGTTGTGGGCCACGCGCATCTTGCCCTGGGCCACGCGGCTGGTGGCGAAGTCCAATACAAAGGGCGGGGCATCCTTGAGCGGTACCCCTATGCAACAGGGATTGGTGCCGTAGCGGCCGTCGGCACCGCCCCAGGGCGCGACCACGGGCCGCGTCATGACGTTGACGAAATGCAGCGACACCAGGCCCTGGGCCACCGCCATCTCGGCGAAATGGCCTATGCGCCCCAGGTGGTGCGATTCGGCCAGCGCCAGGATGCAGCTGCCCTGCTCTTTGGCGCGGGCCATGCCCAGCAGCATGGCCTGCTCGCCGACCACCTGGCCGTAGCCGCGCTGGCCGTTGAGGCTGAGCAGCGCGCCGGCGTCCAGCATGGTCTTGACCTGCGCATTGGGCGTGAGCCCGCCTTCGAGCACCGCGTCCACATAACGCGGCAGCATGCCCACGCCGTGCGAGTCGTGGCCGCTGAGGTTGGCCATGACCAGGTTGGACGCGACTTTGTCGGCTTCTTGCGCCGAGCTACCGGCGGCGACGAGGATGCGGGCGCAGTGGGCGCGCAGGGCTGGGGCTTGGATGTTTTTTTGCATGGGGTTGTGTGAAGGGGACAGTGGGCTTACATCACGGCGCCGACTTGCCAGGGCACGAACTCGTTCTGGCCGTAGCCGTGTTTTTCGCTCTTGCTGGGTTCGCCCGAGGCCGTGGCCAGCACCATTTCAAAAATGCGCTGCCCCATCTCCTGCACCGAGACGCCGCCGTCGATGATCTCGCCGCAATTGATGTCCATGTCTTCTTCCTGCCGCTGCCACAGCGCCGAATTGGTGGCCAGCTTGAGCGAAGGCGAGGGCGCGCAGCCGTAGGCTGAGCCGCGGCCGGTGGTAAAGCAGATGATGTTGGCGCCGCCGGCCACCTGGCCCGTGGCGCTGACCGGGTCGTAGCCCGGCGTGTCCATGTAGACAAAACCGTGGTCTTTCACGGGCTCGGCGTATTCATACACGGCCTCGAGGTTGGAGGTGCCGCCCTTGGCCACCGCGCCCAGCGATTTTTCGAGGATGGTGGTCAGCCCGCCGGCCTTGTTGCCGGGCGAGGGGTTGTTGTTCATCTCGCCATCGTTGATCTCGGTGTAGTGCTCCCACCACTTGATGCGCGAGATCAGCTTCTCGGCAATCTCGGGCCGCACGGCGCGCCGCGTGAGCAAATGCTCGGCGCCGTAGATTTCGGGCGTCTCGCTGAGGATGGCGGTGCCACCGTGCGCCACCAGCAGATCCACCGCCGCGCCCAGCGCCGGGTTGGCGCTGATGCCCGAATAGCCGTCGGAGCCGCCGCACTGCAGGCCTATGGTGATGTGGGCGGCGCTGCAGGGTTCGCGTTTCACGGCATTGGCCTGCGGCAGCATCTCCTTGATCATGGCGATGCCCTTGGCCACGGTCTTGGCCGTGCCGCCCGTGTCCTGGATGCTGAAGACGCGCAGGGTTTCACCCTCGCGCAGGCTGCCGTGGGCCAGCCAGGCGTTGATCTGGTTGGACTCGCAGCCCAGGCCCACCACCAGAACGCCCGCGAAGTTGGGATGCGTGGCATAACCGGTCAGCGTGCGCTGCAGGATCTGCAGGCCCAGGCCGTCGGAGTCCATGCCGCAGCCCGTGCCGTGCGTGAGCGCCACCACGCCGTCGACATTGGGAAAGTCTTTCAGCGCCGAGGGGTTGTTCTGCCGCGAAAAATGATCGGCAATCGCGCGCGCCGCCGTGGCCGAGCAGTTGACGCTGGAGAGTATGCCGATGTAGTTGCGCGTGGCCACGCGGCCGTCGGGCCGCTTGATGCCCATGAAGGTCGCCTCGCGCCTGGCGGGCGCCGGCTTCACGTCGGCGCCGAAAGCGTAGTCGCGCGCGAAGTCGCCTTTATCGGGGCCCATGTCGAGGTTGTGCGTGTGCACATGCTCGCCGGGCGCAATCGGCTTGCTGGCAAAACCGATGATCTGGTTGTAGCGCCGCACCGGCTCGCCCGCGGCCAGCGCACGCGTGGCGATTTTGTGGCCGGAGGGGATCAGGCCGCGCACGGTGATGTTTTCGACCTGGGTGCCGCCCACCAGCTGGGCACGGGCAATCAGGACGTCGTCGGCGGGGTGAAGGCGAATAAACGGCGTAGTAGGGGGCTTGGTGGTAGTCGTCATGGAAGTCATCGTGAATGTATGGACGGTTGTACCCCAGTTAATAAAACATCTTCGGTAGCCAGAGTACTGCCTTGGGGAAGTAGGTGATGATGCCCAGGCTCAGCAGCAGCGGCACCAGCCAGGGCAGTATGGCCATGGTGGTGCGCTCCACCGAAAGATTGGCCACGCGCGCCAGCACAAACAGCACCATGCCCATGGGCGGGTGCAAGAGGCCGATCATGAGGTTGAGCACCATCACCAGGCCGAAGTGCACAGGGTCTATGCCCAGCTGCGCGGTGATGGGCAGCAGGATGGGCACCAGGATGGTGATGGCGGCGGTGGGCTCCAGGAAGCAGCCGACAAACAGCATCAGCAGGTTGGCCAGCAGCAAAAACACCCAGGGGCTTTGGGTAAAGCCCAGCACCCAGGCGGCAATCGCCGTGGTCACGCCGGTGGCCGTCAGCATCCAGCCGAAGATGGATGCGGCCGCCACGATGAACAGCACGGTGGAGGTGGTCTCGACCGTGTCCAGGCAGACCTTGACGAACATCTTGAACTTCAGCGCCTTGTACCAGAAGAAGCCCAGCACCATGGCCCAGACGCAGGCCGCGATCGCGCCTTCGGTGGGCGTGAACAGGCCCGTCGTCATGCCGCCTATCAGCAGCACCGGCGTCATGATGGGCAGCACGGCCTCGAATTTAAAAATCTTGTCGAGCACAAACAGCGCGACCAACCCGGCAATCACGGTGACCTGGGCGGGTGCCCCGGCCTTGGTGATCAGCAGCCATAGCACCAGCGGCCAGGCCGCCACCACGCCCAGCTCAACCAGGGCCTTGGCCAGCTTGCTGCCCGAGAACTTGATGTCGGCGCCCCATTTGTTCTTGTGGGCGAAATAAGCCACGGTCAGCATCATCAGTACCGCCATCAAGAGGCCCGGCAGCAGGCCGGCCAGGAACAGCGCGCCTATCGACACGTTGGCCATCATGCCGTAGATCACAAAGGGCAGGCTGGGCGGGATGATGGGGCCCAGCGTGGCCGAGGCGGCCGTCACGCCGACGGCGAATTCCGAGGAGTAGCCGTGCTCCTTCATGGCTTTGATTTCGATGGTGCCCAGGCCGGCCGCATCGGCGATTGCCGTGCCGCTCATGCCGGCGAAGATCACCGAGCCCAGCACGTTGACGTGGCCCAGGCCGCCCTTGAGCCAGCCCACCAGCGCCAGCGCGAAGTTGTAGATGCGGGTGGTGATGCCGGCGTTGTTCATGAGGTTGCCGGCCAGGATGAAGAAGGGCACGGCCAGCAAGGGGAAGCTGTCTATGCCCGACACCATGCGGTGTATCACCACAAAGGGCGGCAGGTTGCCGGAGACCAGGATGTAGACCAGCGAGGCGCCCGCCATGGCGACGGCGACCGGGATGCCGGCACCCATGAAGATCAGGAAAAATAGTTTGAGCATGATGGTGAGGGGTCTGTCGCGTTCAGCGGTCTTGCATGGTGGATTCGGGGCGTTCCAGCACGCTGTAGCCGCGGCGGTAGTGGACCAGCGCAACCTGCAGCGAGCGCAGCAGCATGGCCGCAAAACCCAGCAGGCACACGCCGTAGACGATGTTCATGGGCAGGTCCACGATGGTCATGCGCGTCTGGTTGCCGATCTTGGCCATCATCTGCCCGGTCATGAACACCGCCGCGCCGTAAAAGGCGATGCGCAGCAGGTCCGTCAGCGTGGACATGGCCCGGCCCATCTTCGCCGGCATGTGGCGGTAGAAAAAATCCACCTGGATGTGGTTGTTCTTGGCAACGCCTATGGCCGCGCCTATGAAGACCACGGCGATCAGTTCATAACGCGCGATCTCCTCGGTCCACGCGGCCGAGTCGTTGAAGACATAGCGTGTGACGAACTGGTACAGCACCGTGGCGCCCAGCAGCCAGAAAAAAGCCAGGGCCACCCAGCCCTCGGCCGTGGTGGCGGACAAGTCCACCGCCTCGTCCTCGGTGTGGAATGAACCGTCGTCGCTGATGATTTTTTCGGTCATCGTGTTTCCTTCTGCTTCTAGCTGGCCGTGAAGGCATGCAGCAAGCGTGGCGAGCGGCTCGAGGTCGCGCCGAGGACCGGAACCGTACCCAGGTACGGTGAGGACCGCAGGTGCGAGATCGGGCCGCGCAGTAGCTTGATGCGTGCCTTCACTTGAGGTTGATGATGCGGTCGTAGTCTGCCTGGCGGTAACCCTGGTCGGCCGGCGTGGTGCTCTTGAGCACCGCGGCGCGGAAGGCGTTCTTGTCGACCGTGATCACGTTGTTGCCCTTCTTTTTGAACTCGTCGACCAGCCGGGCCTCGGAGGCGATGATCTCGCGGCCGGTTTTTTCGGCGGCTTCCAGCATCACGTCGCTGAAGATTTTTTTCTCGTCGGCGGTCAGCTTGCCCCAGAGCTGGCCCGAGACCACGGTCAGCAGCGAATCGACGATATGGCCGGTCAGCGAGATGTTCTTTTGCACCTCATAGAACTTCTTGGCTTCTATGGTGGGCAGCGGGTTCTCCTGCGCGTCCACCGTGCCGTTTTGCAGCGCCAGGTAAACCTCGGCGAAGGCGATCGGCGTCGGGTTGGCACCCAGCGCCTTGGGAAAAGCCATATAGGCCGGTGCGTCGGGCACGCGGATCTTCAGGCCCTTCATGTCTTCCGGCTTGGTGATGGGGCGTGCCGCGCTGGAGGTCACATGGCGCGCGCCGTAGTAATTGAGCGCGGTGATGTGGTTGCCGCTTTTCTGGTCATAGCCGGCGGCCAGTTCCTTGAAGACGTCGCTGTTGGCGAACTTGAGCTGGTGCTCGGCGTCGCGGAAGATGAAGGGGAAGTAGCCGATGGCCAGTGGCGGGTAGGTGCGGCCGGCAAAACTCGCGCCCGTGAGGATGATGTCCACCGTGCCCAGGGTCAGGCCCTGGTTGATGTCGGCCTCCTTGCCCAGCGTGGAGGCCGGGAACACCTGGATCTCGTACTTGCCGTTGGTGCGCTTCTTGATCTCGTCGCCGGCCCAGACCGACCATTTGTGGAAGGGCTCCGAGGTTTCATAAACGTGCGCCCATTTCAGTTTGGTCTGCGCCGAGGCCATGCCGGAAAAGCCCAGGGCCCCCGCCATCAGCGCGCAGGCGGCCAGGGTTTTGACGGCGAATCGTTTGTTTTGAAAGGTATTCATGGTTGTCTCCTCAAAGGGTGTGCTGGCATGAAAGGGAAAAACGGCCTTGCGCGCCAGCGCGCAGGCCGTGAAGCCGGGGTCTGCTGCCTCAGTTCTTCAGGTTGAGCTTGGTCACCAGTTGTTTGAAGGTGTCGTTGTCGCGCACCATCTGCGCCTTGAAGGCGGGGCCGTCGGCATAGGCATAGCCCAGGTTGAGCTTGTCCATGACCTCTTTCATGATGGGTTCGTCGGCGGCCTTTTTGGTCATGGCGCGTATGTAGTCCACCACTTCCGGTGGCGTGCCCTTGGCCACGCCCAGGCCGCGCCAGGTGCCTATGGACAGGTCTATTTTGCGTTCCTTCATCGTGGGCACGTTCTCAAAACCCTTGACGCGCTGGTCGGCCATCACGCCCAGGATCTTGAGCTTGCCGGCGGCCACGTGCACCGCGACTTCGGCCGGGCTCACGCCCACGGCGTCCACATGGCCGCCCAGCAGGGCCAGCACGGCGGGGCCCGCGCCCTGGTAGGGAATGTGGTTGAACTTGGCGCCGGTTTTTTCTTCCAGCGAGGCGGCGGCCAGGTGCCAGATGGAGCCGTTGCCGGCGTTGCCGACCTTCACGTCGCTGCCGGTCTTTTTGGCGGCGGCGAGGAAATCTTCGATCGTGTTGTAGGGCGAGTCGGCGCGCACCGTGATGGCGGCCGGGTCGGCATTGAGGCGGGCAATCGGGATGAAATCGTCCTGTGTGATCTTGGTGATGCCCATGTGCGGGAGGATGGTCACCTCGACGAAAAGCATGGCGATTTTGTAGCCGTCGGGCTTGGCGTTCACCACGTCGGCCAGGCCGATTGCGCCGCTGGCGCCGGGCTTGTTGTAGACCACCAGCGACTGGGTGGTGTATTTTTTGGCCGCTTCGGCATAGGCGCGCGCCAGCGAATCGGTGCCGCCGCCGGGCTGGAAGGCCACCATCACTTCAATCGGCTTGTTCGGGTAGGGCTGGGCCGTGGCGATGGCGCACAGGCCCGTGGACAGCAGCAGCGCCACGGCCAGTCGCTTGGTGTGGGTCAGGAAATTCATGTTTGTCTCGCTTTCTTTTGTTGTAGTGCCAAGTTGCGGTTGAGGGAAATCTCCGGGGGCGGGAATGCTTCTTCTTATTTTTTGGGTGTCTTCTGTTGCGTGGTCCGGCGCCAGCTCACGCTGAAGCGTTTGTGCGAATGGTCCATGTGCTTGTGCATGGCCGCGCGCGCGGCATCGGGGTTGCGGTCGCGCACGGCTTCAAAAATGGCCTGGTGCTCCGCGATGGCCGAGCGCCAGGATTCCACGGTTTCAAAATGGCCGCCCAGGCGTTCGAACAGCGGGCCGCGCCGCGAATCCCAGAAGCGCTGTACGGTTTCGATCAGTACCACATTGCCGCAGGACTCGACGATGGCGGTGTGAAAAGCCCGGTCGCCGTCCAGCGGCAGCACGCCGCGGTCGGCGTCGGCCTGCATGCTGGCGATGGCTTTGTCCATGGCGTCTATATGTTTGCGCTTGGCCTGGGTGGCGGCCATGGCGGCGACTTCGCCCTCCACCACGCGGCGCGCGCGTATCAGTTCCAGCGGGCCCCATTCGTCGGGGGGTATCTCCCCGGCCCGGCCGTTGCCGGTACTTGGCGCGCCGCTGCGGTCCAGCACATAGACGCCGGAGCCGGTGCGCACCTCGACCCAGCCCTCGACTTCCATCGCGATCAGCGCCTCGCGCACCGAGGGCCGGCTCACCCCCAACTGGCGCGCCAGGTCGCGCTCGGCCGGCAGGCGCGCGCCCACGGCCCATTCGCCGGCCGAGATCAGCGTGCGCAGCTGCTCGGCGATCTGGCGGTACAGGCGTTGCGGTTCGACAGTCTGCAGGGGCATGGAAGGCGATGCGGAAGGGGGTAAAGGGAAAGAATGGGCGGCTTAAGGGTAAGCCAGAATTGGACAAGTGGTCAGACCAATTGATAATCCCATGAAACCCCCGGGACAACATCCGGCAAAACCCTGTAGGAGCATTGATGAGACTTGAAGGAAAGAAGGCACTGATTACTGCAGCCGGCCAGGGCATTGGGCGCGCCAGCGCGCTGGCGCTGGCGGCCGAAGGCGCGCAGGTCTGGGCCACCGACCTGAACCCCAAGCTGCTGGAAAGCTACCAGGGCGTGGCCAACATCACCGCGCTGCCGCTGGACGTGCTCGACAAGGCCGCCATCCACAAGCTGGTGGGCGGCTTGCCGGCACTGGACGTGCTGTTCAACTGCGCGGGCTTTGTGCACGGCGGCACGGCGCTGCAGGCCACCGACGAAGAGCTCGAGTTCGCCTTCCAGCTCAATGTGCGCGCGCAGTTCTGGATGATCCAGGCCGTTCTGCCCAAAATGCAGGCCCAAAAACGCGGCAGCATCATCAACATGGCCAGCGTCTGCGGCAGCATCAAAGGCCTGCCCAACCGCTTTATCTACGGCACGACCAAGGCTGCGGTGATAGGCCTCACCAAAAGCGTGGCGGCCGACTTTGTGGCCGACGGCGTGCGCTGCAACGCGATCTGCCCCGGCACCGTCGACACCCCCTCGCTGCAGGACCGCATCAATGCCAACGCCGACCCAGTGGAGGCGCGCAAGGCCTTTATCGCGCGCCAGCCGCTGGGGCGATTGGCCCAGGCGCATGAAATCGCGCCGCTGGTCACCTTTCTGGCCAGCGACGAATCCGCCTTTGTGACCGGCCAGGCCTACAACATCGACGGCGGCATCACCATATGAACCAGCTCGACCTGAAAGGTCGGCACGCGGTGATCACGGGCGGTGCGGTCGGCCTGGGTTTTGCGATCGCTGAGCGCATGCTGGCCTCGGGCGCAAGCGTCACCTTGTGGGATATCAAGCCCGAGGCGCTGGAGAAAGCGAAGTCCACCCTGGGCGCAGGCGTGCATACCGTGGCGGTTGACGTCGCCAGCCATGCGAGCGTGGTGGAGGCGGTCAAACAGACGGTCGCCCACAACCCGGTCATAGACGCGCTGGTCAACTCGGCCGGCATCACCGGCCCCAACGTCAAGCTTTGGGACTACCCGCCCGAGCAGTGGATGCAGGTGCAGCAGGTCAACCTCAACGGCCTGTTCTTCTGCTGCCGCGAAGTCGTTCCGCACATGCGCGCGCGCAACTACGGGCGCATCGTCAACATTGCCTCGGTCGCGGGCAAGGAAGGCAACCCCAACGCCAGCGCCTACAGCGCCAGCAAGGCGGCGGTGATCGCGCTGACAAAATCGCTGGGCAAGGAACTCGCCGACACCGGTGTGCGCGTCAACTGCGTCACGCCGGCCGCGGTGAAAACCCCGATTTTTGAGCAGATGACGCCCGAGTTCATCCAGTTCATGCTCTCCAAAATCCCCATGGGCCGCTTCGGCACGCCCGACGAGGTGGCCGCCATGGTCAGCTGGCTGTGCACCGAGGATTGTTCTTTTTCGACAGGCGCCGTGTTTGATCTTTCGGGCGGCCGCTCAACCTATTAACTTTTCACCTGATTCATCAAAAGGAAAAACCATGAAACTCGTTCGTTATGGCAACCCCGGCAAGGAAAAACCCGGTCTCATCGATGCCAATGGCAAGCTGCGCGACCTCAGCAGCGTCATCAAGGACATAGGCCCCGACCAGCTCGGCGACGCCGCGCTGGCCAAACTGGCCAAGCTCAAGACCGACAAGCTGCCGCTGGTCAAGGGCTCGCCGCGCTACGGCAGCCCCATCACCGGCACGCGCAAATTCATCGCCATAGGCCTGAACTACGCCGACCATGCCGCCGAATCGGGCTTGCCGATTCCGGCCGAGCCCGTCGTCTTCATGAAGGCCACCAGCTGCATCCAGGGCCCCAACGACCCCATCATGCTGCCCAAGAACTCGGTCAAGACCGACTGGGAAGTCGAGCTCGGCGTGATCATCGGCAAGCAGGCCCGCTACGTCTCGCAAAAAGAGGCGCTCAACCACGTGGCCGGCTACTGCACCATCAACGACGTCAGCGAACGCGAATTCCAGATCGAGCGCGGCGGCACCTGGGACAAGGGCAAGGGCTGCGACACCTTCGGCCCCCTGGGCCCCTGGCTGGTCACGCGCGACGAAGTGCCGAACCCGCAAAAGCTGTCCATGTGGCTGGAAGTCAACGGCAAGCGCGTGCAGAACGGCAGCACCAAGACCATGATCTTCAGCGTCGCCAAGATCATCAGCTACGTGAGCCAGTTCATGACCCTGGAGCCCGGCGACGTGATCACCACCGGCACCCCGCCCGGCGTGGGCTTGGGCATGAAGCCGCCGGTTTTCCTGAAAAAGGGCGACACGATGTCGCTGGGGATCGAAGGCCTGGGCGAGCAGCACCAGACCGTGATCCCCTTCAAACTCATCAAGTAATAAAGCCCCCACGCTTTTCACTACGTGTAATGCGCTGCCCCCCCGAGGGGGCCGCTGCGCCTGCGGCCTGGCAAAGCCAGTTCCGCGGCCCCTACTGGTAAAGACGGGAACTTCCAGTTGCTTGTTGACGGTAAATAAGCGCCCGAGGGTTTACCCTCCCAGTGGTTAGTGCAGGGTCCCTATAAACGGGCGCCCAACAACCCCGGCTTGCCCATGGTCATCAAAGTGTTGCAAAATAGAACGACCGTTCGTTTTATTTTGTAGCACCGCATGCCCGTCACAGAACTTCCCGCCAAAGCCTCCCGCGCCCCCCTTGCGGGCAGCGCCGTGGCCAAGAGCCAGCAAAAAGGCCAGCAGACCAAGGCGGCAATTGTGGATGCGGCCCTGGGCCTGGCCACGCAGATCGGGCTGGAGGGCCTGAGCATAGGCGCGCTGGCCGAGGTCATGCGCATGAGCAAGTCCGGCGTGTTCGCCCATTTCGGCTCGCGCGAAGAATTGCAGATCTCGGTGATCCGCGAATACCACGTGCGTTTCGAGGAGGAGGTCTTCTTCCCGGCCCTGCAGCAGCCGCGCGGCCTGCCGCGCCTGGCGGCGCTGTTCCACAACTGGATGAAGCGCACCTCGCTGGAAATTGATTCAGGCTGTCTCTACATCAGCGGCGCCGTCGAGTTTGACGACAGGCCGGGCCCGGTGCGCGACGCGCTGGCCGGTTCGGTGCGCACCTGGCTGGCGGCCATGTACCGCGCGGTGGTGCAGGCCAAGGAAGCCGGCCACCTGCGGCCCGATGCCGACGAGCACCAGATGGCTTTTGAAATCCACGGCCTGATCCTGGCGCTGCATTACGAGGCCCGCTTCCTGAAGACGCCGGGCTCCATGGACCGCGCCAACACGGGCTTTGCCAACATCCTGGCGCGCTACGGCGACGCCACGGCCGCTTCTTCCACTCCTTCTACCGCTTCGCCCAAAAAAGCTTCGGGCAAAGCCTCCCCTTCCAAACCGGTTTAACGCTAAAGGACCTACCGACCATGCCCCAGTACAACCCACCCTTGCGCGACATGCAGTTCGTCATGCACGAAGTGCTCAAGGTCACCGATGAATTCAAGGCCATCCCCAAGCATGCGGAGGTCGATGCCGACACCATCAACGCGGTGCTCGAGGAAGCCGGCAAATTCGCCGCCGAAGTGACTTTCCCGCTGAACATCAGCGGCGACGAAGAGGGCTGCAAGCTCGACAAGGCCACCCACGAAGTCACGCCGCCCAAGGGCTTCAAGGAAGCCTATGCCAAGTATGTTGAAGGCGGCTGGGCCGCGCTGAGCTGCGACCCGGAATACGGCGGCCAGGGCCTGCCTTTTGTGGTGAACCAGTGCCTGTACGAAATGCTGAACTCGGCCAACCAGGCCTGGACCATGTACCCGGGCCTGTCGCACGGCGCCTACGAGGCCCTGCATGCCCACGGCACCGAAGAGCAGAAAAAACTCTACCTGCCCAAGCTGACCAGCGGCGAATGGACAGGCACCATGTGCCTGACCGAGCCGCACTGCGGCACCGACCTGGGCCTCTTGCGCACCAAAGCCGAGCCGCAGCCCGACGGCACTTACCGCCTGACCGGCAACAAGATCTTCATCAGCGCCGGTGAACACGACATGGCCGCCAACATCGTGCACCTGGTGCTGGCCCGCCTGCCGGACGCGCCCCAGGGCAGCAAGGGCATCAGCCTGTTCGCCGTGCCCAAGTTCAATGTCGGCAAGGACGGCACCATCGGTTCGCGCAATGACATCTACTGCGGTGGCCTGGAGCACAAGATGGGCATTCACGGCAACGCCACGGCGCAAATGGTGCTCGAAGGCGCCGTCGGCACCATGGTGGGCGCGCCCAACAAGGGCCTGGCCGCGATGTTCGTGATGATGAACGCCGCCCGCCTGGGTGTGGGCAACCAGTCGCTGGGCCTGACCGAAGTGGCTTACCAGAACGCGCTGGCATACGCCAAGGACCGCATCCAGATGCGTTCGCTGTCCGGCGTCAAGGCCAAGGACAAGCCGGCCGACCCCATCATCGTGCACCCCGACGTGCGCAAGATGCTGCTGACCGCCAAGGCCTACGCCGAAGGCGGCCGGGCCCTGGCGATCTACTGCACGCTGCTGCTCGACAAGGAACTGAACCACCCCGACGAGAAGGTGCGCAAGGACTCCGGCGAAATCGTCGCCCTGCTCACGCCCATCGTGAAGGCCTTCCTGACCGACAACGGCCACATTGCCACCAATGCCTGCATGCAGGTCTTCGGCGGCCACGGCTTCATCAAGGAATGGGGCATGGAGCAGTTTGTGCGCGACAACCGCATCAACATGATTTATGAAGGCACCAACACCATCCAGTCGCTGGACCTGCTGGGCCGCAAGATCCTGGGCAACAACGGCGCCACGCTGAAGAAATTCGGCAAGGTGATCGCCGCGCTGATCGCCGAGGAGGGCGTCAACGAGAAGATGGCCGAGTTCATCAACCCGCTGGCCTACCTGGCCGACCAGATGACCAAATTCACCACCGAACTGGGCTTCAAGGGCTTCCAGAACCCCGACGAAGTGGGCGCCGCCGCCGTCGACTACCTGCGCGTGGCCGGCCACCTGGTGTTCGGCTACTTCTGGGCGCTGATGGCGCAGACCGCGCTGCGCGAGATCGCCGCCGGCAACACCGACAAGTTCTACGTGGCCAAGCTGCAGACCGCGCGTTTTTACTTCGCCAAGCTGTTCCCCGAAACCGCGACGCTGATGCGCACCGCGCGCGCCGGCAGCAAGTCGCTGATGGAAACCGACGAAGCGCTGGCCTGAGCCTCTTGAACAGACCGATGGGAGAGACCATGAAAAGAAAATTGTTGATGATCGTTCTGGGCCTGATGGCCGTCCCGGCTTTGGCCCAGAACACGCCAGTGGGTTTGTGGCGCGGCTTCGACGAAAAAACCGGTGATCCCAAATTCGAGGTCCGCATCACTGAAGCCGGCGGTGTGCTCAATGGCAAAGTCGAAAAGCGCATGTCCCCCGGCGTCAAGCCCGACGACGTTTGCACCGAATGCACCGATGACCGCAAGGACAAGCCACGCCTGGGCCTGGAAATCATTCGCGGCGCCAAGAAGTCGCCCGACGGCGACGTCTGGGAAGGCGGCAAGATCCTGGACCCGGACAGCGGCAAAAGCTACACCCTCAAGATGACGCCTATTGAAGGCGGCAAGAAGATGGAAGTCCGCGGATCCATAGGCCCCTTCGGCCGCACCCAGACCTGGACGCGTTTGCCATGAGTGCCCTAAAAGCGAGGGGCTGCCATGGGTGAAGCAATTTCCCGCTTGCGGTCCATGACTTTTGGCGACGCCGCAAGCACCCCGCCGGCTGCGCGCCGCTGGTATGGGCATTACCTGCTCAAGAAGCCGTTTTTCGGCCGCTTCATGAAACCCTGGCGCTGGCCCGCCGACGTGCCGCAGGAAGGCTGGGAGCGGGTGCACATCACCAGCCGCAGCACCAGCCGGCTCGAGGCCATCGTCGCGCGCACGCCGCTGGCCCCGCGCGGCGTCGTGGTCTGCGCCCATCCCATGGGTTATGCCTGCAAGGGTTTCTGGCTGCGCCACGGCCATGCCCAGGCTCTGCTCGATGCGGGCTTTCATGTGGTGGCTTTCGACTTCAACGGCTTTGGTGAAAGCCCGTCGACCAACTTTGACTTTCCCGGCGACGCGTTGTCGGTGGGTCGCTGGGCGCGCGGCGCGTTTGCCGGCCTGCCGGTGCATGCGCTGACGGCCTCCTTCGGCGCGATGAACACGCTGAGCGCGATAGCCGAGGCGGATTTCCCTTACGACAAGGTGGTGGCTGAAGGCTGCTCGCCCACGCTGCCCGATTTCTGGAAAGCTTACCCCTTTGCCCATGCGGTGCTCAACATCAGCCGGCGTATCAGTCCGCAAGCCGAGCTGCGCTTGCGGCCCGTGCACCACCTGGCCAGGATGCGCGACGTGGACGTGTTGCTGATCCACAGCCGGGCCGACCGCTGGACGCCGGTGCATTTCGGCGACACCCTGCAACAGGCCGCCTCGAGGCCGGAGCGCATCCAGCGCGTGATCCTCGACAAGGCCGAGCATACCCACGGCATGCGCGACGAGCCGCAGCGCTACTGGGGCGCGGTGCTCGAATTTTTCAACCAGTCATCCCCAACAAGGTCTTAACCATGTCACGATTCCAAGTCAAAAAAGTCGCCGTGCTCGGCGCCGGCGTCATGGGCGCGCAGATCGCCGCCCACCTGGTCAACGTCAAGGTGCCGGTGGTGCTGTTCGACCTGCCCGCCAAGGAAGGTCCCAAGAACGGCATCGTCATCAAGGCGGTCGAGGGCCTCAAGAAACTCAAGCCGGCCCCGCTGGGCGTGCCCGAGGACGCGGCGCTGATCCAGCAGGCCAATTACGAAGAAAACATGGAACTGCTGCGCGAATGCGACCTCGTCATCGAGGCGATTGCCGAGCGCATGGACTGGAAGACCGACCTGTACCACAAGATCGCGCCTTTCATCGCCGACGGCGCCATCGTCGCCAGCAACACCTCGGGCCTGTCCATCACCAAGCTCAGCGAGGCTTTGCCTGAATCCATCAAGCCGCGGTTTTGCGGCATCCACTTCTTCAACCCGCCGCGGTACATGACGCTGGTCGAGCTGATCAACACGCCGACCACCGAACCCAAGGTGCTGGACGACCTGGAAGCCTTTGTCACCAGCGCGCTGGGCAAGGGCGTGATACGCGCCCACGACACGCCCAACTTCATCGCCAACCGCGTGGGCATCGCCAGCATGCTGGCCACCATCAAGGAAGCCGAAGCCTTCAAGCTCACGTATGACGTGGTCGACGACCTGACCGGCAAGAAGCTGGGCCGCGCAAGCTCGGGCACCTTCCGCACCGCCGACGTGGTGGGCCTGGATACCATGGCCCACGTCATCAAGACGCTGCAGGACAACCTGGGCCCCGGCAAGGTCGAAGACCCGTTCTCGGACATCTACGGCACGCCGCCCGTGCTGGCCAAGCTGCTGGAATCCAAAAGCTTGGGCCAGAAGACCGGTGCCGGCTTCTACAAAAAACAGGGCCGCGACATCCTGCGCCTGGACCCGGAAAGCATGGAATATGTGCCCGCCGGCGCCAAGGCCAATGAAGTTGTCGGCCGCATGCTCAAAAAACCCGCGGGCGAGCGCCTGAAACTGCTGCGCGAAGCCGAGGGCGCCGAAGCGCGCTTCCTCTGGGCGATTCTGCGCGACCAGTTCCACTACGCCGCCGTGCACCTGGAAAGCATTGCCGAAACCGCGCGCGACATCGACTTCGCGATGCGCTGGGGCTTTGGCTCCAAGCAAGGCCCGTTTGAGCTCTGGCAACAGGCCGGCTGGAAACAGGTCGCGACCTGGATCCAGGAAGACATTGACACCGGCAAGGCGCTGTCCAAGGCGCCGCTGCCCGAGTGGGTGTTCAAGGGCCCGGTGGCCGAGGCCGGCGGTGTGCACACGGCCGAGGGCTCGTGGAGCGCGTCGGCCAAAAAATTCATCCCGCGCCGCAAGCTGCCGGTGTACGAGCGCCAGTTTTTTCCTGAGGACGTGCTGGGCTCGAAGGCGCCCGCGTTCGAGACGGCCGGCACCACCTTGCATGAAGACGATGCGATACGCCTCTGGACGCTGGGCGGTGCGAACGATGATGTGCTGATCGCCAGCATCAAGACCAAGATGCACGCCATCAGCCCCGACGTGGCCGAGGGCCTGGCCATGGGCGTGGACCTGGCCGAGAAAAGCTACAAGGGCATGGTCATCTGGTCCAACGACGAGATGTTCTCGGCCGGTGCCGACCTGCAGGCCATGCTGCCCGCCTTCATGATGGGCGGCGCCAAGGCCATCGAAGGGGCCGAGGCCGAACTGCAGAACGTGATGCTCAAGCTGCGCTACGCGGCCGTGCCCGTGGTGTCGGCGATTCGCGGCATCGCACTCGGCGGCGGCTGCGAAATGGCGGTGCATTCGGCCAAACGTGTGGCCGCGATGGAAAGCTACATCGGCCTGGTGGAAGTCGGCGTGGGCCTGGTGCCCGGCGCCGGCGGCCTGGCCTACATCGCGCGCCGCGCCGCCGAAAACGCCAGCACCTCGACCAACAAGGACATCCTGCCTTTCCTGACCGAGGGTTTCACGGCCGCGGCCATGGCCAAGGTCGGCACCAGCGCGATTGAAAGCCGCAAGATCGGCTACCTGCTCGACAGCGACGTGATCGTGCCGAACAAGGATGAATTGCTGTTTGTCGCGCTCAATGAGGCGCGCGCCTTGTTCAACTCGGGCTACCGCGCGCCGCTCAAACGCCAGTTCCCGGTGGTGGGCCGCAACGGCCTGGCCACCATCAAGGGCCAGCTGGTCAATATGCGCGACGGCGGTTTTATCAGCGCCCACGACTTCCACATCGCCGGCCTGATCGCAGGTGTGGTGTGCGGCGGCGACGTGGATGCCGGCACCTTGGTGACGGAAGAGTATCTGATGACATTGGAGCGCAAGGCTTTCTGCTCGCTGCTCGAACATCCCAAGACGCAAGAACGCATCATGGGAATGATGAGCACGGGCAAGCCCGTGAGGAACTGATGAGCGATTACTCACCCAACCGCCTGGCGCGGCAACTGCAGCGGCTCGATGAAGTGCCGGCTTTTGCCCGCCCCTGGTTTCGCAGCGTGGTGCTGCGCCGCGCCGTGCCCTTCACCGGCACCGCCGGCCTGGACTTTCTCGAAATGGGCACGGGCCGGGTCGAGATCGGCATCAGGAATGAGAAGAAGGTGCAAAACCACATAGGCGGCGTGCACGCCTCGGCCATGAACCTGCTGGCGGAAACCGCCACCGGCATGGTCGTGGGCATGAATGTGCGCGACGACTGCATCCCGCTGGCCAAGGAACTCAAGATGGCGTTCAAAAAGCGCGCCACCGGTGCCCTGCGCGCCGTGGCCACGCTGAGCGACGAACAGCGCGCGGCCATGCAGGCCAGCGACAAGGGTGAGGTCAAGGTGCCGGTCATCGTGACCGATGAAGCCGGCGTGAATCCGGTGGAATGCGAATTTGTCTGGGCCTGGATTCCCTCCGGCCCACGGAAAAGTTAACCGAGAAATTGAAGGAAACCATCATGGCCAAACAAGTCCAGGAAGCCTACATCGTCGCCGCCACGCGCACGCCTATTGGGCGCTCGCACAGGGGCTATTTCCGCAACACGCGGCCCGACGACCTGCTGGTCAAGGCGCTGCAGGCCGCGCTCGCGCAGGTGCCCTCGCTGGACCCCAAGGCGATTGAAGACATTATTTGCGGCTGCGCGATTCCCGAAGGCCCTCAGGGCCTGAACGTGGCGCGCATAGGCGCGGTGCTGGCCGGCCTGCCGACCAGTGTGGGCGGCATCACCGTCAACCGTTTTTGCGCCTCGGGCCTGTCGGCCATCCAGATGGCGGCCGACCGCATCCGCGTGGGCGAGGCCGACGTGATGGTCGCCGCCGGCACCGAGAGCATGAGCATGGTGCCCATGTCGGGCAACTCGCCTTCTCTGTCGCCCAGCATGTTCATGAACGATGAGAACGTCGGCATCGCTTACGGCATGGGCCTGACGGCCGAGAAGGTGGCCCAGCAGTGGAAGGTCTCGCGCGAGGCGCAGGACCAGTTCGCGCTTGAATCGCACCTCAAGGCCATCAAGGCCCAGCAGGCCGGCGAGTTCAGCAATGAGATCACGCCCGTCGAGGTGACCGACCGCACGGCCAACCTGGAAACCGGTGAAGTGGTCGCCAAGACCCGCACCGTGAGCCTGGACGAAGGCCCGCGCCCTGACACCTCGCTCGAAGGCCTGGCCAAACTCAAGACGGTGTTTGCCGCGCGCGGCTCGGTCACCGCCGGCAACAGCTCGCAGACCTCCGACGGTGCAGGCGCACTGGTGCTGGCCAGCGAAAAAGCCGTCAAGCAGTTCGGCCTCAAGCCGCTCGCGCGTTTTGTGAGCTACGCCGCCAAGGGCGTGCCGCCCGAAATCATGGGCATTGGCCCCATCGAAGCGATTCCCGCCGCCTTGCGTTATGCCGGCCTTACGCAGGACGACATGGACTGGATCGAGCTGAACGAAGCCTTTGCCGCGCAGTCGCTGGCCGTGATCAACACGCTCAAGCTGGACCCGGCCAAGGTCAACCGCATGGGCGGCGCTATTGCGCTGGGCCATCCGCTGGGTGCCACGGGCGCGATCCGGGCGGCTACCGTGATTCATGCATTGCACAGGCACCAACTGAAATACGGCATGGTGACCATGTGTGTAGGCATGGGACAAGGCGCCGCCGGTATTTTCGAACGCGTGTGAGGGGCTACTGCGCGGGCGCATTGCGTCGTTGCAGCCCAAAGAAAATCCTCACGACCCTGAAGGTCGCTCCGGTTTTCTTCGGGCACCCGCGCCTCGCACTGCATCCCGCTCGCTACGCCCTTGAGGCTGTTGCGGGGGGCGTGGCGCCGAGTTAGTTGACGGTAATTGCTGATACTTTCAGGAGACATCGATGCAAATCCAGACTCTGGCCACCGGCACCGCGCAGCTCTCGCTGCGGGTCTACGACGTCACGCAAGCCGCCCACACCAGCGTGGTGATAGGCGGCGCCATGGGTGTGCGGCAGCACTACTACGCGCCGTTTGCGCAGTGGCTGTCCAGCCAGGGTTTTCGTGTCACGACCTTTGACTACCGCGGTTCGGGCGATTCGCTGCCGGCTACCGCCGGTGGCAGCCTGCGCGGCTTCAAGGCCGACCTGCTGGACTGGGCCGGCGACTACGAGGCCGTGGTCGATGCCGCCAAGGCGGCCTTGCCCGATGCGCCGCTCTACCTGCTGGGCCATAGCCTGGGTGCGCAGCTGCCGGGCTTTCTCAAGAACCAGCACAAGATTGACGGCCTGGTCAGCATCGCGGCGGGCAGCGGCTACTGGCGCGACAACGCGCCGCAGCTCAGGCGCATGATTCTGTATTTCTGGTACGTGCTGGTGCCGCTGGCGACGCGGCTTTTCGGCTATTTCCCGGGGCGCTCGCTGCGCAAGGTCGGCGACCTGCCGGCCGGCGTGATGATGCAGTGGCGAAAATGGTGTTTGAACCCGCAGTACAGCGTAGGCGCCGAGGGCGAAAGCGCACGCCTGAGTTACGGCAAAGTCAGCTTCCCGGTCACGGCGCTGTCCATCGCCGACGACGAACTGATGACTTGGCGCGGCACGCAAAACCTGATCAACCTGTACGCCAACGCGCCGCGCACCTTTGAGCGCATCGCGCCGGCGGACCTGAAGGTCAAGCGCATCGGCCATTTCGGATTCTTCCGCGAGCAGTTCAACAACACCCTGTGGCCGCGCGCCCAGCAAATCATCGAAGGCATGGCCGGCGTCGCCAGGACGACGGCCTGAGCCGCGAAGCCGGGGCACACTTGAGGACATGACAAGCACGCATTCTTTTGACCAGGCGCTGCGGCTGGCGGCCGCCGGCGCCGACAGGCCGGACACCTGGCTGGGCCACAGCAGCCCCGATTACTGGAACATGGTGGGGCCCTTCGGCGGCACGACGGCGGCGACGGCCTTGTGCGCCATCCTGCTGCATCCGGCCTTGCTGGGCGAGCCGGTGGCGCTGACGGTGAACTACGCGGCGGCCATGGCCGAAGGGCCCTTCAGCGTGACGGCCAGGCCGGTGCGCACCAACCGCTCGACTCAGCACTGGACGGTGGAGCTGTCGCAGGACGGCGATGCCGCCGGCGCCGTGATGACGGCGACGGCCGTCACGGCGGTGCGCCGCGAAACCTGGAGCCTGAACGACACGCCCATGCCCGCGGTGACGCTGGCCGATGCAACGGGCCGTTTGCGTTTTGCCACATCGGCCTGGACGAACCGCTACGACATGCGGCCGGTGCGCGGCGTGATCCCGCAGGTCTGGGACGGCAGCGGCGTGGACAGCCTCACGCAGTTGTGGGTGCGCGACGACCCGCCGCGCCCGCTGGACTTCCCGGCGCTGGCCGCCATGTCCGACGTGTTCTACCCGCGTGTCTGGCTGCGCCGCGCCACGCGTGTGCCGGCCGGCACGGTGTCCATCACCACCTATTTTCATGCGGACAGCCGGCAGCTTGCCGAATGCGGCGACGGATTTTTGCTGGGCCAGGCCAAGGCCCAGGCTTTTCGCAACGGCTTTTTCGACCAGACCGCGCAGCTGTGGAGCGAAGCCGGCGTGCTGCTGGCCACCAGCACGCAGGTCGTCTATTACAAGGAATGAGAGCGGCTTCTCAGGCCCCTACACTTGGCGTCTCAACGGAAAACACCATGAACACTCCCACCCCTATTTCCTCCGGCAGCATTCCCGAAATCCTGAGCCATGTCGACGCCGGCGTGATGACCATCACGCTCAATCGCCTGGACAAGAAAAACTCCATCACCTCCGCCATGTACGGCGCCATGGCCGACGCGCTGGAAGCTGCCAACCATGACGCGGCCGTGCGCGCCGTGGTCATCCAGGGCCATGAAACGATTTTTTCGGCCGGCAACGACATCGCCGACTTCCTGAACAAGCCGCCCGCGACGCAGGACTCGCCGGTGTTCCGCTTCCTGCGCGGCATCAGCAGCTTTCCCAAGCCGCTGGTGGCATCGGTGTGCGGCCCGGCCGTCGGCATAGGCACCACGCTGCTGCTGCACTGCGACCTGGTGTATGCGGGTGACAACGCCGCCTTCTCCATGCCTTTTGTGAACCTGGGCCTGTGCCCCGAGGCGGCGTCCAGCCTGCTGGTGCCGCAGCTCATGGGTTACCCGCGCGCGGCCGAGGCGCTGCTGCTGGGCGAACCCTTCATGGCCGAGACCGCGCTCGAAATCGGCCTGATCAACCGCATCGTGCCGCCCACCGAAGCCAATGCGCTGGCACAAAGGCAGGCGCAGAAACTGGTGGCCAAGCCGCTGAGCGCGCTGATGGAAACCAAGCGCCTCATGAAAAAGGGCAACGCCACCCTGGTGGCCGAACGCATGGCCGAAGAGGGCGCGAGTTTCGGCCGCATGCTCGGTGAGCCGGCCGCGCGCGAGGCGTTTTCGGCCTTTCTTGAAAAGCGCCGGCCAGACTTCAGCGCAGTCTGAGGTCTGCGTCCGAAGGACGACCGCGAAGCGGGCTGGCGGTTTCGCTACAAGCGCAAGCCGGATTTCAGCACAGTCTGATTCTTGCTCCTTTCCCCAGCGGGGGAAGGACTCACGCCACGCTGCGCCGCCTGGCCGCCGGCTTGCGAGCCTTGGCCTGCGGATCGGATTGCCGGATGGATTGCGCCGTCAGGCGCAGGCAGGCCATCAACTGCTCGCTGCTGGGTGTCAGCCGCCGTCCCCGCACGGTGATGAGCCCTATGGGCGGCAGTTCGATCGGAACCTCGATAGCCAGGACGTCGAACAAACCCTCCCGCTGGAAGTGCAGGGCGACCGAGCGTGCCAGGAATCCGGCCGCGTCACGCTGCTGCACAAAGGTGCTCAGTGCCAGGAAGGACGATGTCTCGATGATGTCGCTGGGCGGGTTCAGGCCGTGGCGGAAAAAAGTCTGTTCGAGCTTCACGCGCAGCGATGCCCAGGGCGGGGGCAGCACGCAGGGCATGCCGGCCAGGTCGTTCCAGCCCGGTTTTTTCTGGCGCATGAGCGCATGGCCGTGTTTGACCACGGCCACCATGGGCTCGTCGAACAGCGCCTCCGTCACCAGGTCGGGGGCGGCGTAGCCGGGCTCCAGGCGGCCGACGAACAGGTCCAGCTCGCCCATGCGCAGCCGGGGCAACAGCCGCGTCAGGTCACCTTCCTCGACCAGCACGGTCGCCAGGGTTGAACGCTGCTTGAGCAGCTTGACGGCGCCCGCCAGCAGCACGGGCATGGCCACCACCATGGCGCCCACACGCGTGCGTCCGGCCGCGCCGCTGGCCACCGCGGAAATTTCGTCGCGCGTGCGCTCGTATTCGGCCAGCACCGAGCGGGCAAACCGGATCAGCGCCTGGCCGCTGGAGGTCGGTTCTGTCCCTCGGGTGGAGCGGTCGAACAGGGTGAGCTCGAGCATGCTCTCGACCTCGGAGAGCATTTTCGAGACGGCGGGCTGGCTGACCGACAGGAACTCGGCGGTCCGGCCCAGGTGGCGGAACTGGTCCAGCGCCACCAGCAGCTGCAGGTGGCGCAGCTTGATGTTGGAGCGCAGGGCGCGGTCTATCTGGGTCATGAATCATGTTAACCGAAAGGCTATGAAGCGATTCTGAAATTCGATTGGATTGTTATGAGGAAGCCGACAAGAATCGGGGCACAAGACATGCGCAAAGCAGCAGCCATCGCCGTGGCGAATACCGCGCACGGCATCCACCCAGAGGCAGACAAACCCGATGAAAACGACCCCCCAGCTTCCCCTTGTTCCCTTCAACGCCAGGCGCCGCAGCCTGCTGATCGGTGGCGCCGTGGCGCTGATCAAACCCTTGGGCGCCGCGGCCCAGGGCTATCCCGAGCGGCCTCTGACCTTCATTTGCCCCTGGCCCGCGGGCGGCACCGCCGACCAGTCCATGCGTGCCCTGTGCCAGGTCGCGTCGCGCGTGCTGGGCCAGGCGATCGCGGTGGAAAACAAGGCCGGTGCTTCCGGCATGATCGGCACCCGGGCCATGGCCTCGGCCAAGCCCGACGGCTACACCATCGGCCAGATTCCGATTTCCGTCACGCGCTTTTCGCAACTGGGCACCCTGCAGCTGGATCCGCTCAAGGATTTGACCTACCTGGCCCGCACCTCGGGCCAGACTTTCGGCATGGCCGTCCCCGCGGAATCGCGCTTCAAGTCGCTGCAAGAGCTTGTCGCCTTTGCCAGGGCCAACCCCGGCAAGGTCCCCTATGCCCACGCGGGCGTCGGCGGCGCCACGCATGTGGGCATGGAGGAGTTCGCGCTGGCCGCGGGCATCCAGTTCAACCATGTCCCCTACAAGGGTGGCGCCGAGGCGCTGCAGGCCGTGCTCGGCGGGCATGTGGACCTGCTGGCCGATTCCAGTTCCTGGGCGCCGCACGTCGAGGCGGGCAAGCTCAGGCTGCTGGCCACCTGGGGTGAACGCCGCGCTTCGCGGTTCAAGGACGCGCCCACGCTCAAGGAACTGGGCTACAACGTCGTGGTCGATGCGCCCAACGGCATAGGCGCGCCCAAAGGCCTGGACCCGGCCGTGGCCATGAAGCTGCGCGAGGCCTTTCGCGTGGCCGTGGCCAGCCTCGAGTTCAAGCAGGTGGCCGACAGGATCGATGCGCCCGTGCTGTATCTCGACGGCCCCGACTACGAAAAATACGTGGCCGCCATGTACCAGAAAGAAACCACCCTGATCGACAAGCTCAAGCTCAAGGAATTGATGAAGAGCTAGCGCCGGACGCAGAACGGAAACATGACCGCCACCACTACCCCCATCTCTTTTTCCGCATCCCCCGCCGCCGGCCCGCTGATACGCCTGCACGCCAACGACAACGTGCTGGTCGCCAAAACCGCGCTGTCGCTGGGCCAGGAGCTGCCGGAAGCCGGCGCGCGCGCGCGGGCGCAGGTGCCGGCGGGGCACAAGGTCGCGGCCCGCCGCATCGTGCGGGGCGAGCGCATCCTGAAGTACGACACGGTGATCGGTGTGGCCGCCCGCGACATCGAGGCGGGCGACTATGTGCATTCGCACAATATGGCGCTGGTGGACTTTGAACGCGACCCGGCTTTCGGGCAGGACGTGCGGCCGGTGGACTATGTGCCGCAGGCCGAGCGCGCCAGCTTCATGGGTTTTGTGCGCCCCGACGGCCGCGTAGGCACCCGTAATTTCATCGGCATCCTGTCCTCGGTCAATTGCTCGGCCACCGTCATCAAGAATATCGCGGCCCACTTCACGCCCGAGCGGCTGGCCGCCTTCCCCCACGTGGACGGCGTGGCGGCCTTCGCGCAGACCAGCGGCTGCGGCATGTCGTCCCCCAGCGAGCATTTCGACGTGCTGCGCCGCACCCTGGCCGGCTATGCGCGCCACCCCAACCTGGCCGGTGTGCTGATCGTCGGCCTGGGCTGCGAGCGCAACCAAGTGTCGTCGCTGGTGGAGTCGCAGGGCCTGGAGACCAGCAAGCTGATGCGCACGATGGTGATGCAGGAGGTCGGCGGCACCCGCGCCACGATAGAGGCCGGTATCGCCGCCGTTCTGGAGATGCTGCCTGAAGCGAATGCGGCCAGGCGCCAGCCTGTGCCGGCGAGCCACCTGAAGATAGGCCTGGAGTGCGGCGGCTCGGACGGTTTTTCCGGCATCACGGCCAACCCGGCGCTGGGCGCGGCCATGGACATCCTGGTGCGCCACGGCGGCACCGCCATTCTCTCGGAAACCCCTGAAATCCACGGTGTCGAATACATGCTCACCCGCCGCGCCGTCACGCCCGAAGTGGGGCAGAAGCTGCTGGACCGGCTGGCCTGGTGGGAGAAATACACGGCGGGCCACAACGCCCAATTCAACGGGGTGGTCGGCCACGGCAACCAGGCCGGCGGGCTGGCCAACATTTTCGAGAAGTCGCTGGGCTCGGCCATGAAGGGCGGCACCACGCCGCTGCAGGCGGTCTATGAATATGCCGAGCCTATCACCCAGAACGGCTTTGTCTTCATGGACTCGCCCGGCTACGACCCGGTGGCCTCGACCGGCCAGATTGCCAGCGGCGCCAACCTGATCTGCTTTACCACCGGCCGGGGCTCCATGTTCGGCTCCAAGCCGGCGCCCACGATCAAGCTGGCCAGCAACACGGCCATGTTCAAGCGCCTCGAAGAAGACATGGATATCAACTGCGGCGCCATCCTGGACGGCGAGCTCGACGTCGCGCAGATGGGCCGGCGGATTTTTGAGGAGATCCTGCGCCACGCCTCGGGCGAGCCGACCAAGAGCGAGGCGCTGGGCCTGGGCGACCATGAATTTGTGCCCTGGCACCTGGGCATCGTCAGCTGAGCGGCGCAGCCGCTGTCGACTGCGCATGAAGCATCCCGCCAGGGGCTGCCCGACGGGCGGCACATGGCAAGCGGCCGGAGGGCCGGCCGAGGCGATCCGCCTGAAATGCCCTCGAAGCGCCAGACCGTTTGAAAAATACACAAGGAGACAATGACCATGCCAAGCCTTACTCCCGCCCTGCGGCGCTTCGCCCGCCGCATGCTGCTGCTGGCCGCCCTGGCCGCTTGCGCGCTGAGCCCGGCGGCCCACGCTCAGAGTGACTATCCCAACAAGCCTCTGACCCTGCTGGTGCCATACCCCGCCGGCGGCGCCAACGATGCCGTGGCACGGCTGGTGGGGCAGAAGATGGGCGAGAGCCTCAAGCAACCGGTCATCATCGACAACCGCCCCGGCGCCGGCACCACCATCGGCACCGCCGCGGCGGCCAAGGCCGTTCCCGACGGCTACACCCTGGTGCTGGGCTCGCTGGCGAGCCACGCGGTCAGCCCGCACCTCTACGCCAAGCCCGGTTATGACGCCATCGCCGACTTCAGTCCCGTGGGCACCATAGGCGTGGTGCCCATGGTGCTGATCGTCGCCAAGGAGTCGCCTTATACCGACCTGCGTTCGCTGGTCGAAGCCGCGCGGCGCCAGCCGAACGCGCTGAACTATGGCTCCGCCGGCAACGGCTCCCCGCTGCACCTGGCGGCCGAGCTGTTCAAGCAGAGCGCGCATATCCAGATCAGCCATGTGCCCTACAAGGGCGGCAATGCCCACACCATGGACCTGTTGGGCGGCCGGCTCGACATGATCCTGGATACCTTGACCAGCGCCGCGCCGCTGATCAAGGGCGGCAAGGTCCGGGCCCTGGCCGTCGCGGCGCCCTCACGCCTGCCCGAGCTGCCGGGTGTCCCCACTTTCTCGGAGGCGGGTTATCCCGGCTTTGAGGTCAATGCCTGGTATGCGCTGTACGCACCCGCCAAGACCAGCAAAGAAGTCATCAGCCGTCTTAACGCGACGCTGGTGGCGGTGCTCAAACAGCCCGACGTCCTGGAAAAATTCGGCAACCTGGGCGTGCGGACCCAGCCCGGCCCGCCGCAAGACCTGGCCCGCTTTACCCAGGAAGAATGGGAGCGCTACGGCAAGCTCATTCTGGCCAGCGGCATCCGCATAGACTGAGCCCATGGACGCCACTTTCCAGGTTCTCGTCACCGCTGCCCATTGGGCCCCGTCCGCGCAGGACATCGTGCGCGGCGCGGGCGGGCAGATCAGCTTTTTGCCCGATCCCGTGACCGAAGACCTGCTGGCGGCGCGCCTGGCGGCCACCGGCGCGCGGGCCCTGGTGTTGCGGGGCTCCAAGCCCATTTCGGCGCGCGTGCTGGCCGCCGCTCCGGCGCTGAAGATCGTCGCCAAGAACGGCGCGGGTGTGGACAGCGTGGACCTGGCCGCTGCCCGACAGCGCGGCGTTGCCGTCGCCGTGGCGCCCGCCGCCAATGCCGATGCCGTGGCTGAGCACGCGCTGGCGCTCATGCTCTCGCTCACGCGGCAGCTCCCCTTGCTTGACGGCATGGTGCGCGGCGGCCGCTGGGCCGACAGCAGCTGGCAAGGGCGCGATTTCCGCGGTGCCGTGGTCGGCATCGTGGGCTATGGCAGCATAGGCCGCAGCACGGCGCGACTCGCCGCCGCGCTGGGCGCCCGGGTGCTGGTGCTGCGCCCCCATGGGCAGGCGGACAGCCATGCCACGGAGCCCGACCTGGACCGCCTCCTGGCGCAGGTCGACATCCTGAGCCTGCACTGCCCGCTGACCGAACGCACGCGCGGCCTGATCGGCCGGCGCGAACTGTCGCTCATGCGGCGCGGCAGCCTGCTCATCAATACGGCGCGCGGCCCCGTTGTGGATGAAGCGGCGCTGCTGGAGGCCTTGCAGTCCGGCCAGCTGGAGGGTGCCGGGCTGGATACCTTCGACACCGAGCCGCTGCCGGCCGGCCACCCGCTGCTGGCCCTGCCCAATGTGCTGCTCACGCCGCATGTCGCGGGTGTCACCCGCAACGCCGCGCTGCAGGTGGCGAACATCACCGCGCGTAACATCGTGGATTACCTGGCCACCGGCACCTTGCCCGCCCATCATCTCGTGGCGGCTTGAGCCGGCCCGACCGCTCCTTTATTCCCGGACCCGACACTTCCATGCCCGCCAACAATCCCTTCAAAACTGCTCTCGCTGCCCGCCGGCCCCAGGTCGGCCTCTGGCTTTCCATGGCCGATCCTTACCTCGCCGAGGTCAGTGCCACGGCCGGCTTCGACTGGCTGTTGATCGACGGCGAGCATGCGCCCAACGATGTGCGCAGCACGCTGGCTTCGCTCCAGGCCGTGGCGCCTTACCGCGCGCAGCCCGTGGTGCGCGCCGTGGCCGGCGAGGTGCCGCTGGTCAAGCAATTGCTGGACATAGGCGCACACAACCTGCTGATCCCCATGGTGGACACGGCCGAGCAGGCGCGCGCCATGGTCAGCGCCACACGCTATCCGCCGCTGGGCATCCGCGGCGTCGGCAGCGCCGTGGGGCGTGCTTCGCGCTGGAGCGCGCGCACCGACTACCTCGACGCAGCGGATGACGAAGTCTGCCTGCTGGTGCAGGCGGAAACCGTGACGGCCCTGGGCAACCTGGAGGCCATTTGTGCAGTGGAAGGTGTGGACGGCGTTTTTATAGGCCCCGCCGACCTGGCCGCTTCCATGGGCCATCGCGGCAAGCCCGGCCACCCCGAGGTGCAGGCGGCGATCGAAGGGGCCATGAAAACCATCATCGCTTCAGGCAAGGCAGCCGGCACGCTGACCTCGGACACGGCGCTGGCCAGGCGTTACCTGGCACTGGGCTGCACGTTTGTGGCTGTCGGCGTCGACGTCCTGGTCTATGCCAACGCCGCCAGGCGCCTGGCTTCGGATCTTGTGCCGTCCGCTACCGTGCAGGCGGCCGCGCCCGGCGCGGCCTACTGACTGATATCAAATGTCAAAGCGTATGCCCTGGGCCAGTGGCAGGCTTGAGCCGTAGTTGACGGTATTCGTCGCGCGGCGCATATAGGCCTTCCACGAATCCGATCCCGACTCACGGCCGCCGCCGGTTTCCTTCTCACCGCCGAAGGCGCCGCCTATCTCGGCGCCGCTGGTGCCTATGTTGACGTTGGCAATGCCGCAGTCGGAGCCGCGCGCCGAGGTGAAGAGTTCGGCCTCGCGCAGGTCCTGCGTGAAGACGGCCGATGACAGGCCGTGCGCCACCGCGTTGTTCATCGCGATCGCGTCTTCAAAGCTGTCGTAAGGCACCACGTAAAGGATGGGCGCGAAGGTCTCGTGCAGCATGGGGCCGGCCTGCTCTTTCAGTTCCACAATGGCGGGGCGCACATAGTGGGCCGTGCCCTCGCCGGGCTGCTTGTCGCCGAAGTGCACTTGGGCGCCCAGCTTTTTGGCCTCGGCCAGCGCCGACTGCATGGCATCAAACGCGCGGCCGTCGATCAGCGGGCCGACCAGCGTGCCGTCTTTGAGCGGGTTGCCGATGGGCAGGCGCTCAAACACGGCGACCAGGCGTTTCACCAGTTCCGGGTAAATCGAGCGGTGCACGATGAGGCGGCGCAAGCTGGTGCAGCGCTGGCCGGCGGTGCCGGCGGCTGCGAAGGCTGCACCGCGCACCACGAGCTCCAGGTTGGCCGAAGGGGCGACGATGGCGGCGTTGTTGCCGCCCAGCTCCAGCAGCGAGCGCTTGAACAGGCCCGCGCAGGCCATGGCCACGTTTTTGCCCATGGCGGTGGAGCCGGTGGCGCTGACCAGCTTGACGTGCGGGTGCTTCACCAGCGCTTCGCCGGTGGCGCGTTCGCCGATCAGCAGCTCGCTCAGGCCTTCGGTGGCCAGGCCCAGGTCTTTGGCCGTCTGCAGCAGCAAGCCGTTGAGCGCGATGGCCGACAGCGGGGTTTTTTCCGACGGCTTCCAGGCCAGGGTGTTGCCGCAGACCAGCGCCAGCGCGGCATTCCAGGCGAACACCGCCATCGGGAAGTTAAAGGCCGAGATGATGCCGACCACACCCACGGGGTGCCAGGTTTCCAGCAGCTTGTGGTCGGGGCGCTCGCTGGCAATCGTCAGGCCGTACAGCTGGCGCGACAGGCCGACAGCGAATTCGCAGATGTCTATGACTTCCTGCACCTCGCCCAGGCCTTCCTGCAGGATCTTGCCGGTCTCCAGCGAGATCAGCTGGCCCAGTTCGGCCTTGTGGCGGCGCACGGTTTCGCCGAAGGCGCGCACCAGCTCGCCGCGCTTGGGCGCGGGCACATTGCGCCATTCGGTGAAACGCTGGTGGGCAGCGTTAAGCGCGCCGTCGACCTCGGCGGCGCTGTGCACGGCCACGCGGGCCAGCTGGCTGCCGTCTATGGGCGTGGCCACGGTGATGGCCGAGGCCGACTTGCTGTTCAGCTCAGCGGCGAGGCCCAGGGCTTTGAAGAGGGATGAAACGTCGTTGGCGTGACTCATGATGAAGTCCTTTCTTGGTGTGTCTTGAAATCAGTTTTTCGCGGCTTTGACGGCCTGGACGGCGAGCTCGCGCAGGCCGCGGCCCAGGCGTTCGGCGCCCTGCCGCAGCGCCTGGTGCGCGGGATTGGCAAAACTCAGGCGCAGCCAGGGCTGTGCGGCGCCGCTGATGCCGAAGGCGGCGCCCGGCACCACCAGCACCTGGTTGGCGAGGCCGAAGTCCACCCAGGCCTGGGTGGACAGCAAGGGCATGCTCGCGGGCAGCTTCGCCCATATGAACATGCCGCCTTGCGGCCTGTCAAATTCAAGCAGCTCGCCGCAGTGCGTGCGCAAGGCCTGGTCCAGCGTATCGCCTTTCGCGGCATACGCCGGGCGCAGTATGTCCAGGTGCGATCCCAGGCGTCCGGAGGCCAGCATGGCTGCCAAGGTCAGTTGCTCCAGCGAGCCGCTGTGCACATCGGCCGCCTGCTTGGCCAGCACCACGCCGCGCGCGATGTCGGCCGGCGCAAGCAGCACGCCCAGGCGCAGGGCCGGGGCGACCACCTTGGAGTAGCTGGTCATGTAAGCGACCTGCGCGGGCGAGCCGGCCTGCTGGTTCAGCTGCGCGAGTGAAGGCGGCGGTGCCGCGCCAAACCAGAGTTCGCCGTAGGGGTCGTCCTCGAGCAGCGTGACGCTGTATTGCGCGGCCAGTTCCAGCAGGCGCAGGCGGCGCGCCAGCGGCATCACGGCGCCGGTCGGGTTGGCGAAGTTGGGCACCACATACAAAACGCGCGGGCTTTCGGCCCGCAGCAGGGCTTCGAGTTTTTCGACGTCCATGCCTTGCGCATCGGTCGGCACTTCGACGAGGCGCGCGCCCGCGAAGCGAAAGGCCTGCAGCGCGGCCGGGTAGTTAAAGGATTCCACGGCCACGCCTTCGCCGGGCTCGACCAGCACGCGCGCGAGCAGGTCTATGGCCTGTTGTGAGCCGGTAGTGATCAGCAGGTTTTCGGCCTGTGCCGCCAGGCCGCGCTCTTGCAGCAGCGCCGCGCTGGCTTCGCGCAGCGCGGGCAGGCCTTCTGTCGCGCCGTATTGCAGGCCGCGGCCTTGCAACGTGCCCGCTACTTCCAGCAACGATTCGCGCAGCCACTCGGCCGGCAGCAGCGCCGGGTCGGGATGGCCGCCGGCCAAGGACACCATGCCCTCGCGGCCGGCCAGCGCCAGCATGGCGCGTATCGGCGAGCCGCTGGCCTGCGCGTAGAGCGGGCGCAGCGGCCCGCGCAGGGCCGTCATGCGCGGGCGGCCGTCATGCCAAAAATGCCGGTGGCATTGCCGGCGTCAAACGCCAGGTCCAGGCGCGGCTGCACCGGGTCGTTGGCCGCGCCGGCCGTGTGCAGGGCATCGCGCGTGATGAATTCATAAAACGAGCCGGGCACTTCGCGCGAGACCCTGCCCTCGGGGGTGATGAATTCGCGCCGCACGCCGGCGGCGCGAAAGGCCGTCTGGCGCACCCGGCCGCTGGCGGAGACCTCGACCTTGTCCTTGATGGGCCGGCCGAGCGCGCGCTGGCGTGCCGCCACCGCGTCCACGTCGTCCACCCGGTCGGTCGCGTGGTTAAAGGCGTTGCCCTCGGTCGAAATCCAGGCCATCTCGGCCGATTCGGCCAGCAGCAACTCGTAGTCGTCCATGGCGAAGACGCCGTGCTGGCGGTCAAAACACTGCAGCAGCTGCGGCAGCAGGCGCAGCGCCTGCGCCAGCGGCAACACGCCGTCGCGCGTGAGCTGCTCCAGGTCGGCAATGTCCTGCGGGCCCAGCGGGTCGCGCGAGGTCGACAGCACACGCGTGACGGCGGACTGGAAGGGCGCGGAGAACTGCTCGGGGTGCAGTTCGGAGACAAAAAACTGCGCGATTTCTTCGGGGAAGTCGCGGTGGCTGTAGGCCCGGCCCGTCATCTTCAGGCGCGGCAGCGGGTAGGTGCCCTGCAGCTCAAAACCCAGCGGGCGCAGCACGCGCGTGAAGGCCGCCTCGCCGGCCGGCAGGGCGCCGCTGGGCCAGCGCACGGTGCGCAGCGCGCCGTGGTCGAACACCACCTTGCGCTGCTGGCCCAGCACGTCGCTCGCGATGTAGTCCTGCCCGGCCGGCACCCGCAGCACCAGGCCGTGGAACAGCGCCATATTGAGTGCCTGGGCCAGCTCCGCGCGGCTTACGCTGCCCGTAGCGGCCTGCTGCAGGCCCGGGTGAACGTACATCTGTTCATGAATGGTTTGGACAGCTTCGGGTGGAAGGCAGGCGGCAAGCAGTTTCTGGAGATGCGTCATTTCAGGTGTATTTATGGCGGGTGAAAGCCAGATTCTCGGCAATTTGGCCCATGGCGACAAAGGATCAATTTCGATGGATGCATGAGATATATTCATGCGATGCGTCGAAAAATCCCCTCCACCCAGGCCCTGCTGGCCTTTGAGGCGGCCGCCCACCGCGGCAGCTTTACCCTGGCGGCGCAAGACCTGTCGGTGAGCCAGAGCGCGGTCAGCCACCAGATCCTGGGGCTGGAGCAGGAGCTGGACGTGAGCCTGTTCCGCCGCCTGCCGCGCCAGCTTGAGCTGACTGACGCGGGCCGCTCGCTGCTGGCGCGCGTCAGCCCGGCGCTGGATGCGCTGGAAGCCGCGATGCTGGACCTGGTCTCGTCCAAAGGCGAGGGCGGCACGCTGGAGCTGGGCGTGGTGCCGACCTTTGCCACCAAGTGGCTGATCCCGCGCATGCCGTCCTTCCTGAAGGCGCACCCGCATGTGACATTGAACCTGGCGACGCGCCTGCAGCCGTTTGATTTTTCATTGACGGGGCTGGATGCCGCCATCCACTACGGCCGGCCCGACTGGCCGGGCACCGAATCGGAATACCTGATGGGCGAGGACAGCGTGGTGGTCTGCAGCCCGGCATTGATCCAGGAGCGCCGGCTGCGCAGCCCGGCCGACGTGCTGAACTTCACCTTGATCCACCAGAGCACGCGCCCGCACGCCTGGCGCGACTGGTTCCAACTGGCCGGCATTGACGATGCGCAGGGCGCGGGCGCCGGCCCCAAGTACGAGCTGTTTTCCATGATCGCGCAGGCCGTCAAGGCCGGCCTGGGCCTGGCCGTGCTGCCGCGCTTCCTGGTGGCCGACGACATCGCCGACGGCACGCTGGCCGTGCCTTTTGAACTCTCTCTGAGTTCGGACTTCGCCTACTACCTGGTCTGGCCTTCGCAAAAAACCCGCTGGCGGCCGCTGGTGCAGTTGCGCGAGTGGTTGCGCGAACAGGCTTCCGCGCCCTGAAGCCTCAGCTTTTATCGGCCGGCGCCAGGCTTTGCGCGGGCCGGCGCAAGGTGCTGTCAAAGGGGTTGATCTGCGCGCCTATGGCCGTGGCCTCGCGCTTGAGCAGCTCCACCACCGTGGGCAGGCGGTCCGGGCTCAGGCGCGAGGAAATCGTGCCCACGCTGAGCGCGGCGACGGCGCGGCCGTCGCGGTCCAGCACCGGCACGCCGACACCGGCCATGCCATCCAGCAGGTTGGTGTTGCGCCCCGCGTAGCCGAGCTCGCGCACGCGCTCGATTTCGGTGCGCAGGTAGACCTCGTCGTACACGCCGAACTCGCGCACGCGCGGCAGGTTGTAGCGGATCACTTCCTCGCGTTCGGTCTCGGGCAGGAAGGCCAGGATGGCCAGGCTGCCCTGGCCCATGCCCAGGGCCACGCGCCCGCCTATATCGCCGGTGAAGGAGCGTATCGGGAAGGGTCCCTCGCTGCGGTCCAGGCAGACCGCGTCAAAACCGCTGCGCACCAGCAAAAAAATGGTGTCGCCCAGGCTGGCGCACAGGCGCAGCATGGACGGCCGGCACAGGCCGCGCAGGTCCATGGCGTTGCCGGCCTGGGCGGCCAGCGCGAAAAACTCGATGCTCAAACGGTAGAGCTTGGAGCCGGCTTCCTGTTCCACCACACGCTCGGCCACCAGGCTTTGCAGGATGCGGTGGGTGGTGGCCTGGGTCAGGCCCGTGGCCTTGGCGATGTGGGTGATGCGCCCGCCCTTGGCCTGCGTCGCGGCCAGGGCCCGGATGATGGAAAAGGCGCGCTGCACGCTGCTGGAGCTATTGTCTTCGTCTTTCACGGCCTCTCCTTTGGCGGAATCAGTATTGGCATAAGTGTATAGAAATTCCGTTAAACGGAATAAATCAAATAAAGATATCTCTATACGGAATAACCTATTGACGATTTTTTCGTACATGCCCTAGCATGAAGTCATCAAGGTGTCACCGTTTTGTACGTCGTTTGGTATGTGCGGCGCTGGCCACCCCCTTGTTGCAGAGGTGCTCCCCATGTCTTTTTTGACCCTGGCAAATGTGAACAAGTCCTATGGCGCGACGCGTGCCGTGGCCGACATGAACCTGTCGGTGGACAAGGGCGAATTCGTCTCGCTGCTGGGCCCCTCGGGCTGCGGCAAGACCACCACCTTGCAGATGATTGCGGGCTTTTGCGAGGTGACGTCCGGCCAGGTCACGCTGGATGGCCGCGACATCACCCATGCCAAACCGAATTCGCGCGGCCTGGGCATCGTGTTCCAGAGTTATGCGCTGTTCCCGCACATGAGCGTGTACGACAACGTGAGCTTTGGTCTGGAAATGCGCCGCGTGCCCAGGGAAGAGCGCGCCGAGCGCGTGAAGGCCGCGCTGGCCCTGGTGCACCTGGAGGCCCACGCCAGCCGCTACCCGCGCGAACTTTCGGGCGGGCAGCGCCAGCGCGTGGCCTTGGCGCGCGCTTTGGTCATCACGCCGCCGGTGTTGCTGCTGGACGAGCCGCTGTCCAACCTGGACGCCAAGCTGCGCGAGGAAATGCAGTTCGAGCTGCGGCAGATCCAGCGCAAGGTCGGCACCACCACCATCATGGTCACCCACGACCAGACCGAGGCCATGTCCATCAGCGACCGTGTGGTCGTCATGGAAGCCGGCCGCGTGACGCAGATCGACCAGCCGCACCGGCTCTATGAACATCCGCAGACCCGCTTTATCTCGAACTTTGTCGGCAAGGCCAATCTGCTTGAAGGCCGCGTGGCGGCCACCGGCCCCTGGGCCACGGTGAATGTGGGCGGCAATGTGCCGGTCGAAGTCGAGGCCGCCGGCGTGTCGCAGGGCGACGCGGTGGTGCTGAGCCTGCGTCCCGAAAAAATCCGCCTGGTACATGAGTCCCAGGGTCGCATAGGCGGCACCGTCAAGGAGCGTTTCTTCCTGGGCAGCCAGTGGCTTTACCAGGTGTCCACCGCCGCCGGCCAGCTTGCGGTGGTCTGCCCCAACGACGGCACGGCGCCGGCGGAAGAGGGCGCCAACGTGGGCCTGGACTGGGCCGCGCAACAGGTGCGCCTGCTGCCCGGCGCCGTGGGGGTGGCGGCATGAGCAGCGCCGCCGCGGCCGCATCGCCGCCGGCACGGGCCGGCGCCTCGCGCGCGCCCTGGCTGTTGTCGGCGCCGGCTTTCACGCTGTTCGCCTGCCTGTTGCTGGTGCCGCTGGCGCTCACGGCCGTGCTGTCCTTCCAGGTCTTCGACCATGCCACCGGCGTCAAGAACAGTTTCACCTTGGCCCATTACGCCGCTGTGCTGACGGACGACTATTACCACGGCATCTTCTGGCGCACGCTGTGGATCTCGGCGCTGACCACGCTGATCTGCGTGCTGGTGGGCGCACCCGAGGCCTATGTGCTGAGCCGCATGCGCAGCCCCTGGCGTTCGATTTTGTTGCTGGTGGTGCTGGCGCCGCTGCTGGTCTCGGTGGTGGTGCGCGCTTTCGGCTGGAGCATGCTGCTGGGCCCCGAGGGTGTGGTCAACCAACTCATGCGCGCCGTCGGCCTGCCGTCCATGCGCATTCTCTACACCGAGGCGGCCGTGGTCATCGCGCTGGTGCACGTCATGCTGCCCTTTATGGTGATCCCGGTCTGGACCTCGCTGCAAAAGCTGGACCCGGGCGTGGAAGACGCGGCGCTGTCGCTGCAGGCCTCGCACTTCACCACCCTGCGCCGCATCATTTTTCCGCAGGTGCTGCCGGGTGTGCTCTCGGGCAGCCTGATCGTCTTCGGCCTGAGCGCCAGCGCCTTCGCGATTCCGGGCCTGCTGGGCGGGCGGCGCCTGAAGATGGTGGCCACCGTGGTCTATGACGAGTACTTGCACGAGCTCAACTGGCCGCTGGGCGCGGCGATTGCGCTGACTTTGCTGCTGGCCAACCTGGCCATCATGCTGAGCTACAACCGCGTGCTCGAGCGTTCCTATAAAAAGTCTTTGGGATAAGGAGCGCGCCATGTCCAGAAACGGTCCCATTGCGCTGCTCTTCAACGCGCTGGTCATCACCTTCATGCTGGCGCCGCTGGTCATTGTCTGCGTGGTGGCTTTCACGCCGGGCAACACGTTGGCCATCCCGACCACGGAGTTTTCCCTGCGCTGGTTCCGCGCGGTGTTCGCGCATTCGGATTTTGTGCAGTCCTTCAAGAACAGCCTCTGGCTGGCCTCGATTTCGGCCACGCTCGCGACCGTGCTGGCGGTGCCGGCCGGGCTGGCGATCGCGCGCCACAGCTTCCCGGGCCGCGATTTCCTCAACGGCCTGTTCCTCTCGCCGCTCATCATTCCGCACCTGGTGCTGGGCGTGGCGCTGCTGCGCACCTTCTCGCTGATAGGCGCGACCGGCAGTTTCTTCTGGCTGGCGCTGGCGCACGTGGTCATCATCACGCCTTATGTGCTGCGCCTGGTGCTCGCCTCGGTGGAGGGCAGCGACCGCAGCGCCGAGCAGGCCGCCCTGTCGCTGGGCGCGAGCCAGGCCACGGTGTTCACCCGCGTCACGCTGCCCATGATTTTGCCCGGCGTCACCGGCGGCTGGCTGCTGGCCTTTATCAACAGCTTTGACGAGGTGACCATGTCCATCTTCGTCACCGCGCCTTCCACCGTAACGCTGCCGGTGCGCATGTACATGTACGCGACCGAGTCCATAGACCCGCTGATGGCGGCGGTCTCCGCGCTCATGGTGGCGCTCACAGCCGTGGCCATGCTGGTGCTGGACCGCATCTACGGCCTTGACAAGATTCTGGTGGGACACAAATGACGCCATCCGACGAAACCCCCGGCGCAACCGGGAAACCCAGGGCATTGCTGCAGCGCGTGGCCGAAGGCGGGCGCAAGCCCGTGGGTTTTGTGCTCAACGGCCAGCCGCTCACGGCGCTGGCCGGCGACACCGTGCTGACGGCGGTGCTCACGCACAGCGCGCGGCTGCGTTTCAGCGAATTCAGCGGCGAGCCGCGCGCCGGCTTTTGCCTGATGGGTGCCTGCCAGGACTGCTGGGTCGCCACCGAGTCGGGCAAGCGCCTGCGCGCCTGCGGCACCTTCATCGAAGAAGGCATGCGGCTGGTGACCGGCGCGGAGGGCCTGGCATGAGCCTGCGGCCCGTCATTGTGGGCGCCGGCCCTGCCGGCGTGCGCGCGGCCCAGGCGCTGGTGGCGCACGGCCTGCGGCCGGTGGTGGTGGACGAGGCGCCGCGCTGGGGCGGGCAGATCTACCGCCAGCCGCCCGAAGGGTTCACGCGGCCCAAAGAGGCGCTTTACGGTTTTGAGGCCGGGCGCGCCCATGCGCTGCACGGCGCCATGGCGGCCATCCTGGACAAGGTCGACTACCGGCCCGACACCCTGGTCTGGAGCGCCGAAGGCGGCAAGCTGGACTTGTTGCACCAGGGCGCCATGAGCACCTTGCCCTACAGCCACCTCATCGTCGCCACCGGTGCGACGGACCGCGTGCTGCCCTTTCCGGGCTGGACACTGCCCGGCGTCTACACGCTGGGCGCCGCGCAGGTGGCGCTCAAGTTCCAGGGCTGCGCCATCGGCTCGCGTGTGGTCTTTGCCGGCACCGGGCCGCTGCTGTACCTGATCGCCTACCAATATGCCAAGGCCGGCGCCAAGGTCGCGGCGGTGCTCGACACCGCAAGCTTTGCGGGCAAGGCCGCCGCCGTGCCGGCCATGCTGCGCCAGCCGGCGCTGCTGGCCAAGGGCCTGTATTACCTGGGCTGGCTGCGCGCGCACGGCATCGCGGTGCACCAGGGCGTGGAGCTGGCCGCTGCCGAGGGCGGCGAACGTGTGCAGGCCATGCATTGGCGCAAGGCCGGCCGCGAGCACCGCATCGCCTGCGACGCCGTGGGCTTTGGCTACGCGCTGCGCTCCGAGACGCAGCTGGCCGACCTGCTGGGCTGCCGCTTTGCCTATGACGACCTGCAGCGCGGCGCACTGCCCGAGCGCGACGCGGCCGGGCGTTCCAGCGTGGCGGGCGTTTACCTGGCCGGCGACGGCGCCGGCATCATGGGCGCCGATGCGGCCGAATGGGCCGGCGAGCGCGCGGCGCTGGCCCTGCTGGCTGATACCGGGCAACTGATGGACAACTCGCGCGCCCTGTGGCTGGAGCAGCGCCTGGCGCGCGTCGCCGCGTTTCGCCGCGGGCTGGAGCGCGCCTTTCCTTTTCCGCACGGCTGGGCCGCGGCCGCATCGAACGAGCTGGTGGTGTGCCGCTGCGAGGAAATCACGGCCGGTGAATTGCGCCGCTGCGTGGCCGACACCGGCGCGCGCGAGATGAACCGCCTCAAGGCGCTGACGCGCGTCGGCATGGGCCGCTGCCAGGGCCGCAGCTGCGGCGTCGCGGCCGCCGAGATTCTTGCGCAGGCCTGCGCCGTACAGCCCGATGCGGTGGGCCGCCTGCGCGGCCAGTCGCCGATCAAGCCCTTGCCGTTTTCGGCCATGGCCGCGCCGGCGCCCCGGCAGGAGGCCGCATGATGGAGCGCATCACGGCTGACGTGGCGATTGTGGGCGGCGGCATCATGGGGGCCTCGGCCGCGCTGTTTTTGCGCCGCATGGGTTTTACGGTGGTGCTGCTCGAGCGCGATCTTTGCGGCTCGCGCTCCAGCGGCGTGAACTACGGCGGCGTGCGCCGCCAGGGCCGGCCGGCCAGCCAGCTGCCGCTGTCGCAGCGCGCGCAGGGCCTGTGGGCGCGCCTGCCCGAATTGATAGGCACGGACGGCGAATACATCCAGTCCGGCCACCTGAAGATCGCGCGCAGCGAGGCCGACCTGGCCTCGCTGGAAAGCTACCGCGAGCGCACGCAGGAGTTCGGCATGGATTTGCGCATGCTGTCCACGCGCGCCCTGCGTGAACGCTGCCCCTGGCTGGGCCGGACCGCCGTCGGCGCCTCGCTGTGCCCCGGCGACGGCCAGGCCAACCCGCGCCTGGTGTCGCCGGCCTTCGCGCTGGCCGCGCACAGGCTGGGCGCCCACATCCGCGAGCAGACCCGCGTGGACGAGGTCGCGCGCGACGGGGACGTTTTTGTGCTGCGCTCGGGCGATGCGCTGGAAGTGCGCGCCAGACATTTGCTCAACTGCGCCGGCGCCTGGGCGGACCGCATCGCCGCGCAATTCGGCGAGACCGTGCCCATGGAGTCCGGCCACCCCGAGATGGCGGTGACCGAGCCGCTGCCCGTCTTCATGGACCTGAGCCTGGGCGTGGAAGGCGGCGGCGTCTACGCCCGCCAGGTGGCGCGCGGCAACTGCGTCATAGGCGGCGGCCGGGGTTATGCGCTGGACGACCAGCGCGCCCGCGTGCAGCGCAGCGGCCTGGCCGGCCTGATGCAGCAGACCGTCGAGCTGCTGCCGGCGCTGAAGAATGCCCACATCATCCGCACCTGGAGCGGCACCGAAGGCTACCTGCCGGACCGCCTGCCGGTGCTGGGCCCCAGCGCCACCACACCGGGCCTGATTCATGCATTCGGTTTTGCCGGCGGCGGCTTCCAGCTGGGGCCGGGCGTAGGCGCGGTGCTGGCCGACCTGGTCTGCGAAGGCCGCAGCGCCACGCCGATAGACGCTTTTTCGATTCAACGTTTTTCCGCCAGCCCGCGTGCGGCAACCACCGGGCCTGCCTCTTTCACTGTTGTCTAGTTTTTTCTTCACCCACGCCACCAGGAGCTTTCCATGAACATCTTCCCGCGATTTTCGACCGCCCGCGCCACCGCCGTGTCGCTTGCCGTTCTTGCCGGCCTGGCCGGCGGCAATGCCATGGCCCAGACCAAGACGCTGTACATAGGCATGAACGGCGGCACCATGGAAAAAACCTATACCGAGCACGTTTTCGGCGCCTTCGAGAAGGCCAACAACGTCAAGGTTGTGGTCGTGCCCGGCACCTCCTCGGACATCCTGGCCAAGGCCCAGGCCAACAAGGACAACCCGCAGATGCACGTGATGTTCCTGGACGACGGCATCATGTACCGCGCCATCGGCATGGGCCTGTGCGAAAAAATGCAGGCCAGCCCGGCGCTGAACGACCTGTTCCCGACCGCGCGCTTCAAGGGCGACATGGCCGCCGGCGTCAACATCGGCATGACCGGCATCGCCTACAACAAGAAGATGTTCAGCGAAAAAGGCTGGGCGCCGCCCACCTCGTGGATGGACATGGCCAACCCCAAGTACAAGGGCAAGGTCGTGTTCCAGTCGCTGTCTTCGTCGACCTTCGGCCTGCACGGCTTTTTGCTGTTCAACCGCATCCAGGGCGGCAACGACAAGAACGTGGAGCCCGGCTTCAAGGCTTGGCCCACCACCATAGGCCCGAATGTGCTGGAGTACATCCCGAGCTCGGCCAAGCTCGCTGAAATGGTGCAGACCGGCGAGGCCGCGATGTTCCCGCTCACGCCCACCGCGGTCGGCGTGCTCAAGGACAAAGGCCTGCCCGTGGAATACGTGCAGCCCAAGGAAGGCTCGGCCGTGCTGACCGTCGGCGAATGTGTGATCGCCAAGAACAGCGAACCCGCGCTGGCCCACAAGCTGGCCCAGTACCTGCTGTCGCCCGAAGCCCAGGCCGCCGCGCTGGAGCACGGCGACCAGATCCCGTCCAACCCCAAGACCAAGGCGAGCGGCAAGGCCGGCGCGCTGGTGGCGCAGATGAACGAGTACATGAAGACCGCGACCACGGTGGATTGGGATGCGATCAATGAAAACCGCCCGGCCTGGAACGCGCGCTGGAACAAGACGGTCGAGCGCTGAGATTTCAGCCCGAACTCGCCTGCTTCGCAGGTGAAGAGAAAACCCGAAACGGCTTGCCGCTTCGGGTTTTTCTTTGCGCCCTTCTTTTTTATTTCTTTAAGCCCGCCGGCGCAGCAGCCGCAGGCCGTTGCCCACCACCAGCAGGCTGGCGCCCATGTCGGCAAACACCGCCATCCACATCGTGGCCGTGCCGAAGACGGCCAGGACCAGGAAGATACTTTTGATGCCCAGTGCCAGGCTGATGTTCTGCCAGAGGATGGCGTAGGTGCGTTGCGACAGGCGCACCGTTTCGGCCACGCGCTCGAGCTGGTCGTTCATGATGACCACGTCGGCCGCTTCCATGGCGGTGCCGGCGCCGGCCCCGCCCATGGCAAAACCGATGTCGGCCTGGGCCAGCGCGGGCGCGTCGTTGATGCCGTCGCCCGCCATGCCGGTGGCGCCGTAGCGTTGCTGCATCTCGCGAATCGCCTCCAGCTTGGCTTCGGGCAGCAGGTCGCCGCGGGCGTCTTCAATGCCGGCCTGGGCCGCAATCGCGCGCGCCGTGGCGGCGTTGTCACCAGTCAGCATCACGGGCGTGACGCCCAGCGCCTTGAGCTCGGCAATCGCCTGGCGCGAGCTTTGCTTGAGGGTGTCGGCCACAGCGAACAAGGCCAGCACGCGGCTTTCGTCGGCCAGCAGGGTGACGCTGCGGCCCCGCTGTTCGTGGCGGGCCAGCTCGGCCTCGAGTTCTGCGTCGCACAAACCCATTTCATGGACCAGGCGGTGGTTGCCCAGCACCAGACGCCGGCCGCCGGCCGCACCCGAGGTACCGCGCCCCGGCAAGGCCTTGAAGTCCTGCACCTCGGCGGCCTCGCTGTCCAAACCGGCCGCGATGGCTTTGGACACCGGGTGGTCGGAGCGCGCGGCCATGCCGGCGGCCAGCTGCGCGAGGTTCTCGGGGCCGGCGCCGCCCCAGGCGCGCCAGTCCACCAGCTGTGGTTTGCCTTCGGTGATGGTGCCGGTCTTGTCGAGCGCGACGGCCTTGAGCAGGCGCGCCTGCTCAAGATAGGTGCCGCCTTTGACCAGGATGCCGCGCCGCGCGGCGGCCGACAGGCCGCTCACGACGGTGACCGGTGTGGAAATCACCAGCGCGCAGGGGCAGGCAATGACCAGCAGCACGAGCGCCTTGTAGAGCGACTCCTGCCAGCTTAAGGCCGCGAGCAGCGGCATCAGCACGGCGACCGCGACGGCGATGGCAAACACTGCGGGTGTGTAAATAGCTGCAAAGCGATCGACAAAACGTTGCGTGGGCGCGCGGCTGCCTTGGGCCTGCTCGACGGCATGGATGATGCGCGCCAGCGTGGTGTTGCCGGCCGCTGCGGTGACGCGGATGCTGATCTCGCCGGTTTCATTGATGGTGCCGGCAAAGACGGCATCGCCGGCCTCCTTGTCGACGGGAATGCTTTCGCCGGTGATGGGCGCCTGGTTGATGGCGCTGCTACCCTGGATGACCATGCCGTCCAGCGGCACACGCTCGCCGGGGCGTATGCGCAGCACAGCCTGCAGCGGCACGGCGGCCACCGGCGTGACGGCCCAGGCGCCGCCTTCCCCTTGCATCAGCGCCTGTTCGGGCGCCATGTCCAGCAGGCCCTTGATGGCGTTGCGGGCGCGGTCCACCGCGCGCGCTTCGATCAGCTCGGCAATCGCGTACAGCGCCATCACCATTGCGGCTTCCGGCCACTGGCCTATCAGGAAGGCGCCGGTGACGGCCACAGCCATCAGCGCGTTGATGTTGAGCTTGCCGCGCAGCAGGGCGGCCATGCCTTTTTTGTAGGTGTCCAGGCCGGCCAGGGCAATCGCCAGGGCCGCCACCGCCATGCCGGCGACTTTCCAGGCCAGCAGATCAGGGGCAAAAAACGACAGGGCCTCGGCGCCAGCGGCCAGCACCAGGGCCGCGGCCAGGCGGGTGGCGCCGCCAAAAGGGCGGCCATGGCTGTGCGCGTGGCCGTGGTGATGGCCTTCATGGCTGTCTGCTGGCGAGGCGGCGGACTGGGCCGGCTGCGGGTCAAAGCCGGCTTTGCGGATCGCGTCCAGGGCCGGCGCATAGGCTTCTTCGCCGGCATCTATGCGCAGCGTGCGCGCGCCCAGTTGGAAGCCTAGCGAGCGTATGCCGGCGATGGGCTCCAGTGCGCGGCGTATGTCCGACTCCTCGGCGCTGCAGTCCATGCTGGCGATGCGAAATAGCCGGCCCGCGGCGCCGGCCGCCATGGGCACCGGGGCGTGTGCGGCATGGGCGCCGCCGCAGCAGTCGCCGGTAGGGGCATCCGGGGTGGAAACAAGGTGTTTTTCAGATTTCATGGCTTAATTGGAAACCCTGTAGCGGCCTTAGAGTCAAGTGACCCTGATGCCGTGTGGGACGGTATTCAAGGAGGTCGCCATGAAAATCGGGGAACTGGCCAAAACCGCGCAAACCCAGACGGAAACCATACGCTATTACGAGCGTGAGGGCTTGCTGCCCGAAGCGGCGCGCACCGGCTCGAACTACCGCATCTACGACGAAAGCCACGTGCAGCGCCTGGCTTTCATACGCCACTGCCGCTCGCTGGACATGACGCTGGCCGAGATCCGCACGCTGCTGAACTTCAAGGACGCGCCGGCCGGCAGCTGCACCGACGTCAACACCTTGCTCGATGAACACATCCACCACGTCGCCACGCGCATACGCGAGCTCAAGGCACTGGAAAAAGACCTCAAGCTGCTGCGCGAGCAGTGCGCGAGCGGCCAGGCCACCGGCGACTGCGGCATCCTCAGCGGGCTGGAAAAAGCCGCGCTGCAGCAAAGCCAAAACCGCACGCCGGCCGAGCGCGGCCATGCGGCGCACATCCACGGCGCGCACCCGCAGGTGGGCACGCCCGCCGCCGGCAAGCCGGGCGGCCCACACAAGTGAGGCGATGAGGAAAAGCAGTCCGCGGTATTTTTACAAAGCGCTTGCTTGCTAAAAATATTGGATTTTGCTATGGTCCGTGCTTATGGACAAATCCGCCGCGCGTTCGCGTACCGCCGCACGTGCCACTCCCCCTTTAAAAACGCCTGTCGCCGCCGCTGAAAAGCGCCCGCGCGGCCGACCGCGCAAAACGCTGGACGAGCGTGACGACGGCAACCGCCGGCTCGAGCTCATCACGGCCGCCGCCCGGCTTTTCCGCAAAAAAGGCTTTGACGCCACCAGCACGCGCGACATCGCGGCCGCCGTCGGCATGCACAGCGGCTCGCCCTTCTACCACTTCAAAAGCAAGGGCGCGCTGCTGCATGCCGTGATGGAGGAGGGCATGCGCTCGGCCCTGCAGCGCCAGGCCCAGGCGTTGCAATCGGCCGCGCTGCCCGACGGCGATGCGCCGGCGCTGCTGCGGCTGCTGGTGCGCAACCACTTCGGCGTGCTGCTGGGCCCCGGCAGCGATTTCATCCCGGTGATGCTTTATGAATCGCGTTCCATCACGGCCCGCCAGCGCGCCGTGCTGACCAAGCTGCAAAACGACTATGAAGCGGTCTGGGAGCCTGTGCTTGAGGCACTGGCACGGGCGGGCCAACTCAAGGGCCCGGTGAAGCTGGCGCGCCTCTTGATGTTCGGCGCGCTCAACTGGTCGGTGCAGTGGTTTGACGCGAAAAAATCCGCCACGCTGGACGACCTCACCGACGCCGCCATGGCGCTTTTTATCCACGCTCCCGCGCAGGGAAAATCCTCAAAGGCTTTGGCATGAGCTACCAATCCGTTTTCCGGCCTGGCCTGTTTGCCGGCCAGGTCATCGTCGTCACCGGCGGCGGTTCGGGCATAGGGCGCTGCATCGCGCACGAACTCGCCGCGCTGGGCGCCCACGTGGTGCTGATAGGCCGCAATACAGAAAAGCTGCACAGTGTGGCCGGCGAAATCGTGGCGCAGGGCGGGCGGGTCAGCTTCCACCCCTGCGATATACGCCAGGAAGAAGCCGTCAAGACCACCATCACCGCCGTCGTGGTGGCCCAGGGCCGCATCGACGGCCTGGTCAACAATGCCGGCGGCCAGTACATCACGCCGCTGGAAGCCATCAGCGCCAAGGGCTGGGAGGCCGTCATCAACACCAACCTCACGGGCGGCTTCCTGATGGCGCGCGAGTGTTACCTGCAGGCCATGCAGGACAAGGGCGGCAGCATCGTCAACATCGTGGCCGACATGTGGGGCTCCATGCCCAGCATGGGCCACAGCGGCGCGGCGCGCGCCGGCATGGTCAGCTTCACCGAAACCGCCGCGGCCGAATGGGCCAAAAGCGGCGTGCGCGTGAACGCGGTGGCGCCGGGTTACATCGCCTCCAGCGGCATGGACCACTACCCGCCCGAGGCCGGCCCCATGCTGCGCGAGATGCGAAACACCGTGCCGCTGGGCCGCTTCGGCACCGAAAGCGAAACCTCGGCCGCCGTGGTGTTCCTGCTCAGCAAGGCCGCCAATTTCATCAGTGGCACAACGCTGCGCGTGGACGGCGCCAGGCCCCAGGTGCGCATGGGCTGGCCCATGCAGCAGCCCGATGACCAGGCTTTGCAGCGCCAGGCCATCAAGCCCTTTGACGGCTTTCACCTGGCCGAAACGCCGAAAGTCTTCCGGCCATGACGCTGTTCCAGTCGGCCTGGAACGCACAGTCGCCGCAGGCCTTGCAGCGGCGGGGCGCCATGCTGGCGCGCATAAACGCGCTGCGCGCCCTCGAAGAACGCAGCGCCGCCGCCTCGGCCAAATCCCGGCCCGCCTTCGACAAGCGCGGCCAGCTGCTGCCGCGCGAGCGTGTGGCGTTGTTGCTGGACGCCGGTGCGCCCTGGCTGCCGCTGTGTTCGCTGGCGGGCTATCTGCAGGACAACAAGGATGCCGCCCAGTCCGTGCCGGGCGGCGGCGTGGTGGCCGGCATAGGGTTTATCAGCGGCGTGCGCTGCATGGTGGTGGCCAGCGACTCGGGCATAGAGGCCGGTGCCGTGCAATCCATGGGCCTGGAAAAAATCCTGCGCGTGCAGGAGATCGCCCTGCAGGGCAAGCTGCCTTTTGTGCACCTGGTCGAAAGCGCGGGCGCCAACCTCATGCGCTACCGGGTCGAGGGTTTTGTGCAGGGCGGCGCGCTGTTTCGCAACCTGGCGCGCCTGTCGGCGGCCGGCATTCCCGTCATCACCGTGCAGCACGGCTCGGGCACGGCGGGCGGCGCCTACATGCCGGGCCTGAGCGACGTCGTCATCATGGTGCGCAACCGTTCGCGCGCCTTCCTGGCCGGCCCGCCGCTGCTGATGGCCGCCACCGGCGAAGTGGCGACAGAAGAGGAACTGGGCGGTGCGCTGATGCACAGCGCGGTGTCAGGCCTGGGCGAGCAACTGGCCGGGGATGACCGCGAGGCGCTGGGCCTGGCGCGCGAAGTCGTGGCCCGCACCGGCTGGGCGCAGGCCGCCGCCAGGAACAGGGCGCAAGACCCGCTGTACCCGGCAGATGAGTTGCTGGGCCTGGTGCCCGACGACCTGCGCCAGCCGCTGGACATGCATGAGGTGGTCGCGCGGCTGGTCGACGGCTCGGATTTTTTGCCTTTCAAGGCGCTTTACGGCGCGGCCACGGTCTGTGTGCAGGCCTCCATCAACGGCCATGCCGTCGGCATCCTCAGCAACAACGGCCCCATCGACGTGGCCGGTGCCAACAAGGCCGCCCATTTCATCCAGCTGATGTGCCAGCTGGGCCATCCCATCCTCTACCTGCAGAACACCACAGGCTATATGGTGGGCAAGGAGAGCGAGCAGGCCGGCATGATCAAGCACGGCTCCAAGATGATCCAGGCCGTCACCAACGCCACGGTGCCGCAGATCACCCTCCAGTGCGGCGCCTCCTTCGGCGCCGGCAACTACGGCATGTGCGGCCGCGGCTATGCGCCGCGTTTTCTCTTCAGCTGGCCCAGCGCCAGAACGGCGGTGATGGGCGGCGAGCAGGCCGCGCGCACCATGCAGATCGTGAACGAGGCGGCGCTGGCACGCAAGGGCATCGCAGCCGACCCGGCCCAGTCCCAAGCCCAGTACGACAAGATCGTCGCCATGTTCGAGGCCCAGGCCGATGTGTTCTACACCTCGGGCCTGGTGCTGGACGACGGCGTGATAGACCCGCGCGACACGCGCGCCGTGCTGTCGCAGTGCCTGGACATCTGCGCCCAGGCCGAAGCGCGGCAAACCAGGCCCATGCAGTTCGGCGTTGCGCGCATGTAGGCCGCCCGAAAAAAAACGGAGACAAGCATGCAATACAGCCACGAACACCTGGAAATCCAGAAAACCCTCAAGCGCTTTATAGATGCCGAGATCAACCCGCATGTCGATGAATGGGAGGCGGCCGAGATATTCCCCGCGCACGAGGTTTTCAAAAAACTCGGAAACCTGGGCCTGCTGGGCCTGACCAAACCCGAGGCATACGGCGGCGCCGGCCTGGATTATTCCTACGGCATGGCCATGGCCGAGGCGCTGGGCCACATAGCCTGCGGCGGTGTGCCCATGGCCATAGGCGTGCAGACCGACATGTGCACGCCGGCGCTGGCGCGCTTCGGCAGCGAGGAGCTCAAGCGCGAGTTCCTCGCGCCCGCGATCGCCGGCGACACCGTGGGCTGCATAGGCGTGAGCGAGCCCGGCGCGGGCAGCGACGTGGCCTCCATCAAAAGCCGGGCGCGCAAGGACGGCGGCGACTATGTGATCAGCGGCCAGAAGATGTGGATCACCAACAGCCTGCAGGCCGACTGGATGTGCATGCTGGTCAATACCGGCGAGGGCCCCGCGCACAAGAACAAAAGCCTGGTGATGGTGCCCATGCGCGAGAACGGCCAACTGCGCAAAGGCATTGAAGCGGCCAAGAAGATCAAGAAGATCGGCATGAATTCGTCCGACACCGGCCTGATCTACTTCGACGAGGTGCGCGTGCCGCAGCGCTACCTGATAGGCAGCGAGGGCTCGGGTTTTGTCTACCAGATGATGCAGTTCCAGGAGGAGCGCCTCTGGTGCGCGGCCAGCTGCATACAGTCGCTCGCCAACTGCATTGAATGGACGGTCGAGTGGGCGCATGAGCGCCAGCTTTTCGGCGCCGCGCTGGCAGACCAGCAATGGGTGCAGTTCAAGCTGGCCGAGATGAAGACCGAGGTCGAAAGCCTGCGCGCCATGACTTACCGCGCCTGCGAGCTCTATGTGCAGGGCCAGGACGTGACCGAACTGGCGTCCATGGCCAAACTCAAGGCCGGGCGGCTCAACCGCCTGGTGCCCGACACCTGTCTGCAGTTCTGGGGCGGCATGGGCTACACCTGGGAGAACAAGGTGGCGCGCATGTTCCGCGACGGCCGGCTGGCCTCCATTGGCGGCGGCGCCGACGAAGTCATGATGGCCATCATCGCCAGGATCATGGGCGTGGCCAAGTCCGGCAAGAAACCCGCCTGAAACGGGCGGCCGCATGACAAAAAGCATCAGGGCCCTGCTGGTCGCCAACCGCGGCGAGATTGCCCGCCGCATCATTCGCACCGCCCATGCCATGGGCATGCGGACGGTGGCCGTGTATTCGGACGCCGATGCCGGGGCCCTGCATGTGCGCGAGGCCGGTACGGCCTGTGCGTTGGGCGGTGACAGCTCGGCCGATAGCTATTTGCGCATCGACAAACTCATCGCCGCGGCGCAGGCCAGCGGCGCCGACGCGGTTCATCCCGGCTACGGTTTTCTCAGCGAGAACGCGGCCTTTGCCGAAGCGGTGATCGCGGCGGGACTCACTTGGGTGGGGCCGCCGCCGGCCGCGATCCGGCAGCTGGGCAGCAAGTCGGCCGCCAAGCAGCTGGCGCAGGCGCAAGGCGTGCCCTGCCTGCCGGGCTACCAGGGGGCGGACCAGTCGGACGCGCGCTTTGAAGCGGAGGCTGCGCGCATAGGCTACCCCGTCATGGTCAAGGCCGTGGCCGGCGGCGGCGGGCGCGGCATGCGGCTGGTGGAGGCTGCGGGGCATTTGCGGGCGGCTCTGCACAGCGCGCGTTCGGAGGCCGCGTCGGCTTTCGGCAGTGAGGAGCTGTTGATCGAAAAAGCCTTGCGCAACCCCCGCCATGTCGAGGTGCAGGTGTTTGCCGACGCACACGGCCGCTGCATCCACCTGGGCGAGCGCGATTGCTCGGTGCAGCGGCGCCACCAGAAACTCATTGAGGAAACGCCAAGCCCCGCCGTCGACGCGGCCCTGCGCGCGCGCATGTGCGCTGCCGCCGTGGCGCTGGCCCAGGCGGCGGCTTATGTGGGTGCCGGGACGGTGGAGTTTCTGGTGGAGGGCTCGGAGTTCTTCCTGATGGAAATGAACACGCGCCTGCAGGTGGAGCATCCCGTGACCGAAGCGGTGACGGGGCTGGACCTGGTCGAGTGGCAACTGCGTGTGGCACAGGGTGAGGCCTTGCCGCTGGCGCAGGAAGACGTGGTGTTTACCGGCCATGCCATTGAAGTGCGCCTGTGCGCCGAGGATGAGGACTTCAGGCCGCACGCCGGCGTGGTCCAGCGCTTTCGCGAGCCGGGCGGCATCCGCTTTGACCATGCGCTGTTTGAAGGCCTGGTGGTGCCGCCGCACTATGACTCCATGCTGGGCAAGCTGGTGGCGCATGCCGCGACGCGCGGCGAGGCCGTGGACAAGCTCATCGCGGCGCTGGGCCGTGCCGAAGTGCTGGGCCTGCCGACCAACCGGGCCTTTCTGGCCCGCTGCCTGGCGCATCCGGTGTTTGCCGCCGGCGATGCGCTGATTCCTTTTTTGGCCGAGCAGGGCGCCGGATTGCGGGAGGCGTTGCAAAAGGAGCAGGCGAAGGCGATGGTGCCGCTGGGGCTGGCGGCGCTTTTCCACGGGGATGCCTCCGATTTGCCCTGCCCCTTCCCAAAACCGCTGAGGCTGCGCCATCGCGGCGAGCTGCTGGACTTGCGCGTGCGCGAGCAGGCCCGGGGGCGCCTGGAAGTCGAGGCCGGCGGCCGGATGCTGCAGGTGGCGCTGGCCATGGAGCCTGGCGATGCAACCCTGGTGCGCATGGGCGAAACGCAGCAGCGTGTGGCCGTCGTGCGTCTTCAGGGCGCCGTGGGACAGGCCGCCTTGCGCTGGCATGTGCAAGCGCAAGGCGTGGACCTGTTTCTGGAAGACGCAAGCTTTGACGCCGCAGCCTCGGGCGGTGCGGCCGCCTTGCAGGAACTGCGTGCGCCCTTTAACGGCAAGGTCCTCACGGTGCGTGCCGCGCCCGGCCAGGCCGTGCGGCGCGGCGACACCCTGCTGGTGATCGAATCCATGAAACTCGAACACGCGATCAATGCCCCGCATGACGCGGTGCTGGCGGCCGTGATGGTGGAGGCCGGCCAGCAGGCCGCGCCCGGCCAGGTCCTGCTGAGGTTTGAGGCATGAGCGCGCCTTACGCCGTCCACGGCGAGGATGATGAGGCTATCGCCGCCATGGCTGACACCGTGCGGCGTTTTGCCGAACGCGAGATCGCGCCGTACGTCACTACATGGGACGAAGCCGGCGAGTTTCCGCGCGCGCTTTACACGCAGGCGGCCAGTCTGGGATTGCTGGGCCTGGGCTATCCCGAGGCGCTGGGCGGCACGCCGGCCTCCTGGCGGCTGCGCAATGCGGTCACGCTGGCCCTGTGCCGTCATGGCGGCAGCGGCGGTGTCATGGCCGGCCTGTTTTCCCACAACATCGCATTGCCGCCCGTGCTGCGCCATGGCAGCCCCGAGCTGCAGCGGGAAGTCATCACGCCCGTGCTGCGCGGCGAAAAAATCGCTGCCCTGGCGATTACCGAACCCGGCGGCGGCTCGGATGTGGCCGCGCTGCGCACCACGGCGCGGCGCGACGGCGGCGATTATGTGATCGAAGGCGAAAAAGTTTTTATCACCTCGGGCATGCGCGCCGACTTCCTGACCGTGGCCGCGCGTACGGTGAGGCCAAAGGCCCCGCCGGCATTTCCCTGCTGGTGGTGCCGGGCGATGCGGCGGGCCTGTCGCGCAGCCCTTTGCAAAAAATGGGCTGGTGGTGTTCGGACACGGCGCAGCTGCGTTTTGACAATGTACGCGTGCCGGCCCGCTATCGGGTCGGCGACGAAGGCGCGGGCTTTCGCATGGTCATGGGCAACTTCAACGGCGAACGCCTGGCGCTGGCTGTGGCCGCGCTCGGTTTTTCCCAAGCCTGTTATGACGAGGCCCTGGACTGGGCGCGCCAGCGCAAGACCTTTGGCGCGGCCCTGGTCGAACGCCAGGCGGTGCGCCACAAGCTGGTAGACATGCAGATGCGCATCGCTTCCACCCGCGCCTGGGCCGACGCGCTGGCGCTGCGCGCCGATGCGGGTGATGAGGCTTCAGGCAAGCCTGACTGGGTGGCCCAGGTCTGCCTCTTGAAGAACCACGCCACCCAAACCATGCAGTTCTGCGCCGACCAGGCGGTGCAGATCCTGGGCGGCATGGGTTATATGCGCGGCACCAAAAGCGAACGCATTTACCGCGAGGTCAAGGTCATGATGATAGGCGGCGGCGCCGAAGACATCATGAAGGACCTCGCTGCACGACAATGGGGACTATGAGCAAAACAGAGCCCACCCCCGAAGGCGCGATTGAATTCGAGCCGGAGTTCGTCGCCAGCCTTAAAAACCTGTTCGAGGAAAAAATCGTTTTTAACAAGCTGCTGGGGCTGAAGATCACCTCGGTGACGGCTGAACGGGTCACGGCCCGCATAGACATGCGCAACGAACTGATAGGCCACTACGCCCATAACCGCATTCACGGCGGCGTGATCAGCGCCGGGCTGGACGCCATGGGCGGGCTGGCCGTGATGGCCGCCATAGGCGCGCGGCATATGGACGAGCCGCCGCTGCAGCGCCTGCATCGCTTCACCAAGCTGGGCACCATAGATTTGCGCATCGACTATTTGCGGCCGGGGATCAGCGAATTTTTTGAGTTGCGGGCCGAGGTAATGCGGTTGGGGTCACGGGTGGCGAGTACGAGGATGGAGTTCCTCGGCGCCGATGGGAAGCTTTTTTCGACGGGCGCCGGGGCCTATATCGTTTCTTAGCCGGGTCTTGCGCCGGCGGGCGCGCCTCCCCCTTTCCTCCTTCTCTTCTCTTCGTCTTTTTGCTTACTCTGCTGAGGCTTGCTGGCCGGGAGTGGCCCGGCGGCCAGTAACTTTCTTTTGCTTCGCCAAAAGAAAGTCACCAAAGAAAAGGCGACCCGCAGTCTGGGTCCCTGCGCTTCGCTACGGGCAACCTGCGGTGCTCGAGCCAAGCGGGGTCCGGCTAAACTCGCTTCGCTCAGACAACGCCGGCCCTGATCCGCTTGTCTCTGCGCTCCTCGGCCCAGCCAGGACGGGGCAATCGGGAGCGGGGACAGAAAACCAAGAAGACAAATGCAAACAAGGACACGCCATGGCGTGTCCTTGTGGTTGTCGGTATTGGTATTCCTTCTCCCACCCCTTGTGTATGCGCCGAGGAGCGGAGGTTCAGGCGGATAAGGGATCGCGTTGTTTGAGCGAAGCGAGTTTAGCGAGACCCCGCCTGAACCGAGCACCGCAGGTTGCCCGTAGCGAAGCGGAGGGACGCAGACACCAGGGTCGCCTTTTCTTTGCTTACTTTCTTTTGGCGAAGCAAAAGAAAGTGAGTTGCCGCCGGGCAACCCCGGCCAGCAGCCCTCAGCAGAGGGCACGCCGCCGGAACAAATCCGGAATCAACTAAGCAGGACCTTCGTAGCCCAAGGCATTCAAAAACTCCCTCCGCCACCAATGCACATCATGCTCACGGATGTTCTTGAGCAGTTTCTGGTGCCGCGCCTGGCGCTCTTCGAGTGGCATCTGCAGCGCGCGCTGTATGGTGTCGGCGGTGCCGTCTATGTCGTAGGGATTCACCAGCAGCGCGTCCTCTAGCTGTTCGGCCGAGCCCGCGAAGCGCGAGAGCACCAGCACGCCCGGGTCGGCCGGATCCTGGGCGGCGATGAATTCCTTGGCCACCAGGTTCATGCCGTCGCGCAGCGGCGTGACCAGCGCGACCCTGGCCACGCGGTACAGGCCCGGCAGGCGTTTGCGCGCCACGTTGCGGTGGATGTAGCGTATCGGCATCCAGTCGAGTTCGCCAAAGTTGCCGTTGGTGGCGCCGCACAGGCTTTCGAGTTCCTGCAGCAGATCGGTGTAGGTGCCCATGTCTTCGCGGCTGGGCGCGGCGATCTGGATCAGGGTGGCGCTGCGGATGTTCTCGGGGTATTTGGCCAACAGGGTTTCAAACGCCTTCATGCGCTGCGGCAGGCCCTTGGAGTAATCGAGCCGCTCCACGCCCAGTAGCAGCTTGCGGCGTGAATACTCCTCTTTCATGCGCTCGTACATGTCGCGCGCGTCCTGCGCATGCGTGAGCGCGGCGAATTCGTCCACGTCTATGCCTATGGGAAAGGCGCCCGCGCGCACGGTGCGGTGAAAGGCCCTGAAGCGGTTGCCGCCCAGCGCCACGGCGCCGGCCTCGGCCTGCACATAGCGCGAGAAGTGCAGCAGGTCGTTCTCGCTCTGGAAACCCACCAGGTCATAGGCGAACAGCGCGCGCATTAGCCATTCATGTTGCGGAATGGCCGCCAGGATCTGCTGCGGCGGCAGCGGGATGTGCAGGAAAAAGCCGATGCGGTTGTTGCAGCCCATGGCGCGCAGCTCGGCGGCCATGGGGATCAGGTGGTAGTCGTGGATCCAGATGATGTCGTCGGGCTTGAGCAGGGGCATCAGCTTGTGCGCGAACAGCCGGTTCACGCGGCGGTAGGCCTCGATAAAACCCGTGTCAAAACGCGCCAGGTCCAGCCGGTAATGGAACACCGGCCAAAGTACGCCATTGCTGTAGCCCAGGTAATAACCCGCATGGTCCTCGGCCGACAGGTCCACCGTGGCGAGCTTGACGTTGCCGGCCTGCTGCATATGCAGCTCGCCTTCACCTGGCGCGCCACCTTCGATGACGTTGCCGCTCCAGCCGAACCAGAGGCCGCCCGTGGCGCTCAGCGCATCGCCCAGCGCGACGGCCAGGCCGCCGGCGGCGGCTTTGCGCGGGTCTGCCACGCGGTTCGAGACAACAACCAAACGACTCATGACGAACGGCCTTCAGCACCAGCGGGGGCCGCGGAACCGGCTTTGCCGGGCCGCAGGCGCCGGCCCCCCGCAAGGGGGGGAGGTGCTACACGAAGTGAGCATCCGGCGGGGGTGTTCATACCTGGGATTCCCAGGGGGTGGACAATCTCACTGCCGCGTTAATGATCCCCACCATGGAATAAGTCTGCGGAAAATTGCCCCACATCTCGCCGGTCAGGGGATGGGTGTCTTCCGACAGCAGGCCCACGTGGTTGCGCGCGGCCAGCATGGTGTTGAAGATCTCGCGGGCCTGCTCCTTGCGGCCTATGCGGGCCAGCGCGTCTATGCGCCAGAAGGTGCAGATGTTGAAGGCGGTCTCAGGCTTGCCGAAATCGTCGGGCGCCTCGTAACGGCGCATATAAGGGCCGTCGCACAAATGGGTTTCCAGCGCGTCCACCGTGGCGATGAAGCGCGGGTCTTTGGGGTCGATAAAACCGACCTCGATCATCAGCAGCACGCTGGCGTCCAGGTCGCGCCCGCCGAAGCTTTCGGCAAAGGCCTGGCGTTCCTCGCTCCAGGCCTCGCGCAGTATGCGCTCCTGCATGACCGAGGCATGGCCCTGCCAGTAGGTGGCGCGCTCCGGCAGCTTGAGCACCAGCGCGATCTTGGCCAGCCGGTCGCAGGCGGCCCAGCACATCAGGGCCGAGGAGGTGTGGATGCGCGCGCGCGTGCGCAGCTCCCACATGCCGGCGTCGGGCTTGTCGTAGTTGCGCACGGCCTGTTCGCCGACGTCCTCCAGCCGCTTGAACTCGGCCAGGCCCGCGCGGTGCAGCAGGCGGTGGTCGTGGAAGGACTGGGCCGCGCCCAGCACCACATTGCCGTAGACGTCGTGCTGGAAGTGCTCCTGCGCCTGGTTGCCGACGCGCACCGGGCCCATGCCCCGGTAGCCGCCCAGGTGCACCATGATGGATTCGGGCAGTTCGCGTTCCAGGCCTATGCCGTAGAGCGGCTGGATATGCCCGCCCTTGGACTGCACCACCACGTTGCTGAGCCAGCGCAGGTAGTCCTCCATGGTGCCGACTTCCGAAAGGCTGTTGAGCGCGCGCACCACAAAAAAGGCGTCGCGCAGCCAGCAGTAGCGGTAGTCCCAGTTGCGCTGGCTGCCGGGCGCCTCGGGAATGCTGGTGGTCATGGCGGCGACGATGGCGCCGGTGTCCTCAAACAGCGAGAGCTTGAGCGTGATGGCCGCGCGTATCACGGCCTCCTGCCACTCCAGTGGAATGTGCAGGCGCTGGCTCCACTTCTTCCAGTAGGAAATGGTCTCCTGCTCAAACAGGCGCGCGGTGTCGGCAATGCCGTCGGTCAGCGATTCGTCGGCGCCCAGCAGAAAATTGTGCTCGCGCGTCAGCACAAAAGGCTGCTTGGACAGCAGGTGCGAAATCGAGGCGTCGGTATTCAGGCGCAGCGTGAGTTCGTCGCCCACATAGCGCAGGTGGTTGCTGCCCTGCGTGATCAGCGGCTTGCGCCGGCCCCAGTCGAAGCGGATGTCCAGCGCCACGCGTATGCGCGGTGCGCCGTTGATGGGCTTGACCCGGCGCACCAGCGTCATGGGCCTGAAAAAGCGCGAGCGGCTGAAAAAGCGCGGCGCGAAGTCGGTGATCTCTATGCCCTGGCCGCGCTTGTCGAACAGCTGGGTGCGCAGCACGGCGGTATTGGGTTCGTACCATTGCCTGGCTTCGGCGAAGTCCTCGATTTCGATGGCGAAGGCGCTGGACTGCGAGTCCTGGATGCCGGGCATGGTGGTTTCGCCTTGCTCCGGCTGGGGCTCGAGCAGCGCGTTGAAGACCGGGTCGCTGTCAAAGCGCGGCAGGCAGCACCAGACGATGCGCCCGCGCGCGTCAATCAGGGCGCTGAAGCCGCAGTTGCCGATCACGCCCATGGCCAGGGAGGGTTTGGCGGGTGATGTGAAGTGCAGGGAATCGGCGGCGACGTTCATGGGTGGCCTCCCGGTGCGGCGGCGGCGGGCGCGTCATCCGTCTCCAGCGACCGGCCGCCAAAGGCCGCGTGCAGCCATTCGCGCAGCGCGTCTGGCGATGCGCAGCGGTGGTGCGCCACGGTCGCGCCTTCGCCGACCTTGATGCCTTCACCGCCCAGCGACTGCACGGCGGCAAAGCCGGCCTCGTCGGTGGTGTCGTCGCCGGCGAACAATGGCAGGCGGCCGGCAAATGGGGACTCGCGCATGAAGGCCTTGATCGCCGATCCCTTGCTGACATTGGCCGGTTTGACTTCAAACACATACTTGCCGCACAGCAATTCGACGCCGGGTGTGCGGTCGGCGGCTTGCTGCATGACCCGCAGGCACAGCGATTCGAGCTCGGGCGCGTGGCGGTAATGCAGTGCGACGGCGGCCTGCTTGATTTCAATGCGCAATCCGTCATGCTGGGCAGCGAACTCGGCGGCGCTGCGCGCGAGCTCGCTCAAGTCAGGCTCGGCGAGGCTGACGACCCGGCCTTGTAGGTCGCGGCGCTGCGCACCATGCTCGCTGGCCAGCGGCAGCTGCAAGGGCGCAAGAAAGCCGTCCAGGTCGGCCAGCCTGCGGCCCGAGACAATCGCCAAGGCGCCGCCCAGCTGGCCCGACAGCCGGAGCAGGGCCGGGATCACGCCCGACACCAGCTGGACCGCGTCGGGTTCGGGCGCCAGGTCGGCCAGTGTTCCGTCAAAGTCCAGAAAGAGGGCGGTCCGCGCGCCTATGGCAGGCAGCTGCCCGGGGAGCGCCGGACGCGATGAAAGCGGGGCCGGCGATGGGGAAGGTGATAACTGCATCGCCATTCACCTTAGCAGGGCCCCCGTCAAATCGCTGTAGGCCGGTTTCGCTTTTTCACATCCCGGCGGGAGGTGGCTGCCCTGCCGCGGTGCCGGGCAGGCTGTCCTGCACCGCTTTGACGCGCGCCTGGTGGATCACGTCGCCGATCTGCTTGCCGCCGCGCCCCGCGGCCTGCGCCGCTTGCGCCAGCGGCTGCGTTTGCACCGCCTGGGCCGCAGCCAGGGCTGCCAGCAGGCGCGGGCGCTGCGGGTAGGGCGAATCGTGCAGGCCCAGGCGGCCGCGCGCATCGCATTCGCAGGCCAGCAGGATGTCGGCAAAGCGCTGGGGCTTGCGAAACGCGTCGCAGCGCTCCAGCAGCCGCACCAGGGCCGCGGCGCCCAGGCTTTCGCTGCGATGCACATTGCCGTGCTCGCGCGCTACCACGTCGGCGATCTCGCGGCAGTCCACCGGCACGCGCAGGCGCTCGCACACGTCCTTGAGCAGCTCGGCGCTGCGATCTTCATGGCCGATATGGCGCGGTAAAACCTCGGCCGGCGTGGTGCCCTTGCCCAGGTCGTGGCACAGGCAGGCAAAACGCGCGGCCAGGGGCGCCTTGAGCTGCGCCGACATGTCCAGCACCATCATCAGGTGGACGCCGGTGTCGACCTCGGGGTGGTGGGCGGCGGGCTGGGGCACGCCCCAGAGGCGCGCCACCTCGGGCAGCAGCCTGTCCAGCGCGCCGCTGCCCCGCAGCACCTCGAACATGCGCGAGGGCTTGTCCTCCATCAGCCCGCGCGCGATCTCCTGCCACACGCGTTCGGGCACCAGCGCATCGACCTCGCCCTCGGCCACCATGTCCCGCATCAGCGCCAGGGTTTCGGGCGCCACCGAAAAATCGGAAAAGCGGGCGGCGAAGCGGGCCAGCCGCAAAATGCGCACAGGGTCTTCGCGAAAGGCCCCGGTGACATGGCGCAGGATTTTGGCCTGCAGGTCTTTTTGCCCGCCGAAGGGGTCTATCAGCGCGGCAAAGTCGGGCTCGAAGCGGCCGGGCGCGTCGTCGCCGCGGGCCGGGGCCGCGATGGCATTGATGGTCAGGTCGCGCCGCGCCAGGTCCTGCTCCAGCGTCACGTCGGGTTCGGCATGCACCGCAAAACCGCGGTAGCCGCGCGCCGTCTTGCGCTCGGTGCGGGCCAGCGCGTACTCCTCGCGGGTCTCGGGATGCAGGAAGACCGGGAAGTCCTTGCCCACGGGCAGGTAGCCCTGGGCCGCCAGTTCCTCGGGCGTGGCGCCCACAACCACCCAGTCGTGGTCCTGCACCGGCAGGCCCAGCAAGGCATCGCGCACCGCGCCACCGACCATGAATATTTTCATGAAGCCAGTTTAGCGGCTAGTGGCCGGATCAAAGCCGGCCCTTGCCTTCAGGAAAACACCGGCCGGAAGAAGCTGCGCTCGTAGCTGATGATGCAGCCGGTGGTTTCGGCGTACTTGAAGGCCGCCAGGCATTCCTGGTCCGCAAACGAACGCTGGCGGTAGCTCTCATAGGCCGCCAGGCTGTCGAAGGTGAACAGGGCCAGCGCAATGTTGTTGGCGCCTTCGCCGGGCATGAAATAGCCGTGGTGCTTGCCGCCGAATTTTTCGACCAGCGGGATCCACAGCTTGCCGTAGTGCTCGAACTCCTTGAGTTTTGCGGTATTGAGCACGTAGCGCAGGTAAATCGTGACCATGGGAGCTCCTGCTTCAGCGCTTGACGCGGTAAGGCTCTTCAAATTCGCGGAAATCGTTTTCGGCGAGCGCGTCGTCTATCCAGGCCTTGACGCCGGGCAGGGCGCTGACGCGCTGGATGTAGGCGCTGATCTCCCCCGGCACCGGCAGGGCGTAGCGGCTCAGGCGCATGCAGACGGGCGCGAAAAAGGCATCGGCAATGCCGAATTCGCCAAACAGCATGGGGCCTTTGTGCTGCTCCAGCAGTTCGGTCCACATTTCCACAATCCGCTGAACGTCGGCGCGCACGGCTGATTTATCGCGCCAGATCAGCTGGCCCATGTCGGACAGGTCGGCCTCGATGTTCATCGGGCAGGCCGAACGCAGCGCGCTGAAGCCGCTGTGCATCTCGGCGCAGATGCTGCGCGCCCGGGCGCGGGCCTTGGCCTCCTGCGGCCAGAGTTTTTTCTCGGGAAAGCGCTCGGCCAGGTATTCGGCGATGGCCAGCGTGTCCCAGACCACAAAACCGTCGTCGTCCAGCGCCGGCACCCGGCCGGTCGGGTTCACGCCGCCGATTTTTTCCTTGAAACTCGAGTTGGCGTCGAAGGAGTCGAAGCGCAGCTTGATTTCCTCAAAAGGAATGCCGGCCTGCTTGAGCAGCACCCAGGGGCGCATGGACCAGGAAGAGTAGTTTTTATTGCCGATGTAGAGCTTGAGCATGGAATCCCCGTCTGCTATGGTGGTGAGGGCAAGGTCGAATTCAAACGACTTGCGATCCTACAGGCGCGCTGGCGCGCCATTGATGCAAAATAACTCAAAAATTGATGCTACCCGCGTGAGGCAAAAGGGGAAAGCCCCTCCGGTCGGCGCGGCGCGGAAGCCGGAGGCCACCTGCCGGCGCAAGAGCACCGGACAGAAAAACCAAGCTACAGTGGAACGTATCGCCAACGCCGCCGGCAGAGCTTTCTGCGGCAGGCCAACAACCGAGATTGAGCCATGATTCTGGGAGATTTATTGCGCGCGCTGCTGGGCGGATTGTTTCGGCGCCGCCTGGGTACCCCATCACCGGCGGTTTCCGTGGCCCCCCCGTTTCTCCCGAAACATTCGGTACCGGACAAAGACAACGTCCCCAGTTTTTTTTCTCACACTTTCTGGGGTACCTCGGACGGCAAAGCGGTGGCGGATGACATCAAGGCGGTGACGGCAAAGCTGACGCCCGGTTTTTACTTCGGGGATAACCTGCTGACCTGGGCGCGCAACCTGTCCTTGTTTGACGACGGGCCTTTTTTGGCGGCATGGAAGGACAACGTCGAGGACGATGCCGACAGGGCCATCGCGTGGCGGCGCTACGTGCTGGCCTGTGCCGCCTACCACTGTGTGCAGCTGGAGGGAGATTTCGTCGAGTGCGGCGCCTACACGGGGGTGGGCGTCAAGACGGTCGTCGACTACCTCGGGGGGCCTGCGTTTCCCAAAACTTTCTGGGCTTACGACCTCTTTGAGCATGACGGCACCATGCTCAACCACCCCATGCCCGCGCACGGTGAGGGACTCTACGAGAGGGTGTGCAAAAAGTTTGAATCCTATCCCCAGGTCCGGGTCATGAAAGGGTTTATCCCCGAGGTATTTGCGGATGGCTGCCCGCAGCGCATCGCCTACCTGCACATCGACCTGAACCAGGCACCCGCCGAGATCGCCTCGCTGGAGTATCTGTTCGATCGCATGGTCCCGGGAGCCATCCTGATCCTCGACGACTATGAATGGTCCGGCGCCTACCGTGGACAGAAACTCGCCGAGGACGCCTGGTTCGATGAGCGGCAGTACCGCGTGATGCCGCTGCCCACGGGCCAAGGCCTGGTCATCAAGCGCTAGCCGGCGTTTCCCCGGCCGGGATGGCTGTTTTCCGGAACCGGCTAGAACCGGCCCGCCGTCTTGCGTTTGGCCGTCAGCCCGCTGCGCAAGCCCTGCTCGCCCAGGTAGGAAGGCCCGATAGCGTCCAGCGACGCCGGGTGTATGCCCAGCGCCTGCAAGCCGGGCAGCTTGCCGGTGGCCACGTTGTCGCTGGCCAAGGCGTCGAGGTTGTCGCGGCTGAGCATGGGTTCACCGGGGGCCAGTTCCATGAGGCCGGCCTGCAGGCGGGCCAGCGGCGCGGGCAGCGCGACCACGGGCCGGCCCTTGCCGCCGTTGACGCCGGCGTAGCGGCCCGCCAGCTTCACGAGCTGCCGCAGCGTGAACACCTCGGGCCCGCAGACTTCGTAAATCTGCCCCACGGTGTCGGCATCCCGCAGGCAGTGCACGATGGCGTCCGCCACGTCCTCCACCCAGACGGGCTGCAAGCGCGCATCGGCGGCGGCCAGCGGAATCACCGGGAATACCTGCTGCAGCCGCGCGAAGGTGTTCAGGAATCTGTCTTCGGCACCGAAGATCACGCTGGGCCGCAACACGGTCACATCCAGGCCGGTGCTCAGCATCACGGCCTCGCCGCGCGCCTTGCTGCGCTGGTACATGGACGGGGAGCCGGGTGACGCGCCCAGCGCGCTGATGTGGACGATGCGCCTGAGGCCGCTGGCCTCGCAGGCACGGGCCAGTTCCAGCGGCAGCTGCACATGCGCCTTGTCGAAGGCCGCCTGCGAGCCATGCAGGATGGCGACCAGATTGACAACGGCATCGTGGCCGGCCAGCAGCGGCGCCAGCGAACTGCTGTCGTGGGCATCGGCCTCGACCACGTCGACCAGCGGCAGCATCTGCAGGTGGCGGGCCCTGTCCAGCCGGCGCGTGACCACGGTGACACGGCATTGCAGCCGCGCCAGCTTTTCACACACATGGCGTCCGACAAAGCCGGTGCCGCCCAGAAGAAGAATTTTGTTCATAGGCCCCTAATTTAGCGCTTTTGCCTTGCCTTGCGCTGAAATCCGGTCTTGGCCTACACGCCCGGGACGGCCGGCTCCGCATACTTTGCCGATGAATATCTTTGAAGCGCTGCGAATCAGCCACGACGCCCAGCGTGCCCTGGCCGACCACCTGGTAAAGACACAAGGCGACAGCCAGGACCGGAAATCCCTGTTCAAGGAACTCAAGCGCGAACTGGCGGCGCATGCGGCGGCCGAGGAGCGTTTTTTTTATGTCCCCCTGATCGCGCACGACATGACACAGGAGCCTTCACGGCACGGCATTGCGGAACACCACCAGATGGACAAGCTGGTGGAAACGCTGGAGAGCACCGACTTCAGCTCGCCGGCCTGGCTGGCCGCGGCCAGGGAACTGCACCACAAGATCCACCACCACCTCGAGGATGAGGAGCAGGGCATTTTCCAGCTCGCGGGCAAGGTGCTCAGCGAGGCCGAGAAGCTGTCGCTGGCCAAGGGCTACGAAGGCGAGTTTGTCTCGCAACGTACCAAAGACTGATCCGGGCCCGGTTCACGGCTTGTCTGTCCGGTCGCCGCCATCGGGCTTGAGCAGCGGTTGCGGCTTTTCCAGCAGCCGCACCAGCCGGGGCACCAGGGCCAGAACCCCCAGCGCCAGCAGGGTGCTGAGCACGGCGGTCGCCTCGCGGCCCATGCCGGCGGCCACGCCTATGGCCGCAGTCAGCCAGATGCCGGCGGCCGTCGTAAGGCCTTTGACCTGTTCCTCGTCGCTGTGGCCTTTGACGTGGCCCTTGAGGATGGTGCCCGCACCCAGAAAACCTATGCCGGCGACAACCCCCTGGACCACGCGGCTCAGGTCGGCGCTCAGCATGCCGGACTGCTGCGACACCAGCACAAACAGCGCGGCGCCCATGGCCACCAGCATGTGGGTGCGCACACCGGCCGCCTTGCCTTTTTGTTCACGCTCAATGCCCAGCAGGCCGCCCAGCAAGGCCGCCAGCACCAGGCGCAGCATGACGCGGGTGGCCTGCTCGGCATCGGGCAGGTCCGAAAATTCCGAGGCGATGGTTTCGCCGATTTGCTGCCACCAGCTGGATGCCATGCGGACTCCTTGTCACGTGTTCAGCCGAATGTACCTTCTCCACTGCGTGGTGTCAGCGCAAAACCCTGTCCGCTTTCAGGGATGGATTTTTTCGCCACGCTGCAGCATGGCGAAAAACAGCACGAGCCGGCGTTCGCGCGTCTCGGCTTTTTTGGCTGTCTGCAACCTGAACAGGATGGCGAAGCGGTTGCGCGAGTCCAGGGATTCAAAAAAAGCCTTGGCCTTGGGCTTTTTCGCCAGCAGGGCGGCCAGGTCCTCGGGCACGGTGATCTTGCTCTGCGCGTCATAGGCCGCGTCCCAGCGGCCGTCGGCCTTGGCGCGTTCGACTTCGGCCAGGCCCGCGGGCTGCATGCGGCCCGACGCGATCAGCGCCATGGCCTTGTCGCAGTTGATCTTGGACCAGGTGCTGCGCGCGCGGCGCGGTGTGAATTTCTGCAGGAAGAACTGGGCGTCCAGCGCGTTGCGCTGGCCATCTATCCAGCCCTGGCAGAGGGCTGCTTCCAGCGCCTCGGCATGCGTGGTGGAGGCGATGCCCGAATCCTTTTTGGCGATCTGCAGCCAGATGCCGGCGCTGCTGGCATGGTGCCTTGCCAGCCATGTTTCCCAGCTTTTGGTGGTTTTGCAGTGGAGGGTGGCGAGGGTGTCAGGTGAGGCGGGCATGCGGCATTGTGCGTGACGCGTCCGCACGGCGGCAAGCCCAGGGCCCAAGAAAAAACCGCCCGAAGGCGGTTTTGCGTGAGGCCGCGAAGGCCGGTTGCGGCGCTCAGTGCGTGATGTAGTCCGACACCACTTTCCAGCGCCCATCCTGCAGCAGGGACAGGCGCGACTGGTTGTTGCCCAGGCGTTTTTGCGGGCCGAACTTGCCCTCGGCGCTGCCGAAGATGTCGGCCGGGATCACCATGGTGTCCATGGCCTTGATGAAGCTGTCGGTGCTCAGGTTGGCGCCGGCTTTTTGCGAGGCGCGGATAAAGCTGTCGACCACCGTGTAGCCGTAGACCGAGAACACCGTGGGGTCTTCATTGAAGGCGGTCTTGTACTTGTTGGCCCAGAAGCGTATCGGCTGCGAGGCCTCGTCCAGGTAGGGGTTTTGCACCGTCATGGTCGCGTAGAGCCCGTCCATGGCCTTGCCGCCCAGCTTGTGGATCAGGTCGGTATAGGCGGCGCTGGAGCCCAGGAAGACCGGGTTGTAGCCCAGCTTGCGCGCCGTGCCTATGCCGCCTATGGTTTCGCGGATGATGGTGCCCAGCACCACCAGGTCGCATTCGGAGGCCTTGAGCTTGGCGACCTGCGACGAAAAATCGGTGGCGCCGCGCTTGAAGGAGGTTTTCTCGACCATGGTCATGCCAATGGTTTTGAGGCCGTCGTCGGCGCCGCGTTGCACTTCCAGGCCGAACTCGTCGTCCTGGTACATGGAGCAAACCTTTTTGGCGTTCTTTTCCTTGACCAGCTTGGGCACGGCGGCCTTCATCTGGTCATAGTAGGTGGCGGCAAACGAATACTTGAGCTTGTGGAAGGGCTCGTACATCTCGCGGGCGGCCGTCACCGGGAAGAAGTTGATGACGTTTTTCTCGAACTGCACCGGCATGGCCGCCAGGTTTTGCGCCGTGCCCAGGTGGCCCACCATGGCGAAGATCTTGTCCTGGTTCACCAGCTTCTGCGCCGCCAGCACCGCCTTCTTGGGGTCGTAGCCCGAGTCTTCGACGATGAGCTTGATCTTGCGGCCGTTGATGCCGCCCTGCTCGTTGAGCTCGTCGACGCGCAAGGTCATGCCGTTGCGTATCTGCTTGCCGAAGCCCGCCAGCGGCCCCGACAGGTCCTGGATGGAACCCAGCGTGATTTCGGTTTTGCTCACGCCCTGGCTTTGCGCCAGCGCCGGCGACGCGGACAGGGCGGCGGCGCAGGCCAGCGCGGAAAGGGCGGCGGTTGATGTCGGTTTCATGGTTTGTCTCCTTAAAGGTGTTGTATTCACTCGGTGCTCAATACATGGCCTCGATGTGCGGGGCGTATTTTTGTTCTACGAGCTTGCGCTTGAGCTTCATGGTCGGCGTGAGTTCTTCGTCCTCCGCCGTGAGCTGCGTGTCGAGCAGGAAAAATTTCTTGATCTGCTCGACCCGCGCAAACTTCTTGTTGACCCGGTCGATCTCCGACTGGATCAATTCTTGCACTTCGACCGCCCGCGTCAAGCTGGCGTAATTACTGAAGGGTATGTCCGCATCCTGGGCGAATTTCTCGACGTTTTCCTGGTCGATCATGATGATGCAGGTGAGGTAGGGCCGCTTGTCGCCTATGACCACCGCATCGGTGACGTAGGGCGAGAACTTGAGCTCGTTCTCGAGCTCGCTGGGCGTCACGTTCTTGCCGCCGGCCGTGATGATGATGTCCTTCATGCGGTCGGTGATCCGGAAATAGCCTTCCTCGTCCACCACGCCGACGTCGCCGGTATGCAGCCAGCCCTCCACATCCAGGGTTTCGGCGGTCTTTTCGGGCTGGTTCAGGTAGCCCATGAAGACGTTGGCGCCGCGTACCAGGATCTCGCCGGTGGCCGGGTCCAGGCGCATCTCGTTGTAGCCGGCCGCCGGGCCTATGGAGCCGGGCTTCATGCGGCTGGCCGGCACGCCGCTGGCGGCGCCGCAGGTTTCCGTCATGCCCCAGACCTCCAGCATGGGCACACCCAGCGCCATGTACCACTTGACCAGGTCGGGCGAAATCGGCGCCGCGCCCGTCACGCAAAAGCGCGCGCGGTGTATGCCGATCAGCTTGCGCGTGTTGTTGAGCGCCAGCCAGCGCGCCAGTGTGAACTTGAATTTGAGCCCGGCACCGACAGCCTTGCCCGCCAGCACGGTGTCGGTGATGCGCATGCCCACGCCTATGCTCCAGGCGTAAGCGGCCTGCTGCAGCCAGCTGGCCTCCTTGAGCGCGATCATCACGCCGGAGTAAAACTTCTCCCACACGCGCGGCACGGCGGTGAACACCGTGGGCGCGATCTCGCGCACGTTCTCGGGAATGGTCTCGGGGTTCTCGACGAAGTTGAGTTTGGCGCCCGCATACAGCGAAAAATACTCGCCGCCCATGCGCTCGGCGATGTGGCATAGCGGCAAAAAGCACATGCGCTCGTCGTCCTCGTCCTGCGCCACCAGCGTGTTGTAGCCGCGCGCGGTAAACACCAGGCCGCGCTGGCTGTGCATGGCGCCCTTGGGCTTGCCGGTGGTGCCCGAGGTGTAGACCAGGATGGCCAGGTCTTCGGGCTGGCACTCGGCGGCGCGTTCCTCCACCGCATCGGGGTGCGCGGCCAGGTAGGCGCGGCCCAGCGCGCGCAGCGCGTCCAGGCTCATCACGCCCGGGTCGTCCAGCTCGCGCAGGCCTTCCATGTCGAACACGATCACCTGGCGCAGCAGCGGCAGCTGCGGCCGCACCTCCAGCGCCTTGTCGAGCTGTTCGTCGTCCTCGACAAACAGCAGCGTGCTGCGCGAGTCCTCGCACAGGTAATGCACCTGGGAAGCCGCGTCGGTCGGGTAGATGCCGCTGCAGACGCCGCCGCAGCTCAGCACGGCCAGGTCGGCCAGCACCCAGTCGACCACGGTGTTGGAGAGTATGGAGGCGCACTCGCCGCGCGCAAAGCCCAGGCTCAGCAGGCCGGCCGCGATCTCGCGCACCGCGTCGCCGGTCTGGGCCCAGCTCCAGCTGCGCCAGATGCCCAGCTTTTTCTGCCGCATCCAGGTCTTGGGGCCGCGCTGCTCCACCGCGTTCCAGAAGATCGCGGGAATCGTCTCGCCCGGCATGACGATGTCATGTCGGGGCTGGATATGGCTCAGGTCCCAGAGATTGCTCATACTGTCACCGCCAGGTTTTCTTTTTCTTCCAGCGCCGTTCGCCTCGTACGCCGTCTTCCTTCATGCCCAGGTAGAACTCCTTGATGTCGTCCTTCTCGCGCAGGCGGGCGCAGGTGTCTTCCATCACGATGCGGCCGTTCTCGAGCACATAACCGTAGTCGGAGGCGTTGAGCGCCATATTGGCGTTCTGCTCGACCAGCAAAATCGTCGTGCCGCGCTCGCGGTTGATGCGCACCACGATCTCGAAGATCTCCTTGGTGAGCTTGGGCGACAGGCCCAGGCTGGGCTCGTCGAGCAGGATCAAATCGGGCGAGGCCATCAGCGCGCGCGAGATCGCCAGCATCTGCTGCTGGCCGCCCGAAAGCAGGCCGGCGTCCTGCAGTGCGCGCTCCCTGAGGATGGGAAAGTAGCCGTAGACCGCCTCCATGTCCAGCGCCACGCCGTCGCGGTCCTTGCGGGTGTAGGCGCCCATCAGCAGGTTGTCGCGCACGCTGAGCAGCGGAAACACCTCGCGGCCCTCGGGCACATGGCTCAGGCCCTGCTGCACGATGAAAGCCGGGTCCTGCGCCGTGATGTCCTGGCCCTTGAAGTCGATGGAGCCCTTGCGCGGGTCCAAAATGCCCGAGATGGTTTTGAGGATGGTGGACTTGCCCGCGCCGTTGGAGCCCAGCACGGTGGCGATCTCGCTGCGCCGCACCTGCAGGCTCACGCCGCGTATGGCCTTGATAGGGCCGTAGGCGCTCTCGACGTTGAGCAGCTTCAATACGGGCTGGTCGCTGACGGGCGGCGGAACCGCGCTCATGCTGTTCTCCTCAAGGAAGACACTTCATCGACCGAGCCCAGGTAGGCCTCGATCACGCCGGGGTCGGTCTGCACCTCGCGCGGCGTGCCCACGGCCAGCACCTCGCCCTGGTTCATGGCCAGCACACGGTCGGAGACGCGCGAGACCAGCGTCATGTCGTGCTCGACCATCAGCACCGTGATGCCCAGCTCGTGCTGGATGTCCTGTATCCAGAAGGCCATGTCGCCGGTTTCCTCCACGTTGAGGCCCGACGAGGGCTCGTCGAGCAGCAGCAGCCGCGGCTCGGTGCACAGCGCGCGCGCCAGCTCCACCACCTTGCGCACGCCATAAGGCAGGCCCGCCACCATGGCATCGCGGTGGTGCTGCAGGTCCAGGAAGTCGATCACCTGCTCGGCTTTTTCGCGTGCCTGCAGTTCGGCATCCCTGGCTTTGGCAGTGAAGAAGAGGTCGTGCAGCAGGCCGGTCTGGCGGTGCGTGTGCCGGCCTATCAGCAGGTTGTGCAGCACGGTGGCGTGCTCGAACAGCTCGATGTTCTGGAAGGTGCGCGCGATGCCCAGCGCGGCGATCTTGTGCGGCGGCTGCGCCGTGAGCTTTTCGCCGCGGTATTCGATCTCGCCGCTGGTCGGCGTGTAGATGCGGCTGATCAGGTTGAATACCGTGGTCTTGCCCGCGCCATTGGGGCCTATCAGTGTGAAGACTTCGCCTTCTTTCACGTCAAAGCTCACCTTGTTGACAGCCAGCACGCCGCCGAAGCGCACGCTGAGGTTTTGGGCGGAAAGGAGGACGCCGGTCATTTCAGCCTGTCCGATTTCTGGAAGGATTTTTGCCGCTTGAACAAGCCCTTGCGGTAGAAAGGAAAGAGCTGGAAGTAGGTGCGCACCTTGAGCCAGCGGCCGTAAAGCCCCAGCGGCTCGAACAACACAAAGGCGATCAGCACAATGCCATAGACGGCCGCCTGCAGGCCGGGCGCCTGGCCTATGGCGGCGGGCAGGTGGTCCTTGCTGAGGGCGATCACCTGCGGCATGGAGATCAGGAAGATGGCGCCCAGGAAGGCGCCGTGCACCGAGCCCACGCCGCCTATGACGATCATAAGCAGCAGGTCTATGGACTGCAGGATGTTGAACTGGTCGGGTGAGATGAACTGCAGCTTGTGCGCATACAGTGCGCCGGCAATGCCGGCCAGCGCCGCCGACAGCGCGAAGGACAGGGTCTTGTAGCGCGCCAGGTGTATGCCCATGCTTTGCGCCGAGATTTCGGAATCGCGTATCGCCACAAAGGCCCGGCCCGTGGGCGAGCGCAGCAGGTTGAGGATGGCCAGCGTGGCGGCCACGGTGATCAGCAGGCAGAGGAAATAAAAGGACTCGCCGCTGGCGAGCTTCCAGCCGAACATGTCGGGCACCTTGATGTGGATGCCGGCATTGCCACCGGTCACGCTTTCCCAGCGCGCAAACACCTCTTCGACGATGAAGCCGAAGGACAGCGTGGCCATGCCCAGGTAGATGCCCTTGACGCGCAGCGCCGGCAGGCCCACAACCAGGCCCACGGCGGCCGAGAGGCCCGCGGCGCAGGCCAGCGCGATGGGAAAGGGCAGGCCCGCATTCGTCAGCACGGCCTGGGTATAGGCGCCCACGCCCAGGAAGGCCGCATGGCCCAGCGAGAACAGGCCGGTAAAACCCGCCAGCAGCATCAGGCCCAGGCCGGCGATGGCGTAAATCATCACAAAGGTCAGCTGCGCGAGCCAGTACTCGGCAACCAGCCAGGGCGCGGCCAGCAGCGCCAGCATCAGCGCGCCGTACCAGAACACATGGCCCGGGTGTTTGGCAAGCTTGATATCTTGCCCGTAGTCGGTTTTAAAAATGAAGCGCATGACGGGTCAGACTTTCTTGCGCAGTTTTTCGCCGAACAGGCCGCTGGGCTTGACCATCAGCATGATGAGCACCACCACATAAGCGGCGACGTCCTTGAAGCCGTCCGGCAGGTAAAAGCCCGAGAGCGATTCCACCAGGCCTATGACCAGGCCGCCGACGATGGCGCCCGGCAGGCTGCCGAAACCGCCGACCACCGCGGCCGGGAAGGCCTTGAGCCCGATAAACCCCATGTTGGCGTGCACAAAGGTGATGGGTGCCAGCAGCAGGCCGGCAATCGCCGCCACGGCCGAGGCCAGGCCCCAGACCAGGCCGTTGAGCCGCTTGACGGGAATGCCCATGTAGTAGGCGGCCAGCTGATTTTGCGAAGAGGCCTGCATGGCGATGCCCAGCTTGCTGTACTTGAAGAGCGCGAACAGCGCCAGGCACAGAACCGCGGTGCTGGCGATGATGGCGACCTGCTCGACGTTGATGACCAGCGCGCCGGCGCTCCAGATCTGGTCCTTGTAGGGCACGGGCAGCACATAGGTTTCGGTGCCTATGCCGGGAATCATGGTGATCAGGCCGCGCGCCGTGTAGCCCACGCCTATGGTCAGCATGACGATGGAAAAAGCCGGCTGGCCGAGGATGGGGCGTATCACGAGGCGCTCCAGCAACATGCCAAACAGCGCCATGCCGGCGATTGCGCTAAGCACCGCGAGCCAGAAGGGAAACCCCAGCAGGCTCATGCAGGCCAGGCCCGCGAAGGCGCCCAGCATCATCAGCTCGCCCTGCGCAAAACTGACCGTCTCGGTGGCCTTGTAGATCAGTACAAAACCCAGCGCGATCAGCCCGTAGATACAGCCTTGGGCGATTCCGCTGATGAGCAGCTGCAGGAATTGCACGTCGCGGTCTCCCCTGTTATGAGACTTGGTTATAGCTGTCGCCAAAAGCTCTGTCGCTAGGGGTTGTTCCGAATACGTGTCGCATTGGCGATCAAGCGTAATCAAGGCATGCATGCAAAAGTCCGAATCGGCGCGGGCCTGGGTTTCTACGGCGACGCGTGGGAACCTGTGGCCGCGAGCATAGAGCGCGGCGGCGTGCACTACATCGCGAGCGACCATCTCGCGGAACTGACGCTGGCCATCCTGCAAAAAGACCGGCAGCGCGATGCGGCGCTGGGTTATGCGCGCGACGTGGTCCCCATGCTGATGAGGCTGTGGCCGCTGATGCAGGCGCGCGGCGTCAAATTCATCTGCAATGCCGGTGGGCTGAACCCGGCCGGCGCGGCGGCGGCCCTGCGCGCGGCGTTCGCGGCCAAAGGCTGGAAGGCGCGCATCGCGGTGGTCACCGGCGATGAAGTCCTGCCGCGGCTGGCGGCGTTGGCCCCGCCGCACATGTTCAACGCGCAGCCCTATGAGTCGGTGCAGGAGCGCATGGTGTTTGCCAACGCCTACCTGGGCGCGCGGCCCATCGTGTCGGCGCTGCAGCAGGGCGCCGACATCGTGGTCACCGGCCGGGTAGCCGACGCGGCGCTGTTTCTCGCGCCGCTGGTGCATGAGTTCGGCTGGAAGCTTGAAGACGCCGCCACGCAGCCCGAGCTGGACCGGCTGGCCCAGGGGCTGGCGGTCGGACATTTGCTCGAATGCTCGGGCCAGGGCAGCGGCGGCAACTTCGGCAGCCAGGGCGCATGGAAGGCGATTCCCGACCTGGCGCATATCGGCTACCCCATTGCCGAGGTCGGCGAGGACGGCTCGGCGCTGATCACCAAGGCCCCGGGCACGGGCGGGCGCATCAACTTCGACACCGTGCGCCAGCAGCTGCTTTATGAGGTGCACGACCCCACACGCTATATGTCGCCCGACGTGGTGCTGGACCTGTCGGCGTTGAAGCTGGAGGACCTGGGTGAGGACAGGGTGCGCATGACGGGCGCGCGCGGCCATCCGCGGCCGGCCCAGCTCAAGCTGGTGGGCGGCTTTCGCGAAGGCTACAAGGCCGAGGTGACCTGGGGTTTCAGCTGGCCCGATGCCTGGGACAAGGCGCAGGCGGCCGTCGCCATGGTGAAGGCCCAGCTGGCCGACAGGCGCATGGCGCATGGCGAACTCTTCGTCGAGTATCCGGGGCTCAATTCGGCGCACGGCCCGCTGGCACCCCTGCCCGCGCCCGAGGCGCTGGCCGAACTCAACGAGGTCTGGGTGCGCCTGGTGGTGCGTACGCAGGACAAGGCGGTGGCCGACGGCTTCGGCCGGCTGTTTCCGTGGATGGCCCTGAGCGGGCCGGCTTATACCTGCGGCTTTCATGGCCTGAGCAACAGCAGCGAGCTGCTGGGCATCTGGCCCGCGCTGGTCGGCCGCGAGGCGGTCGAGGCGGCGGTGCGCGTGGAGCTGCTGTCCGCATGAAAGTGCAACTGGTCAAACTCGCGCATGCGCGCAGCGGCGACAAGGCCGACTGGGTGGACTTTGGGCTCTTTGCCTGGAACGAGGCGGGCTACCGCCTGATTGCGCGCGAAGTCACGGCCGAACGCGTGCAGGCGCATTTCGCGCCCTGGCTGCCCGGCACGGTGCAGTGCTGGGCCCTGCCCAACATCCTGGCGCTCAAACTCGTGCTTCAGGGCGCGCTGCAGGGCGGCGGGGCGCGCAACCTGCGCATGGACAACCTCGGCAAGGCCATGGCGGCAGCCTTGCTGCGCATGGAGATCGAGCTCAGTGCCGCCGAATTTGCCGAAGCCAGCGCCGCGCCGCGCGTGGGCTGGTGGCCGGAGGCGCCATGAGCATTCACATATCCAGGGAGGGGCCCGTCATCGTGGTCACGCTGGACCGGCCCGAGGTGCGCAACGCGGTGGATGCCGAAACGGCGCGCGCGCTGCACCAGGCCTTCATCGCCTTTGACGAGGATGAGGAGGCGCGCGTGGCGGTGTTCCACGGCGCCCACGGCCATTTCTGCGCGGGCTGGGACCTGCAGGCCGGCGCGCGCCTGGCCGGTCAAGCCGGTGGCGACCAGCAGCTGCTGGGACAGCTCGATTTTTCACCCGGCGACAACAGGCCGCCGGCACCTATGGGCCCGTCGCGCCTGCTGCTGTCCAAGCCGGTGATTGCCGCCGTCAGCGGCGCGGCCGTGGCCGGCGGTATGGAGCTGGCGCTGTGGTGCGACATGCGCGTGATGGAGGAGGACGCCTATTTCGGCGTCTATTGCCGCCGTTTCGGCGTGCCGCTGATAGACGGCGGCACGGTGCGCCTGCCGCGGCTGGTCGGCATGGGCCATGCGATGGATTTGATCCTGACCGGCCGCAAGGTGGGGGCGGCCGAGGCTTTGCAGATGGGCCTGGCCAACCGCGTCGTGCCCATGGGCGGCGCGCGCGAGGCCGCGCTGGCGCTGGCGCGGCAGCTCAGCGGCTTCCCGCAGGCCACGCTGCGGGCCGACCGCCTCAGTGCCTACCGGCAGTGGGACCTGGGGCTGGAAGAGGCGCTGCATCAGGAATGGGAGCGCGGCAAGCAGCGCCTGCCGGATGCTTTTGCCGGCGCCGCCCGTTTTGCCGCCGGGCTGGGGCGGCACGGGGAATTTGACTAAACCTCAGTCCTTGGCGATCTTGCGGGGCTTGCCGAAGTCGTCAATTGCCACATAGGTCAGGCTGGCCTCGGTGACTTTGATGTAGCGGCCCTGGGCCCGGAAGCGTTCGGCATAGACCTCGACCTGCACCGTGATGGAGGTGGTGCCTATGCGGGTGAGGCTGGAGAAAAACGACAGGATGTCGCCCACACGCACCGGCTGCTTGAAGATGAACTGGTTGACCGCCACCGTGGCGAGACGGCCGTCGACGTGGCGTGCCGGCACGACGGAGCCGGCCAGGTCGACCTGGGCCATGACCCAGCCGCCGAAGATGTCGCCGTTGGCGTTGCAGTCGGCCGGCATGGGGATGACCTTGAGCACCAGCTCCTTGTCGGTGGGCAACTGGACGTTCAGGGCGTCCTCGGCGTGAATGTCCGTATGGGTGCTTGATTCGGTAGACATAGGCACAATCTAAAAAGTCAAAAGTTATTACAACAACCCTCACGATTGTCCCTCATGCGCTCCCGAGCTTCCGCCGCCGATTCTTCCCTTGCCGTGCCCGCCACGCCCGTGCCGGGCACCGCCCGGGCGCCGGCGCCCCAGCGCTCCGACCTGGACACGCTTAAACGCCTTTTCCCTTATCTCTGGGACTACAAATGGCGCGTGCTGGCGGCGCTGAGCTTCATGGTGGGCGCCAAGCTGGCCAATGTGGGCGTGCCGCTGCTGCTGAAAAACCTGGTCGACGCCATGAGCTTCAAGCCGGGCGACGTGCAGGCCGTGCTGGTGGTGCCGGCGGCGCTGCTGCTGGCCTACGGCCTGCTGCGCCTGTCGACCACGCTGTTCACCGAATTGCGCGAGCTGGTGTTCGCCAAGGCCACCGAAGGCGCGGCGCGGCGGATCTCGCTGGAGGTGTTTCGCCACCTGCACGCGCTCAGCCTGCGCTTTCACCTGGAGCGGCAGACCGGCGGCATGACGCGCGACATCGAGCGCGGCACGCGCGGCGTGCATTCGCTGATTTCGTACTCGCTCTACAGCATCATCCCGACGCTGATCGAGGTGACGCTGGTGCTGAGCCTGCTGGCCGTCAAGTTCGACGTCTGGTTCGCCGCCATCACCGGCATCGCGCTGGTGTTCTACATCTTCTTCACCGTCACGGTGACCGAATGGCGCACGCAGTTCCGCAAGACCATGAACGAGCTCGATTCGTCGGCCCACAGCCGCGCCATCGACTCGCTGCTCAATTACGAAACCGTCAAGTATTTCAACAACGAGGAGTTCGAGGCCGCCCGCTACGATGAAAACCTGCTGCGCTACCGGCGCGCCGCCATCAAGAGCCAGAACACCCTGAGCCTGCTCAACGCCGGGCAGCAGCTGATCATCGCCATCGGGCTGGTCGCCATGCTGTGGCGCGCCACGCAAGGCGTGGTCGACGGCCGCATGACGCTGGGCGACCTGGTCATGGTCAACGCCTTCATGATCCAGCTCTACATCCCGCTGGGTTTCCTGGGCGTGATCTACCGCGAGATCAAGCAAAGCCTGACCGACCTCGACAAGATGTTCGTGCTGATGGAAAAAGAGCGCGAAATCGCCGACCTGCCGAACGCCGGGCCCATCGCCATCGAGGGTTCGCCGGCGGTGCGCTTTGAGAACGTGAACTTCGCCTACGACCCGGCGCGCCCCATCCTGCACAACGTGAGTTTTGAGATCCCGCCGGGCAAGACCGTGGCGGTCGTGGGCTCCTCGGGTGCCGGCAAGTCCACGCTGGCGCGGCTGCTTTACCGTTTTTACGACGTGCAGCAGGGCCGCATCACCATCGCCGGCCAGGACATCAAGCAGGTGACGCAGTCCAGCGTGCGCCAGGCCATAGGCATAGTCCCGCAGGACACGGTGCTGTTCAACGACACCATCGAATACAACATCGCCTACGGCAAGCCGGGCGCCACCCACGAAGAGGTCGAGGAGGCCGCGCGTTCGGCCCGCATCCACGGCTTCATCGCCTCCACGCCGCTGGGCTACAAGACCATGGTGGGCGAGCGCGGGCTCAAGCTTTCGGGCGGCGAAAAGCAGCGCGTGGCGATTGCCCGTACCCTGCTGAAAAACCCGCCGGTGGTGATTTTTGACGAGGCCACCTCGGCGCTGGACTCGGCCAACGAGCGCGCCATCCAGACCGAGCTGCGCGCCGCCGCGCAGAACAAGACCACGCTGGTGATCGCGCACCGGCTTTCCACGGTGGTCGACGCGCATGAAATCCTGGTGATGGACGGCGGGCGCATCGTCGAGCGCGGCACGCACGCGCAGCTGCTCGAGACCGAAGGCGCTTATGCGCGCATGTGGGCGCTGCAGCAAAGCTCTCCCGAGGCCTGAGCGGCGGGCCGCGAGCGGGTTTGCAGTGCCGGAGACATTTCGCGCCGGGTATCCGCGGCGAATGCCGCTCCCATCGCCCGGCCATGGGATTCCCCGTAGGCCTAAATGCTTCACAGGCTCGCATAATCGGAGGAGCCGGCGGCCGATGTTGACCGCTTGGTTTGCTTTTTGGAGCCCGCATGAGCCTTCACGCCAGTGACTTTGAACGCCCGCGCCCCGTTTTGCCGGCGCACGCCATGACGGCCCCCCTGGGCGCGTCCAACCGCGGTCGCTAGGTCTATGGAAACCAAATGGCTGGAAGATTTTGTCAGTCTGGCTGAAACCCGCAGTTTCAGCCGCTCTGCCCAACTGCGCCACGTCACCCAGCCGGCGTTTTCGCGGCGCATCCAGGCGCTGGAAGCCTGGGCCGGCACCGACCTGGTGGACCGCAGCTCTTATCCCACACGCCTGACGCCGGCCGGCGAAACCCTGTACAGCCAGTCGCTGGAGATGTTGCAGGGCCTGCAGTCCACCCGCGCCATGCTGCGTGGCCACACCTCGGCCGGGCAGGACGTCATCGAGTTCGCCGTGCCGCACACGCTGGCTTTTACTTTTTTCCCGGCCTGGGTCAGCAGCCTGCGCGAGAAATTCGGCCCCATCAAGAGCCGGCTGATCGCGCTCAATGTGCACGACGCGGTGCTGCGCCTGGTCGAGGGCAGCTGCGACCTGCTGATCGCCTACCACCACGATTCCCAGCCCTTCCAGCTGGACCCGGACCGCTACGAGATGGTGTCGCTGGGCCAGGAAGTGCTGGCGCCCTTTGTGCGGGCCACCGCCTCGGGCGACCCCGAGTACAGCCTGCCGGGGCGTGCCGGCCAGCCCCTGCCCTACCTGGGCTACGCGCCCGGCGCCTACCTGGGCCGCATGGTGGACATGCTGCTCAAGCAGTCCAGCACGGCGATCCACCTGGACCGCGTCTATGAGACCGACATGGCCGAGGGCCTCAAGGCCATGGCCCTGGAAGGCCACGGCATCGCGTTTTTGCCGCTCAGCGCCGTCAAAAAGGAGCTGCGGGCCAAAAAACTCGTGAGCGCCGGCGGCAACCTCGAGATGACCATGGACGTGCGCGTTTACCGCGAGCGGCCGACCTCCCGGGAATCCGCCAAAAGCCATGCCCAGGCCTTGTGGAGCTACCTGCAGGCGCAAACCGGCAGCCGCGAAAAAGCCGCATCGCGCGCGGGTGCCGGCCCGGCCGCGCGATAGCAATGGATACATACACTAGTAGTAACCCTAGGTGGTTATAAGAAAAATGCATGGAAGATCGTTGAAACAGCATTGGTGTTTTGAGACCCGCAAATTTACAGTTCGTGACGTTCAAAATTTGATGGTTGCCCGTGCCCCCAGACTCCTCCCTCACCCCCCTTGCCGAGCCCGCTCCCACCCCTGCGGCGGCCACGCGCACCGAGCACGACTTCCTCGGTGAAAAGCAGATCCCCGTAAGCGCCTACTGGGGCGTGCACACGGCCCGGGCGGTCGAAAACTTCCCGATCTCCGGCACCCGCATCTCGGCCATGCCCGACCTGATACGCGCGCTGGGCTTTGTCAAGAAGGCCGCGGCGCGCACCAACCAGCAGCTGGGCACGCTGGACGCCAGGCGGGCCGCCGCCATCATGAGCGCCTGTGAAAAGCTCATTGCCGGCCAGTACCACGAGCAGTTCGTGGTCGACGTGATCCAGGGCGGCGCCGGCACGTCCACCAACATGAATGCCAACGAGGTCATCGCCAACCTCGCGCTTGAAAAGCTGGGCGTGGAAAAAGGCCGCTACGACGTGCTGCATCCCAACGACCACGTCAACGCCTCGCAAAGCACCAACGACGTCTATCCCACGGCGGTGCGCATCGCCCTGTGGTTTGCCATCGAGCGCCTGCTGGCCTCCATGGCCGTCCTGCGCGGCGGCTTCGAGGCCAAGGCGCACGAGTTCCGGGACGTGCTCAAGATCGGCCGCACCCAGCTGCAGGATGCCGTGCCCATGACGCTGGGCCAGGAATTCCTCACCTACGCGGTGATGATCGGCGAGGACGAGGCGCGCCTGCGCGAAGCGCGCGCGCTGATCCAGGAAATCAACCTGGGCGCCACGGCCATAGGCACCGGCATCAACGCGCCGGCCGGCTACGCCGACATCGTCTGCCGCCATCTCGCCGAAGAGTGCGGCGTGCCGGTCGAAAAAGCCGCCAACCTGATCGAGGCCACACAGGACACCGGCGCCTTTGTGCAGCTTTCCGGCGTGCTCAAGCGCGTGGCCACCAAGCTCAGCAAGATCTGCAACGACCTGCGCCTGCTCTCCAGCGGCCCGCAGGCCGGTTTCGGCGACATCCGGCTGCCGCCGCGCCAGGCGGGCTCGTCCATCATGCCCGGCAAGGTCAACCCGGTGATCCCCGAAGTCATGAACCAGGTTGCCTTTGAAGTGATAGGCAACGACATGACCGTGACCATGGCCTCCGAGGCCGGCCAGCTGCAGCTCAACGCCTTCGAGCCCATCATGGGATGGAGCCTTTTCAAGAGCATCGAACACCTGAGCCAGGCCTGCCTCACGCTGCAGACCCACTGCGTGGCCGGCATAGAGGCCAACCGCGAACTGCTGGCCAAGCGCGTGCGCGAATCGGTGACCCTGGTCACGGCGCTCAACCCCATCATCGGCTACGAAAAGGCCGCGCTCATCGCCAAGACGGCCATTGCCACCGGCGCGCCGATTGCCGAGATCGCGGAGTCGCTGGGCATCATGACGCAGGCCGAGGTCGAGGCCCTGCTGGTGCCCGACAAGCTCACGCAGCCCCTTCCGCTGGTCGCCTGAGGGGCTGGCACAAAGACTGCTTGTATCTGCCGTATAGTTCCGGACTTCTCATGCGCGCACCACTTTGGAAAAACCCGGGAATCGCCGCTTTGCGCGGGTTTGCCGCCAAACACCGCCCGCGCAGTCCGCATTCCCCCGTGTGAGAGGCCGGGTAAACCTAGGCCAGTCCCGGGTACCATCTCTCTAGAATAGTTCGCTAACCGTTTCATTCATTACAGGAGATTCCATGAAACTCAAGCTTGTCGCTCTGTCCGTCGCCTTGCTCGCCACCGGCGCCGCATTTGCCGACACCCTTTCCAAAGTCAAGGCTTCCGGCGTTGTCACCATGGGCGTTCGTGATTCTTCCGGCGCACTGTCCTATACCCTGGGTGACGGCAAATACACCGGCTACCACGTCGAGATCTGCCAGCGCATCCTGGCCAACCTCGAGAAGGCCGCCGAACGCAAGCTGGAAGTCAAATACCAGCCCGTGACCTCGCAGAACCGCATCCCACTCGTGCAGAACGGCACGGTCGACATCGAGTGCGGCTCCACCACCAACAACGCGACCCGCCAGAAAGACGTGGCTTTCGTCGTGACCACTTTCGTCGAGGAAGTCCGCATCGCCGTGAAGGCCAATTCCGGCATCACCTCGGTGGCCCAGCTCAGCGGCAAGACCGTGGCGACCACCACCGGCACCACCTCCGTGCAGACGCTGCGCAAGAACAAGCGCGCCACCGGCGTCGAGTTCAAGGAAATCTTCGGCAAGGACCACTCCGACAGCTTCCTGTTGCTCGAGTCGGGCCGCGCCGATGCCTTCGTGATGGACGGCTCCATCCTGGCCGGCAACATCGCCACCGCCAAGAAGCCTTCGGACTTCAAGATCGTCGGTGAAGTGCTGAGCGTCGAGCCCATCGCCATCATGATCCGCAAGGAAGACCCGCTGCTCAAGCGCCTGGCCGACGACACCGTCAAGGGCATGATCAAGTCGGGCGAAATGAACAAGCTGTGGACCAAGTGGTTCCTGTCGCCGATTCCTCCGAAGAACACCAAGGTCGGCCTGGCCCTGAGCGCCAGCACCAAGGCGGCTTGGGACAACCCGAACGACAAGCCCATGGAAGAATACGCACAGAAATAATTCTGGCCAGGTAAATTGAACAACCCCGCCGGTCGCCTTGCACTGGCGGGGTTTCCCGTTTACCGTCGCAGGGAAAAACAACACAACAACCATTTGCTGGAGCCGTGATGACTTGGGATTGGCAGGTATTTTTGAATGATGACGGTAGCGGTCGAACCTACCTGCAGTGGATGTTTGATGCCTGGGGCTGGACGCTGTCCGTCGCCGGCGCATCCTGGGTGATCGCCATGCTGTTTGGCGCGATCATCGGCACGCTGCGCACCTTGCCGAGCAGCCCCTGGCTTGTGCGTTTCGCCAATGCCTGGGTCGAGCTGTTTCGCAACGTTCCCCTGCTGGTCCAGATTTTCATCTGGTACTTCGTGGTTCCCAAGGTTTTCCCCGCCATGAAGGAGTTGCCCAGCTTCATCCTGGTGGTGTTCGCCCTGGGCTTTTTCACTTCGGCGCGTATTGCCGAGCAGGTCAGGGCGGGCGTGCAGGCGCTGCCGCGCGGCCAGCGTTACGCCGGCATGGCCATGGGTTTCACGACCCTGCAGACCTACCGCTACGTGATCCTGCCCATGGCGTTTCGCATCATCATCCCGCCGCTCACCAGCGAGTCGATGAACCTTTTGAAGAATTCCTCCGTGGCTTTCGCGGTGTCCATCGCGGAACTCACCATGTTCGCCATGCAGGCGCAGGAAGAAACCTCGCGCGGCATTGAAATCTACCTGGCGGTGACGGCGCTGTACGCCGTCTCGGCCTTCGCGGTCAACCGGGTCATGGCCTTTGTCGAGAAGCGGGTGCAAATCCCGGGCTTCGTCGTCGCCGGCTCAACAGGCGGAGGTCACTGACATGCTTGGACTCGACATGAGCTTCCTGAACTGGGACATGATCTCCCAGTTCGTCGTCAAGGGCTTTATTTTCAGCATCGAATTGACCGTGATCGCCACCATAGGCGGCATCATCTTCGGCACCGTGCTGGCCCTGATGCGCCTTTCCGGCAAAAAATTCCTGACCATCCCCGCGACCTTTTACGTCAACGGCATGCGCTCGATTCCGTTGGTCATGGTGATCCTGTGGTTCTTCCTGCTGGTGCCGGCGTCGTTTTACAGCCTGATTCCCGGCGGCAGCAACTACCGCGCCGAAATTTCGGCCATCATCACCTTCGTCGCTTTCGAGGCCGCTTACTTCAGCGAAATCATGCGCGCGGGCATACAGTCCATCTCGCGCGGCCAGGTCAACGCCGGGCGCGCCCTGGGCATGACCTACGCGCAGAACATGAAGCTGATCATCTTGCCGCAGGCTTTCCGCAACATGGTGCCCATCCTGCTGACGCAGACCATCATCCTGTTCCAGGACACCTCGCTGGTTTACGCGATCGGCGCTTACGACCTGCTCAAGGGCTTCAGCACCGCCGGCAAGATTTACGGCCGTCCTGAAGAGGCCTACCTGCTGGCCGCCGTGATTTATTTCGTGATCTGCTTCGGGCTGTCCTATATGGTCAAGCGCCTGAACAGCAGAATCGCCATCATTCGCTGAGACCGCGCTTCGTCAAGACACGCAAATCTCAAAGAGCACACCGGAGAAGAACATGATTGAGTTGAAAGAAGTTTCCAAATGGTACGGCGACGTGCAGGTTCTCAACAGCTGCACCACCAGCATCAAGAAGGGTGAAGTGGTTGTGGTCTGCGGGCCTTCGGGTTCGGGCAAGTCCACCCTGATCAAGACCATCAACGCGCTGGAACCCTTCCAGAAGGGCCAGATCTTCGTCGACGGCAAGGCCGTGCACGACCCCAAGACCGACCTGCCCAAGCTGCGCAGCCGCGTCGGCATGGTGTTCCAGAACTTCGAGCTGTTCCCGCACCTGAGCGTCACGGAAAACCTGACGCTGGCGCAGGTCAAGGTGCTAGGCCGCAAGGTCGACGAGGCCAAAAAACACGGCCTCAAGTACTTGGACCGCGTGGGCCTGATGGCGCACAAGGACAAATTCCCCGGCCAGCTCTCGGGCGGCCAGCAGCAGCGCGTGGCAATCGCCCGCGCGCTCAGCATGGACCCTATCGCCATGCTGTTTGACGAACCCACGTCCGCGCTGGACCCCGAAATGGTCGGCGAGGTGCTGGACTGCATGATGGGCCTGGCCGTCGAAGGCATGACCATGATGGTGGTGACCCATGAAATGGGTTTTGCCCGCAAGGTCGGCAGCCGCGTGATCTTCATGGACGTGGGCGGCAAGATTCTGGAAGACTGCTCCAAGGACGAGTTCTTCAACCATCCCGAAAACCGCAAGGCGCGCACCAAGGACTTCCTCAACAAGATCCTGTCCCACTGAAAAAGCGCTGGGCGCCCCGAAAGATCACCGCAACTGCCAAAAAAGAAGAAAAAACAAAAAAGCCCCGCATGCGGGGCTTTTTTCATGGCGCGCCTTGCCGGCTTTTGCGGCCCCGGGCGGTGCGACAATTCAGGCCATGACCTCCGCCACCCGTACCCCCGTTTCAAGCCTGACCCTGACCCGCCCCGACGACTGGCACCTGCATGTGCGCGACGGGGAAGCCTTGCACACCGTGGTGCCGCACACCGCCGCGCAATTCGGCCGCGCCATCATCATGCCCAACCTGCGCCCGCCGGTGACCACCGCGGCCCAGGCCGTGGCCTACCGCGAGCGCATCCAGGCCGCCGTGCCGGCCGGTGTGAAATTCGAGCCGCTGATGACGCTGTACCTCACCGACAACCTGCCGCCCGAGGAAATCGCCCGCGCCAGGGATGCCGGCGTGGTCGCGGCCAAGCTCTACCCGGCCGGCGCCACCACCAACAGCGACGCCGGCGTGACCGACCTGCGCAAGACCTATAAAACGCTGGAAGCCATGCAAAAGGCCGGCATGCTGCTGCTGGTGCACGGCGAGGTGACCTCGTCCGACATCGACCTGTTCGATCGCGAGGCCGTGTTCATAGACACCCAGTTGATCCCGCTGCGCCGCGATTTCCCCGAACTCAAGATCGTGTTCGAGCACATCACCACCCGGGAAGCGGCGCATTATGTGCGCGATGCGGGCAAGTTCACGGGAGCGACCGTCACGGCCCACCACCTGCTTTACAACCGCAACGCGATCTTCACCGGCGGCATTCGCCCCCACTACTACTGCCTGCCGGTGCTCAAGCGCGAAACCCACCGCCTGGCGCTGGTCGAAGCCGCCACCAGCGGCAATACGCGCTTCTTCCTGGGCACCGACAGCGCGCCGCACCCGGCCCACCTGAAAGAGCACGCCACCGGCTGCGCGGGCTGCTACACCGCCCATGCCGCGATGGAGCTCTACGCCGAGGCTTTCGATGCGGCCGGCGCGCTGGACAAACTCGAGGCCTTCGCCAGCTTCAATGGCGCCGACTTCTACGGCCTGCCGCGCAATACCGGCAGCATCACCCTCAGGAAGGAAAGCTGGCACCCGCCCGAAAGCTATGCCTTCGGCGAGGCCGAACTCAAGCCTCTGCGCTCGGGCGAAAGCCTGCCGTGGAAACTGGATACCGGGAGCTGAACCATGGACCACAAGCCGCGCGTTGCCCTGCTCATAGACGCCGACAACTCGCCGGCGTCCAAAATCGACCTGATTCTCAATGAGCTGTCGACCTTCGGCGAAACCAACATCCGGCGCGCCTACGGCAACTGGAAAAAGAACGAACTCAAGGGCTGGGAAGAGGTGCTGCACGAGCACGCCATACGGCCCATGCAGCAGTTCGACTACACCAAGGGCAAGAACGCCAGCGACATGGCCATGGTGATAGACGCGCTGGAGCTGCTGTACACCGACGGGCCCGATGCTTTCGGCATCGTCTCCTCGGATGCCGATTTCACCCCGCTGGTCATGCACCTGCGCGCCAAAGGGGCGGCCGTCTACGGTTTCGGCGCGCAAAAAACGCCCGAGCCCTTTGTCAACGCCTGCTCCCGCTTCCTGTTCCTCGACAAGCTGCGCCCCATCGCGGCCGACGCCGCTGCCGGCAGCGCCCATGGCGACCACAAGGACGACGGGGAGGCCGTCTCCGCCGCGCCCCTGCGGGCCACACCCGCGCAACTGCGCCAGGACGCCAAGCTGGTCATGCTGCTGCGCAACGCGGTGCAGGCCGCGGCCGACGACGAGGGCTGGGCGCGTGTGGGGGCGGTCGGCACGCAGATCGCCAACCAGGCCTCCTTCGACCACCGTAACTACGGCTATGCCACGCTGACCAAGCTGCTGGTGGCCACCCAGCTCTTCGACATCGCCGACGAAGGCAAGTCCACGGTCATGGTGCGCGACAGAAAGCAAGCCAAGCCGGCCAAGGCTTGAATACCATGGCAAGCCCGCCGCCGCTGCCCCCCATAGACTGGGAAAGGCCCTGGCTGCAGGCCTGGCGTGAACCCGGCCAGCGCGCGGCCTGCGCGGTCACGGCGGGTGTTGCGCTGCACCAGGCGCTTAACGCGGTGCAGCCGGCGCCTGTGTGTTTCGCGCCCCAGTGCAGCCTGCCTTCCGGCGAGGCCTATGAGAGTTTTATCGCCAGGACCCGCCTGTGCCCGACGCGCGAGGGCGCACACGATTTTTTCAACGGCCTGTGCTGGATGCGTTTTCCGGACACCAAACGCAAACTCAACCAGCTGCAAGCCGCCGAGATCGACGCCGCGGGCATAACGCCCGTGCGCGGCCCGGTGCGCGACGCCCTCACGGTGTTCGACGAAAACGCCGCCTTCCTGTCGGCGCCGCAGCCCCTGTGGGACGCGCTGCTCGCCCGCGACTGGAAAACCCTTTTCATCACCCACAGGGCGCTGTGGCAGCAGGCCAGGCTGGCGCTGTTCGGCCATGCCCTGCTCGAGAAGCTCCTGACCCCCCGAAAAGCCATCACGGCCCACGTCTACCTGGCGCAGCCGCCCCTGGGCTCCATCGCCGAGCTGGACACCTGGGTGGCGGCCGACCTCAGCGCGGCCAAACTCGCCGCCAAGCCTTTTGCCCCATTGCCGGTGTTGGGCGTGCCCGGCTGGTGGCCCGAGAACGAGAACTTTTCCTTTTATGATGACTCCCTTGTATTCCGGCCACCAAGGCTGTCATAAATAACAGATAAAAATCAGCGACTTAGGCGCGGGCACCGCTTGAACCGGGCCCGCGGGCCCTCATATCCTGCGCAAGGCGGGCTTTTTTACCGACCCCACGGAGAACCCATGAAACGTATTTTCCTGTTTGTCCTGACCAATATCGCCGTTGTGGCGGTGCTGGGCATCGTCGCCAGCCTGCTGGGTGTGAACCGCTACCTCACAGCCAACGGCCTGAACCTGACGGCGCTGCTCGGCTTTGCGCTGGTCATGGGCTTTGGCGGCGCCATCATCTCGCTGCTGATCAGCAAGCCGGTCGCCAAATGGAGCGCCGGCGTGCGCCTCATCAACGAGCCGCAGAACGCCGACGAAGCCTGGATTGTCGAGACCGTGCGCAAGCTGGCCGACAAGGCCCAGATCGGCATGCCCGAAGTCGGGATTTTTGAAGGCGAGCCCAACGCCTTTGCCACCGGTGCTTTCAAGAACTCCTCGCTGGTGGCTGTCTCCACCGGCCTGCTGCAAGGCATGACCAAGGAAGAAATCGAAGCCGTGCTGGGCCACGAGATCGCCCACGTCGCCAACGGCGACATGGTCACCATGACCCTGATCCAGGGCGTGATGAACACCTTTGTGGTTTTCCTCTCGCGCGTGATCGGCTACGCCGTCGACAGCTTCTTGCGCCGCGGCAGCGACAACAACTCTGGCCCCGGCATCGGCTACTACGTCAGCACCATCGTGCTGGACATCGTGCTGGGTTTTGCCGCGGCCATCGTCGTGGCCTGGTTCTCGCGCCAGCGCGAGTTCCGCGCCGACGCCGGCGCCGCGCAGCTGATGGGCCGGCGCCAGCCCATGATGAACGCCCTGGCCCGCCTGGGCGGCATGCAGCCCGGCGAGCTGCCCAAGGCCGTGGCGGCCATGGGCATCACCGGCAGCATAGGCAAGCTGTTTGCCACGCACCCGCCGATTGAAGAGCGCATCGCGGCCTTGCAAAACAGCCAGGCATAAATACCAAAAGGCGCCCCGCACGGGGCGCCTTTTTTTTCTTTTATGGGAGCGAGAACATGAAAAGCTGGATCAGGCAGAACCGCAGTTTTCTGGTGTTGCTGTTGTTGTTCGGGCTGTTTCGCACCGCGATCGCGGACTGGAACCCGATTCCCTCGGGCTCCATGCGGCCCAACCTGCTTGAAGGCGACGTGGTCTTCGTCAACCGGCTGGCCTACAACGTCAAGATCCCGCTGACCGACACGGTGCTGGCGCGCACCGCCGACCCGCAGCGCGGCGACGTCGTCACCTTTTCCTCGCCGGTGGACGGTGTGCGCCTGATCAAGCGTCTGGTGGCCGTGCCGGGCGACGTCGTGGAAATGCGCGCCAAGGTGCTCATCATCAACGGCCAGCCGGCACGCTACGAGGCGCTGGACACGGCGCTGGAGCCGGCCGGCCCGGTGGGCGTGCTGGTGGCCACGCACCTCAAGGAAACCACGGCCCAGGGCCAGCATGAAATCCAGTGGCTGGCCGGCGTGAAAGCCAAGGACGACTGGGGCCCGATCACCATTCCCCCCGACCAGTTCCTGATGCTGGGCGACAACCGCGACAACAGCGCCGATTCGCGCTACATAGGCCTGGTGCCGCGCCAGCTGCTGATAGGCCGGGCCGAGCGCATCCTGGTATCGGCCGACATTCTTGAAAAGTGGCAGCCCCGCTTCGAGCGCTTCGGCCGCTCGCTGTATTGACCGGGCCTTATTGAGGCTGGGCCGCGCCGGCGCGCCGCGTGCGTTCCACGGCCTGGGCGACGTCGGCCGGGTTCATGCCGTACATCTCGGCAAACTGCTCCACGGTCTTGCCGCTGGCCTCAAAGGCGCGCATCAGCGCTTCACGTTTGGCGGTTTGCACCGCGATCTCGGCAAAAGCCTCATCGAGCAGCGTATTGGCGGCTTCGTCCTGGGTGCGGGTGCGCTCGGCGTACTCTTCGCGGCCCAGGCCCGAGGCCTCGATGGCGGCGACCAGGCGGGCGCGGACCTTGGGGCGCAAATCCTCCTTGGAGCGCGCCTGGCGGCGCCGGAACACCTCCATGATGGCGTGGTGCACATGCTCGGGCGCCACCGGCTCCACGGGCTCACCCTGCAGGTTGTGGCGCGGAAGGCCGGCCGCCACGCATTCGAGGTAGCGGGTGGATCGCGCATGCAGGCCCAGCGCGATCTTGAGTTCGTCGCGCTTGAAGGCGTCCGGGTTCTCGGCCAGCAGGTCCTGGAAGGCGCCCAGCTTGAGCGGCAGGAACTGTGCGCCGAACATTTTCGGATAGAGCTCGAACAGCTTTTCCAGCACCGGGTGCACCTCACGCGTGCGTTGCTGCGGCGGAGCGGCGGGCCGGGAGCGCTGCTGCTGGCTGCGGGGGCGCTTGGCGCGCGGGGTGGGGGTGGTGGTATCGGTCATTGGGGTGGGGTGAAAAGGTGGAATGCCGGGTGTTCAGCCGCTAGCGCGGCCTGAACATGCGAAAGAGGTTGTCGGGGGTGACGGCGAAATAGTCGGCCGGCCCGCCGCCGCGAAGAATGGGCTGGGCGGCCGCCGTGTCGTAAATGCCGTCCTTGAGCAGCTGCCTTGCAATGTACACGCCCACGACTTCGCCCAGCACCAGCCAGGTGGGCACAGGCACGCCGTCGGCACCCTGCAGCTGCAGGATCTGCGTCAGCTTGCACTCGAAGGACACCGGGCTTTCCAGCACGCGGGGCGCGGCGATGCGCTGCGAGGCTGTGGGTGTGAGGCCGGCCAGTTCAAATTCATTGACTTCGGGCGGCACCATCGCGCAGGACTGGTTCATGGCCTCGGCCAGCGGCCGGGTCGCCAGGTTCCAGCCGAATTCGCCGGTTTCGCGGATGTTGCGCAGGCTGTCCTTGGCGCCAATGCTGGCAAAGCCGATGATGGGCGGCGTGTAGTTGAAGGCGTTGAAAAAACTGTAGGGCGCCAGGTTGAGCCGGCCCTTGGCATCGTGCGAGGAAATCCAGCCTATGGGCCGCGGCCCCACCATGGCGTTAAAGGGGTCGTGCGGCAGGCCGTGGCCTTTGGCCGGCTCATAGAAATGAAAACCGTCGGCGGATGTCATGCGGCCACCCGCTGCCGCTCGGTGTCCTGCAGCACATTGCGCGCTACGGCTTCGGCGACCTTGATGCCGTCCACGCCGGCCGACAGGATGCCGCCCGCGTAGCTGGCGCCTTCGCCGGCCGGGTAGAGGCCGCGCACGTTGAGGCTTTGCAGGTCCTCGCCGCGGCTGATGCGGATCGGTGAGGAGGTGCGTGTTTCCACACCGGTCAGCACCGCGTCATGGGTGTCAAAGCCCTTGATCTTTTTGCCGAACACCGGAAAAGCCTCGCGCATGGCGGCAATCGCATAGTCGGGCAGTGCCGACGACAGGTCGCCCAGGGTCACGCCCGGCTTGTAAGACGGCGTGATGCTGCCCAGCGCGGTCGAGGCGCGGCCGGCCAGGAAGTCGCCGACCAGCTGCCCCGGGGCGCGGTAGTCGCCGCCACCCAGCACAAAGGCGTGCGATTCGAGCCGGCGCTGCAGCGCGATGCCGGCCAGCGCGTCGCCGGCCTCAAAGCCGGGGTAGTCGCGCGGGTCTATGCCGACCACGATGCCGGCATTGGCGTTGCGCTCGTTGCGCGAGTACTGGCTCATGCCGTTGGTCACCACGCGGCCGGGCTCTGAAGTGGCCGCCACCACCGTGCCGCCCGGGCACATGCAAAAACTGTAGACCGATCGGCCGTTGCTCGCGTGGTGCACCAGCTTGTATTCGGCCGCGCCCAGCGAAGGATGGCCGGCATGGCGGCCCCAGCGCGCGCGGTCGATGATGCCCTGCGGGTGTTCGACCCGAAAGCCGATGGAAAAGGGCTTGGCCTCGATGTACACACCGCGCGCATACAGCATGGCGAAGGTGTCGCGCGAGCTGTGGCCCAGCGCCATCACCACCTGGTCGGCGCGCATCTCGTGGCTCTGGCCCGTGGCCTGGTCCAGCACCGTGAGGCCGCGCAGCTGTTTGCCCTCGGGGCCGTCCTCGATCAGCACGTCGGTCACGCGCTGCTCGAAACGGATCTCGCCGCCCAGCGCGACGATTTGCGCGCGCATGTTCTCGACCACCTTCACCAGCTTGAAAGTGCCAATGTGCGGATGCGCCTCGAACAGGATGTCGGCCGGAGCGCCGGCTTTCACGAATTCGTTCATCACCTTGCGGCCCAGGTGGCGCGGGTCCTTGATCTGGCTGTAGAGCTTGCCGTCGGAAAAAGTGCCGGCGCCGCCTTCGCCGAACTGCACGTTGGACTCCGGGTTGAGCACGTTCTTGCGCCACAGGCCCCAGGTGTCGCGGGTGCGCTGGCGCACCGTCTTGCCGCGCTCCAGCACGATGGGCTTGAAGCCCATTTGCGCCAGCAGCAGCGCCGCGAACATGCCGCAGGGGCCGAAGCCGACGACGACGGGGCGCAGCGGCAGGCCGGCGGGCGCCTGGCCCACGGTGCGGTAGGCCATGTCGGGTGTGGGCAGGATGTGCGGGTTGCCGGCAAACTTGGCCAGCAGCGCGTTTTCCTGGGTGGCGTCGGCCAGCGTGACGTCGACGATGTAGACCTTGAGCAGGTCCGCCTTGCGCGCGTCGAAGCTGCGTTTGTGGATGTGGACGTTCTGCAGGGCGGCCGCGGCAATCCCCAGGGTCTGGGCCACCAGGGCGGGCAGGGCATCTTCCGCGTGGTCCAGCGGAAGTTTGAGTTCGGTCAGGCGAATCATGGCAAGGGGCTCGTGTTGATCAAGCAGCCCCGCATTTTAAAGGGCGCCACGCCATGGCGTCTTGCTGGCGGATAATAGGCCCCGTGAAGCACGCCAGGCCGCCGCTGGTGCAATCTGGGAAACCAGGCACTGGAGGAACGTCCGGACTGCACAGGACAGCGTAGGAGGTAACACCTCTCCACCGTGAGGTGAGGATCAGAGCAACAGAGACGAGTCGGCCTTGGGGTAACCCCGGGCCGGGTGAAACGGGCAATCTCTACGCGCAGCAATACCAAGTAGGCCAGCGTTGATGTGGTTCCGCAGAGCTG